>Ga0126370_10001687_pt1 | contig 10165 bp, 7 predicted proteins | sample PanSoiMetaPlot_3_FD_92586 | JGI IMG/M metagenome (GOLD analysis project Ga0126370, IMG submission 92586) | Tropical forest soil microbial communities from Panama - MetaG Plot_3 | ecosystem: Environmental > Terrestrial > Soil > Tropical forest > Bulk soil | place: Panama | collected 2016-02-17 | reverse complement strand
TTCGCGTCGATCTTCGGCAGCGAAACCAGGAAACTGGCCGTGCGGTCGAAGAGAATCACTTTGGGCGCGCCAGAGAAGAGCGTCGGCTTGAAATGGTATCTCTCGAACTGTTGCAAAAAGGGCTGGGCCCCGCAGCCGGGAACACGGCACTCGCGCTTTCCGGGCTTGGGACATTGGCCGAAGATGCATAGCCTCCCGCGATAGTCGCCACTCGCATTATCGAACACGTGCACATCCACCTGATGGTGGGCCACGCCGCCGTAAGGCGTGTCCCGGGTAAGCGCCAAGCCCCTGGCCATCGCCTTCTTCAGGCCGCTCAGATTGTGTACTTCCGTCAGCCAAACTGCCAGGTCCAAATCCGCGCACTCGTGCAGGACCTCGATCCGATGCCACCGGAATTCGCGGAAGCGCGGCACTTCCATGTACAGCGGTTGGGATGTGGCTCCGAACGCGGCGACCTTCTGCACTTCCGGGAGTTCACTCCAAGACGCCGCGATCGCTTGCGCAGCCCATCGGAACAACCGCTGACGCCGGAGCATCAACCCGTTCTGTTCATCGATATCGTCTTCGTCGGGTTCGTCGCGTTCTTCGAAGGGGTTGAATTCCTCGTCCTCAAATTCCGCTTCCAGATCGAGGGGGCGCAGATCGGGGATCTCCGGATTGTTTGGCCAGGGGTCTTCCGCATACCGGCGTTCTTCGCCTTCGGCCGGGATGGCCGCCATCTTTGCCCGAGGCGCGGCGGCGCCGGCCGGCTTCCGAGATCCAATCTTCTTTTCGTAAAGCGAGCGAACCCACTCGTTCACCCGTGCCTTCCACTGCTGGGACGGCGAGGGGATGTTCTGGATGAGAGATTTCGGCTGAAAGCCGAGTTGCTTGGCCATGCGCACTTCTTCGTCGGTGAGTCGGCAGCGGCGTTTGGCCTCCTGCCAGGAAGCCTCCTTCTGGCGATGCATACCTTTAGACTAGACCGCTGGGCGAAGCCCGTCCAAGGCATAGATCCCAGCAATTGCTGAACCGACTGTTGAGACGCCCCAACAATTGTCTAGACATCTAGACGATCCTCACGACGTCTGGGCGGGCTGCATCATGCGACCCGCCTTTTATTTTCGGCACGATAAAACTGTCAACTGCAGGAGATGGATTGGTGCGAAGATCCGCTCTCTTACGCCCGGACAGCCCGAGCCTCGGTAGAGGCCTGCATTATCGTGGTTTTCACCACGCTAGTCAGAATTTGGTGGAGCAGCGAGTAGTCTCTGGAAGCGCGCGTAGGCCGCTTTCCGTTCGAGTTGCAGAGCAGTCAGTCGGGCATTCAATTCAAAGGCCGCTTCTCTGTCTTTCTCGAGCCGAGACGCCTTCATCAGGCTGACTTCGGACGCCGCGAGCTCTGATACCTCTCGCGCCATTTTCATCATCGACCCGTCGTTTTTTGTTAGCGATGAAATCTTCATTGCTGACTTGACGCGTAGATCGTTGAGTGTCTGCTCCGACACGGCCTTGTCGAACTGCTCGTAGGAAGCGGCAAAATCTGAAAGCGCCCGCACATCGTGGCATCCCATGCGGTAGACGAATGCCGCGCCAAGAACCAAAACAGCAGCCGCGCCAAGCGTCAGAGCTTTGCGCATGGGTCCTCCTTCGGGATAAATCCGCACGCCAGCGCCTCCGGAGTTCCTCAACCATGTCGGGAAGCCATGTCGTCTGTGCGTCGCCAGATGGCATCTGCGCTCAATTGTAGCCGAGCATGACCGCGCCTGATTTCGTTCCGCACACGCCGGGGCACTTGTCCGATGTGCCCACTTTCCGCCCGCGAATGCCCCCGAGCCGCTTGCGGCTACCTTTAAATCGTTAACTTCGGGGGATTTCACATCCCGTCAGGCGGAGTCCAGCGCACTCCGGCGGAAATAGAAGGTCCCGCACGGCCCCTCAGTGAGTGAGCGATCGACACTCATCTCGAAGGATTCGTTGGTGCGAAAGCGCCCCCGGGAGGCTGAAGAGGTCTTCGTTACGATGAAAGCGTGCCTACCAACAACACGCCGGCCGTGGATCCACCGCAGAGGGGCCGCCTGAGCCAACGCTTGCTGAGCGAGCACACACGCTCTTAGCCATGGGGCGGATTGGAAGTCTCTCGACGCATTCGCGAAAACTGGCAGGATATCCGTTCGGCTCCATGATGCCCTATGCCGCCGACCGCCAGGGGTGCCCTGTCTTCTTCCGCAGCGTGGCCATGCACAGCCAAAATCTGGTAGAGGATCCGGACGATTCGGTTAGTGGAGTTGTGACAGAAGTCGATTCGTGGACCCAAAAGGAAAGGATGTAACTATCAGCAGAAATACTAAGCGCGTAAACCCTTTAGTCCTCCCGTAAATCCTCAGAGATTCGACTCTGACCCGCGCGAACCCTCAGAAGATTGTTGACCTTTTTGACCCCAACGGTGCGCATGGCCATGCTCGAAGCTTTCGCTTTCGCCTCTGGCGAATCGACCGTCCCCCGCAACGTCACCACGCCGTTCACCACATCGATTTTGATTCTCCGCGGCGTCACCTTGGTGTCGGCGATTAGCTTGCTGTCGATTTTGGTGTGAATCCTAGCGTCTTCTAAGGAGCTTCCAAGCTTGTCTCCGTTGGCTTTGGACCTCTCGTGCTCATGGTTAGCCATTTTCCCGGTATAGGCTCTCTTGGGAATTTCGCGAGGCTTCAGCTCGATATTGTCGACGACTTCGACGCCGGGTCTGGCTGCCTTGGCGTCGTTGATCGCTTCCATGCGCTCCGCCTTTGAGTAAACCGTGCCCGACAGCGTCACCTGGTTTTTGCCGGCGTCGGCGCTGACATCGATTTTCCGTTTCGCGATCTTTGGATCCGAAGCCAGTTTGCTCTTAATCGACTGCTCCCAATCCGAGCTGTTCTGTCTGGTGTTTTGTGAGGTATTCGCGTTCGTGCCAGTAGTGGTGCAGCCCACCGACGCAATCGCGGCTGAAAGCGCGATAGCTGGAAGAATTCGCATGTTCCACCCTCCCACATAGTCGGATTACGCTGGGCCGTCAACGCTCCAGAATTTTGCCTCAAAAACGGATAGAGTGGATGGGCGATCCGTGCGTGTTGGGACGGGGTTGTCAGGGTTGAACGTAAGCAGGACTTCCTCCGCGTCGAGCGGTCCGACGGACCCCGAGCCTTGCAGGTCGACAACCAGCTGCGACGCGCAGTTGCACGCGCAAATCGGCCTGCAGGGACTGCTGCGTTGTGGACGAAAGAACGGGGATTTCGGAAACTACTCCTCCTGCGGGCCGGCCTTCGTCTCGCGGGCGCGGGGAGGAAATAGCGCGCGTCTGCGGCGCAGCGCGGCGGTCTCGACGCGGTGGCAAATCAAGCAGAGCGTGCGCAAATTGTCCAGATCGCACTCGCCGCCGCCCTCAGACACGGGGACCCTATGATCGGCGTCCCATAGCGTTTTCCGCGTTAGACGCTTGAGCCCCCATTTGGCGAGCAGCCTTTGACGGAGTGCCCCGCGCGAGCGTTTCAGCTCGATCCAGGCAGCGCGCGTGTCCAAAGCGCACAGGACGCAAATCCCGCGGTCTCGCCTAAACACCTGCTCGCGCAAATAGCCCGGATCTGTGCGGAGCCTCCATTCTCCGACGCACCAATCCGAGCAGAATGTGAATCTGCCCGGAGGGACTTCAAGATTACACCAGCGGCACAACGCGCGACCGCTTGGACCTTTTTCGAGCGCGGCTCTGTCGATCCGACCGCCAGGCATGGTGCGGGAGGTGCTCATCTTTTCCATGAACCTCTATCGGCGCATCGCACCCCTCTCCTGACCAGTGTATTCCTGCGCTTCCCAAGCGACCGGCGCTCGGATCGAGGCCGGCTTCATTGCTCAGTGAGTCTGAGAGCGAACAAGTGGCTCTGGTGAGGGCTCGGCATGACGGGATCCCAGACTTCATCCCGGCTGGAACACCGAGCCGCGTACTTTCCGTAAAGCCCACTCATCGAATGCTCAAATCTCGGATGGTGAGCCGAGCGAGGATCGAACCCGGCAGCCTCATTGACAAATCGCAAGTTGTTGATTTTAATAAACGCTAAAAACGCTCAAATCGTTCCTTCCCCCGATCTGAGGTACACAGTAGGTACACAGGCAACGAATCTCTTGGTTTTTCATTAAGGAGGTCACTGCATCGAACCCAAGCTGAAGACGGTGGTCTTCCGCGAAGGATCTGGTCTTCCCACCAGTGCTTTTTTGTAATCATCGATCTGAATCGCTGTGCGCATGAGAGAGCTTGCGTCCAAAAAATCGGTCTTAAAAAGCCTGGTTCTATCCCGTGGCATGGATGCCGAGAGGCTTCAACTCGGCGTATAGGGCCTCGGTGATGCCCTCGATTGCAAACTTCGTCGAGCCATATAGGGAGGTTTCACGCGAATGCGGTTTCCGGACTCGGCGATGTGGCGCCGCTCGGGGCTCAGAAGTCTCCACGGCGAGGCTCGCGTCATGCCGCTACTTTTCGTCGGAGGATACAAAACGGACATTGGCGTCGTGGCGGGCCGAATGCTGTATGATCATCTCTTTGCACATCTATGTCGACAAAAGGGCGGTACGAGATGCTCGAGATCCTCGGCGAAGGAGGCATGGGGATCGTGTATCGTGCTTTGGATCCTGTGATGAACCGCGAAGTTACGGTCAAAACCATTCGGGATCCGCAGGACAAAGCCGCCCTTGAGCTCTTCCATCGTGAATGCGCCGTCCTAGCCAACATTACGCACCCGAATATTGTCGAGATTTTCGATATTGGTGAAATCCAAGAAGCAGGCGCGAAGCGGCCGTATTTCGTCATGCCTCTGCTGCCGGGGACCACCCTGCAGGAGCTGATCAAGACCTCAAGCCCGCGGCTCACAGTGGAGCGCTCAGTGCAGATGATCGGTCAAGTCTGCCGCGGCTTACAGGCCGCACACGATCACGGTCTCATCCACCGAGACCTCAAGCCTAGCAACCTGTTCGTTTTACCCGACGACTCGGTAAAGATCATTGACTTTGGAGTGGCGCATCTCACCAGCCACCAATCTGCCACCGGTTTGAAGGGAACAGTGATGTACATGGCGCCAGAACAGCTTCAGCTGAAGGACCAGCCCACGCCACTTTCTGATCAATTCTCTCTAGCGGTGGTTTGTTATGAAATGCTTGCCAGGAGGCATCCGTTCAGCGCAACCGGCCGGGAGGATCTGATACAGGCCATTCTGAACTACACGCCTCCCCCGGTTTCGGAATTCAATCCGCTGGTCAACTCCTCGATGTGCCAGGTAATCCACAAAGCGCTGGCCAAACAACCTTTCCACCGGTTTTCCGACGTGCGCGCATTTTCGGATTGTCTACAGAAAGCTTGCCGCGGCGAGCCGATCGATATTTTCGATCCGGCCCGGATCGCTCCACGGCTGGCTCGCGCGCGCAAGGCCTTCCAGGACGGCGACTTGGACGACGCGGCGGAGCGGATTAGGGAACTGGAGTCCGAAAGTTTCCTTGCGCCGGAAATCGACGAGCTGCGCAAAGAGATTGAGGACGTGCGGCGCGCCAAGACGGTTAAGCAGTTGGTCGAAACCGCCCGCCGCCGTTTTGACGAAGGCGAGTATGTGCGCGCTTTGCAGAAGGTCCAGGAAGCGCTGAATCTTGACTCCAGCAACATGGATGCGTTCACGCTAAGAGGAGCCATCGAGAGCAAGCGCAGCGCGAGTCAAATTGAGGAATGGTTCCGCTTGGCGAACCAGCACATGGACAATCATGCGTACGCGCACGCGCGGCAGGCTCTCGAAAAGGTTCTCGACCTTCGACCCAGAGAGGCGCGGGCCAAGACTCTGCTGGCGGAAGTGGAACGTCGCGAACAGGAACACATCCGGCTTCGAAACGACCAGCGCGAAGCCTATCAATCGGCTCTCAACGCTTATCAGCGCGGCGAGATTAACTCGGCGCTCAACAAGCTGGAGCGCGTCCTGGATTTGGATCGGCGCGCACCCTATAGCACTTCTCCCGATCAGGCCGCCGCGTATCAGAAGCTTTATGAAGAAGTTAGATCGAAACGCGAGCAGTTGGCGTCCAGGGAGACCGAGGCCCGCCGTCACTTGAACAGCGGCAACTTCGCGGAAGCGAAGTCCATCTGCGATGAGATCCTCTCAGCCTATCCGAACAACGTCCTATTCGGCGCTCTACGAGACGATGTCGAGCAGGCGCAAAGGCAGGAATTCTCGGCTTATCTGGCTAAGGTTGAGAGGGAGGTTGCTGCCGAACCCGACTTCAACCGGAAGGTCTCTATCCTCGAGGAGGCCAGCCAAAAACATCCCTCCGAATCGCGCTTCCAAGAGTCTTTACGGCAGGTTCGGTCGCGCCGGGACCTGGTGGATTCTATTGCGGGCCGCGCGCGGACGTTTGAGGAAGGTAGGCAGTTTTCCGAAGCGCTGGGGCTTTGGGAAATGCTGCGCGGCATCGATCCGAAATACCCCGGCCTAGATATCGAGATCGATCGTCTCCACAAGCGCCGGGAGCAGCAACTCCGAGCCGATAGCAAATACCACTGGGTAAGCCAGATTGACCAAGCCCTGATAATTCGAAACTATGACAAAGCTGCCTCACTTGCATTGGACGCTTTGGCGGAGTTCCCTGACGATCCTGAATTGTCGGCGTTGGCAAAGCAGGCCCAACAGGCGCAGGCGCGCGCTTCGGACGCAGCCGAAAAGATAAACCAAGGAAAAGATCTGTGCATTGCTGGAAACGCAAAGGAAGCGCTGGATCTGCTTCGGGAAGCTCTGCAGTTGGACCCTCACAACCCCGCGGTGCGGACCGGATTACTTGAAATCCTGTTGAAAGCGGCGGGCCCTTACATCGACGGGGATTGGCGCGCCGCTGAGACGCTGGTTCAAGAGGCGCTTGATCTGGATCCGAGCAACCCAGGAGCCAGGAGCTTGAGCACGCTCATTCAAGACAAGCGCCAAGCCGAACAGGTTTCAGCCGCGCTCTACAGGGCTCGGGAATTACAAACACAGGGCAACCTTAAGGACGCCATCGCAGAAGTGGACAAAATGCGGGCTGCCTACCCGCGCGAGAGCCGGTTGATTCAGTTGCGCAGCGTTCTTCAACAGGGCCTTTCAGCTAAAGATGTTGAAGAAGTCCGCGCGCGTGACCCGAAAGAAGTAAACGAGCTCACCGGGCAAACGAACGAGACTCGGACCATCACGGAATTGGACGTCGCCTTCCGCAGAGCCGATGCCCACTCCAAATACGGCGCCGACCCCGAGTTCCGCAAACCTATCTCGGAAATTGAAGAAGGGCTGCGCCGAGAAAGAGAAGCCATCGCGGCAACACCAATCGAGCTAAGCGTGGCTTCTCAAGCTACTCCGCCGCCTCCAGTCCCGCCGCCGCAGGCCGATACCACGCAGACTGGTTCAACGCATACGCTCGGAAAGTTTTGGAGTGCGACTTTGCCTCCTGCCGCCCGCAGATTTCTTTGGCCCGCTGTAGGCTTGGGCGCAGCAGCGTTGGCGCTGCTCTTGGTGGTCAACAAGCCTCGTAGGCATTCTTTGCCTTCCTCGCCGGAGAATGTTCAGGTCTCGTTTCAGGTGGATCCGCCAGGTGCGACTATCTCGGTGGACAATCAAGCGATCACCGGAACCGCGGCGGAGATCACGCGGGGTTCGCACACCCTTCATGCGGACAGGGAAGGTTATCTGTCCCGCGATCTGAGTTTCAACGTTCGCGATCGGGGCCCAATTGTATTGGCTCTCGCGCCCGCGCCCCACGCGATTCGGATATTTGCGGATAGCGTAAAGACGGGTAAGGTGCTGCTTGACGATGCCGAGATAGAGCCTTTACAAGACGGAAGCTCCAGCTACGATTTGGCGGAGGGGGGGAAACACACGCTGAAACTTTTGGATGGCAGAAATAATAAGGTCTTCTCAATAGAATTCCAAGCCGAGACGGCGGTCCCTGCGCGTCTGGCTTCGGCTCCCGTGGCCACGGTTGACATTCCAGTTAACGTTGTGAGCAGTCTCGGCTCTCAGGCGTTTGCATATTCAAGTGTGAAAGGGATGCAGGCGGGACTGAAGGACGGCGAACGGAAGCCGACGCCACCGGAAGGACTGGAGTTGAAACTGCCATCCGGAAGCAACGAAATTACATTCGACGATGGAAAAAAGCCGGTGAGCTTCCCCTTGGAATCCGGAAATGGTCCCCTGCTTACTATACGAGTGGGCGCTGCAAGCAAGGGGACTCTGATGATCAGTTCCACTGTGGATGGAGCCTATGTGTTCATCGATGGAAAGCCAAGTTCGCGTTTTGTTCGGGCACAAAGCTGGGTGGGGTCTTTAGATCCAGGCGAACACACGGCTCAGCTTAAACGCGACGGATACGACGATTCGCCCGAACAGAAATTTACGATAGTTGCCGGCAAGACCGAGCGCAGAACCATCAATCTGCCGCTGTCGGTCACGACAGCTTTCCTGCAGATTCAAGGAGGGACTCCGGAAGCGCAAGTTTGGCTGGACGGCAGACAGGGCGGCGTCCTGGACTCGAGTGGATCGTTCGGACCCGTTCCTGTGGCGCCCGACACAGCCCACACAATCCAATTCAAGAAGACGTATTTCGAAGATTCCCCTGAACTAAGAAAGCGAGCGTCAGTGAGGCAAACCATTGCGATCTCGGGATCGGATGCCCGACTAAAAGCGTTCGGCACGTTGGCGTTCACAGCCGTTACGCCTGCTGAAACGCAACTGACCGTTCAGCTGCGAGGCGGCGTTCCAGAGCGAGTTACTGACAGGGCGAACACTCCTCTTGCAGAAGGCACATATACCGTGCGCGGGACCGCCGGCGATCAATACATGCCCTCCGATCTACAGGACGTGCAGATCCGGTCGGGGCAAAAGACAGAAATCGCGGTACGCCTGAACTCCAAACAAACCCAGGAGACTAAGACTCCGACAAACAGCAAGCGCGTTCAAGAGGTTACGGAACTGTTCGCCGCCGATCCCGCAAGCTGGACCAATGATCATGGTTTCTGGAGACACGAAGGAAATGTCTATTTCAATGAGCTAACCTTCACACACGTCTTTGATGTACTGAAGATCAAGAAACTCATCGGATTCGAAAAAGTCCAGTGGAGGGTCTTCGACAATGACGACAACTTCTGGGAGTTCGAACTGGACGACAAGAACTTCACTAAGAGAGAATACGTTGCCCGTAAGGTAACCAAGGAGTATCCAAAACAGCCTCACAAAGCCGGGCAAGGAGACTCCTATCGACTTGAGATTACTGTAGAGCCGAACCAGGTGACCACCAAAATCGGAGAGTTGACTGATATTACGCCCCGCAAAGGGGGCGAACGGACCAATCGGACCGGATTTTTCGGCAAAGTCGGCCTGAAGCTGCTCCAATAAATAAAGTGCTGTTCGTTGTTCGTAGGCAAAACCTGATCTTGTACTAAAATCAAAAACTTGCCCGGGCATTTCTCTGCCCGGTAGTGTTGCAACTCGCAGAGGCGCGGGCTGGTAGGGTATTCGACGAGCTTTTTGACCCTACGGGTCCGCTCGGCTTGCAGTCGCGACAATTGACCGGCGAATGCCAAGTTGTTGTTGGGCAACCGTGAAGGCTACCTTCATAGCAACTCTATCTACGATAACGTGACAAGCTCAGCCTGCGCCCGCGTGGTCGGCCCCGGCTCGGACACGTTCGGTTGCAGAAATCTGCGCCACAATTCAGGCTCAGTGACCGCCAGCGGCACGCACCAATCGTCTAGCGCCACCGCCAGTTTGCGCTCAATGGCCCATGCCGCGAGCGGCTGTCGCTCGACTGGCCCGCCGATCAAAACGGTGCGAGCCTCGGCTTGATCGAGGAACTGCAACATGCCGGTGCCATTGAGACCGCGAGTATCCATGAGCAGGTAATGATCGCCGCCGACTGCTGCGAGGTTCAGTGTTGGCGGCGGTCCGTCCACTTTCCAGCAAGCACGCCACTCGCGAAGGGCAGCCGCCAAAGAGTCCTCGCTCTCCGCACACTCGTATTCACCGGTGAAATGATACGCCAGGTGGTCGAAATCGGTGCCCTCCGGAAAGACCGCTTCGTATTCCGGCAACGGGCGCAGCCCCGATATGCCGTAGTCCGCGGGCCGCTTGAAGTATGGGCTGAAGCGATCGATGCTCACAGG
>Ga0126370_10001686_pt1 | contig 10167 bp, 14 predicted proteins | sample PanSoiMetaPlot_3_FD_92586 | JGI IMG/M metagenome (GOLD analysis project Ga0126370, IMG submission 92586) | Tropical forest soil microbial communities from Panama - MetaG Plot_3 | ecosystem: Environmental > Terrestrial > Soil > Tropical forest > Bulk soil | place: Panama | collected 2016-02-17 | reverse complement strand
TAAAGGAGTACGGTGTTCGATGGGGTTGAACCATGTAAAGGAGGCGATTTCGCCATGGCGTCGAGGATTCGCATCGAGGTCACCGAGGAAGACATCCAGCGCGCCGAACGCAATAGCTCCATGCGCTGTGTGATCGCCCGAGCGATTGCCCGAACGTTCCCGCATGCGCACAACATTGGTGTCGACGTGCAGACGCTTCGCTGGTCGGATGACGACGGGCGTCATATGTATCTCACGCCCGATGCGGCGGCTGGGTACGTGGTCGCGTTCGACGCGGGTGATCCCATCCATCCCTTCGGCTTTTCCTTGAATGAATCCCGGCGTGTGCCGGTCAGCACCCGCAAGACTAACGAAGCGGGGAGAGCACGAGCCGCCGCAGCTCAGCGGGTACTTCGTCAACGCCGCAACCTCGCCGAGGCACAGAGCGACACCCAACGCAGCGATGCCCGCGATGCGCTCGCTCAGGCCGAAGCAGACCAAGCCGCGGTGATGGCCGAATATGCCGGTCAGGCAAGCACAACCACGACGGAGCGCGGCAGACGCCCACCCAGGTTGGCGTATAAGACGAATAGACGCGCTTATGGCGGACGAATGTTGCGAATCAATCAAGAATTGCAGCGTTTGAGGGAAGCGGCCGGGGAAGCCCCGTCGCATCTGTAGGTGCAGACACCAGTAGTTCACTATCGCCTCGGACCCGCACTGCTCGCCTGCCGAACGCCCGGAGCCAGCCCGCATACTCATTTTGTCGCGTCCGAAAGCCGTGCAGACGTGACCTGTAAAGCGTGCCTGCGCGTCACTGAGGGCACGCTCGCTCGCCTCAGGACAGCCGTGAATGACGCCATCTCACACGCCGGAGCCCGATCATGAGTGGTCGCATGTCAGCCCTCGCTTGGGTGCTGGGCATGGAATGGGACGAATCGCTGGACACCTGAGATCCTCTTATTGCAACTTGAAGGAGCCGGCTCCGACGGACTGGGTGGCGTACTTCGGCAGGCTCTGCTGGAACAGCGCCTTGGCGTCGTCCTGGGTGTAGCCCTGCGATTCCCACGTGCCCAAAAGCATCTGCTGTTGTGAAGGGGTCAGGTTGTTCCACGTTTGCGGCGCCATCTGATTGGGCGCCACCAGCGCGTTCTGGAATGCCTGCGTCTGGGCCGCGTTGCCGCCCATCGACGGCTGCGTGACATCCGGCGTGCCACCGGTCCCGGTCGCGCCGCCGGTCAGCATGGCATAGTTCTGCTGGGACTGGTCCGGCTGCGCTCCAAAGGCACCGCCGGTCGCCGAGCCGAGGAAGTTCTGCATGTTGACGGCTTGCGGGGCGACGCCGGTCGTCGCGCCACCACCCGGCACGTATTGGCCAGCTGCCGCAGCAGCGAGTTGCTGGAGTCCTTGTGGGGCAGCTCCAAGAACCTTCTGGTACTGGATCCAGTCCGCCGGTCCTCGCAAGCCGGCCATCATCGTCAGGTAGTTCTGACCGGCCGTCTGCTGCGCCTGCCACTGCGCGAGGGCCTGCTTCTGCGCATCCAGCCACTGCTGGTAGTTCTGCTGCTGCTGGGCCATGGTGGTCTGCCCAGCGGTGGGAGTCGCGCCTGGCGCGTAGTACTGGCCGTACATCTGTGCCAGTGCCTGCTGCTGGTTGAAGCCCTTCTGCTGCGCGCCCAGCGTCTGCTGCCCGGCTGTTGGCACGCCCCAGGTGCCGAACAGATTGGCGTAGGACTGCATCGCCGGGATCGTCGGCGCGCCCTGGTACATGCCCGTCAGTCCGGCTGCCGAGATCGCCTGGTTGAACGCCTCGGTGGCCTTGTCGAAGGCGAGGCGATCGTTGTTGTACTGCAGCATGCCCTGGTTGTAGGCAGCCTGCGCCGCGTTCTGGGCACCCTGCAGCAGCAGCGAGTTCTGCTGGTAGTTGGCGAAGTCGCCGCTGTACGGATTGCTCGGCGAGCTCGGGCTACTCGGACTGCTCGGCGAACTCGGGTTGCCACCTCCACCGGAAGCGGTCTGGTTGTAGACACTCACCGGATCGCCGTTGCCGCCCCAGCCGGCGGCCTGCAGCTCCTGGGTGATTTGCGTCCCGGTCTTGGCGCCGTTCGGCGTCTGGTAGACGTCGTCGCCGTACTGGTTCTGGCCAATCGGATCAGCCATGCATCACTCTCCTGGCCCCACGATCGGGGTGATGTTCTCGCGGGGTGCGGTCAGGGCGCCGCGCGGAACGAACGGGGCCGGCACCGGCGACGGCGCGGCAGCCGGGGTGGCCTGGGTGACCGGCGCACCGGGCATGCCTGGCGGTGTCGGCAACTTCAGGAACGGATAGGCCTTGATCACCGCGCGGTAGACCTGCGTGAACTGCTCGGGTCCCATGCGCTGGATTTGCGCCTGCCGGCCGGCCAGGTTGGGCGTCCCGTCGGGATTGAACAGTTGGTTGCGGTAGTACTCGAGTTTCTGCGTCTCGGACAGCGGCGCGGCAAACGGCGCCACACCCTGGGGCGCCATGCCGACGGCGAGCAGCGTCGAGGTCTGGTCCAGCCACACCGCCAGGTCAGTCGCGACGGCGTCCAACATATTTTGCTCTGGCATCTAGCGACCTCCTGCACCCGGACCGAGCGGCAGCGCATTCGCTGGCGGGCCCGGTACGCCGCCGGGGCCACCCGGAATCCCGCCGGGTGGCATGCCGGGCCCGCCACCACCTGGGGGCGGTGGGGCGAGCGGGAGACCCGCGCCTGGGGAGGGCACCGGGTTCGGGGGCATGCCGCCGACGGGGGCACCCGGCGGAGTTCCAGGAGTCCCCGGAACGCCCGTCGGTGGCGCCACGGCACGTCCAGGCGGCATGCCCGCCAGCTCAGCCGGGGAGACACCGCTGGCTGCCTGCTTCTGCGCCTGGATCGTGCCGAGCTTTTGGAAGACCTGGTTCTTGAGCTCCTGCTGCATCTCGGGCGACTGCTTCAGGTCATGCAGCAACCACGAGTGTTCGACCTCGTCGGCGTTGCCGCCCGCGTCGGTCACCGCGTCCTCGTACGTGATGAGCTTCAACTGCATCTTCTCGCCGATGGCGCGGATCTCGATGATCTCGTTGCTCGGCGTCGACGGGCTCAGACGGATGGTGTAGCGGTGGATGCCGTTCAGGTCATCCGGGCCGATGCTCAGCCAGGTGCCTTTGATCTGGCCCGCACCGCGCTTGCCGGGTCGACCCTGCTCTTCGCCCCAGGCGTAGACGTTCTCGCTGATGCGGTTTTCGATCAGCCACGACTCGAAGCCGGTCCGCTCAGCGAGCGCCACCTCGGCATTGGCCACGATCGGGTTGAACGCCAGACCCGCCAGGTACGCGGCCTGGTTCAGCGCGTAGCCCGAGGTGTCGGCGCCAACGGCGCCCGAGAATGCCGCGGGCATGGCCCGCTCGATCAACTGCTGGATGTCCTGCAGGATCTCACCGAGATCGGCACCGGACCGCGGCTGATCGATCGGGGAGATGTCGAACGGGTACAACTTGCCTGGCTGGATGACCTGCGCCGCGGCGGCCTCGCTCCCGTCATTGCCGTACGGTGTCTGCGGCAGTCCGGGGATCTGGCCCGGCGCCTGGGTCTGCTTGAACGCCGGGAAGCCCGTCCAGTACGCCGCGTTGGTCTTCTGCGTCAGCAGCGAATCGAGCGTCTTGAACAACTGCAGGTAGCCGAAGAGCACTCCCAGCCCGGCGTACTCGGGCAGGCGTGAGCCGGTGGTGATCCCCAGGGCGTGGAAGTACGGGCCGCGCAGGGTGTGCAGGTACGGGTCGCCGTAGCTGTGCTGGGTGACGCGGCACAGCGTCGAGCGGCTGTTGCTGTTGGTGCTGCGGGCGATCTGATTGGGCCCCTGCAGGCAGATGATTTGCTTCTCGTCGTCCCACGCTTCGATGCAGCGCAGGGTGTAGGTGCCGGCCGAGCGCATGGTGCGCGTCCATTCGGTGCGGGCAAGCCCCGCGGCGCGCGGATCGACGCCGCTCCACGTCTCGGGCGGGACCACGTTGCCGGCCCGATCGAGGCCGGCGCCGAAGCGCTCGAGTGCCTCGACGTAGGGCACCTCTTTGACCTCGACGACGGCGGTCAGCCCGTTTTCGTTCTTGGTGTAGTAGTACGTCTCGGGCGGCACGTCGGTGGTGGCGATGGGGTACGGCAGCCCGAGCTTGAGGTTTTCGGTGTGCTTGTCGTACGCGATGTCGTGCGCGTGCTGGTCGAAGCCGTCCTGGACGAGCTGCTTGGAGTACTGCTCGGCATCCTCGGCGTAGGTGTTCCACGCCTGCGACTGGCGCTCGCACGTCTTGAGGATGGCCTCGCCCTTGGCCGCGAGCGACCACATGAACAGACGGAACAACTGGCGGCGCGCCTCCTGCTCCTGTCGGTTCCAGGCCGCCTCGAAAAAGCGCTCGCGGTGGGTGGAGTTCTGCTGGTAGGTGTCGCCGAAGCCGATGGGCCGGAAACTGATCGCCGGCGCGTTCACCGACAGTGCCGCGGCCACCTTCTGGACGATGTTCAGGGCTAAATTGGCCCGCACCTCGGCGGCGGTCTTGCGGTACGCCTCGGGGATTTCGACCGGCTCCTCGTTGAACAGCGTGGCGTTGATGTCCCTGTACAGGGCGTCGCGGGCACGGAAGTCGGTCTGGAGTTGCTGGGCCAACTCCATCGTCACCCGTTCGGCGGTCTCTTCGGCGGAGGCACCCTTGGCCCACGGGGCTGGCTTGGTGCGAGTGAGTGTGGCCATCGCTCAGGACTCCATCAAATCAGCCGAACATCAGGCTCTTGACCTCGTTGGACGGGGTGTTCTGGGCCTCAGCGCACAGCCCGTAGCGGAGCGCATCGACCTCGTCATCGGGGGTACGCGTGCTGCCGATCTTGTCGGCCACGTCCTCGGGGTCGAGTGGGTCGCGCACCATGGCCGGCAGATTGCGCACGAGCTGCGGGCAGCGCTGGTGCATGATCTTCAGCCGCGGCAGGTCCTCGAGCTCGACCTTGCGCTGCTCGGCCACATCGGCCCCCCACGCCAGGGCGCGTCGCATGATGGCCCAGCCCTGCTTGCGCGAGTTGAAGCCGGCGACGATGTTCGGCACGCCGTTCTGGGCGTACACGTGGGCGATGCTGGGTCGCTGCTGCTCGCCGCGGTTGTTGAACATGGACGGGTCAAGCACGACCTGAGCGATGCGCTCGTCGCCCGAACGCGCGACGATCAGCCGCGCCTGCTGCTCGTCGCGCAGCCCGGCGACGCTCAACTCGCGGTACGCGTAGATGTGACCGCCCGGCCGCTCACGAGCCAGCCACAGGGCAACCCATGGGTGAGCGAACCCGTAGTCGACGCAGACCCATTTGACCCAGTCCTCGGGGATGGCAACGGCATCGACCAGGTGCTGACGAGGATCGAACTCGGTAAAGAACATACCCTCGGCGGCCACCCGCAGACCAAGCAGCAAGCGGTCGCGGAGGTAGCCAGTGAGGGCTTCGAGGGGAGCCAGTCGCTCGGGGGTAACGGTCGGGTTGTCGGCATGTGTGACCTTCAAGAAGCGCGCAACTCCCGCAGTTTCGCGTTCGTACAGCCACCAGTTGGGCTCCCGCGGGTTCAAATCGGCGATCAGTTGTTGGTACGGCATGGTCGCGCCGCGGCCGGTGACGCGCGTGGTAAGCAATTCGTAATCGTTCCTGGCGACCTCGGAGACCTCCTGGATGTAGATCAGGTCGCCCTCGAACGACTTCAGCCGCTCTGGGTCGTCCAGCCCGAAGAGGTAGATCTTCGAGCCGTTGGTGTAGCGATACTCCTCGGAGTTCCAGAGCTTGAATGCCCCCGGCGGGGCCACGTACCGCTCGAAGGTGGCCATCGCCGTCGCCGTGAGGCTCTTCCGCGTCTGGCGAACGATCGCCGCGCGGGCGCCGGGGTACTTGAGCATCGCCAGGTTGAGCTTTTCTAAACACGCCCGCGACTTGCCGCAGTCCGCCGGCCCCTCGAGCACCACCTCGCGCTCACGGGCCTTGAAGAGCTCGAGGTTGGCGCCGAAGGGCCGGTAGGGTCGGGCGTCCTCGTCGAAGTGCGTCGGCGTGGTGATCCGCTCGACGACCAGCTCGGACCTGACCGTCGGCACCGCTACACCTCAGCCCACGCCTGCATGTCGACAGCTTTGACGATGCTGGTCTGGGTGATGGCGATCTTCTCGCCGTAGACCTCCGGCTTGAGGCTCGAGAGCAGTTTGATCAGCGCGGCGTCAGACGGCCGCCACTCGTGCACCTCCTCGATGAGCTGGCCCGCGCGGTACACCTTGCGCACGAACTGACCTCCAGTCCGCGCCCGCTCGATGGCCGTCGCCTCGAGGTTTTCCACCAGCTCGGCGCGGGCCTGGTTGTACTGCAGGCTGAACTGCTCGTCGTGCTCGAGCCACTTCTGGACCGTGAGCCGCGTGACGGCCGCGGCGTCAGCAGCGGCGTTCAGATCCCCGCTGACCTTGAAGGCGCCCAGGAACACGTCTTTGGCGCTCTGGACGCTGACGGGTTTGCGCGCCTTCTTGACGTACTTGCGTTTCGAGCGTTCATCCTGGACAACAGCCGCTCCCGCTCCCAGGCCTGCTCCGACGCGAATCGGCTCCGTTTGATCCAGGGGGTGGGTATCTCTGTGGCGAGTGATCGCCATGCGGTGCAGCCCCGTCTCTCGAGCGATGGCCAGGAGGTTGGGCTTCCCGCGCAGTTGCTCGTTGATCCACGCCAGCCGCTGGTGCCCACACACCGTGCAGCGCCGATGCACGGCCCCACTTTAGCGCCTATTGGTCAATTGCGGTCACTTTCCGGCCGCTTTGAATGGCACGAATGAGAGCTTGACCTCGAATTTTTCGCGTCCGGAGCAGAGCAGTGGGAGCGGGAGCGTTGAATCGGGGGGCATGTCCCACACCCCTGGTGGCGTTGCTTGGGTGGTGTGGCGCGGGCAGCAGCAGCATGCGCAGCAGCTCCTGGTCGCGGAGCTGCTCTAGCGTGCGCTCACGCGCGCATCCTCACAGCTGTGAGCGCTCAATGGATGCGCCGGGATGAGCGAAAGTTCACCCCGATTTCATAAACACTGCTTGAAGACATACCATAATGGTGTATAAAGAGATTGCTCGACGGGGAGGTCCCGCCGGAGCACACAGGAGAGTCACCAGAATGTCCACTCGCAAGTCAATCAAGTGTGTTGATTGCAAGCATCGCGTCGACGCCGGCGCAATGGAACCGGAGGACGCGTGCCCTCGCTACTCCGGCACGTCGGATAGCAACGGTTATCTGTACTGCACAAACTGTGGCCATGGGGAGCACGTTCACCCATGACGCGCCACTACATTCCCAAAATGTACGTGCCGGGCACGACATGTCTGCTGCTCACCGGCACGACGAAAATGCCGTCCGCGTCCTGGAGTCTGCCGGCGCGTGAAGCATGCCCGTACGCGCTCAACGGACACGGCGCAATCTGCAGTGTCTGCTATGCGGACAAAGCTGCGTACACGTTGTATCCCAACGTCAAGCGCGCGCAACGGGCCCGGTTCGCGTGGGTCCGTGAGTGCCTGAAGACTGAGGAGGGTACGGACACGTTCGTACGCACCATGGTCGAGGCTATCCATCGCGCATCGCGCAACAACGGCTACTTCCGGGTGCACGACTCGGGCGACTTATTCTCGCCCGCCTATACATGGGCATGGGTCCGCATTGTCCAGGCGTTGCCGGAGATCAAGTTCTGGTTTCCCACGCGTTCGTGGCGGCCGCTGACCATGTCGAAAATCTCGCCAGCCACGAAAGTGGCGTGGGAATTGGCACTGTTGGCATTGTCGGCCGAACCCAACGTCACGGTGCGCCCGTCCGCATTGTTTCTCAACGCGCCGGCGCCGCGCATTCCGGGTCTGTCCGCCGGCAGTACTGCTGCGGATGACGGAAGCTTCACGTGCCCGGCGTCGAAGCAGAACAACGAATGTCGCGAGTGTCGCGCCTGTTGGGACGCGCCCGAGACACCAATTTCGTATCGGGCCCACTAACGGGCCCCGTTGAGAGGAGAGTCACCATGGAACAACTAGTGCGCGAACTTGTCACAGCGCTCGAGCAAGCTGACTTGTATTTGAATTCCTACGATACGTCGGCGCCGTCGCGCATCAAGGCAGAGACACGCGCGGCGGTCGAGTCCGCGATCGGACTTGCCAAAGCGTCGGTACCGGCCGCGGTGTTGAATCCGCAACCGGTTGCGGCCGCGGACTTGTCGCGGATTCTGGGCAAACCTCGCCAGTCTCCGCCGGCGCCAGCACACGACCGGTATCTCTGCGGATGCGACGCGTGCACGGAGGCATACGCGTGAGCGCATACAACCGGCTCCGCCGGGCAGTCCTGGCATACGCGGACGCATTGAAGAAATACGCGCAATTCGGGTCCGCGTGGATGGAAGAAACACCCGAGCTTGACACGTTGTGGGCGGACGTTCTCGAGGCCGCCGAACCTGAATTCGAACCTGAGGAGAGTCACCAGTCATGAGCACGCTACGCGACGAGATTTATCAGAGGCAGATTGCCTCGCTCCGCTGGTATTACCAAGGACGGCTCGCGCCGTTAGCTGACGACGCGACACCCAATGCTTGGGTATGCTGTCGCTTCTGTGGCGCACTGTACGCGTTGCCGGCCGAGCTAGCTGAATCCCACCGTTGCCCGGTCCGAGCTGCACGTGAGACCGACTATGGTGATTGCCACTGGTGCGGCAAGACCGGCTGGCGTGGGCCACTGCTGTGCACCACGTGTCACGCGACACGTGGCCAGGTTTGCCCAACGTGCCAGGCACAGCTCAACGGTCCATGCGACGGTTGCGCAGACCGGGTTACCGGTTGGGAGCCGGTGTCGTGAGCCGGCGGCTGGGTCTGGTGTTCTACACGTGTGGGCACCAGGACCCGGTGCCGTCGGGCGATCGGCACGTGAACGGCCCGTGTCGGATGTGCGTCCGCCGCTCACGCGTGTGTGACTACGGGCATGATCACCCGTGGAGCGACTGGAGCTTCGACGATTGTCAGCGTGCAGCGGATGTGTCACGGAAAGCGAACCGGTCATGAGCACGCACGAGACACCGGACCACCGGCCGGACTTCTGGGAACCGAACCGACAACCGTCGACTCCGGACGCGGCACGCGAGGAGGACCTGGAGATTCTGCGCAAGGCGCGCCAGAAGCCGCCGAAGTGGAAGTCGCAGGATGAGCAATGGGCCGGGCGACGCGTCACGGCCCAGGAGGCGTGGTTCGGGCTGCTGCTGCTGCTGGTGATCCTGTTCGCCGTGCTGCTGTTCACCCCGGGAGCCGCGAAATGAACCGCCTGTGCGCCCGCTGCAAGCAGCCCTATCACGCCCACATGCATGAGTACCGCCGGCCGGAGTCATGGGTACGTCACTGGTGCCCGCGCACAAAGCCACCACAGTGGTGGGAACAGGGTGTGGCGTTCTACCTCGCCATTGTCGGGGGAATAGGTCTAATGCTGCTAGGCATGCTCATCATCATGCACTTGCCACACCCGTGGGCCGAAATCCTAGGCGGAGTCGGTGTGCTCGGCATATACCTCGCCGCAGCATCAAGACCCGGCGAATTCAAGGCGAACCGGCCATGAGTATGGACGAGCGTGTAACCCGGCTAGAAGACGCCTTTTTGCGTCTAGCCGGAACACTCGACCAGCACACGGCGATTCTGGGCGACCAGGCCGAGACCATGCGCGACATGTTGGCCATTCTGCGTCGCATCGAGTATCGGCTCGAGCACCCGGGCGCCAACGGGACACAACGCCCATGACGACGACAGATGATCGCCTCGCGCACGTTGAGCAATCCGTGCTCGAGCTGCGGACCGAACTTCAGAAATTTCGGCTCGAGGCCTCGCGCGATGCCGCCGACACCGCGCGGAGCCTGGAGCGCATCCTGGCCACACTTGACGCGCTTCAGCGCCGGCCGTCGTTCCGCTGGCCGTGGGAGTCCCGATGATCGCGGACGTCAGCACCGGCCAGGACCTGCGCAGTCCGGCCGGGCTGCGCGCGTGGCGGACGGCGCGGGGATTGTCGCAGGCCGAGCTCGGGCAATTGCTCGAGGTGCGGTATCAGACCGTGTACCGCTGGGAAGTTGGCGCGGTGCCGATCCCGCGGACCGTGGAGCTGGCACTGCGCTACCTGGAGGAGCACCCGTGAGCCGCCGG
>Ga0126370_10001684_pt1 | contig 10172 bp, 9 predicted proteins | sample PanSoiMetaPlot_3_FD_92586 | JGI IMG/M metagenome (GOLD analysis project Ga0126370, IMG submission 92586) | Tropical forest soil microbial communities from Panama - MetaG Plot_3 | ecosystem: Environmental > Terrestrial > Soil > Tropical forest > Bulk soil | place: Panama | collected 2016-02-17 | reverse complement strand
GTCGGCATGCGCCTGGCCGAACTCGTAGCGCGGCGTGATGTTATTGACGCGCGTCGACAGACCGAGGTCCTTGAACGACGGCGTTTCGGTGATGTGAAAATGATTGATCGAGGGCAGGTTGTGATAGAAGCCCGGCAGCGTCGTCTCGGTGGTGTTGAGCCCGCCGCCGTAGGTCAGCCGGCGGTCGACCAGCAGGATGTCGAGCCCGGCCTTCGCCAGGTACGCGCCGAGCACCAGGCCGTGGTGGCCGGCCCCGATGATGATCCCGTCATAGGTCCGTTGCAGCGCCCGCGACATGCCAGGTATCAGGTATCAGTTGTCAGATATCAGGGGCCGAGTATCGCAGCCACAATACTAAGGCACTCGGCACTGGCATCAAGATTCGCTAGGCTGATCCCTGATTGCTGATTGCTGATCCCTGATCCCAGACCGCCTGAAATCAGGTCACCAGCAGGAGGGAGACCAGCATCGCAACGACGGCGAGCATGGCGAGCACTTGCGCCCAGCGCGGGATCCTGGCGGACGTGGGCTGGCCTGAGGGCGCGGTTGCGGGTTGCGTGGAGGCGGCCGCGGCGGCCGTCTGCGCCGCGTGCTTCCGGCCGGCACGCCTGGTGCCCGATGCGGCGCGCTTGCGCGATCCCCTGCCGGTCGCCGGCGGCGTTGCGGCTGCGGTGCGATCGACGCGCGGCGCGCTGCGCGCCTGCGGTGGCGGCGCCGACGCGATGCTGGCAAGCCGGAATCCGGCTTCCGCCTCATCGATCTCCTGGATCTGCCCTTCTTCCTGCACCGTGATGCTCAGGTGCTTGTAGCGCTGGCGCTTGTTCTCGACCGGTACGTCGATCAGGCCGGTGACACTGACCCAGCGTCCGACCCAGGCGTTCGAGGGTTGCTCCTTGAGCTTGGCGAGGCCCTCGGACCAGATCGAGATCTTGACGACGTTCCCGCGCCACGAGCCGAAATTGATGAAGACATAGTGCTTGGCGGGCGCCTTGCCGCGCTTGCGCGCTCCACGCGTGATCTCGACGATGCGGCCGACCAGCTCGACGCGGTCGCCGATATATTGCATGGCGGCGGAGAAATTGAGCGCGTCGACCACCGGAAAGGCCGGGATATAGGCGAGGCGCGGCTTGGCGACGGGCGTAGGCGATGCCGCGACGGGCCGCTGCGCCACCGGCATGTTACGGCCGGCGAGGAACTCGTCGAGGGTCGGGATCGCGGCGAGCGGCGCGCCGCAGACCGCCGCGAAGTTCTGCGCCTGGTCTTTCAGCTTGGGCATCTTGAGCAGGCGCTGGAAGATCTTGCTGTTCGGCGGGTCGGCGAAATCGTTGGCCTTGAACACGATGGTCTCGCCGCCCTCGCGGAATTCCGGATACAGCGTCTTGTCAGCGATCAGGGCTTTCAGGCTGAGGTCGAGCGCGATGAAGCTGAACCGGTCCATTGCGGGGCCGAAGTCGGCCGCGCGGCGTTCGGGATGCTGGAAATGCTTGTGTCCCGTCTCGCTGCCGTTGCCCGGACGCATGCCGGGCACGAACATGCCGTCGTAGTCGATCAGCCGCACGTCGCCGCTGGTCACCATCACGTTGCCGTTCTGGATGTCGCCGTGGGCGATCGCCTTCTTGGCCAGCAGCCGGGCGATATCGACGAAATCGGCGCGCGTCCTCTCGAGCGCGCGCGGGTCGTCGAAGTGCTTGTCGAGCCAGACGCCCAGCGTGTCGCCTTCGACCCAGTCCATGCGCACGATCGGAAACACCTTCTGACGGATGTTGATGCCCGACTGCTGGAAATCGAAGTCGACGAAATATCCGCTGGCGAGCGCGCGCAGCACCTTGGAGATCGCGTCGTATTTCCGCTGGATCTCCGGGATCTCGCGGTGGAAGCAGCGCACCGCGCATTTGCGGCGCGGCGTGGTGACCGCATAGGTCAGCGCAAATCCGCCCGACATCACCAGTGGCAGGCCGAGGTTGTTTTCCGCAACGGTTCCCTGCTTGAGCTCGGGATCGACGAACGCCTGCAGCGGATGCTGCACCGCCTCCTGGTACTCGGTGATCTGCGGGTACGGCATGCTCGCCTACCACAGCGCGATCAGTGTGGTGTCGTCGCGCTTCATGCGGCCGGCCGCGCGCTCCTCCTGCACGAAGCGGGCGAACGCATTGGCGCTGCGTACCTCGCGCAGCACGTTGATCGGCGACGGCTCCTCATCGCGCCGTGACAGCAGCCAGTGGCCGAGTGCGTCGGTCATGCACAGCAGCGCCGGCTGCTCGAGCCCGCGGAACGTCCAGTCGGCGACCAGATCGTAGCCGACGTCCAGCTTGTCGAGAAACACGTTCTGCGCCGGGTTGGTGCACAGCAGTTGCGGCGAGCGGCCGAACTCGGACGGGGCCGAGAGCGGAAACGTCGCCTTGATGCGGTCGCCGTCGCACAACACCGCGATGCTGTCGCCGACCGAAAAGACCTGGATCAGCCGGCCGCTGTCGACCACTCGCACGCCCAGGAGCGAGGCGAAGCTACCTCTGTCGAACGACGCCTGCTTCATCCACGGCAGGCTGTCGCGGTCGTACAGCTTGTGGAACTCGGCGATGGCGGCGGCGAGCCACTCGCGGGTGAATTCCGGCTTCTGCGCGTAGCGGCGCACCAGGATGCGCGCCCACGAGGCGGAGTCGAACGACACCGAGGCGCCATCGCTCAGCGCGTAGACGCCCTTGGTCGACCGGTGGAAGCGATCCTCGTTGTGCTTGTCGTCAGCCTTGGCGATGCTGAACGCCAGAGGCAGCCGCGACTTGGCACGCGCATCAGGCCGCAGGTTCGCCACGCGGCGCGCTCACCGGTCGGCAACCAACTTGGGCCGGGTGCCGATCTCGAAGAAGTCGACGACGCATTGCGGATCGCCGTTGAAAATGAGGCCACGAGAGCCGTCGGTGATGCTGTAGCCCTTGTCGCTGGCGAACTTGGCAAGGTGTGCGGGCAACGGGCTCGACATGCGAAACAGCATTCGCGAGTAGTCGTCGGCGAGCGCCGACTCGGAGGTCGGGAAGACGGTTTCGCCGCCGCCCGCGGTGGTGACATGCAGGTTGAACAGCAGCGCCGGGCCGTCCTTGGTGGAAATCTGCCGGAGGCCTTCCGCCATCTCCTCGGGGGCACCGTCGGTTGATTGTCCGTCGGTCACGTGCAGGATGGTCGGCGGATAGGAGCCGGGATGCGACTCGCACCAGTCGGCGATCGTCTCCCTGGTCTTGTCGAGCGCCGCGCGCATCGGCGTTCCGCCGGCGCTCTTCGGGTCGAACCAGATCGGAAACTTGGTAGTGAGCTCGATGATGCCGCCGGCGCCGTCGTCGACCTTTTTCTTGCGTTCCTCGACGCGGAGCGTGTGCTCGCTGATGGCGCAGATCGGGTGGACGATGCCGTCCGACAGGGCGCCGCCGAAACCGCTCGCGACGTCGGATCCGCCATAGGCGAGCACGCCGACGTCGAAATAGTTGCGCACGCCGTCCGACTTCGAGCAGCTGGTGACAAGCGTATAGAGCGTCTTGTTGAGCACGTCGGCGACGAAATTCGCCTTCGAGCGCCCGGCCTCGGTTATCTCGTCCATCGATCCCGACTGATCGATGACGAACAGGAAGCAGGTCGGATTGTCGCGGCTGATTTCGGCTTGATACGGCATGGCGGTGGTCTCCATCCGGTGAATGGGCGTCAGCGGTCGGCCGCGACAGCCGGCCGCGTGCCGATGTCGAAGAAGTCGGCGATGGCTTCGATGCCGGCGTTGTAGACGAAACCGCGGGCGCCGGGCCGCACGTCGTAGCCCTTGCGCCCTGCGGCCTCGACCGCGTGCGGCGGCAGCAGGCTCGACATGCGAAACAGCTGCTTGCCGAACCGATCCTTGATGACGCGTTCGTCGTTCGGAAAGATCAGCGGCTCGCCTTCGCCGACGTCGACGTGAAGATTGAACAGCAGGCAGCTGCCGTCGCGGGTCGCAAGATTCTTGAGCCGGTCGGCGGTGGGCTCCGGGTTGCCGTCGGAGGGGTGGCCGTCGGTGACGTGCAGGACCGTCGGCGGAAACGCCGACGGATGCGCGGCGCACCACGGGCGGATGATGTCGATCGCGGCATCAAGACCGGCGCACATCGAGGTCTTGCCGTGGCTTTTTGCCTCGAACCAGATCGGAAACCGCACCGACTGCTCGCTCACGTCGCCGTTCGGGCCGGCAATCTTCTTGGTCCGGGTCTCGACCCGCAGCGGCGCTTCGGCGAGGCGCGACACCATGTGAAGCGGCTCCTCGCCCAGATCGCCCTGGAAGCCGTTGCGCGCGTCGGCGCCGCTGTAGGCGACCACACCGACGTGAAAATAATCGCGCACGCCGTCGGCCTTCGAGCAATTGGTGATGAGGGTATACAGCGTCTTGTTGAGCACGTCGGCCAGGAACGCGGCCTTGCTCTGTCCGCCGTTGAGCCGCTGCGCCATCGACGTCGACTGATCGACCACCATGAGAATGGCGGTCGGCGACGCGCGGCTGATTTCCGCCTGGTAACTCATGTGCCGCATCCCTGCAGAGAACGCCTGCATGGCTTACGCACGCGCATGGCGGCGCCGATGCCGGCGGACGACGTGCATGACGCGAACGCACAAGCCAACGCCCGGAATTCAACCCTCCACGCACGCCGGTGAACGCGCGATCCGCGCTGCGGTTCCATGCGTTGGGTATTTGCGGTTGCTTCTTTTTCCGACGACGGCGGTAAAGGGAGTCGACGTGTGGCTGGAATTCCAGCCGAATCAACAGCGTCGGGCGCGTCGGAAAGGCTGGCGCGATCAGACAATCCGCCACGGTTGACCCCAAGCCGAGCCGGCGACGAGGGCCGCCTGGAGATCACGTCAAAGTAGGCTCACTCGCTCAACCTCTCTGATCCTGATCGCCTACACGCTCCCCACGTTCGCCATCGGTCTGGTCATTGGCGTCGCGATAACGAGGGCCTCGCCCCGGTCCTCGTCGAGGAGCTGGCGCGCGCGGTCAAACGGCTCGCCGCCACCGGGGGGCTCGCCATGATCGTGGTCGAGCAGAACACGCGGCTGGCGCTCGACATCTCGCCGCGCACCGCCGTGATGGACCGCGGCCGCATCGTGTTCGACGGCGCGAGCGAGCAGCTCAAGCGCGATCCCGACAGGCCGCACGAGCTCATCGGGGTGGGCAAGGGGTGACGGGCAAGCTCGATCGCGCCATCGAAGAGTTCCATCCTTTGATCGGCGCCGCGAACAGGTAGCGCATTTCATATTCTAAAGAAATGCTGAGCCGCTAAGCCAATTTTAATGCTCTTGCGGTTACTTTCCGTCAACCTAATGCGGTGGGGGTTGGACGTGAAGAGCAGCAGAATCAAGCTTTTGGGATCGGTCATGGCGCTGTCGGGCGCAGTCGCGGTTGCGTTGACGATGGGCCTGGGTGTGGTGGCGGCCGCCGTGGTCGGACCATCGAGCAGCGTCGCGGTGAACAAGCCGGTCCTGACGCTCGATCAGATGCGGGCGCAGTACCGGCGCCCCGCCACCGTCCCGTTCCCCGCCGATAATCCCTACACGTCGGCAAAGGTCGCGCTCGGCAAGCTGCTGTATTTCGACACGCGGCTCTCCGGCGCCAATGTGCTGTCCTGCGCGTCCTGCCACAACCCGGCCTACGGCTGGGGCGACGGTCTGCCGAAAGGCGTCGGTCATGGCATGAAGACGCTCGGCCGGCGTTCGCCCAGCATCATCAACGCCGCGTTCGGCCCGATCTTCATGTGGGACGGCCGCGCCGGCTCGCTCGAGGAGCAGGCGCTCGGCCCGATCAAGACCGACGTCGAGATGAACCTGCCGATCGACCAGCTGATGGAGCGGCTCAAGGGCATCCCGGGCTACACGCCGCTGTTCAACGCCGCCTTCCCGAACGAGGGGATCAAGCCCGAGACGGTCGCGAAGGCGATCGCGACGTACGAGCGGACCGTGGTCTCGGCCCGTGCGCCGTTCGATTCCTGGATCGACAACAACGAACGCGCGATCTCCGACGAAGCCAAGCGCGGTTTCGTGCTGTTCAACACCAAGGCCGGCTGTGCCCAGTGCCACGGCGGATGGAATTTCACCGACTTCAGCTTCCACGACATCGGCCTTCCCGACGCGGACATCGGCCGCGGCAAGTTCCTGCCCGCGATCGAAAAGATGCAGCATGCCTTCAAGACCCCGGGGCTGCGCGAGATCGCGCGGCGCGGACCCTACATGCATGACGGGTCCATCCCGACGCTCGAGGCCGTGGTCGAGCACTACGACCAGGGCGGCATCGATCGGCCGAGCCGGTCGGAGCTCATGCGGCCGCTCGGCCTGACGGCCCAGGAGAAGAAGGAGCTCGTCGCCTTCATGCAGACCCTGACGAGCGAGCTCGAGCCCACCACCGTTCCGGTTATGCCCCGCTGAGACCCGCAATCCATCCCTCTTCGTGCCTCGTGTGACAGGAAGCCGAATCATGACCTCGACCCTCATGCCGAAATCGATGTGCGCGCTTGCGATCCTGGTGCTGCTCGGTTCGCCCGGACCGGCCGCCGCCAAGGACAAGGCGGCGAAGCCCGCATCCGATGTGACCGGCGCGATCAACGCGGTCGCTCCCGCACTCGCCAAACCGGCGGATGCGCCCGTCGTAATTCGCGCCCGCGAGGCGCAGGAGCGGTTCGCCGGCGCGCGCGCCGCGATGGAACACGCCCTGCTGCTGCGCGAGAGCGCCCCGAAGAGCGACATCGCCGCGATCGAGACCAACATGAAGGGCCTGCTCGACGACCTGACGGCGGTCGAGGGGGCCGGGTTCGCCGAGTCGGCGAATGAGGCCCGACGTCTGGCGCGCGAGTGGCACCAGGCCGGCATGCAGATCCTGGCGCCGCCCGCTGCGGGACTGACCGAAATGCCGCTGCCCATGCTGATCGCGAGCAAGGCCGAGGCGGTCAACACCGCGTTGGATTGGCTCGCGACCGAGACCGCCGCCAACACACCCCCGGCCGATGCGAGGGCGTCGGCCTCGCCGGCCGCGGCGGCGCCCATGCCGGTCGTGGCGCCGAAAGCGGCCGCAACGATGGCCCCCCGCCATGCCAGGCATCGCGCAGTGGCGCCGGCCGCCCCGAAGGCGATGGCGCAGAACGAGGCGAGCGGGCATCTGCTGCACGACGCGTGGCCACTGCTCTTTCCGCCCGCCATCCTATTCATGCGCAAGGATGAGCCGGTCAAGCGCTGACGCGCCCGATCCGTTCGGACGCGCTCATGCGGCGCCGGTTCGAAAACGCAATTCGTGACTTCAGGAGCATGAGATGAAGATCTTCCCGTGCGTCGTCGCCTTCGCATTCCTGTCGGGCGCCGCGGTCGCCGCCCTGGCGGCCGAGCAGACCGTGAGCCAGAAGGGCAAGGTCTTTTCGATGGCCGAAGCAACGCTCAAGAAGGGCGACACGCTCGTCTTCGTGAACGACGACAACGTGGCTCACAACATCTACTCCACGAGCCCGGGCAACGACTTCAATCTCGGGTCGCAGGCGCCCGGCAAGTCGGTCTCGGTCACCTTCGACAAGGCGGGCAACATCGACGTCATGTGCGCGATCCATCCGCTCATGAAGATGAAGGTCAAGGTCACCGAATAGCCGACAAATTTTCGCGAGAGCGCCATGGGTTTGACATCGAGACTATTTCTCGCCTTCGGCGTCGTGATCGCGCTTGCGGCTGCCGCCGCAGTGTACGGAATGAGCGTCGTGTCGCGGACCACGGGCGACGTGGTCCAGCTGTACGACGGGCCGCTGATGGCGGTGAGCCATGCCCGTTCCGCGCAGTTGAACTTCACGGCGGTGCGCTCGGCAGGCGCAGACAAGGCGGCGGCCGAGCGCGGGATGACGGCCCTGCTCGCCGACATGGGCGTCGTGCGCGACCGGATGCCGGCGAGCGAGCGCGCGCCCGTCGACAAGGCGCTGGAGCTCGTGCAGGCCTGGCACAACGGCGGTGCGGCTGCGCTGAAGACGCAGGACGTCGACGACGCGCTCGACGTGATGGCCGAAGGCGCGAGCGCGTACGGGTTCAATTTCCGTACCGAGGCCGAAGCGCAAGCGAAATTCGCCCGCATGACGTTCATTGCGCTCGCACTCGCGGTCCTCCTTCTCGGCGCGGCCAGTGCCGCGCTGATCGCCTATTCGATCTCGCGACCGATCAGGGCGACCACCAAGGTCATGCACACGCTGGCGAGCGGCGACTACGGCGTGGAGATCCCGGGCATCGGCCGCAAGGACGAGATCGGGCAGATGGCGCGGTCGCTCACCGTGTTCAAGGACAGCCTGCTCGAGGCAGAACGCGCGCGGCTCGCGCGCGGCGAGGAGGTCCGCGAGGCGGAAGCCGGGCGCAAGAAGATGATGGCGGGCATCGCCGACCAGTTCCGGACGACGATCGGCGGCATCGTCGACAGCGTGTCGACGGCCTCGACCGAGCTGCAGGCCTCGGCGGGCTCCCTCACCAGGACGGCGGAGACGACACAACAGCTGTCGGCGGAGGTGACGAGCGCCTCGGAACAGGCGTCGATCAACGTCCAGACGGTCGCATCGGCGGCCGAGGAGCTGAGCACGTCGGTGAGCGAGATCGCCCGCCAGGTCCGTCATTCCACCGAAATCGCCGGCAAGGCGGCCGGGCAGGCGGATGAAACCGATGCGCGCGTCGGCAGGCTGTCGGCGGCGGCGAACCGCATCGGCGACGTGATCAAGCTGATCACCGCGATCGCGGATCAGACCAACCTGCTCGCGCTCAATGCGACCATCGAGGCGGCGCGTGCCGGCGCGGCCGGCAAGGGTTTTGCGGTCGTTGCCCAGGAGGTGAAGGCTCTCGCCGCCCAGACCGCGAAGGCGACCGAGGAGATCTCGGTTCATATCGCCGAGATCCAGGGGACGACGACGGAGTCCGTCGCCTCCATCAAATTGATCAGCGCAACCATCAACCAGATCCAGGCGATCGCGACCACCATCGCCGGCGCCGTCGAGGAGCAGGGCGCCGCGATGCAGGAGATCGCCCGCAGCGTGCAGCAGGCCGCGGCAGGAACCTCGCAGGTCGCGACGAATATTGCCGAGGTCAGCAGCGGCGCCAATGCGACCGGTTCCTCGGCCGCGCAGGTGCTTTCGGCCGCGCAGTCGCTCGCGAGCGAGAGCGCCCACCTCAAGGGCGCGGTGGACAAATTCCTCTCGACCGTTCGGGCCGCATGACGCGATGAGGTCAGCGCGCGGCGCGCGCGTTAACTCGGTGCCGCCGTGGCGCTCATTTGGTCGGCAGGGCGTCGATCAGCGCCTGCGCCTGCCGCACGATCGCCGGGAAATAGCGTCGTTGCGGGGCCTGCGCCGCGAAGCAGCGGCGATAGGCCCGGTAGGCCTCCTCGCTCAGCTCGTCGTATCTGTCGGGTTTCTGCAAAGCCTGCTTCTCGGCTTTCTTCCAGGCCTGCACGCACTGCGGTGCGGCCTCCACCGTGGCGGCGGCGCGCGCCACGATCACGTACGCCTGCTCGCCGCGCAGCAGCGTCACGACGACCTCCTTAGGCATCTGCAGGCCCAGGTCCTGGGCGCGCCCGACCAGCGTCGCGAACGCGAACGTCGCCCCCGCCGGCCGCGCGACCGGAATGTCGGCGAACTTGTAGAAATACGCATCGGTCGACAGCGCCTGGGTATAGAACGCCTCGGACTTGAGCGCGGGCTCGAGGCCTGGCGGCATGTCGTTCTTGTCGCCCCACCATTTCTTGTGGGCCGCGAGCCACCGGTCGAGCAGCTCGCGCGTCGTCACGACGATGCGGGTCGTCTCGTCCGACGAAGCGTGGACGAGCCCGTCGAGCAGGCCGAAACCCTCGTCGCCTTCGGCCAGCGACTCGAGGGTGATCTTGCCTTCTTTGGGAAATCCCTTGAGCTCGGAGGGGCCGACGATCGCACGCAGCCGCGTCTCGAGCTCTCGTCGTGCCGCCTCGTGGGCGTCGCGATCGCGCTCGTTCTCCATGTTGTCGGCCTTGGCGAACCGCTTCGCGTAGACGTCGCGCGCCGCAATGTAGTCCTCGACTGGGGAGGCCGCCGGGCTTGCAACGGAAAAGGCCAGCAGGATCGGAAGAATGAGCGTGAGCGTTTTCATGTCGTTCGCCAAAGGGGCGGAGATGATCTTTGGTGAGTCGCTCTTTCGGT
>Ga0126370_10001682_pt1 | contig 10186 bp, 9 predicted proteins | sample PanSoiMetaPlot_3_FD_92586 | JGI IMG/M metagenome (GOLD analysis project Ga0126370, IMG submission 92586) | Tropical forest soil microbial communities from Panama - MetaG Plot_3 | ecosystem: Environmental > Terrestrial > Soil > Tropical forest > Bulk soil | place: Panama | collected 2016-02-17 | reverse complement strand
TGCATTGACCACCTGCACCAACTCCACGCAAACCAGCAACTCAAGCGCTTGGCCGAAACGTTGCAGAAGTTGGCTACCGAGGCGGCACCGGGAGACGTTGAAAAGAGCAAGCGCACTGCGTCGGCTAACTGATCGAACTCAACTCAAGCTCTGATATTGCCACCACCATCAGGAGCCACAGCAGCGCAGCCACTACGATAAGCTCGATCCACTCCACAGTAGTGTGAGGAAACCATCCAATCACTTTGTCGAGGCTACTCATGGCCAGCCTCCGGCATCAAACATGTTATCTGGAGTGAACCCTACTCCAAACTTTCGATCAGCATTTACACAGATTTCGGACCAGGCGATTGCTTCTGAGTGGCGATGCCATTCAATAAGTTCGCCAGGCAGTTCATCTCAAAGGCCCCTCGACTAAGCTCCCGAGCGGATTTTGCCTCGCGGGCTGGTCAATTGAAAACGAATGTGTAGTCGACAAACTCCGTGGGAGCGAGCCCTCTTGTGTTCGTCATCATTTGGGACGGATCAACGCCCTGACCTACCGAAGCGGCGACAGGCGTACTGGGTGAGGCCACCCACACTCCAAGGCCGATTGCGACCATAGCGGCGGCAATCGCACACAGACTGATCGTGCGCATCCAAAATCCTCCTCGTGCTTGAGGGAGTTCAAGCCGCTTGTGCGGTATGCCAGACCTTGGCCCCCGACCTATGTGAAGGCCATCACACAAGCCCAGAAAAAAAGCCCCGCGCGGAGCGGGGACTTAGTGTGATGGAGTGAGATTAGCGGGCCGGATGTTCAGACGATCTTCTGCCGCCGTCGCCACCAGCCGAGAAGACCACCACCAGCAAAGATCAGACCGGGCAAGCCAGCACCGGCGATTGGGCCGGGTACGGCAGCCGATGTGCCATGGTAATGGTTCACGCCGTTAGGGGTGTTAAACACGAAGCTGCCATCGGCGTTCTCTGGCACATTGTTATCAAAGCTTACGGTTGTAGTAAGAGGGCCGACATTCGCCGAAAGATTATTGCTATCGAATGAGTAAAAGATCATTGTATCTGCGCACGCTGTCAAGCCGGAGGGAGGACAGGATTGCGAAGGCGAGGCCGAATTAAAAGAATCGCAGCGCGTCACTAATTGTTGTTCCATTTGGGTCTGTGACACTGACAGTGCCGCTAAACACTTTGGTCGGCGTGGTAAAAGCAAGCACCGCACTTTCGGGCGCTCGGCCTCACCGTTCCACCGACGCTCATCGCCCGCACCGACGAGGTGATCGAGTAGGCGCGTTTTGCTGCACTGCATATGGTCGCTATTGGCACAAAGCGGACAATGCGAGCCATCCGCTTTTGACCGCTTTCAGAGGCCAAGCGGACGTGAGCATGCCTCCTAGCATCCGGCCGCGACGCATAGATTGCTACTTAGATTACCTGCCTTTTTTTATTTTCTTCCAAAAGATCGAGCTTCTTCGCCAGCCATTTTGCAGTGGGCGCCTGTATCAAGATGGTCATGAGAACGGCGATGAAGGTGACCGATGCAATCATCTGCGCACCGGGCGCCTTCATCCCGAGCAACAGGCCGGCAAGCGCGGCCGGAATGACGCCCGTCTCGCGCGTCCAGCACATGAATAGCATCTCGCTGAAGCTCCACCGCGCGCGACGGTCCGGCAATGTACACAAGAAAACCGTCGCCGGGCGGGCGACCAACATGAAGATGGCCACCACAATAATGCCACCCACGAGGTAGTGACCCATGAGCGTGAAATCGACTTGAGCACCAAGCAATATGAAGATGAACAGGCGCATGATGAAGGACGTTGTCGATACATATTCTTCGAGTCTTTGTGCCTCGCCCGCTCCCATTTTGAACCCGAACGAGCTCTGGTTTCCGAGCACGATGCCAAAGACGAAAACCGCGGTGAACCCGCTCGCCTGCAACCCATCGGCCGCGAAATAGGCGCCGATGACGGCCATCACCGTCACTATCGGCGCATATTCTTTAAGGAATGCCCACCGTTCGTGCGCGATGAGCAGCGCGGCCAGGTATCCGAGGGCGGCGCCGGCGACGATACCCACGATCAATTGCTTGAGCAGATCAAGCAAAGATGCCGCCAAGGAGAATTGGCCGGCCCCCGTTGCTACTGTCAGCACAGCGAAGGTGACGATCGCGCCAGTGGCGTCATTAAATGCCGATTCACTCACCACCGTTTGCGCCACGCGGTCACGAATGTGAACCTGCTGAAAGATCGGGACCAATGTCGCAGGGTCTGTCGAGGCGAGCGTCGCACCCAGGAGCAACGCCGCGATCAATGGCACGCCGAGAACGTAGTACGCCGCAATGCTGGTGAGGGCGGCGGTGGTGACCACGCCCACCGTGGCGATCACCACGATCGTAATCCAAACCTGCTTTAGGACTTTGAAGCGCAGCGACGCGCCGCCGTCGAAGAGGATGTAACTCGCCCCGAAGAGAAGGATGATTTGGTTTAGGGCCGAGTCCGCCTTGATATCTATCAATCCCAAAACTTGCGGGCCAATCAGCATCCCGACGATTGGAAAGACCGCGACATCGGGAATGTTTATCTTCTGAGCCAGCAAGCCGGTGATGGTGCCGATGGCGAGAATAAGGCCACCCGAGAGCAATGTGTGTTTCGCAATCTCGATCGACGCCGGTACGTCCAATTCGTTTTCTCCTATCGGTCTCCAGCGCGAATCTCGGCGATAAAATAGCGTCCGCGGAGGCTGCTGCGCAGCTTATTCCGCGCCGCGGGTGCAGCCGAGAAAGAAACGATCGCCTTCGGGCCGCCTTCGTCGTGCGGCGAGACGGCCCGAAGCCAAAGCGCGGCCCGGCAGACGCCGTCAGGCCCGCGTGCGCATGCGCATCATGAAGCTGTCGTAGGACAGCTCCGCCACCTGCAGCCATTGGTACGAGTCGCTGCGGAAAGCCGTGAGGCTGTCCAGCATCTTCTTGAAATGCGGATTGCTCTGCGCCAGCTCGGCATAGATCTCGTTCGCCGCGTTGTAGCACGCCTCCATGACCGGCTGCGGGAACGGGCGCAGTTGCGCGCCCTGGGCGACGAGGCGCTTGAGCGCCTGCGGATTTAGCACGTCGTATTTGGTGGTCATCCAGGCGCCGGCTTCGCGTGCGCAGGCTTGTATCATCGCCTGATAAATCTTCGGCAGCTCGTTCCATTTCGTGAGATTGATCAGAAGATGTGGCTGCGCTCCGCCCTCCCACCAACCCGGGTAGTAGTAATATCTCGCGACCTTGACGAACCCGAGCTTCTCGTCGTCGTAGGGGCCGACCCATTCGGCGGCGTCGATCGTGCCCTTCTCGAGCGCCGGAAAGATATCGCCGCCCGCAAGTTGCTGAGGCACTACGCCGAGCTTCGCCAGGATGCGCCCGGCAAAACCGCCGACGCGGAACTTCAAGCCCTTCATGTCATCGAGCGTCTTTATCTCCTTGCGGAACCAGCCGCCCATTTGGCACGTCGTATTGCCGGTCGGCATACCCCAGCAGTTATACGTCTTGAAAAAGTCGTTCATGAGCTCCATGCCGCCGCCTTGAAACTCCCACGCCTCTTGCTGACGCGTGTTGAGCCCGAAGGGCAGAGCCGTACCGAAGGTGAAGGCGGCATCCTTGCCGAAATAGTAATAGCTCGCGGTATGACCCATTTCGACCGTGCCGTTCTGCACGGCATCGAGCACCTGCAGCCCCGGCACGATCTCGCCTGCGGCGAACACCTGGATCTGAAACTTGTTTTCGCTGAGCTCGGCGATGCGCTTGGACATGTACTCGGGCGCGCCATAGAGCGTGTCGAGCGACTTCGGCCAGCTCGCCGTCAGTCGCCATTTCAGCTCGGGCATCGATTGGGCGATGGCCGGCGCGGCGAGCGCGGATCCCGCCATACCGAGGCCCGCCGCCTTGAGAAATTGGCGTCGCTTCATGTGGTCCTCCCTCTCAGTGCTTGGGTCTTGCTTGTTTGATCCGGCGGGCATGGCGCCCGCGGCGAAGACTTCGAGTTATAGCCGAGCAAAAAAGAGACGTACACGGTCATCTCGCCAGCCATCCCGCCCTGTTTCGAAGTTGCAGGTGGTTCGGTATGTGAGTGGTCAACGACTTGGTGAGCGATCTCTCGCCGGTGTGCTAGGCTTGTCACAAGCCAACATCGCATGCCGGCGAACGACAACCAGCCACAGTTGCCGTTCCCGATCGCGCGTGACCGGCGACAGCTGGGAGGAGCGTGCCCTACCCCGCCTTCCGCCTCTGCGCTTGCGCTGCTTGCGGAACGCGCATGTCGGCACCGGTCACACGCCTGACCTCGGTGATGGAGTCGTATGGCAAGTTGATCGCAGCATGGGCCTTGCGGATCGACTCCTCATCCGGCCCGGACATGAAGCAGAAGGCCTTGCCGTCCTTCAAATTCACATGTGCGGCGTGACCAAAAACGCCAAACTGCGCGGCCGCCTCTTCGAGCGCGGCGAATTGGTCGAAGAATTGTTGCTCGGTGAGCTCCTGCTGCGGGAAGCTGCCTTTGTTCTTGTCGTGGGTGTCGATGAAGTACTTCATGTTGGTGCTCCTGTTGGGTTGAGCGGCGCTGCGGAAAATGTCGTGTATCTGCACGACTTAACGTATGATTTCTGGCCTTTCACCTTGTGCTTCCTTCCTGTTAGTCCCCGGTTGCTAAAACTTTAAGCGATCACGCGGCACGGATGAGGTCATCCAAATCCTTGCGGATGACATCCCACCGCCGGCCGCCAAGCTTTGTCCGAAGTGCCCGCTGCGCCTTCTCCCAAAGCGGCATTGCGTCCCGCAGGCGCGATCGCCCCTTCTTTGTAATCTCCAAGGTGCGACTGCGCCGCCATCCTTCGCGTCCGATCGTAATCAATCCTTCCGCTTCGAGCGGACGTAAATTGCGAGTCAAAGTGCTGCGGTCCATACCCATCAAATTAGCTAGCGCGGTGATGGACAAGGCGTTGTCGACTGCGGCGGCGATCAGGACAGAAAGCTGCGTGGCTCGAAGGCCTACTGGACGCAATGCTTCATCGTACGCACGAGTCACGGCGCGCGCTGCAGTTCGCACCCTATGGCAGGCGCAGGTGGCAAGAATTTCCCGCTCGTTGGTCATGATTTTGCAGTAATGTCGTGCATATACACGTCTGTCAATGAAAATTTGCTCGGGTCACGAGAAGGTGACCGCCGCACCCTTCATCGCAGTCCTTGCTTCGCAACGCGAAGCCCGCCGAGTTGCCGGTGGAGCAGCCGACCAGGTTCGAGCTATCGATCGATCTCAGGACTGGCCAAACGCTTAGTATCATCGTGTCGGCTAGCGTCCAACAACTCGCGGATGGTTGATCGAATAACCCTTGGCTCGCTGCGGTGCATAGGTCCGCTTTACCGGCGCTCTCACCGATGACGCGGGCTCTTTCGGCTGTCGTCCCCACGCGGGGCGACGGGAGAGAGCGAGACGTCGCGACGTCTGCGCCGCGGCTTAAGTGCGGGATCGATTGCGCACGAGATAATTATCGTAGGTCAGCTCGGCGACCTGCCACCACAGATATTCGTCGTTACGGAAGGCGAGCAGTGCTTCCCAGACCTTCTTGAAGTCGGCATTGGTTTTCGACACTTCCGCGTAGACGTCGAGGGCCGCGCGGAGAGAGGCATCCATCACCGGCGGCGGGAAGGGTCGGAGCTGCGCGCCGCCCGCCACCAGCCGCTTCAGCGCCGCCGGATTGGCGGCGTCGTATTTTGCCTGCATCCACTCGTTAGCCATGGAGGATGCGGTCCGCACCAGTGACTTGTAGCCCGGCGGAAGCGCATTCCACTTATCGAGGTTGATGAAATTGTGCAGCATCGGCCCGCCTTCCCACCACCCGGGATAGTAGTAGTACTGCGCCACCTTGTAGAAGCCGAGCTTCTCGTCGTCATAGGGACCGACCCACTCGCACGCGTCGAGCGTGCCCTTCTCCAGCGCCGGATAGATATCACCGCCGGCGATCTGCTGTGGCACCACGCCGAGCTTGGAAATGACGCGGCCGGCAAATCCTCCGATGCGCATTTTAAGGCCGTTAAGATCTGAGAGTTCCTTGATCTCCTTGCGAAACCAGCCCCCCATCTGCGCGCCGGTATTGCCAGCCGGAATGCCGTGGATGTTAAACTTCTTATAGAGGTCGTTCATGAGCTCCATGCCGCCGCCGAAATACATCCACGCGGTTTGCATGCGGCTATTGAGGCCGAACGGCACCGCGGTGCCGAACGTGAAGGTGGGGTCCTTGCCGAAATAGTAGTAGGAGGCGGTGTGGCACATCTCGACCGTGCCGCTCTGCACCGCATCCGCGGCCTGGAGTCCCGGCACAATCTCGCCTGCGGCAAAGACCTGGATTTGGAATTTGTTGTCGCTCGCCTCGGCGACAGCCTTGGCGAAGGCCTCCGCCGCGCCATAAAGGGTGTCGAGCGATTTCGGAAAACTCGAGGTGAGACGCCACCTGAGTTCCGGCATGGATTGCGCGATCGCAGGCTTGGCGATTGCGCTCGCCGCGGCCGCAAGCCCCGCAGCGCGCAGGAAGTGACGGCGCTTCATGGTTCCCTCCGGCGGAGTTGTTGAGGTACCGCGGCCCCAGAGAGGGGCCGCAGTATCGCGGCTAATCGTGCTTCATGCCCGGGTCCGCGTGCGGATCATGAATCCATCGTAGGTATATTCCGCGACTTGCCACCACAGATACTCGTCATTGCGGAACGCCTGCATCGAATCCAGGACCTTCTTGTAGTCGGGGTTGGACGCCGATGTCTCGGCGTTGACCTCGTTCGACGCCTTCAAGCACGCCTCCATGATCTCTTGCGGGAACGGGCGCAGCTGCGTGCCCGCCGCAATAAGACGTTTGATCGCCGCGGGGTTGCGCGCGTCATATCTGGCGGTTTCTTCGATATTGGCCAAACCGGCGGCCGCGGCGACGATGGCCTGATAGGCCTTTGGCAGCTCGTTCCATTTCGCCAAGTTGATCATGAAGTGGTTCGCGGTGCCGCCTTCCCACCAGCCGGGATAATAGTAGTAGGGCGCGACTTTGGAGAAGCCGAGTTTCTCGTCATCGTACGGGCCCACCCATTCGGCCGCGTCGATCGTGCCTTTTTCGAGCGCCGGATAGATGTCGCCGCCGGCAATCTGCTGCGGCACCACGCCGAGCTTCTGCAGCGTCTTACCGGCCCACCCACCGATGCGGAACTTGAGCCCTGACAGATCTCCAACGGTCTTGATCTCTTTGCGAAACCATCCGCCCATCTGCGCGCCGGTATTGCCGCCGACAAGGCAGTAGACGTTGGCTTTCTTGGCGAACTCGTTCATGAGCTTCATGCCATCGCCCTCGTAGAACCAGGCATTCTGCTGGCGGGTGTTGAGGCCGAATGGAACGGCACAAAACAATGCCCAAGTAGGATCCTTACCGATGAAGTAATAGGAGGCCGTGTGTCCCATTTCGACGGTGCCGTTTTGAACGGCATCGAGGACCTGCAACGCAGGCACGATCTCGCCCGCAGCGAAGACTTGAATTTGAAACTTATTATCGGTGGCCTCGGAGACGTGCTTGGCGAACGTCTCGCAAGCGCCATAGAGCGTATCGAGCGACTTCGGCCAGCTTGCCGTCAGCCGCCATCTCACCTCCGGCGTCGATTGGGCAATGGCAGGCGCAGCGAGCGCCGAGGCGGCCATGCCGGCTGCGCCAACTTTGAGAAATTCACGACGTTTCATGGACAGTTTCCTCCTGATTCAAGGGCCAGGGCTGAGAGGCGGCCCGTCGTGCGTGGGGCTTGAACCGAGACCCGCATGTTTTCGGCTAGATATGGCCCCGCTCGCCGCGCGCGCAAGGAAAAAACCCGCGACACACCGGCTCACCTATGGCGCGGGGATGACCAGCGAGCCTGCGGCTGGGACCCTTTCGGCAGTCGGCTCTTGCACGCAGGAATCGAAGTCGGGTACGCATCGAACGTCCACACGTTATCCGTGCGCGTCCTTGTCGACGACGCTTAGTCGCTTCCGGCGCATACGTGACGTGGTGGGATGAAAAGCTTCTCATCCCGGCAACGCTCCTCGACCCCTCGGATGAGGAACCGTCGTTCTCGAATATTATGGCCGATCATCGCAAAGTCGGCCCTACCTGAGGTGCCCCGCATGAGCAACGTACCTTTAGCTGGGGTGCAAGCTTGCGTGTTCGATGCGTACGGCACCCTGTTCGATTTTGCCTCAGCGGCTAGAGGCTGCCGCGCGGTGCTGGGCGAGAGCATCGACAAGCTCACCGCACTGTGGCGGGACAAGCAACTGCAATACACCTGGCTGCGGGCGATCCAAGGCCGGCACGCGGACTTCTGGCAGGTCACCGGAGATGCACTCGATTTCGCCTTGGAAACGTTGGCGATCGAAAAGCCCGGTCTGCGCGATCGGCTGATGAACCTCTACCTGACGCTCGATGCATTCCCGGAAGTTCCGGATGTCCTCGTACGCTTGAAAAAGGCGGGGTTGCGGACCGCGATCCTGTCGAACGGCTCGCCCGCGATGCTCGATGCGGCCGTCAAGGCCGCCGGGCTGAGCGGGTTGCTCGACGCGGTGCTCTCCGTCGAGGCGGTCGGCGTCTACAAGCCGCATCCGAAGGTCTACCAACTTGCCGTCGACCGCCTCGGGATCCCTGCCGCTGCCATCGCCTTCCAGTCATCGAACGCGTGGGACGCGTATGCGGCGTCCGCGTTCGGTATGCAGGTCGTATGGTGCAATCGCTATGGGCAGCGGGAGGAGCGATTGCCCGGCAAGCCGGACCGGATGGTGAAATCGCTGGCCGAACTGCCGGCCCTGATCGGTGTCGCGTAAATCTGAATGGGCAGCCTTGAGCCTATGCTTCGATGACGATCTTCGGGGCTGCGCGTCCAGTGCTGCCGCCCTTGAGTTGCTCGCGCACCTTGGCGGCGATGTCGCGATAGATCTGGGCATGGGGGCTCTCGGGCTCGGTCGCGACCACGGGAAGACCTGCATCCGACTTCTCGCGGATTGCCATATGCAGCGGGACTTCGCCGAGAAACGGCACGCCCAGGCGCTGCGCCTCCTGCCGCGCGCCGCCATGGCCGAAAATATCCGCGCGCGTGCCGCAACTAGGGCAGAGAAAATAGCTCATGTTTTCAACGATCCCGAGCACCGGCACGTTGACGCGCTGGAACATGGACACGCCCCGCCTGGCGTCGATCAGCGCGAGGTCCTGTGGAGTGGACACAATAACCGCGCCTTTGAGCGGCACCTGCTGCGCCATGGTGAGTTGGGCGTCGCCGGTGCCGGGCGGCATATCGACCACCATGACGTCGAGTTTTCCCCACTCGACCTCGCGCAACATCTGCGTGAGCGCCGAAATCACCATCGGGCCGCGCCAAATCATCGGCGTATCCTCATCGATGAGGAACCCGATCGACATGACGGTGAGGCCATAGCGCATGATCGGTTTGAGCCGCGTCCTGCCAATGGTCTGCGGGCGCTCGCGAATTGCAAGGAGCTTCGGCAGCGAGGGACCGTAAATATCGGCATCGAGGATGCCGACCTTGAGGCCGAGCGCGCTCAAGCCGAGCGCGAGATTGACCGCAGTGGTTGATTTTCCGACTCCGCCCTTGCCCGAGGCAACCGCGATGACCGCCTCCACGCCGGGCACGCCTTGCATCGACTCGCCACGCGGCGTTGCGCGCGCGGAAGAAGGTCGCGCATGCTGCGGCGGGCGAGCGGATGCAGCGCCGGCTTTGCGCTCGGCCGTCAATGCGACGAGGGCAGATCGCACGCCGGGCAACGCCCGCACGACCTCTTCGGCACGCTGACGCACCGGTTCCCACATTTTGACGTCGGCGGCATCCACGGTGATGGAAAAGAACACCTTGCCGTCGCCTGCGACCACGTCCGACAGCGTGCCGGTTCTGACGAGCGGAGTTCCCCCCGGGCTCACGACGCTTTCGAGAGCCGCAAGCACTTGTTCCTTGTTCACCGCCATCGCACGTTCTCCGGCAACACCATAGAAGGGGCGCCGCTCTCGTCAACGCGATCATGGTTGACGCCGACGCCGCGCCGTCGCAATCACTCTCGGATATAGGTATTCGCGTGCTGGCACGGCAGTGCTCGACGGAGGACAGAATGGCGAAGGTGGCTTTTCTAGGTCTCGGCGTCATGGGGTATCCCATGGC
>Ga0126370_10001679_pt1 | contig 10190 bp, 11 predicted proteins | sample PanSoiMetaPlot_3_FD_92586 | JGI IMG/M metagenome (GOLD analysis project Ga0126370, IMG submission 92586) | Tropical forest soil microbial communities from Panama - MetaG Plot_3 | ecosystem: Environmental > Terrestrial > Soil > Tropical forest > Bulk soil | place: Panama | collected 2016-02-17 | reverse complement strand
TGATTTATGAATCTAGCCTCTTTAGCTTCTCCATTACCATGATGCGCCTCATCAGGGATTAGAATAATAAGATTTTTAACATTATTTCCCAATATTGCAGTCTTTGTTTCGAAGATGGATTTTGCATCAATATTTGGTTGTAAGTTTTGTGACTGCTGCTGTTGTTGTTGGGTTTGAGATAACACTCGATTCTGTCCACCCTCACCAATCGATGCAGCAAATGCTTTGTTAATAACAATATTATCATAATTATTATTTCCATAAAGACTACAAAGCAAAATAGTGATTGTAGAGGATACTAGAAAACAACTTAAGGCGATTCTTGTAGTACTAGTCTGACGTGTCGACAGTTCATTTAATCTCTTTAAAGGCAGGTTATGAATATTTACAAAGTCTCCTATCATGTTAGTTTAACCTAACAACAAGTTTCATCCATTATTTAAATTAATTCCTCACTATTGTCATATAACTATCACATCATCATTAAGTGTAGCTATTTAATATTTTACTAGACACATATGCTAAAAGCTTGATATCTCAGAAAGAACTGTTTTAGTGGACTAATTAAGATCTATGATCAAGGATTAACTCTTAATAATTGGTTAAATGCGCGGCGTGATGTGCGAAAAGGAGGCAAACCCGCCACAACGTTAACCAACACATGAAAACAAAAGCTGCGCCTTTGTTACTTTAACAAGGTTTTATATATTAGGTTTTATATATTAGGTTTTAGGTACAGTATTCTAAATGTTATTGGTAACAAAAGCGAATTTTCATTAGTATAGCTATCTTCAAATTGAATCATTATTATATAATTGTATCACATAGTAACTTGGATGTGTCAACATAACACTTCTTGCTAGATCTACTAAATTATGTTAATTGTGTCATATTAGGAGTACACACCAGTCTTTTTACCTCGAATATAATTAAGAACTCCAAGTAATCCAATTAAAACTGCAGGAACTCCGAAAGCTACGGGAAGAACGTTGCCAGGGTTCAAATTAAGTTTTGGGGACACCTCCATTAATATTCTAGAGCTTGCGATCGGAGGCATGTGATAGCTGCCCTCTTTGTTAAATAGGATGTCAACACTATAAGACCCGGCCTTGACTAGCCTGACAGTCCACTCTAAAGGAATGGGCTGTGTTATATTCACAGATGGAATGTATAGACCCTTTTCAGCACTCCAATCTTCCAAATCTACTGGTACCTTTAGGTTGTTATCTACTAATGATATATAGGCGATCCCACCTAAAAATGGATGTTTTGGATCATTGTTGGTTATAAATCCTTTAATTTTTATGAATTGACCGGCAATCCCATGTATCTCTCTTGGTGAGGATATATCTAATTTGATATAGTTATTACCTGTTATTTGAGACAGTGAAGTAGGCAATCTTTGTGGGATCGGCTTTAGCAATATTGGTAGATGACTTGTATTTTGACCCTTAGCCAATTGCGGAAATAGATAAAGTAAATCCTTACTGTTATTCAGAACTTGCAGACAATCATTGTACTTCTGTATTACAAGTGGAATAGTTAATATCAATAACACACACACTACAATAGTAATGAGTGTTGTCAAACTTTGAGTTTCATCATTAAATTTATCAATTCCATCGACTTTAAGCATTTATTCTGACCCTTTTATCTCAAATCTTCTTGTATAAACGAGAAAAATCAATAGGCAAATTAATGTGAATGCCACAATCGGCCAAATATGATCTATTTGTTGAAATATAGATTGCTCTGTATCTACCAATACACTGTCAAGTGAATTTACGGCATGGGACATGGGATTGATACTTTCAAGAATAGTACCAAAGTTTGTCTTTTTAAGAGAAGATGCAAAAAATATAGAAGGGGCAAGTAATATTAAGACAATCATGAGAATAGTCATAATGCTATTCTTTGATGATTTTAACTTGGCAGAGATAGCAATTGAGATTAATGAAATTCCAGTTATCAATAGTGTTCCATATACTCCGGTATATACAATAGCAGCCAACGCTAAGGTTGTACCACTAGCAACTACTATCAAGTAAGGTATTGATACTATATACAAAAAGATCCAGATTGTAATAATCGAATAAAGTTTCTGTAGTGCTATTTGCTTGTGAGATATTGGAACGAGAAGTAAACTTTCAAAAGTGCCTGATTCTATCTCTGAGGAGATTGTCGAAGATGCATTAGCTGCAGACATTATTATCCCCAGAGCCACAATTACTTCTGCTAGATTAAACAGCATTTCGCCCTGATCTAATAGGCTAAGCTCTTTATCTGTCAATAATAAATAAGATACCAGACTAAAAATCAAAGAGGCTCCGATTATCCATGCTGCCCCACGCCATGAGTAAAAACTACCGAATAATTCATGACGATAAAGTTCTAACACTTAATCTCGCCTCTTATTGTTTTTCCATTCCAAACGGGAGATCATCTTGTTGATTGATATTATAGTTAGCCTTGCTTCTCCTTTTCTCAGTTAACTTGAAGAAGATCTCTTCAAGTCCAATATTCACTCTCCGGATTTCACATATTTGTAGTCCTACTTTGTCAAAGCTCTTCATAATTTCATTTAGAGAAATATCTCCATGCTTAGGGTCCACGACAAATGTTTTAAATTTTCTATCTGTATCGTTTACTTTGTATCTAATAACAATGTCCGCAGGTAATTTAGATAGAGCATAAATTGTATTTTGCGAATTAAAAACAGTGATATATACCAGATCATTTGAATCACCTGATAATTTCCTTAACTCCTCAATAGTACCGTTTGCAATTAATTTTCCCCGATTCACAATTGCGATTTTATTACAAAGTGACGAAACTTCACTAATTGCATGCGAGGAAAGGAAAATCGTTACGTTCTTCGATTTATTGAGTTCTAGTAATATTTCTTGGATATCTTGTTGACCTTTTGGGTCTAGGCCAAGTGTTGGTTCATCCAAAAAAATTATTCTTGGATTATTTATTAAGGTCCTTGCAAGTGCTAGTCTTTGTTTCATACCACGCGAGTAATAACTTATAGGTGCAAATGATTTATTGGCAAGCCCCACCTTTTTCAGAAGTGCAGCAGTTCGGCTTTCTGCAATGTGTGATTCAATTTTGTATAGGGATGCAAAATGAAGCAAATATTCTTCAGCATTCATCCAGCTGTAAAATCCGGAACTTTCTGGAAGAAGGCCAACTATCTTTCTGATTTCTAGATTGTCTTTCACAACATCAAGTCCTGCTATCATTGCATTACCCTTACTAGGAGAAATAAGACCACACAACATTCTGATAGTAGTGGTTTTACCGGCTCCATTGGGTCCAAGAAAACCAACAATGTCCCCTGATCTGATATCTATTGTAAGAGAATCTACAGCCCGGAAATTTCCGTAGACTTTAGTCAGTTCTAGGGTAGATATACTATTGTCTTGTATTTTGCCAAAGCACCAACTATTTGTGTTATCATTCATACTCTATTTTTTCACTTCTCCGGTATCATTGGAATCGATCTTGTCAACTTCATCATAGTTATCTTTTCGCTGTCTATGAGTAGCTAAATAATACTGAAGGTCTAAATCAACATGCTCCTCATCGTCATCAGTATCTGTGATATTAAGAGGATCTCTCTTTTTCCATAAAGTACTAGCTAAAATACCAATAATTCCAAAAAGTATCAAAAACCAACTGACCCACATATTAGTAACCTCCTCTCCGTCTGGAACATCGTACATAAACTTGAAATAGAGACCACCAAAGATCAGTACAACTGACAACATAATAATAAAATATTTAATTTCTAATTGCATTTTCAGGATCACTAGCCTCATTTAGAATTGATACTATTTAGTAGTCCAATGAAAACTATCTAGAACTGGTTTTATGATAGTAGAATTGATAATTTGCTCGGTTAATGGCTGTTTTGGCCAAGAAAATGTAATTGTTGCAGCGTTATCATTACCTTCTACAAAAGCTTTTATGGATTCCATATTTCTCGTCATGTTCTTCCAAGTATATGCAAGCTCCCAGGCCCTTTGTCCTCCCAAAATCAGTTGTTTAATCCCAATTAGATTAAAATCCTTTAGAGAGGATTTAAGAAATGGCTTGACCTGTGTTAATACGTAAATTTGGACGTTAGAGTTATCAGGTATATCAACTAGATCGACTGAAAAAATACCTTTGGAGAGTTTTGCCAAATAACTCCCAGATTCATTCCCATGCAACACGGTTGAATTGCTAGGAAATTGGATAGAATAGAAATTTTCCATTTTCTCGCGATTATCAAAAAGTGACATGGGTATGGATGAGTAGGAAGATGAATTTGAGAAAATTGATAATGATTTGTTTGGTAAGCCTATCGCATTTCTGGTGAAATTTTTTTTATTTTGATTACTAGTCAGATTATTTGTTTTACTATCACTTGGAGTAACAACATTTCTAACTGGCTCAACTTTTGTACCACTTCTAGGTTTAGTTGATTGAGAACCAAATGTGTATATGGAAAATGCAATAATTACTAAAACTCCCAAACCCAGAGCAATAATGCGATCTTTATGCAAATATAAATACCACTTCATATATAACGAAAAGTTTTTGTTTCTGAACTTAGTATAATTTGGTACGGATTAATTTTTTGATTGGCAGATACTATATATACACTTCCTATTAGCAACATTCTATTACAAAGTTTAAAGAAAAAATTGCATATTAGGATTGAGGTACGTTTACCTAAATATTTTTAAGCCATATTGATATTTATCGTATTTCCTCAAATGGTAAATACCCTCATATTTAGAGGAGTGTACCGCAAATAAGAAAAATGATAAGCAGTTACGAATGTCTTATATCATAATTGAATAATATTTGGACTGAGAATTTCAGTATGACAGGGAGGTGTAGTGACCATCATCATGATGAAAAGCATGTGTGGTGAAGTAAAAGATCGGTTCATTCCATATAACAGAGGTCGAGTTTACGAGTACATCAAGAATCATCCTGGAACTCATCTCAGGAAGCTAAGTAGAGAATTGAATATGGCCAATGGTGATACTCAACATCACCTAGACGTGCTTCATAAGCTGGATATGATAAAATCAAAACGTAGGGGCATCTATAAAGTGTATTTCACAGTTTCCATATTAGGAAAAAGAAATGAGGACATACTGGCGATCCTACAACAAGAGACTCCTAGAGAGATCTTATTATATCTTGTTGAAAATCCAGGGTCGACCCAGGGAGAAATAAGTCGCTTCATTAGTGTAAGCGCACCTACAATCAATTGGCACATGTCTGTTCTAATTACCATTGGGTTAGTTACAAGTTGTAGAGAAGGACGATTTGTAAGGTATTTTATTAAAGGCGATGTCAACGATATAATTGCTCTACTAAAGTCTTACTATCCTACAATCTGGAGCAAATTGTCAGATAGGTTGGCAGATCTCTTTTTAGATTTGGCATCCGCCTCTAGACCTGAGAGTACATCACATGATGATAACCAAGAGACAACTTCGAAAGCAGAAAAACTAGATGGATCAAAGCAAGATGAAGCATAACTTTCATCACAATCTCTTCCAAACATATGCTTTAGTTTGTCTATTTCTATTTCTATCCTTAGGAATTCTTTCAAACTTTCAACAAGTTGTAGCTACATCTATACACGGCACTGAGAGTAATGGGAAAGGATCTAACAATAACAATACCGATACGTTAGATAAGGGAGATTTTGCTGAATTTTTTGATTTTGGAACAGGAATATTTGCCGCTATTCTCTTTGCTCTATCTTTGATTGCTTACAAGTCTCTAAAAACAAAAAGAATTTTATATGTATCAATTGCCTTTGCTCTGTTTGCCATCCATGTAATAGTATCAAGAATTAATCTATTCATACCAGAAATCGAATCGTCTATGTTAGAGTTGATTTTATCAATAATGGAATTCGTAGCCCTTGCATTATTCTTTGTAGCAATAATGAAAAAAGAGAGTGTTAAGACTAAAACAATCAGCACATAATTACATGACATCGGACTTTGCGTAAACAAACCTAAAAGATCCATTCAATGGAAAACAGTTTACATCAAGAATATTCAGACATTTCCTCATACACAATCAGATAGTAGATAAACAAATACCAAATTCCTATCCCCAGTTACAAGGTAAGATAGAGGCACATAACAAAATCGTGAAGAATGAGTGTCTGGCATTAGAAGATATTCCAAATATAGATGAAAGTAAACAGAGGTAAGATATGTTTGTAAAAGCGTACAATGAAGCAAGAGAGCACGGAGGCATAAACGGTCTTACTACCTCAGAGATATTCTTACAACGATTAAGTTCATCTAGTACATATACAGGAATTAAGCAGAATAGTGTAGCCCATCTGGATAATTAACAATGTAACCTATCTATGCAAGTACAACACCTAATAAACTCAAAACCATTCATCCGGAGCATTATGAAATCTGATATAACCAAACCGTAGAGATATACTCATGTTAAAATGTTAAGGGCTAAATAAAGATCTGGGAAACTATATACATCAAAGTCTTATCTTTGAAGACCGAGTTTTATTGTAGTGACTGTATCAAAATCATCGTCAAGTACTAGTATGGATAATGACTTAGCAAGGTAAGGAGAATAGCGTTTGTTAATAGATGTTAATAGGTGTCACATTCCTGTGAATGTTCAAACCTAATTTGATATCTTTGTAGGTTCGATATTTCTTTACTAGTTTTTTCTATGCTTTGTCAGATTGTTATTGCTATAGTTATTTTTTAGAATTTGCCAATCTATATCATAGCATATATCGCATAAAACACAACAAGCAAAATGTTCTGTTCCATTAAGTTTGCGGATTTTAAATCATGTTCATGTTCTAATATATCATAAGATGTAGGTTTATTTCTTATACTTTGTGCTATTTCTTTCGCCAACAATCCAATTATTTTCGTTTTGTTCAATTCTCTTAATGTTAAAAAACGAACGTTTCTATATTATTAAGGTGCGGTTAGCTAAATCACAAGTATAGTAACTGCATTATAATCTTTCTCTACCTAGGGATTGAGATATTTGGAATAAGGACGTGTATCATGTAAATTGTAGATGTTATATATTTGTAGTATAGTTTAGAGTAAATAACGTTAGTACGTCAGTACTATCATCTATTTGGAATTGTATATGATCTCATACGATATATTTTCTTCTTTAGACAATTGCACCTCAAATCTATTATAATAAAATATTATACTAACCATTACTGAGAAAAAATATGACCAACACAAATATGAGCAAAAAAATAACTTCTTTGACGATGGTTGCCATCATAGCAGTTTTAGCTATAGCTACTATGATTGTGCATGGGATTTCAATTCCACAAAATTCGTACGCTGTTACACAAAATAAATCAACCAATGTTCATGATACAGACTGTCTACAGGTCGGTCCAGGAAATGTTAATAACAACAAAAACTGTAACCAGCCAGAGGATAGTGGTCCAGACAATTCCACAGATCGCTAGAAATCAAAAATACACTGATAGATTACCAGCTACCACTAACTTTTTTTCATAAATAAATAGATTGTAAATCAAATAATTCCTGAATCACGGAAGTTGATTCTATTATACCTCTGCTTTATATGCGTCAATTCTAACAAAAGATGATTAGTTTTAGTAGGCTTTGGCAGCAAGTTAATCGGTTGCAAAAACTAGCAAACGCATTAGGATAAAATAGATAAATCCTGGTTACATATTACTATATAGCTATAGTTTTGTTAGATCAAAATATGAGTTTTCAATATTGAATTATTAGTTGTATCTCGTCTCCGAGCTAGAATATTTGGCATCCTACTAAAAATAATAGATCTTATTAAATCATGATACTAGTGGCGGCTGAATCTCCCTTACACTCAAGAATTTGATATCCATGTCGTCAATGTTATCCCACCTAAAGGTTGCTATAGGACCGCCCCAAGTTATTATCGTACTGAGAGCGCCACCACAGTTATTTTGATTTGTTTGCCAATTTCTCGAGTCCGTAAACTCTAATGTCTTGTGCCATTCATTGCTCGGGATCTGCGTGTTACCAGACCCATCGTCCATCCATTGTTCCAGTTTTACTATGCCGTCTTGTCTATTGTAAAAAATTGCCTTGATTCCAATCCATCGACCTTGTAGAAGATTTGTTGCTTTCTGCTTTTCTGGATTATTAGTCGCATATCCAGCACTAAATTCTAATTCTTTTTCGAACTTGCTTCTCCCGATTTCATATACATTGGAATGATATGAAGTACCTTCACAGGGATTTTTATCAGTATGAACTCCACCTCGCGAGAGCAGCTCTATATGGGCAGGGCCATTCCGAGATGAGTTGGTAAAACTATTGACTTTAAAATACCCTGTCATCTCTACATTCTTCCAATCATTAGGGTTCTGCATAAATCCTTTCTGAGTCAGCTCCACTTGATCTAAGACAGCAATCTGATTCTGGGCATAGCCTGTAGAAGTATAGACACCCAATCGAACTTCTGTAGAAGTCACCTTGAAGGAGCCATCTTCATTTCTAACGAGGTTAAGCGATCCTAAATGAAAGCGCGGATCATTATTTGGATTATTTGACATGTACCATTCTTCTCCTCTTGGTTTCGTAGAATAGATTTTTTGTATTCCAAATTTATCAACCCCATCTCTAAATATTGGCGGCGAAATATTGATGGAGTTATAATAATAAGTAGCCAAAATTGCGACTATAAAAATAATCCATGTAATTCCGATCCATACGATACAGCGTAACGAATAAATCTTTTCTCAACCTCGGAAATTTAGCATTCATTAGTACCCGACTTTTTATATATAATGTCGTTCACTATTCTACCGTAATATTTTACTCTAGAGTAACTTTGTTAATTAATTTAGTTAACTGACTTATATAAACAATAATTTCACAAAATCTGTAGCGTGTGTTAAATATAGACATAAACATGAATTCTATTCCTGCTTTGGTTGTCATTTGTATTTGTGTATATTTGGCAGCTGGAAATACCATAAGACCAGAAACACAGATCAAAGCAACAACAACTACATCATCAATTTTAGACACTACTTTTTATACCATGGAAAAATTGCATAGATACAGAGTCTCATATCCGTCAGATTGGAATGTAACATACGATAACGGTTCGATCAGTATCATTAGGTCATCAAACGATCAAGCCATACTAACAATTTCAGTCACAAACTTATCTTCAAAAAAAACCAATTATACTTTGAATCAATATTTTGGACAAGAAATTAATGATATTAATTCATCAGCAAGAAACAAAAAGTTTGACATCAAGATTCTAGAATCTATCCCGCATTTGATTTCAGGAAACACCGGATACAAAATAATCTATCTTAATGGAACTCCATCTGGTGGTAGTAATTCTGCTCTGAATATCGTAGATAGCAGATCCAAAACTTTAGTAGCTTGGACAATAACGGATAATAGAATTTACAGAATCTCATGTTCCGCCGATGAATCTAAATACACTATATATGCAAATATTTTTACGGATATTATGAATTCTTTTGAACTATTACAATGATGACTATCTGTCAATTTCTTTTCAAGCTTCTAAAGTATGAGACACGAAAACCTTAATTTTTTATGGTAGCAAGTAATCAAATCAAGGCCTATTATTATACTATTATACTATTTCAGTACTCTCTTGTTTACCCCCAAGTGACATTAGCACAATGCATAGTACATTCCTAATAACCTTGAATTAACCTAGTTAGGGTAGATTGGAATCATTACATATATTATTCATCCTGTTAGCATTATTGTTCAAGCTGAATACACATTTCCAGTTTATGATATTTCAATAACTAGACATTAGCCAGTGGTTACGTAGTATTCAAAATAGATGGTTTCTCAACGAGTACAAAATATTTAATTCCAGTTCGTTCTAATTTTATAGCTAATGCATATGAATCTTCTGACACATCCTCACCTATTATTATCGCTAAGTGAATCTTATTTTTTGATGCTGATTTGTATAATTTGAGATCACTGGCAAATGATTTGACTAAATCTGTTGTTACACTACCGTCAATAATTTTAACTACTATTACTCCATAATCTGTAAGGGTTTCTTTAAGTATAGCACTAATGTCCTCATGAGCATTATTTTTTATCCCTACTATTTGTTCTGGACCAATT
>Ga0126370_10001678_pt1 | contig 10193 bp, 6 predicted proteins | sample PanSoiMetaPlot_3_FD_92586 | JGI IMG/M metagenome (GOLD analysis project Ga0126370, IMG submission 92586) | Tropical forest soil microbial communities from Panama - MetaG Plot_3 | ecosystem: Environmental > Terrestrial > Soil > Tropical forest > Bulk soil | place: Panama | collected 2016-02-17 | reverse complement strand
TCGCCAGCGCCATCATGGCGGTGACGAGGCCGTAGAGTTGCCCGTAGTCGCGGGCTGAGACCGTGACCACCCGCTCGAAGCTCGACTTGTAGACTTCGAACGGTATTGTTGCTCGTTCGGCGGGCGTCGCCCTGATAGGCTTGACCCACAGAAGCCGAAATTGGGAGGGCAATATGAATATTCCCCGTCGTTATTTCCTGCGCCTGGGCGTGTGCGCGGCCGCTCTGCCGGCCGTGTCAAACGTGGCAAGCGCGCAGCAAGGTAGCCAAGCCGCGCCGTCCCCGAAGGGCACGCGTGTCATCACGCTGGGAACAAAGAACGTACCACAACCCGTGCCGGGGCGTGCCCAATCCTCAAACCTGCTCACCGTCAACAACGCTCAATACGTCATCGATTGCGGCGACGGCATCACCCGTCGTCTGGCGCGCCTCAGAACCAACTTTCGGACCATCGACAACATCTTCATCACCCATCCCCACAGCGATCATATCTCCGGGTTGGGAGCGCTGATGATGGTGATCTACGATTCGAACCGCAGAAATCCCGTGAACATCTATGGCCCGCCCGGAACGGCAGCCAGCGTGAAGGGGCTGCTGGAATTCCTGACCGTCAACTCCGAAATCAGGATCAGTGACGGGACCCACACCGTTCAGGCGAACAATCTCTTCAAGGGACATGATGCTGGCGTTGGCGTGATCCTCCAGGATGCGAACGTCAAAATCATCGCCGCGGAGAATTCCCATTTTCATTTTCCCCCGGGCAGTCCGGGATATGGCAAATACAAATCATATTCCTATCGTTTCGACACAGCGGACCGCTCGGTTGTGTTCACGGGCGACACCGGCCCGAGCGACGCCGTTGTCGACCTTGCAAAGGGGGCGGATTTGCTCGTCTCCGAAGTCACCAACCCGGTCGAGGACTATAAGGCGCAGCTGATCAAGGCCGGCCGCTGGCCGCAGATGACGCCCGAAGAGCAGGCGGGGATCCTTCGCCACCACTTCGAGGAGCACCTGTTGCCGGAGGAGGTCGGAAAGCTCGCGACGCGCGCCAATGTCAGGACGGTGGTGTTGACCCACCTCAATGACGAGTACATTCCCTTCGCCGAGCAGGTGAAGAAGCATTTTTCCGGCCAGGTGCTCATCGCGAAGGACCTGATGGAGTTCTGATGAGGGCCTGCCTTCTGGCCCTCACGTTGCTTCTCGCCGGCCGTCAGCGCTGCGCGCCCAGGAGGCGCGCGCCGTTTGAGTTCACCTCCACGCGATGATTCGAGATCGTGCCGAACTGGGCGCCGTTGAAGCCGCCGGGGCGGCGCGAGCGATGCGCGCGCTCAATCCCTGCGGAACACCACGCTCGCGAACCAGCCGGTCGCCAGCGCCATCATGGCGGTGACCAGGCCGTAAAGGAGCCCATAGTCGCGCGCCGCCGTTGTGACCACCTGCTCGAAGCCCGACTTGTAGACTTCGAACGCCGTATTGCTGCGATCGATCTGATTGCCGTCGGCGAACAGCCGCACCTCGATGTTGTAGTTGCCCACCGGCGCTTCCGCCGGCAGTGGAATCGAGGCGCGGTAAAGGCTTGGCGTCACGAAAGTGATGCCGTTGGTCGCCTCCTGGTAGAGCCGCTGCTTCTGCCGAAGCTTCAGGAACGCGAGGCGGAACGGGTCGTCCGGCGCAGAATCCGCGATGGTGACAGCGGCGCGTTGCAGCAGCACGACATTGGCGAGCCCGAGCTGCAGGCGGCGCAGGGTCTCGGGATGGGCGATCATCTCGAGCGGGCGGTTCGCGAGCACCGCGAGGAAGGCAGGCGCATTCTCGAACACCCGCGAGTCAACGTTGACCCAGATGCCGAGCACGCGACCCTTGCGATACGTCACCAGGTTCTGGCGCGGGCCGGTGACGGTGGCGATGATGTCGTAGCCGCCGCGGCGCTGTGGATCGCCTGGCATGCGCTCGATCGAGCCGAACAGCACCAGCTCGTCGCCGGTGAAGCTCGAGCTCACCTGCACGCGATGGTTCGAGAGCGTGGGGTGGATGCGTTCGGCGGCGGCTGGCGATGCGCAGCCGAGCGCGAGGAGAGCAGCGAACACGGCCAGCAACCGGCGCATCATGGTGCGCCCTCGATCGGCCGAATGAAATAGAGCTCGTCGGGCGTGAGCACGAGGTCGAAGGCGAAGCGCAGCCCGACCGCAAGCACCAGCAGACCGAGCAGGAGCCGCAACCGCTCGCCGCTGATCTTGGCGCCGGCGCGGGCGCCGAACTGCGCGCCGGTGACCCCGCCCACCATCAGGATCAGGGCCAGCAGCGCATCGACCAGGTGGTTGGTCACCGCGTGCAGGACGATCGCCGACGCCATGGTCACGAGCGTGAGCACCATCGAAGTCCCGATCACGGTTCCGGTCGGTACCCGCAGCAGGTAAATCAGCATCGGTACCAGCAGGAACCCGCCGCCGATGCCCATCACCGCGCCGACGAAGCCAATGATGAACCCGATCGCCCAGACCGGAATCGCTGATACATAGATGCGCGAGCGCTTGAAGCGCAGCTTGAACGGCAGACCGTGAAACCAGGTGTGGCTTCCGGGCCGGCGCAGCTCGACCGGCTTGCCCTGCCGGGCCCGGATGATGGCGCGCACGCTTTCCGCCACCATCAGGGCGCCGACGACGCCGAGCAGCAGCACGTAGGACAGGCCGATCACGACATCGAGCTGGCCGAGGGAGCGCAGCAGCGTGAACAGCCACACGCCGGACACTGTGCCGATGAGGCCGCCGGCGAGCAACATGAAGACGAGTGCGAGGTCGACGGCGTTGCGGCGCCAATAGTTGATCGCGCCGGACATCGAGGAGGCGGCGATGTGGCCGGTGACGCTGGCGACTGCCACCGCCGGCTGCACGCCGAGGAAGATCAAGAGCGGCGTCATCAGGAAGCCGCCGCCGATGCCGAACATGCCGGAAATGAAGCCGACCGCGAGACCGATCGCGAGCACCACGAAGATATTGACCGGCAGGTCGGCGATCGGAAGGTAGATCTGCACGGTCTGTTCCGTCGGTTCGCGGCTTGCCTGGGCGTGCCGATTAGGCCGGCGCCAGTGGGCCGGCCCGCAGGAAGAGAAACGAGTCGCTCGACCGGCTTCGCGGTGCGGCCGACCGATTGCAAGCCGGAAGAGCGAGCAAAAGGATTCCGGCTGGCGCTGAGGCGTCGCTGCGGGCGTCGCCGGCACGACACCCCGCAAATCGGTCGAGGCTCGGAACTCAGCGGATAGGTGGACGCATTCTAGCGATGTTCGCCGCGCGAACCACCCTTGAGCACGCTTTTTTGTTGTGCAGGAGTTAAGGCGCGGCGCGCTGGGCTTTGACATCGACCCGGCGCTTCGGGGTCGAGGGTGCAGGCGTGCTGTCCCACCCGCCGGCTGGCGCTTTGACCTCGGCTGCCCCCTCGGGCTGCGGCTGCGCGGCCCACGCCTGCACTGCTGCGCGCGCCGCCGTCAGGGTCGCATGGTCGAGGCGGCCGCCGACATCGTCGCGCTTTTTCGCCGCTTCGCGGTCGCCATCTCGCGCCGCCAGCGCGAACCACTTGTAGGATTCCGCAAGATTGACCTCGAGCCCGATCCCGCGGGCAAAGAGGACGCCGAGATTGTACTGGCTGTCGGTCATGCCATGGTCGGCGGCCTTACGGAACCATTTGGCGGCGGTCTGATAATCGGGCTTGCCGTCGATGCCCTCGGCATAGAGCACCGCCAGGTTGTGCATCGCCTTGGCATTGCCGGCCTGCGCCGCGGCGAGATAGTGGCGGCGCGCGCCGTCGAGATCCTTCTTGACGCCCAGACCCTTCTCGTAGAGCCCGCCGAGGCGGAACTGCGCCGGTGCGAGACCCTGCCTGGCCGCGCGTTCGAACCATTGCGCCGCGGCACTGAGATCCTGCGGCACCCCGCGGCCTTCGGCCAGGCGCACCGCAACCTCGAACTCGGCCGTCGGATCGCCCTTGATGGCGGCTGCGCGAAGAGCGGCGCCGCCGATCGTGGCCTGCAACTTGTCGGTCGCGGGCGAGGGCATGGCTGGGGCTGTCGGCGCGGTCGCGGTCGCCGTCGTCAGTGGCATTGCAACGAGGCTTGGCGGCCGGACCGAACCGGTGGCCGGGGGTTCGGAAGATGCCGAGGATACGACGAGGTCTCCGTTCTGGCGCGGTGGCGCGGGCTCCCTTGGCATGAGCAGGCCGGAGCTCGGTGGCGAGAACGGCCCCGCGCCCGGCAGCAGCATCGATTGGCGACCAGTGGATGGCGGCGGTGGCGCTTGTTCGGCTGCCGGCGGCGCCGCGGCGCTGCTATCCGGCAGCGACGACTGGTCCGGCGCGCCGGCCAGCGGTTCGTCGCGGCTGCTGAACATGCCGGTCAAGACTTGCAGCGATCCGAGCACGATCAGCATGACGCTCGCGCCGAGCAGCAGCGCGCGGATCCGGCTGCTCAGCCGGCTCGCCGGCTGGGCGTCGAGGCGGGTACTGCGCGGCTGGTCCTGCTTGCTGCCCTGGCCGCCGCTCGCAGCCTGGGCGGCGCGGCGCGCGGCGGCGATGAAGTTCGGCTTGCCGCCGTCAGGATCGGGAATGACCGGCGGCCGTGCCGTGCCGAGCGCCGCCTCGGATGCAGCAATGCGGTCGGCCGGCGAATTGCCGCTCCGGCAGCGCGCGACGGGCGATCCGGGCTCGATCGGATAGTCGGGCGGCAGGTCGGGATCGATCGGGCGACGATCGGTCGCAGGCGCAGGATTGCCGAGCGGCGCGGACGCCGGTATCGGCGCCCCCTTTGTGATCGCGGCGGACGCCGGACTGGCCTGCGGCTCTGGCGCAGCAGACTCCACCGATACGCCCGGCGCCGCGCGCTGCCCATGGTTGCTGCGCAGGCCGGTCTCGATCATCGCCAGCCGGTCGACAACGTGGCCCAGCGTGCCATGCACGGCTTCGATCGAATCCTGCGTCCGCTGGACGTCGCGCTTGAGCATGTCGACTTCGGGCAGGGGCACGGTTTCGGTGCGCGCCGGCTCGGGCGCGCGCCGTCGCTGCTCAAGGTGACTGAGAAGATCGGCGAGCCCGCGCTCGATCGCCTCGAGATTGCTGAGGCGGGCGTCGGAGGAATCGAGCTTTTCGACCAGCTTGGCGATGCGATCCTCGAGCACGCTCACGGCCGCGTGGTCGCCGCGCGAAAGTTGGAGCCGTTCGAGCTTGTCGGAGAGCCCCAGCATTGCGGATTGGAGGCCCAGCGCCTCAGGGCCGGATTGGTTACGCGCTGCCAGCGCATCGGCGATCAGTGTGATGCGCTGCTCGAGCGTCGCCAGCACATCGGCTCCCGCGACCTGCTCGACCTCGTCGGCAAGGGCGCGCACCTCTTCGGAAAGCTTGGCGAGCGTGTCGTTGGAGGCAACGTGAGACACAATCCCGCGCAGCCCGGCGATCGCCGATTCGAGCTGCTCGAACGCCGCCGGGTCCTGGCTGCTCGGTCCAATGCCATCAATCTTCTGCGAGATCGCCCGTACCGCGTCGTCGAAGCCGGCCAGATTCTCGGCTGGCGTAAGCGCGCGCAACGCGTCGCGCACCTCGGCGAGGCCGCGCTCGACGCCGGCGAGGTTGGCGGCGTCGGCGCCGGCGTGCCGCTTGCTGTCGATCCGCTCGGCAAGCGAGCGGACTTCGGTTTCGAGCGCCTCGATCGCCTGGCGCGGCATTGCCTCCTTGATCATTAGTCCGATCTCGGCGAGGTCGTTGCGCAACGTCTCGACGGCGCTGACGATGCCGCAAGGCCGGAGCGTGTCGATCCTGGCGTTGATACAGCGCAATTGCGCTTCCAGGCTGCTCAGACCCTGGGTCGGCGCGCGCGGCAGGTCGGCGCGGGCAAGCGAGACTTCGCCGTCGAGCATGCGCTGACGTTCGGCGATCTCGGCAAGGGCCTCCGCGAGCGGATCGGGACGGGCCGCGGAAGCCGGCTGCGGCGCATGATCGACCCGGGTGCCGGCCTGGGCGAGCCGGTCGACCTGGAGCGAGAGCAGTTCGAGCCGGTCATGCACGTCGGCGAGCTGGCGCTCGGAGGCGCGCCGGCGGCGTCGTTCGTCGGAAGATCCGGACGTCGGGCGCTGCGGCTCGTGGTCGAAATCCGAGCCGGGGACTTCGCGACTGGCTACCAGTGGCCGGGGGTCGTCATCCGGGGCGCGGGCCGGCGCGACTCCTTTGTTGCGCGCCTCCAGGATCACCGTGACGACCCATTCCGCCACCGACATGCCGGAGCGGCGCGCCGCTTCGCGCGCCGTCTCGAGCGCCTGTGGACGTACGGCTGCGACTTGGCACGGAACGCTAGATGTCATGCCCGCATCCCGGATGTTGCACAGAGGGTGCGGGGCCGGACGGCCTTGGTGGCAACCGAGTATTTTACGGGTGGTGATCGGACGACGCGGCCCTGTGCCCTCAGCCTGACTTTTTCAGGCCAACGGTAAACGAACGGTTAAGATCCGCGATGCCGCAGCACGGAAATGCGATGGAGCCGCGCCTGGTCTGCCCTTCCGCCCTGCGGGCAGCGCTTGGCGCAAGGGGGCACGCTACTTGCGGCTACGAGTCAGCCTGGGACTGAGCTTCGCCTGCTGAGTGCCGCAAAAGGTCTGGACGGCCGCCACCATGGCGCTGGTAAACAGAGCGCGGCGTTCGGGCGATTCCAGCACGAGCTCATCGGCGCGGTTGACGATGATCCCGGTCTCGACCAGCAGCGCCGGCATCTTCGTGTGCATGAGCACGACCAGGCGGTCGTAGCGATAGACCCCGCCCTCCGGATCGAGCAGCTGCCTGCGTTCGCCCGGGACATCTTCAAGATGGTGCCGCGTGTACACGAGCCCCCGGGCTTTCAGCTCGAGGCCGAGCAGATGGCCAAAGTCCAGACTGTCGCTGAAGCGTGCGTTCTCGCGGGAGACGAACAAGGAGTGGCCGGAGAATGTATCGCTGTATGACTGGGTCTGGCCCTCGTATTTCCACTTGCTCTTGTAGCGTTCCTGGACGTCGTTGTGATGGATCGACACGAACAGGTCGGCGCCGAGCGCGTTGGCCCGCTCCGGTCGGGTGAACAGCTGGGCACGGGTCGCACCGTGCGTGATGAACAGATGGGTCTGCGCAAACCCCGCGTCCTTGAGCGCGCTCTCCATCTCCTTTGCCAAGCGGAGATTGAAGACATATTCCTTCACCCCGCGCGCGCTGGTCGCGCCCTGATTCTCGACCGTGTGTCCCACATCGAGGACGATCTTGAACCGCTCTGGCTCGCAACCGGCGGGCTGTGGCGCGGCGCCGGCTGTCAGCGTCATGAGGGCACCAATGGCGAGGACGGCGATGGCCACGGTCGAAGATCGCGCTGAGCGGGTGATTCGCATGGTGCTCCCGTTTGCAGGCCCCCGCCCGGCCGGTTGAGATGCGCGGACGGGCTAATGCGCTCTCTGCCATGTCGGTAAGGCGAAAACGTGTGCGCCCGGCGGGCACGGCCGTTTTTCGGTGCGCCTGTTCCAGGGTTTGGTGCTATGCATGGCGGCGCTGCGCCGACCCGATTCCGTCCCAGGCCGGGTCCGACTGACGCCGCATTGTTCGATCATGTCACCGTCGAGTTGGCGCGGCGACGTGTTGCGCGCCGGAGCGCAATGGCGTTGCAGCCAAGGAGGAGACCTGTGCCGATCTACAAGGCCCCCGTCGACGAAGTCCTGTTTCTGCTCAACGACGTGCTCCAGATCTCGCGCTACAACAATCTGCCTGGCTTCGCCGATGCCTCGGCCGATGTGGTCGAGCCGATTCTCGGCGAGGCGGCCAAGCTCTGCCAGGAGGTGGTGCAGCCGCTCAACCTTCCGGGTGACCGCGAGGGCTGCAAGCGCCGCGACGACGGCGGCGTGACCACGCCGAAGGGCTTCAAGGACGCCTACCGGCAATATGCGGAGGGCGGCTGGATGGGCATTTCGGCGCCGGCCGAGTTCGGCGGCCAGGGACTGCCGGCGCTGTTGACCACGATCGTCAACGAGATGATGGCCTCGGCCAGCATGTCGTTTGCGATGTATCCAGGCCTTACTCAGGGCGCGATCGCGGCCATCCTGCGTCACGGCACGCCGGAGCAGAAGGCGGCCTATCTGCCGAAGCTGATCGAGGGCCGCTGGACCGGGACGATGAATCTCACCGAGCCGCATTGCGGCACCGATCTCGGGCTGCTGCGCACCAAGGCGGTCAAGCAGGCGGACGGCAGCTACAAGATCAGCGGCACCAAGGTCTTCATCTCGGCCGGCGAGCACGATCTGTCCGAGAACATTATCCATCTCGTGCTGGCGCGCATTGAAGGCGCCCCGGCCGGCATCAAGGGCACGACGCTGTTCATCGTGCCCAAGTTTCTGCCCAAGGCTGACGGCACGCCCGGCGCGCGCAATGCGGTCTCCTGCGGCTCGATCGAGGAGAAGATGGGCATCCACGCCAATGCGACCTGCGTGATGAACTACGACAACGCGAGCGGCTTCCTGATCGGCGAGGAGAACCGCGGCATCAACGCCATGTTCACGATGATGAACGAGGCGCGGCTCGGGGTCGGCGTGCAGGGGCTCGCGGTGTCGGAGGTCGCCTATCAGAACGCCGCCGCCTATGCCCGCGATCGCCTGCAGGGGCGCGCGCTCACCGGCGCCAAGTTCAAGGACAAGCCGGCCGACCCGATCATCGTGCATCCGGACGTGCGCCGCATGCTGATGACGATGCGCGCCTTCAACGAGGCGGCTCGTGCAGTGGTGCTGTGGACCTCGCTGCAGGATGACATCGCGCGCCGCTCGCCCGACGAGAAGGCGCGGCAGGCGGCCGAGGACCACATGGGGCTGCTTACTCCCGTGATCAAAGCGATGCTCACCGATCAAGGCTTTGCCAACGCCGTCTCCGCGCAGCAGGTCTATGGCGGGCACGGCTATATCGTCGAGCACGGCATGGAGCAGTTCGTGCGCGACGCGCGTATTGCGATGCTCTACGAGGGCGCGAACGGCATCCAGGCGCTCGACCTTGTCGGCCGCAAGTTGCCGAAGGACGGCGGTCGCGCGCTGCAGGCGTTCTTCGGCGAGGTGCAGTCGTACATCAAGTCGCGCGGCGAGGAGGCGATGAAACCGTATGTCGCGCCGCTCGCCGTCGCGCTCGGCCACCTGCAGCAGGCCACCATGTGGCTGATGCAGAACGCGCTCGCCAAGCCCGACAATGCCGGTGCCGCCGCGACCGACTATCTTGCTCTCTTCGGTCTGTGCGCGCTCGGCTACATGTGGTGCCGGATGGTGGAGGTGGCGCAGGCGAAGCTCGCGGCCGGCGAGGACGCGGGCGGGCGCATGAAGGGCAAGCTCATCACTGGGCGCTACTTCATGGAGCGCACGCTGCCGGCGACCGCCACCCACCTCGCGCGCGTCCAGGCCGGCGCCGCGAGTATGATGGAGCTGCCGGCGGAGGCGTTCTGATGAGTTCCACCGATAAGAAGGCGACGGCTGAGCAATAGCTCAACCTCACCGCATCAGCATCAGCCCCGCCGTTACCGCCACGAGGATCACCACCGTCGTGCCGGTCACGGTCGCCACATGCCGCCACCCGAGCGCCGCGATCGCGGGCACCGAGGTGCCGAGCCCGAGTGCGCCGATCGCGACCAACAGGCCCCAGGTCGAGGCTTCGACCAGGGGTGCCTTGATCAGCGCGAATAGCGGCGCAACGTCGCCGACCGACATGGCGATGCTGTTGAGCACGCACAGCGCCACGAACACCAGCGCGAACAGCGGGAACGGGATACGCGCGGCGTCGCGCGCCACCGATCGCCGCGCGAACGCGAAGCCGATCAGCATCACCACCGGGAACAGCAGGAACACGCGGAACAGCTTCACGATCACCGCCGTGTTGCCGACCGGCTCCGATACCGCGTAGCCGGCGCCGACCACCTGGGCGACGTCGTGGATCGTCGCGCCCAGCATCACGCCGGTGAGCTGCGCATCGAAGCCTAGCGCCGTGCACAGGATCGGATAGAGCACCATGGCCACGGTGGAGAGCGCATTGACCGCGACCACCACAAACGCCACGTCGGCTTCCTTGCCTTTGTAATCGGGCAGAACGATCGAGGTCGCGAGCGTGGCCGAGGCGCCGCAGACGGCGGTGCCGGCGCCGGCGAGCGCGCCGTAGCCCGGCTCGAGACTGAAGAGCCGT
>Ga0126370_10001677_pt1 | contig 10194 bp, 10 predicted proteins | sample PanSoiMetaPlot_3_FD_92586 | JGI IMG/M metagenome (GOLD analysis project Ga0126370, IMG submission 92586) | Tropical forest soil microbial communities from Panama - MetaG Plot_3 | ecosystem: Environmental > Terrestrial > Soil > Tropical forest > Bulk soil | place: Panama | collected 2016-02-17 | reverse complement strand
GCTCGCCCAAGAATTTTCGTCGGGACGAGACGCTGCCGCGGTCATTTCCGCCGCCGGACTTACCGGCAAGTCCGCCCTGTGTGAGCACGCCTTGGAGATGTTCGTTTCTATTTATGGAGCTGAAGCGGGCAATCTGGCTTTGAAGATCTTTGCTACAGGAGGGGTCTTCATCAGCGGTGGCATCGCTCCCAAGATCCTGCCCAAGCTCAAGACCAGAACTTTCATGGATGCATTTGTGGATAAGGGACGCATGCGGCCTCTGATGGAAGCAATGCCAGTACATGTGATCGTGAATGAAAATACCGGACTGCTGGGCGCGGCTCGCTGCGCCGTCGTCAAGGCGACGCGCTTGGTCTGAAACTGAACATGACTCGCTCACCAGAAATTCAGGTCTTTTCCAACCTCGCCGACTTATTCAAGGCTGGCGCCGACGACTTCGCTGCACTCGCGAATGCGGCCATCGAGTCCAAGGGTTCCTTCAGTGTCGCCCTCTCGGGAGGTTCCACTCCGAAAGGCATGTATTCCTTGCTGGCGACCGAATACGCTACCAGGGTTCACTGGGACAAGATCTCTTTCTTTTGGGGCGATGAGCGGCATGTTCCTCCTGATCACCAGGAAAGCAACTACCGCATGGCCTATGAGTCTCTCCTGTCGAAGGTCAACGCCAAAAAAGAAAACATTTATCGCGTCCGGGCGGAGAATCAGAATCCCGAGCTGGCCGCCGAGGATTACGAAAAAACTCTACGAAAATATTTCGGTGTCAAAGAAGAAGAGTTTCCCCGCTTCGACCTCGTTCTCCTAGGGATGGGACAGGAAGGACACACCGCGTCGATCTTTCCCGGCACGCGCGCCGTTCTCGAACGGCATCGTCTGGTGGTGGCAAACTGGGTGGAAAAATTTCAAACCTACCGCATCACCTTCACGATTCCGGTCTTGAACGCGGCCGCTGCCGTGATCTTCATGGTGACGGGCAAGGACAAAGAACGGGCGGCCGCTTGTGTCTTCGATGACAAATCCGCGCCGCAGCAGTTTCCAGCCAAGATGGTGCAGCCGTCCGATGGAAAGTTAATCTGGCTTCTTGATCAGGACGCTGCCGGCTCCCTGCAACGCGCTGCCAGGCCCTGAAGCTCAGATCCGCTCCGCGGCGAGCAGTTTCTTTCTGCCGTTCTCTTCGCCTACGACCAGGTCCATTCTCTTGCCTTTCGGCAGGCGATTGCGCAAGTCACCTTCAAGGACCAAGGTGCGGGAACGGCTCTGGCCGTTTGAAATCACGACTACCGATTTGTTGGGTTGTCCAACCAGCGCTTCGAAGAACTGAACGCTTTCCACCATTCCGCGGACGGCAGCAATCCCGGCATCGGAAACGCTCCAGCCCTGGATCGCGGGACCGAGGCCGCCGCTCGCGGCTCGGATGGCAGCTGCGCGGCGAGCCCGGGGAAATTCAATGGCGGCACTCAGGGCAAAAATTCCGGACATCGCCAACAGGATCAAAGACATGAAAAGGCCGTCCACGGTCGTGACCGATCCGGACACGAGAATCCACACAATACCTAAAAGCGGGAGCACCGCAAGAACCAACGAGATGATCAGTAGCATAAGGGCTTTTCGCAAAGGTCCAGGAGGACGACACACGCTGGACTGCGAAAATAGATTAGCACCTGAGGCGGACAGCCGCCTACCCGTTACAGTTAGCTGTTCTTGAAACTGGGCTAGCTCTCTCGCCAGTTGGCAATCTCTTTGAGCCCTTCGCTGCGAAGCTGCTGAAACAGCCGGACTCTGTGGCGGGAATGCTCGAATTCGTGGATGTCGGCCCAAACTTCGGCTTGCCAGCCTTCGTCATGAGTGGCCGATTCACCGCAGGTGGCGCATCGCGTGTGCAACCGGATGGGCAGGTGCTGCGCTTCAGGGCTTTCCTGCAATTCGATGAAGATCGATCGGACTTCCTGGATCTCTTCGTTCTCCCCAATGATGTGTTCGTACCGGAGCAGGTAGTCGAATCCCAACTTGCGCGCCTCGAGCTCTGCTTCCACCCGGGTGTGAAACGGCCCGTACTCTGCCCGCATTTGCTCTGTAGAGTCGCAAGCCATCCAAAACGTTTCCTTGTAAGCCATGATTCCTACCTCGCCTGGAGTACCGACCGTGTGGTCATCATTGCGGAACAACGGTGCCTAAAGTGCAATTAACGGGCCGCTTGCGTTCGCGCAAAAAGTCGCGTGTTTCAACAGGGAATCCGCAGAAGACGGGACTCGGTGTTGGTCTGCAAATGCAACGTTTTGCAGAAGTTTGCCGAATTGCATGCGGCGCCAGTGGTGGTACGCCCTTGGTTACCTGGATTACCGATGGTGTTTCTAAGTAACATCGAGTCGCTGCGGTCCATCGGGACGGCAAGCGGTAGAGGGTAGTGGTTTCTTCATGGCGACCCGTCGTGAGCCGAGAAAAAATGTAGCGCTTGTCGTCCGCATTTTCGGCACGGACGCAACCGGGCGTATTTTTTCCGAATCCGTCTCGACAGTGAACGTGAGCATGGAAGGCGCGATGGTCTCAGGATTTAAGCGCCCGATCCAGCCCGGGGAGATCATTGGATTAACCTACGGCAAAAACAAAGCTCGTTTCCGGGTGCGCTGGGTCGGCGAACCGGGCACGCCGCTCGAAGGCCGTATCGGGCTGCAGAATGTCATGCCGGCCAGCTGTATTTGGGATGTGCAGTTGCCGCCGCGTGGCCTCGATGAGGAAGGCAAGATCTATTCTCCAGCCCGGCGTTATCCCCGGGTGAAATGCTCGGCGTCGGTTGAGCTGCGTCCCAGCGGACAGCCCCCCACATGGACGAGAGCCGGTGAGATGAGCCAGGGAGGCTGCTTCGCCGAAATGATGATCCCATTACCCATGGGCACTCGTCTAAAAATCTCAGTTTGGCTGAAGGATGACAAGGTCGTCGCCGAGGGCATTGTGTCGAACAGTCGCCCCGGCTTCGGAGTGGGAATCAAGTTCACCGAGATGTCGGCCGACGACACAACCAAGCTCAAGGACTTCCTGAAAACTATGGTCCGCATCCCGGCCCAAAGCCTTTCGCAGCCAACCCATCCCTAGTTAGATTGCACTCTCAGAGATCATGTGGCTTTCGGTGATAGCTTGTCAAAACTGAAAGGCCCTCTGCCTGTGAGATACCGATACCGAGTTGGAGTCCTTCTGTTCCTTCTGGCGGTCATTACTTATCTCGACCGCGTTTGTATCTCAGTTGCTGGTTCCCCGCATCCAGGACTATCTGCACATTGGCCCGCAGCAGGGGGTTGGGCCGTGGGTGCATTTCCGTTTGCTTATGGCGGACCGGTTCGGCCCCAAGGATCGTATTAACCAGGATCGTGCTGTGGTGGTCGGCCTTTACGCCCCTAACCGGCATGGCTTCCAGTTACCCTCTTCTCCTTTGACTCGATTCTGGTTTGGCGCCGGTGAAGCAGGTGCTTCCCGAATGCGGCCGCCAGCATCGCCGCATGGTTTCCGGGCAACGAGGGAGGACGTGCCTTTGGCTTCCTCTCGCTGGCGATGCAGGTGGGAGGCGCTCTCAGCCCACTTCTCGTGGTACCCATTCAGATCCGTTATGGCTGGCGAGCATCCTTTTACGTCTTCGCAGTCGTTGGGGCCGATTGGGCACTCGTATGGTTGTCGTGCTTTCGCAACACCCCGATGGAAAAGCGGGGTGTCAGCCGTTCAAAGCTGATTGAGATCGACGCCAACGCCGTGGCGAACCGTCATGAACGAGGGCTCCCTTGGAGCGCCGCCGTACTTCTTTTTTGTGGCTTGGCTCCATACTTACCTCGTCCGCGCCCGCAACTTCAGCGACAGGGATCTGGTGCTCTCTACGCTCCCGTTTATTTTCGGCGGATGTGCGAACCTAGCAAGCGGTGTAACCAGCGACTTCCTCCTGAAGCACTTTGGATTGAAGGTGGCGCGACGCCTGGTTGGGATCGTTGGTGCTTCCAGCGGCGGCTTCTTCGCGGGGCTTGCTGCTTTCACTCCATCGAAAAGTGGCGCGCTCCTACTGCTGTGCTTGAGCTTCGCCGGAATCTCCTTCAATCAATCGATGACCTTCCCAATTTGTATTGAGGTTGCCAGGAAGTTTCCCGGCTCCATGGGCGGTGCCATGAACATGGCCGCTCAGGTGGCTTCCTTTCTCTCGGGTGTCGTCTTCGGCTACGTTGCAAAAGTCTCCGGCAGTTATGATCGCCCGTTGATGATAATGGCGTTAGTAGTCGCCTCTGGCGCCCTGTTGTGGTTCAAGATTGACCCCACGCGAGAGCTTGTTTCAGAGGAATCGCGGGAACTCGTCCAAGATGCGCGCCTCTCTGTTGGCTGAAACAAGATTTTCGAAGGTCTGCTCGAGAAGTCGGATTCTCTGCGCCTTCAAGGCGAGTCACCATTGAACACCCTCTGCAGCGCAGACCATCCACCCAGAATCGTCGGGCTAACTGCGACGCCGTCCTCGGGACTATAATTTCGCGCTACCGATGGCACTTCCCTCCGGCACTAAACTCGGGCCCTACGAAATCCTATCGCCGCTCGGCGCCGGCGGCATGGGTGAGGTGTACCGCGCCAAGGACATGCGTCTTGAGCGCACCGTCGCCATCAAGCTTCTGCCGGTGCATCTATCCTCTGACCCGGAACTAAGACAACGCCTGGAGCGGGAAGCCAAAGCGATCTCCGCGCTGCAGCACGCCAACATCTGCACGCTCTACGACATTGGCACGCAGAACGGCACCGAGTTCCTGGTCATGGAGTATCTGGAGGGCCAGACTCTGGCTGAGCGCTTGCAGAAAGGCCCGCTGCCCCTCGATCAACTTCTGAAGATTGCGACCGAAATCGCACAGGCGCTTGAGAAAGCACATCAACAGGGTATTATCCATCGCGATCTTAAGCCGGCGAACATCATGCTTACAAAGGCCGGCGCCAAGCTGATGGATTTTGGGTTGGCAAAACCAAAGCTCTCGATTACCTCGCAGGCTGCCAGCCCCTTCACTCCGTCGACACCGACGATGAATCTGGCTTCGCTTACCTCAGCGGCGTCGCCGCTCACGCAGAAGGGTTCGATCGTCGGGACATTTCAGTACATGGCTCCTGAAGTCTTGCAGGGAGCGGAGGCTGATGCGTGCAGCGACCTTTTCAGTTTCGGATGTCTACTCTACGAAATGGTTACGGGCCGCCGCGCTTTCGAAGGCAAGTCGCAACTCAGCGTGTTCACTGCAATCCTGGAGAAGGAGCCGGAGCCTGTCGGTGTCACGCGTCCGCTTACGCCTCCCATGCTTGATCGCGTGATACGCGCGTGTCTTGCCAAAGATCCAGCCGACCGCATTCAGACTGCGCACGATGTCGCGATGAACCTGGGGTGGGCAGCCGATGCTGCCCCTGCCGCCACTGCAAAAGCCCTGCCGCAATTCAACAAAGCTCGGGCGGTTGCATTCGGTTTGCTCTTACTTGCATTGATCTCGGTCGCCGGTTTTCTGGGCTACCGCTGGGCACAACAATCCAACGTGTCAGTGTCATTGCATTCTGAAATCCCGCCTCCGGAGAAATTTCTGTTGGACGCCACCGGCGACGCCGGTGGCATGCCGGTGCTTTCTCCGCAAGGTGACAAGCTGGCGTTTGTCGCGCACTCCGCCGACTCCAAACTGCTTTGGGTGCGGTCGCTGAGCAGCGACTTCGCGAAACAGCTCGACGGGACGTCTGGGGCGGCGCATCCCTTCTGGTCGCCGGACGGCCGCTATCTCGGCTTTTTCGCCGGCGGCAAGTTGTTGAAGATTCCCGCCGAGGGTGGTCCAGTCGTCACTTTGGTCGATGCTCCCAATCCTCGTGGTGGCACCTGGAGCATCAACGACGTGATTGTGTTCGAGGGGGAATATACCGGCGGGTTGATGAAAGTGAACGCACAGGGCGGGGCCGCCGAGCCCGCAACCGAGCTGGATCGAACAAAGCATTCCACTCACCGCTGGCCCTGGTTTCTGCCCGACGGCAAGCACTTTCTTTTTCTTGCCACCAACCATACCGGAGGCGATCCCAAACAGAATGGGATTTACTTCGGATCTCTGGATAACAAGGAAACGCGCCTGATCGTGAATGCGGAATCCGGCGCTGAATATGCTTCCGGATACCTGCTTTACCGCGCGAATACGGCCCTGGTCGCACTGCCCTTTGATCCGCGATCCGGGACATTGTCCGGCTCGGCAATTCCGCTGGTGAACAACCTGCGCGATGACGTCGGTGTATGGCGCAGCATATTCTCTGTGTCTCAAAACGGACTCATGACGTATCAAATCGGTAGCGCTTCCTCGGTGAAGAGCCGGCTGATGTGGTTCGACCGCGAGGGAAACTCGGTGCCCGAGTGCGATCCCGAGGAGAAGGGCATCGTTGACGTGCGCCTCTCGCCAGATAACAAGAAGGCCGCATTTGCGGGTGCCACTGCCATTTGGACCTGTGATTTGGAGCGCAACACCAAGACCCGAGTCACGTTCGACAACCAAGTGGTGCAGCAACCGGCGTGGTCGCAAGACGGCAAGACGCTGATGTTTGCCGTGCCAGTCGCGAAAGGTGGAGGGACTGTCGATATTCGCTCAAAAGCCGCCGACGGCACCGGGCCGGAAAGGACGCTACTACCCCAGAACAACTATCACTACGCTGCATGGTCGCCCGATGGAAAATACATCACCTATCTCTGGGGCGAAGGCGAGAAGCAGGTTTCCCTCTGGATCGTACCGGCCGCTGGGGATTCGAAACCCATCGCGATTGTTCAGCCCCCCTCGGCGCAGTCAAACCTCTCCTATTATCGAGTTTCGCCCGATGGCCGCTGGGTCGCATACAGCTCAGACGAATCAGGACAACGAGAGGTTTATCTCACCACCTTCCCGGAAGGAAAAGGCAAATGGAGGGTATCGGCGAATGGTGGCGACTTTCCCGCGTGGAGCGGAAATGGAAAGGAATTGTTCTACCAAAATGTTACAAACAATTACTTCGCCTGTTCATTTGCCGTGAAGGGACAGGAAGCCGTAATCGATAAGCCCCAGCATCTGTTCCAAGCCAGCACACCCGGAATCGGAGTACCGTTTGACGTCTCTTTAAACGGCAAACGTCTTCTCGTGAATCATGCCGATGAGGAAATGCAGGCTCCGCTCCATCTGGTCACGAACTGGCCCGCGGAATTGAAGAAATAACTTCGGGCCACCAGTTCAGCGTCGGGACTGTCGACCATTAGAGCTCATTTGCAAATCATTGCTCGTCTGGCAGTCCCGGTCCCGTAAGCCTGCAAGCTGAATCGAAGACTGTTTTTTCGCGCGCGCCGGTTCAGCTAGAATGTTCCGGCCGTTGGGGTGAATAGTGACCCGATTGCTGTCCTAAAGCGTGCTAGCGTTCTGTTGGAGCCCACTGGCGAAACCAGCAAATTCTTCGACGGAAATCTAGGCATCGACCTCTTGCAACAGGCGCACAAAACGATTTTCAACTTTAAGAGGATGACGCTCACGCTCCAGTAGCTTTGTTTTTCCCGACAAGTCAGAACTCCCGATCGAAGACGTCTCTCCTCAACGAGGTTGGTCTTCGCGCTAGCCGGAATCGCTACGGCTCCCCACACACGAGCAACTCGGAATTTTGCAGAGTTGCCAACTTCCGTTATGGCCGATGGTCCCGCATTCCGATCCAGAGCATGTCCCAGCCAACCCATCCCTGGTTGGATTGCACTCTTCCCATCGAACTTGTTAGTAACCGCATTTACTGTGGCTTTCCTATAACTAGCGCAGAGTAGCGCTGATCGTCCTAGGTAGTTCTCTCATGGCGGAGTCGTTCAACGGATCGACGTCTGCTCGAGACCAAACCTGAGTGTTATCTGCTACGCGAAACACTCCCCCTGATAAGCGCGGACCTTCACCCGCCGGGTCGATCGAACCGACCAGAACATAATCGGCGTGCAATTGCTTTCCAATGTGAATGATGCACTCGCCTGTCTTCTTGAACTTGTAGGCCGTGGGGCGGTCGATGACGCGCAGTTCAGCGGGATCAGCTCCAAGTGAAGCGATCAGGTAATCCGTGCGCGCGTCGGCCAGGCGATCGAGGCGGGCGTCCCCCGTGAAGTTATCGAGGGGCAGCACCAGCACTGTAGGAGGAACTCGCCGTGTCGACAGCATGACGAAAGCCACGATTATGAGCAGCCGGAGAAAACCGGCGACACCCGCCGCTCGTTTGCCTGACAGCATTGAGAGTGGAGTTGTGCGCGACAAGGAGTCGACTGGGAGGCAGTTTGGCAGAAAGCGATAACCTTGCTTTGCGATGGTTTCGATGAACCGAGGATGCGAAGCATCGTCGCCCAGCGCCTTCCTGATCTCTCGGACGCACCAGTTGATGCCCTGCTCGAAATCAACGTGGATGCTGCTACCCCATAGCACTTCCCTGATCTCCGCGCGAGTAACAACCTCTCCGGCGCGCTCGGTCAGAAGGCACAGCACGATCGCGGGGTGACGACTTAATCGCGTAGCCTCGGCTCCTTTGCGGAGCTCACCGGAGTCGGTGTCGAAGACAAATTCGGCAAACTCAACCCGGCTGCCCCGTGAGTGTCGGTTTTCAGCAGATTTCATAAAAATTCAACCCTTCTTCAATGGACGGCGTGAAGCCCACTTCGTTAGGGTAGAGAGGTTTTACAGAGGAAGGCACAATGAATCGTCGATTCCCGTCTGCAGCTCTGCTCTGCTTGGCGGTTTCCATGTTCGCACCAGCAGCGAGAGCGCAGTCTCACGCCGTGGTTCTCAAGGCACGCAAGGTTGGCAAGTTGCTCTATCTGCCGGTGGAGATCAACGGCAAGCCGTTCTGGTTTGCCGTCGACAGCGGCGCGTATCAGGGGGTGGTCGACCCGCTCGTCGCGAAACAGGCAGGGCTCAAGGTCACTGGCGAAGGGATCGTGCAGGGCACGGGCCAAGGGAATGTACCTGTGAAGCACCTGGCACCGCTCACGATGCGACTGGATTCGCTGAACATAGCTGTGCCTGAGCCCCTCCTGATCGACCTCAGCGGGACCGGCAATCCCGATTGGATGCACGGCTTAATCGGGGCAGAGTTATTTGAGAACTACGTTGTGGAAATGGATTTCGACCGCTCGCAATTCCGCGTGTTCCCGCCGGATGAATTCAAGCCGCCGGCCAAGGCCGCATCGATCCCGCTGATTGTGGAAAACCACCGCATCTTTATTGAGGCCACCTTGGAAGCATCAGAGAAGAAAACGGTGACGCACCGCTTGCGCGTCGATACCGGATCGGAAGACTCTGTGGCAGATGAGGTCGTGAAGGACGGCACGAACGTGCGCGAAACGACCCTCGGGAATGGTTTGGGTGCGAACTACAAGGGCTACTCTGGGGTATTCAAGGCCGTCCGCCTGGGACCATTCACATTCCATGATGTCTGGGGACCCGCGGTGCCTCATCCGGGGATCGGGATGGAAATGTTCCGGCGCTTCGTCGTCATCTTCGACGTGCCGCACCGCAAGCTGTACCTGCAGCCCAGCGAACATTTTGACGAACGGTTTCCGTCGCCCTCAACGCCGTAGCAATCGTTCCCTCACTGGTCAGAGTTACTGGCAACTCGGAACCTTCCCGTGTTGCAAGTTTCCCGATAGCCTACTAATCAGGAGTTGAAGTCTCGGCATTCTCGACCGATTCAGTGGGGACAATGAATCAGCATTCCCAAAGAAGCGCGCACGCGCTGGTTCGTCTAAAGGCAAGTCAGGACCGCTGAGAATGTGATCAGGAACGCGTGCAGGTAGTTCTTCACAAGTTGTTCTGTAGTACCGATGTTCAGTTGGATCGCGATTTCCTTGTTGCTGCATCCTTGTGCCAGCAGCGACAGGACATGCTGGTCACGCGGCGTAATCTTGATTTCATCCAGATTAATCATCGTCCTACCAATTGCTCCTTCGGGCACGCAACGTTGCTTCTTTTTGTATTTGCGATCGCAACCTTTCATAAAGCACGCTCTTCGCCAAACATTCGCCTCGAAATAACTCTTGGGCTAGTCCGAATGGAATGCGCCACTTACGGACGATCACCAGAATTCATATCGAACAAAAGGCGTAACCATAGTGGGACAGCTTGTTCCAAAAAGGGTGATTCAGGCCGTCCCACCTTCCCCCGCAGTGTCACTTCCTAAGTCAAGTCTTAAGCTTCGCCTCAT
>Ga0126370_10001676_pt1 | contig 10199 bp, 6 predicted proteins | sample PanSoiMetaPlot_3_FD_92586 | JGI IMG/M metagenome (GOLD analysis project Ga0126370, IMG submission 92586) | Tropical forest soil microbial communities from Panama - MetaG Plot_3 | ecosystem: Environmental > Terrestrial > Soil > Tropical forest > Bulk soil | place: Panama | collected 2016-02-17 | reverse complement strand
GTTTGCGCGCGACCTTCAAGAACGATGGCTCCGCCGAGGACCTAAGCGCGTTTTTGGGCGTACGCTTTTGGGTTCGCGGAAAGGGCGTCGTGCAATTTCAGATGCTTCAGCCAACGATTTCGGATTGGGACAATTACTCGGCAGAAGTAATTCGTGCCACGCCGGAATGGCAGGAAGTCACGATCTGGTTCAAGGACTTGAAACAGGCCGGCTGGGGAGTGGTTGAACCTTTCACGGCGAATGCGCTGACCGGTTTTCTACTCAACATTACAGCGCTTATCGAGGATGAAGAGCGGCCTCCGGCGGGGCTTTACGACGGAATGATTGCTCCCATCGAAAAGTATCGCATTCGCGGCGCCATCTGGTATCAGGGGGAGAGTAATGCCGGGCGGGCCGAACAATACCGAACGCTATTGCCCTCGATGATTCAAGGATGGCGCAAAGGATTTGACGAGCCGGACTTTCCTTTTCTCATCGTGCAATTGCCGAATCTAGGAACGAGCCCCGAACTGGGCAATTCCAATTGGGCGGAGCTTCGCGACTCGCAGTTGTGGACAGCCAAGACAGTGCCGAACACGGGACTGGCAGTAACGATCGATATTGGCGATCCGAAGAATCTTCATCCACCGCGTAAAGCTGAAATTGGCGAGCGGCTGGCGCTGTGGGCGCTGGGAACAACCTACGAGCACAAAATTGTTTATTCGGGACCGCTTTACAATTCCATGAAAACTGTGGGAAAAGAGATTCGCATTCGGTTTCGTCACGTAGGAGACGGACTTGAAGCGCAAGGCGGAGAATTGAAGGGATTTTCTATTGCTGGCGCCGACAAAAAGTTTCACTGGGCCCATGCCTACATAGAAGGCGACGAAGTCGTCGTATCCAGCAAAGAAGTGAGCACTCCAGTCGCTGTGCGCTATGCATGGGCGAATAACCCAGACTGCAATCTGTACAACAAAGATGGCCTGCCGGCTTCTCCGTTTCGTTCGGACGATTGGCCCGGCGCCAGCGCAGGCAAGCGGTAACCCGTTGCTCGTAAGAGGACCCAGAGGCTTCATGATTGGTAAGACGAACGCAGCAGGACCACCTCGACCAAAACGCGGCCGCAAAATCCGGGTTGGCGTCGGCGGAAGGTGTGTTTTTCTTCTCCTGTTATTCGCGCCCGCGGCTTCCGCGCAAGAATGGCGGTTTTATGGCGGCGATGCCGGCGGGACGCGATTTTCTCCACTCCAACAAATCAACCGCAGCAATGTGGCGAAATTACAAAGGGCGTGGACTTATCACTTCGGCGAACCGGACCGCGGCGGTAACGAGACGGATCGGCATCCCGTGGCTCCATTCGAATCCACGCCACTGGTGATTGATGGCGTTTTGTACTTCTCAACACCTTCAAACCGCGTGATTGCGCTCGACCCAGAAAATGGCAAAGAGATTTGGCAATTCGATCCTCAAGCCGAGCATGTCGGCGAACGGCAATTCTTTCAGCATCGCGGCGTTTCCTACTGGCAGAGTAAGAACGGTGACGACCGGCGAGTTCTTTTCGGTACTTTCGACGGGCGTTTGATCGCTCTGGACGCAAGAACTGGGAAACCATGCCCTGATTTTGGAAAAGACGGAACCGTCAATCTGCGCGCCGCAGTTGCAGATGACTTTCCCGGTGCGGAATATTCTGTGACTTCACCTCCGGCCATTTATCAAGACCTTGTCATCACGGGAGCCGCAGTTCCCGAATACCCCTCGAAGGGCCCGAGCGGTGCGGTGCGCGCCTTCGATGTCCGCTCTGGCAAGCTGGTCTGGACTTTTCACACGATTCCGAAACCAGGGGAAGCAGGGCACGAGACTTGGCAGGAAGATGCTTGGCAAAACCGCACTGGAGCTAACGTGTGGTCCGTCATGAGCATGGATGCGGAACGCGGCCTGATTTTTCTGCCGGTTGGCTCCGCTTCGTACGATTTTTACGGTGCGGATCGCAAAGGAATGGATCTGTTTGCCAATTCCTTAGTCGCGCTCGACGCAGCCACGGGAAAACTGCGTTGGTACTTCCAGGTGGTGCACCACGATATTTGGGATTACGACATGCCGGCGCAACCGGTGCTGATCACGGTGCGGCGCGATGGCCACGAAATTCCTGCCGTTGCTCAAGTGACGAAGATGGGATTCGTGTTTATTCTCGATCGGCTTACAGGAAAGCCGTTGTTCCCCGTCGAAGAGCGCCGCGTTCCCGAGAGCAACGTGCCCGGCGAGGAAGCCTGGCCCACACAGCCTTTTCCTCTCAACCCGCCACCGTTGGTACGACAAACGTTCAGTGAAAACGACATTAGCGATGTTACGAAAGAGTCGCACGAGTACTGCGCCGAGCTGGCTCAATCCCTGAAGACTCGCGGGATGTACACGCCGTACGGGCTGGAGTTGACGTTGGTGATGCCCGGAACGCTTGGAGGAGGGAACTGGTCGGGAGCGTCTTTTGATGCAGCTTCCGGCTATTTATTTGTGAATGCCAATGAGTTCGGTGCTGTCGGCGCGTTGCTGCCACAATCGGATGGCGCGCCAGAAAAATACAGGCGGGGTTCGAAAGACGGTGAATACGCGCGCTTCTGGGATCAAAACCAATGGCCATGTCAGAAGCCGCCCTGGGGAACGCTGAATGCCGTGGACGTAAACAAAGGAGAAATCGCCTGGAAAGTCCCTCTTGGCGGCGTGCGTGAATTGAAAGAGAAGACAGGAACGCCGAACCTCGGTGGCTCGATCGTGACAGCGAGTGGGTTGGTCTTCATTGGTGCGGCGTCGGATAGCCGATTCCGTGCCTTTGACGCAAAAACCGGAGTGGAAGTGTGGGCCATCGAGCTTGAAGCGAACGCGAATGCAACTCCCATCACCTTTCGGGGTAAGAAAACTGGCAAGCAGTTTGTGGTGATCGCTGCGGGTGGCGGCGGGTATTTTAAGGGCAAAGTGTCTGATACCCTGGCGGCCTTTGCGCTGCCCAACAAATAAATCCTTTCCCTTGTGAATTGAAGAGATGACCGTAAGAGGGATAGAGTGTGCTTCCGGGATTGTTCTACAGAACGGAGAACTCGGGATGCCTCGGTCAATAAAAGTGTTCGCGTCATACGAAAATCCTTTGTTTGTCAGAATTGCCGGTTTTTTTTGCCTTTGGGTTTTCCTTGCTCTGGTGACTCCGTACTCATCAATCGCGCAAACGAATGTCGTTGTGATTCGTCCCAAGCCGACTCATGACGTGCTCGTAAATCCCGGAATGGGGATCACCACGTTTCAGCGGTTCAATGGGCAGGAACCCAATCCGCCGTTGAAGTGGTCGGAGATAGGGCCGGTGATGAAGTTGCCCCAAGCGGCCGCCAAGCCCGATTTTCCCGACACGTCTGTCTCTTATTGCCGCTGGTACTGGAATGTCCTCGAACCGGAACCCGGCAAGTTTCACTGGGAGATCGTGGACCTGGCGCTGGAAGAAGCGCGGTCACATGGACAATCGCTCGCCATTCGCCTGATGCCGTACTCCAATCAGGATCCTCTCCCGGAGTGGTATCGGAATTCCGGCGCGCGACGCGCCAACAAGCCCACGGACAAAGACGGACAGATCTGGCAACCGGATTTCAGCGATCCGCTGTATCTGAAATATTGGGGCGAGCTCGTCGCGGAAGCGGGGAAACGTTACGACGGGAATCCTTATCTCGACACCGTGGACATTTCTTCGGTGGGCTACTGGGGGGAAGGCTGGAGCCCCTACATGCCCGCATTTCCGTTTCAAAAGCAATTGATTGATATTTGGATTGAAGCTTTTCCGCGAACCACTTTGCTGATGAACTTTGATGAGCAACAGGCCCTGGCGTACGGAACGGACCGCGGCGCAGGGTGGCGCCTGGATTGCCTTGGGGACATGCGAACGAGTTCAACGAATGTTTACTTTCCTGCAGAGATGCTGGAGATCTATCCTCAGCAGATTGTGCGCGCGGGGATTCGGGACGTTTGGCAGCGCAGGCCCGTTTCGCTCGAGACGTGCTATACCGTAGCCGGATGGAAAGAAAGGAATTACGACCTGGATTACATTCTCGAGCAAGCATTGCGCTGGCACGTCAGTACGGTGAACATTAAGTCCGCGCCAATCCCAGGCGAGTGGAAGGCAAAATTTGACGATTTCCAGAAAAAGATTGGTTACCGATTCAATCTGCGGCGCCTGGAATACTCAAAAGTCGTCGCGCCCGGAACCATGATGCCGGTTCACATGTGGTGGCTTAACGAAGGAGTTGCGCCGATCTACAAGGAATTCACTCTGGCGATGGAATTGCGGTCTGCCAAGATGGCCGCGGTGATTCCCGTGCCGGTGGATATTCGCAAATGGCTTCCCGGAGACTCCGTCTATGACGGCACGATGTATTTGCCGGAAAATTTGGCGCAAGGGAATTACGACGTTCGCATCGCCATGCTGGATCCACGGACCGGGAAGCCCGCGATTCGGCTGGCGGTGGAGGGCCGTCAGGAAGATGGTTGGTACGCCATGGGCTCGCTAACGGTGAAAGCGCAGTGATCCGGGCGTGTATCGCAGTTTTGCTGGCGGGCGCAAGCGCACTCTGTTCGCCCGCTGCCACCGACGCGCCTCCGCCCGAATTTTTCCGGGTATTGAACCAATCCTTGTCTCCTGGACCGCGGATCACACCCTACCTAAGGTACCAGGCGGAACAAGGGTGGAAGGAAGACGAAGCACGCCAAAAAGCCTGGGATGCTATCCATGACGAAACAAGCCTGCAAAAAGTGCAAGATGATTTGCGGCGAAAGCTCTTGCAGATGATGGGCGGTCTGCCCGCCGTGAAGACGGACCTGCACGCAGTCATCATCGGCAAAATACCAATGGATGGGTTCACCATCGAAAAGCTCGTCTTTCAAAGTTTGCCGGGCGTTTACGTCACGGCTTTGGTTTACGTTCCGAATGACCACTCGAGCAAACATCCGGCCGTGCTGGTTCCGGCGGGGCATGCGGCTGACGGGAAGCTTCACTATCAGGCATTGAGCCAAAGGCTCGTCGGCCGCGGCTACATCGTGATTTCCTGGGACCCTGTCGGGCAAGGTGAGCGCAGCCAGTTCTGGGACGCGAAAGCCCAAAAGAGCCGTTACAACTTGATTTGTGCGGAACACGCGGTGATGGGAAACCTCGCCTATTTGGCAGGAGCGAACCTTGCGCGGTGGGAAGTATGGGACGGCATCCGGGCGGTGGACTATTTGCTGACGCGCCCGGACGTGGATGGCGAGCGCATCAGCATTACAGGTACAAGTGGTGGAGGGACGCAAACTGCTCTGATTGCGGCGCTCGATCCGCGCATCAAAGTGGTTGTACCCTCGTGCTATATCACCTCGCTGCCCATGCGGATGGCGAACCGGATTTTTGTGGACCCGGACAGCGACCCCGAGCAGGACTTGTTTGGCATGGTTTCCAACGGTGTGGACCATCCGGGGTTACTGTTGCTGATGTATCCACGCCCGGTCATGGTGGCGGCTGCGGTATTGGACTTTTTTCCCATTGAAGGGGCGCGAAAGACGTTTCGCGAATTACAAAAGATTTACACGCGCTTTGGGCGTCACGATCGCATTGCAATGGTGGAAGGCTATCATGGGCATCAATATTCCACGGAGAATCAGCAGGCGGCGCTCGATTTTCTCGACCATTTCAATCAGATGCCTGCTCGAACCGGCCTTCCTCAGGTGAAGGAGTTGGACAGCCAGACTTTGCAATGCACGCGAACAGGGCAAGTCCTGCTGGACTACAGCGATGGAAGACCTTTGACGGACGTGATTCGTGAATATTACGAGGAACACAAAAACGGAAGCGCCAGGACACTTTCCCGGGAATATTACGGAGACAAGTACGATGGCGTGAAGAATTGGCACGTAAGCGAATCTGCAGGCGTCTTGCCCCAAGTCGGCGAAATAACGTGGGAGGCGCTGGGCAGTTCGAAGTTTGAAGATGCGACGATTGATCGCTACTTGCTGCGGCACAGCGGACTGCTGGAAATGCCGCTATTGTACATTCACAAATCCAGCGGCGAGAAAAAAGCGGCTTTGTGGTTCAAGGAAAACGGCAAAGCGACAGCCGAAGACTGGTCTGAAATTGAAAAATATCTGAATCAGGGCTTTGACATTGTCACGTTTGACTTTCGCGGACTCGGTGAAACACGCATGCCCTACACCGCGGTTTCGCCGGACGATCCGCTACTGGGTAAGTTGCAGTTCGATCACGCCTACGTCAATGCAATTTCCGGCGTGCTTGCGAACTATGTGTACAACTCGCTTTTGACGGGGAGGCCGTATTTTCTGCAAATGATTGAAGACGCGGAAATCGCCAAACTCTTTGCGGTCAGGAAGCTGACCGTGAACGTTGTCGGAGTAGCCGCTACCGGCGACGCTTACACGTTGGCAAGTGCCATTGCGGAAACCCTGCCTGGCATAACGCTCTTACCTGCGCCGAACGAGAGAGTCTTAAAGTGGTCTGAAATCGTGGAGCAAAAACGCGAGAGCTGGCCGATCCAGGATCTACTGCCGGGCGGCGCCTACATTCATTAAACCATCGCTTATCTCGCGACATCCATGTCAATGTGGCCACACTGCTTCTGTGTGCCTAGTTTACCAGCTTGAGGATTCCAAAGCGCGTGGGCACGTGGAATGTTTTTCCTTCGGGAATGATGCTCCAGGCAAGGAACTTGCGGTGATCATCCCCGCCTTTTCCAGCGGCGCGAAAGAAGTTTGCGCGCCACTGCGCGCCGGAGAGGGAATCTTTCACGTTCATTAGCCCAAGTGGTATGCGCATCTCGGCGATCCAGATGTGGTGCTCGGTGTCGATTCGAGTGGCATGCTCGAAACCGGAATTCCACGAGGCATCGTTGAACGGGTCCTTGGTTTTGTCAATCTCCAAATCGATCCACTGATTGTTCGGGGCTACCTCAAACTCAAAATAGTGATTTACGCGCTCAGGCTGAGGATTAAGGAAAACTTCGACAACGTCTCGGTCCCAAAGTTGCCATCGCTCCGGCCGGGGATCTTCCCCTTCGTAAACGTTCAGGGAGTCGTAGCGACTCGAAAAGGCGAAGTAGATATGGGTTTCCGTCCAGAGCGATGCGACGCGCGTTACCGCTTCTGGATAATGGAGCTTGCCTGAAGCATCGTTGTCGAATTCCAGCCATTTCGCATGCTTCCAGGAGGGTTTGGTGAGATCCCCATCAGGCACGAAGTCCACCGATGAATGCTTTGCTTCGGCTTGAACACTGCTGGAGTAGGCTTGTTCCGGCGCACTCGCGGCTTGCCTCGCGAAAGAAGCAGCGAAGGTCGCAACCGCTATTAAGCACGCAGAAAGTAGGAATGCAATTTTGGAAGCAGACATGAATCAATCCCCAGCGACTTTATCGCACTTTGACAACGGAAAGTAAACGATATAGAAGAACAAAGCCGAAAAATATTAGAGTGACAGAGGAAGTTTGTATAGGAGGGGCCATGGGAACAATTGGGCGGCGGCGGTTGTTGGAAAGCGCCGGAATGCTTTTAGCGGCGGGCGGCATTTCCGCGAGCGGGGTCAGCGCGCCATCGGCGGAAGCAGAGCAACCGGGAAAGCCAATGCCTTTGCAGCTGAAGGATTTCGAGCCGCGCAGCATGCTGCACGTGCCTGAAACCAAAGTGCCACGCTCGCGCTATCCAGTAATAGATATACATACCCATCTTTCGTCCAAAGCCAAACACGCGGGAGGGGTTGGAATCGGTGAGGAAATGGAATATTTCGCTCCAGCCGAAGACTTGCTGCCCCTGATGGATCGGAAAAACATTCATATTATGGTGAATCTTACCGGAGGGGTTGGAAAAGGTTTGGTGGAGGCGATTGGAAAATATCAGGCTCCTCACCCGGATCGGTTTCTGACCTTTACAGAACCCTGGTGGGAGCGCTCCAACCAACCGGGATACAGCCAATTTCAGGCGGACGAAATTGTCCGTGCTCACAAAGCAGGCGCGCGCGGTTTGAAAATCCTGAAGACGCTCGGACTATATTTGCGAGAGAAAATTTCGACGGGGCCGCTCGTTAAAGTAGATGACAAGCGCTTCGACGCCATGTGGGAGGCATGCGGGTCGCTGGGCATTCCCGTAGCGATCCATGTCTCCGATCCGGAAGCTTTCTTCCTGCCCATTGATCGCTTCAACGAGCGTTTCGAGGAGCTGAATAATCATCCTGACTGGTCATTCCATGGGAAGGATTTTCCGAGTAACGCAGAAATCCTGGAAGCGCGCAACCGCGTGCTGGAGCGTCATCCGAAAACGCAGTTCATTGTCCTTCACGTGGGCAACGACGCGGAGAATCTCGCCTACGTGAGCGAGTGCATGGAACGCTTTCCAAATATGAATGTGGAGATGGGCGCCCGCATCGGCGAGCTCGGCCGGCAGCCGCGCACGTCCCGAAAGTTCTTCGAAAAATATCAGGATCGAATTTTGTTTGGGACGGACGCCGTTCCTCACGGGACAGACACGCCGCAGCAAGTTTTTACCGACTTGTTGTACGAAATCTATTACCGGTTTCTCGAAACGGAAGACGAGTATTTCGACTACGCTCCGGCAAAAGTGCCTCCTCAAGGTCGGTGGCGTATTTATGGCCTGGGATTGCCGGATGACATCCTCAAAAAGGTGTATTACGAGAACGCCGCCAGACTGCTGCAAATCAAGATTTGAATGCTTTTTCCGAAATTCGTAGAAACTCTTGAAAAAGCATTGACAAAGCCCGGAGATTCTGTAAGAAAGAAAGCGAAACAAATGATAAGGAAAGCAAAGGAAAGAAATGGCGCTTTTCTTTCTTCGTACCCTCCTGGGGTTCCTCCTACTGGCCAGTGGCAAAGGTGAGCTGCATCGCCCCGGTAACTTCAGGGTCATCGGCCCGGGGGGCGGCGGGGCTATGTTTCACCCAACGGTCAGTCCGCACGACTTGAATACGATCTTGGTCAATTGCGACATGACCGGTGCTTACATCAGTCATGACGGCGGCAAGTCCTGGCGCATGTTCAATTTACGAGGTGTTGTGGAATTCTTTGTTTTCGACCCTTCGGATGAGAATGTTATCTACGCGCAAGCTACTGGTTTGTGGCGAAGCCAGGATCAGGGCGAGACTTGGAACCTGGTTTATCCGAAGCCTTCCTCAATCAAGGGAGTCAGGATGAGTTCGGACCATTCCGACGAAGATATTGTCGCCGAACCAAATCCGTTGGGCGGCATAACTGCTATGGCCGTTGATCCTGCCGCCTCCAACATTTTCTACGTGACCGCAGGGGATCGGAGAAAGGGGGCGTCTTCTCTTTTTGTCTCCCGCGACGGCGGCCAAAGCTGGAACAAGGAAGAGGACTTACCCGAATTGGCCAGGAGGGTCTGGGTGAATCCAAGCTCTCCGGCCGATAAGAGGATGCTACTCCTAGCGGGCCCGCATTTTATTGTGGAGAAAACACCCTCGGGGGTGAAAAAGATTCCAATTCCTTCCTCAAAGAACATCACGGATATTTCTGCGGGTTTCACGAAGGACGGAAGACCGCTCATTTACACGATTGGTGATGAAACGGCCTTTGTGTCTGACGATGAAGGCGCAAATTGGCGAAAAGTGAATTTGGGGCCAGGGAATGCAAGGCTGCGGGCTATCGCAACCAGTCTCCACAACCCTGATACGGCTTACGTGTCATACAACAATTTGGAAGAAGGCGGGGTGAAATGGCTGGGTGTTGCCAAGACGACGGACGTGGGGCGAACCTGGAGTTTGGTCTGGAAAGAAGACAGCAATCCGGCCGCGAAATCCGGCGCCAACATTCACGACGCGTGGATTACGGAAAGGTTTGGGACGGATTGGGGAGAAAATCCCTTGGCGCTCACTGTCGCTGACCAAGACGCAAATGTCGCTATCGGCACGGACTTGGGAAGAACCATGCTCACGACCGACGGCGGTGCAAACTGGGTGGCCTTGTATTCGCGAAAGTCGGAAGGAAGTGGATGGGTGAGTACCGGACTCGACGTTACTACAACCTACGGCTACCACTTTGACCCTTTCGATTCCAACCGGCAGTTCATTTCTACGACGGATATTGGCCTTTTCCGAAGCGAGGACGGCGGGAAATCCTGGGTTAGTTAGACGAAAGGCGTCCCCCGAGAGTGGATGAACACGACCTACTGGATTGTTTTTGACCCGG
>Ga0126370_10001673_pt1 | contig 10206 bp, 6 predicted proteins | sample PanSoiMetaPlot_3_FD_92586 | JGI IMG/M metagenome (GOLD analysis project Ga0126370, IMG submission 92586) | Tropical forest soil microbial communities from Panama - MetaG Plot_3 | ecosystem: Environmental > Terrestrial > Soil > Tropical forest > Bulk soil | place: Panama | collected 2016-02-17 | reverse complement strand
TTCTGTGGGCCTTCCTGCTTGCGGCATGGTGCGCGAGCGTTATAAACGCGCAGTCGCGGCCCATTGCAGGGAAAGGTTCGGGGCCGGCCAGTCGCTTCGGCTCTGCCGGCTTTGAGGGCGACGGTTACGTCTATGTCGCGGGGCAGGGCGCGCACCAAGCGGACGGTGCGATGCCCGAAAAATTTCCCGAGCAAGTTCGCCAGTCGCTCGACAATGTGCGGTCGGTCGTCGAGGCGGCGGGTTTAACGATGGACCATGTCGTCTACGTTCAGGTCTATCTCGAAGACGTTTCTCACTATGCGGAGCTAAACGAAACCTTCGCCGCTTATTTTCCGAAAACGCCGCCGGCACGCGCCGTTCTTGGAGTTGCGCGCAATTCCGAGTCTCCCGTCCAGATCAACGCGGTCGCAGTTCGCGATCTCGAAGGTCGGAAGTCGGTCGCAGCGCCGGGCTTCGGTTCGAGCAAGGCTTTCTCGCCCGGCGTTCTAACGCACGACCGGCTGTTCATCTCGACCATGCCCGGTCTCGACCCGGCGAGCGGCAGTGCTCCTGCTAAGCCCGGCGATCAGGTGGACATGGCGCTCGATCGCCTCCGCTCGGTTTTGCAAGCGGCCGGCCTCTCCGCAGAGAACATGGTCTTCGTCAATCCTTACCTAACCTCCGATGTACCGATGCGCGTCATGAACGAACACTACGCGCGGCGTTTTGAATTCGGGAACACGCCCGCTCGAGCCACCATCGAAGTGTCGGCGCTGCCCGAGGGCGCGCACATCGCTTACACCGGCGTGGCGGTTAGAGATCTCTCGCGACGCCGCGCCGTTCGTCCGAAGAATATGCCGCCCAGTCCCACCGCGAGCCCCTGTGTTTTTGCCGGCGACACTCTGTACTGCTCCGCCAAAAGCGGATTTATTCCGGGGCCGAACGGCGGGGTGTACATGGCTGAAACGGCCAACCAGACGCGCCAGACCATGCGCAATCTTCTGGACAATCTGGAAGAAGCGGAGATGAGTTTTGATCAAGCCGTCTCGACGACGATCTACCTCGACAACTTGGGCGATTCCGATGCTTTCTACGGCGTCTACAAGAAGTACTTCAAGGGGACTCTGCCCGCCGCGACAGCGCTGCAGCAACTGCCTCCGGGTGACCGCAAGGCCAATTCGGACGGGCAGTACCCGGATCTTGAGCAGGTGTCGCTCATCGCGGTGCGCTCTCCTTCGACCGCGCACTGAATCCGCGACGGAGGTAACGCTCCTAGGATCGGCAATCGAATGTTTGCAGCAAGCCGCGCCATTCCTTTCTCGGCCAGGAATGGCTTGACTCGCGAGGAGAAAATCGTAAGTATTAGAAAGCAATCGCAAGTAACCGCAATTATCGTCGCAGCAACATCACAGGCTTCTTGAAGGGTATGAATCTTTCTCCCGGAAAACGAGCACGACTCGAGCGCGTATCGAACGCCGCCGGGGTGATCGCGGCGCTGGCCATCGATCAGCGCAGCGCACTGCGCAATCTGCTTGCCAAGGCCAAGCGCACGACGCCCGAAGAGATTCCCGCGAGGATGCTTGAGGAGTGTAAAGAAGCGGTGAGTCGCATCCTGACGCCGCATGCGAGCGCGATTCTTCTGGATCCCGAATACGGCTTGCCGGCAGCGCGGCAGCGGGCGAAAAACGCCGGTCTTTTGCTGGCTTACGAACAGACGGGCTTTGACCCGACGATTCCGGGCCGGCTTCCGCGCTTGCTCGATGAATGGTCGGCCCGGCGAATCCGGGAGGCTGGAGCAGATTGCGTCAAGGTCCTGCTCTACTACTCGCCTTCTACCCCGCCAAAGATCAACGACCTGAAGCAAGCGTGGGTGGAACGCGTCGGGGCGGAATGCGCGGCGCTCGATATGCCTTTTTTTCTGGAGCTCGTGGTCTATCACGACGGGATGGATGAAAAGAGCCTCGAATTTGCGCGCATCAAACCGGAGACGGTGGTCGGCAGTTTGATGGAATTTTCTAAGCCGCAGTATGGCGTGGATGTATTCAAAATCGGCTTGGCCGTCAACATGGCGTTTGTAGGCGAGGGCGGCGGAAGTTTTGCGTACTCGAGGGAAGAGGCAAAAAGGCACTTGCGGTATGCCGGCGAAGCGGCGCGTAAGCCCTTCATCTACCTGTCGGAGGGAGTAAGCAACAAGACGTTCGATGAAGGATTAGCGCTGGCGGCCGAAGCTGAAGTTCGCTTCTCAGGCGTACTTTGCGGCCGAGCGACGTGGAAAGACGGAGTTGAAATCTACGCCGCCGAAGGCGTTGCTGCCCTGGAACGGTGGCTCGGCCAGGAGGGCGTTCTAAACATTCGCCGGGTCAATGAGCGGCTGCGCTCGGCATGCCCGTGGACGGCGTTCGACGGGAATCAAACAGCGGGGTCCGCGCGCTAGCGCTGTGGAACTATGTTCCTGTGCGTCAGCGCCAATCCCGCAATCGACAAGCGAATTCAAGTCGCCGAATTCCGAATAGCCGCCGTCAACCGGGCGAAGGAGGAGGTTCCGGAGCCGGGAGGAAAGGCGGCGCACGTGGCGCTGGCGCTGCGGGCTCTGGGCGCCAGGCCGCGGTGGATCGGGTTGGCTGGCGGGGCAACGGGCGATTTTTTGGTCCATGGGCTCGAAAGCCTGGGAATTTCCGTGCTGGCCGTTCCTGTTCGGGCGCCGACGCGCGAGAACCTGGCGATTGTGGACAGCGCGGGCGTCGTCACAGAGCTCTTGGAACCTGGCGCCGCCGTTTCCGCGAAAGAACTCGGCAGGTTCCGGAAGGCCTGCGAGACGGAATTTGCGCGGGGCCGGAAGGCATTGACGGTGATCTTGTCGGGAAGCTTGCCCCCTGGAGCGCCGGTAAGCCTCTACGGCGAGCTGATATGCGCCGCGCACAGGCAAGGCTGCCGGGTGATTCTTGATACCAGCGGCGAAGGTTTGCGTTTAGGTATGGCGGCGGGACCCGACCTGGTGAAGCCGAACCGCGAGGAAGCAGAACGAGCGACTGGCAGGGCCATCGAAAACCACTCGTCCGCTGCGACGCTCGTCCGCCAGATCGCCGGGATGGGGGCTGGGAGTGTAGCCCTCAGCCTCGGTAAGGAGGGCGTGTTGTGGTTTGGTTCAGGCGACGGCAAAACGCTCTTTGCTACCGCGCCTGAGGTCAAAGGAAGGTCGGCCGTGGGCAGCGGCGATGCGATGGTTGCCGGCTTCGCTTATGCCGGCGAAAGAAAGTTGCCGCCTGGCGAGGCGCTACGACTGGCGGTCGCTTGCGGGACGGCCAATTGCTTCGCAGAATCGCCGGGCAGGATCCGCCTGTCGGACGTAAAGAAAATGAAGCGCAGGGTCAGGGTGAACGCGGAGTCGGGGTGAGGTTCGATGCCGAAACTTGACGTCAGCGTGGTGGGCGAACTGAATCTCGATCTGATCCTGTCGGGTCTACCGGCGAAGCTTGAGCTCGAACGCGAGCACCTGGCGAGCGATCTGACCATAACGCTTGGCAGCTCATCGGCGATTTTCACGCACAATCTGGCACTGCTCGGCAACCGCGTGGGCTTCAGCTCGGCGATCGGCGGCGATGCGCTCGGAGAAATGGCGCTGGAGTTTTTGCGCGACAGTGGAGCGGACATTGCCGGCGTCCGCAGATTTGCGGGCAAGCTTACGGGGCTGACCACCATTCTTCCGACGGGAAGCCAGAGGTACATCCTGACCTATCCGGGCACCATGTTTGACATGCGGTTCGCGGATCTGGATCTCGCTTACATTCTCGATGCCAAACATCTGCACCTCTCGTCGTACTACCTGCACCGCGCTCTGCGTCCACAGATCCCGGAATTGTTTCGTGCGGCGAAACAAGCCGGATTAACAACTTCGCTCGACACCAACGACGACCCGGATGACATTTGGGCCGACGATCTAGAGCAGGTGCTGCGTTTCGTGGACGTCCTGTTGCCAAATGAGCGAGAGGCATCGAATATCGCGCATACCGAAGACATCAGAAAGGCAATTGAAATTCTGGCCCGGCGGGTTCCGTTGCTGGTTGTGAAGCGCGGCAAGGCCGGTGCGCTTGCGCGCCGCGGGAACGAGGAGTTCCGCGCCGTCGCGTTCTTGGTGGATGCGGTGGACTCGGTTGGCGCCGGGGACAGCTTTGATGCTGGATTTCTGCATCAGTTTATTCGCGGCGCCGGAATCGATGAGTGCCTCCGGTTCGCAAGCCTCACCGGAGCCTTGTCCACTACCCGCTCCGGAGGGATCGCGGCTTTTCAGGACCAGGAACATCGCGAAGAATTTCTGCGCGGACACGTCTCGCTAGAGAGTAATCGAGAGAGGAAATGAAGGTTTGGCAAAGGTGCGCGCCGCAACCGACAAGAAATCGGCCCGCCAGGGCCGAAGCCGAATGAAGCGGGTCGTTTCACGTGTGGTTTCTCTGGCCCTACCGGCACTGCTCGCGCTGGGGACAGTGGAAGCACAGGAATGGCCGGCCTACGGAGGCGACCCGGGCGGGACGCGGTTTTCTCCGCTGACCCAGATCAGTCGCGAAAATGTTCACCGGCTAAAGCGGGTTTGGACCTACCACACCGGTGAAGCGGACCGCGACGGGAACTCGACCGATCGGCACACGGTTGCCCCATTTGAATCGACACCGCTCATCGTGGACGGCATTCTGTACTTTTCGACGCCTTCGAACCGAGTCATCGCCCTCAATGCGGAAACCGGAGCGGAGATCTGGACCTACGATCCGCAAGCGGGAAGCGGAAAACCGCGACGCTACTACCAGCACCGGGGCGTCAGCTACTGGCAGAGCAAAACCGGACAGGAACGCCGCATCATTTTTGGAACGTTCGATGGGCGACTGATTGAGCTAGATGCCGGGACCGGTGCGCTTAGCAAGGAATTTGGCAACGGCGGAACGATCGATTTGCGGGCGGGATGGGACGGCGATCAGCCGAACGCGTTGTACTCGGTGACATCGGCGCCCGCGATCTATAAAGACCTGGTGATTACGGGCGCGATGGTGCCGGAATTCCCTTCGCGCGGCCCGAGCGGAAGCGTACGCGCGTTCGATGTGCGGACGGGGAAACTGGCCTGGACGTTCCACACCATCCCGCGGCCCGGCGAGCAGGGACATGAGAGTTGGCGCGGTGACGACTGGAAGGACCGCACCGGAGCTAATGTCTGGTCGACGATGAGCCTCGACCTGGAACGAGGGCTGGTGTTTCTGCCGATAGGTTCCGCTTCCTACGACTTTTATGGAGCGGACCGCCCGGGTGCCAACCCGTTCAGCAATTCTCTCGTGGCGCTCGATGCGGCGACGGGAAAACTGAGCTGGTACTTCCAGATGGTCCATCACGACATCTGGGACTATGACATGCCGGCACAGCCGGTCTTGATCGACGTCCGGCGAGAGGGGAAAAAGATTCCTGCCGTGGCGCAGGTCACCAAGATGGGATTCGTGTTTCTGTTCGAACGGACGACGGGAACGCCGCTATTCCCCATTGAAGAGCGGCCGGTGCCCAACAGCAAAGTGCCCGGCGAACAAGCATCACCTACGCAGCCCTTCCCCCTCCGGCCGCCGGCCCTGGTGCGACAGAAATTCACAGAAGACGATATCGATCTTTCCTCGGCAGAAAACCGGGAATGCGCCGAACTCTTCAGATCGCTCGAGGGAGGAAGGATTTTTACGCCTTACGGCTTGCACCAGACGCTGGTTGTGCCGGGAACGCTCGGTGGAGGAAATTGGTCGGGCGCGTCCTACGACCCCGGAAGCGGATTCTTGTTCATCAACGCAAATGAAATTGGCGCGGTCGGAGCGCTCGAGCCGCAGCCGGAAGGTTCACCCGAAAAATATCGCCGCAACAGCCCGCGAGGCGAATATGCGCGGTTCTGGGACCAGCAGGAACGGCCGTGTCAGAAGCCGCCTTGGGGCACGCTAAACGCCGTAGATGGGAACAGCGGGGAAATTGTGTGGTCCGTACCCTTGGGCGGTTCAAAGAAAACCGGTCTGCCAAATCTGGGCGGTTCGATCGTGGCCAATGGCATGGTGTTCATCGGCGCAGCAACGGATTCTAAGTTTCGGGCCTTCGATGCGAAAACTGGCGCAGAGTTGTGGTCAACAGAACTTGAAGCCACGGCTCATGCGACTCCCGCGACCTATTGGGGCAAAAAGAGCGGAAAGCAGTTCGTCGTGATTGCCGTGGGCGGAGGGGGGTATTTCCACGGAAAGACTTCAGACGCATTGGCGGCTTACGCATTGCCGGATGATTAGGCTCTTTGCAACGGCATGGCGCTGCTGGATCAGGAGGTTAGATTGTCTCTGCACCTAGGACGTAGCCTGAAAGCGGTAGCTGGGCTGTTCGGCATGGTGTTGGCGCTGGCGCCACGCCAGCCGGCGCTCGCACAGAGAAATGTGGTGGTGATGCGTCCCAAGGAGATTGAGGACGTGCTGGTGAACCCTGGAATGGGAATCACCACCTTTCAAAGATTCAATGGCCAGGCGCCAAATCCGCCGCTGAAGTGGTCGGAAATCGGGCCGGAGAAAAAGCTGCCGCAGGCGCCGACGAAGCCGGATTTCCCTGCCACCTCGGTGTCCTACTGCCGATGGTACTGGAATGTCCTTGAGCCGGAGCGCGGCAGCTACCGTTGGGAAATCGTGGATTTGGCGATCGCCGAAGCGCGGGCCCATGGGCAGAAGCTGGCGATCCGGCTGATGCCTTACTCCAATCAAGATTCCCTGCCCGAGTGGTACAAAACTTCGGGCGCCAAGCGAGCAAACAAGGATTCGGACAAGGATGGAAAAATCTGGCAGCCAGACTTCTCCGATCCTCTTTATCTGAAATATTGGGGCGAGCTGGTAGCCGAGGCCGGCAAGCGTTACGACGGAAACCCCTACCTGGACACGGTTGATATTTCTTCTGTCGGCTATTGGGGCGAAGGCTGGAGCCCCTACATGCCGGAATTTTCCTATCAGAAGGCGCTCATCGACATCTGGCTGAAGGCTTTCGGCCGTACGAAACTGCTCATGAACTTTGACGAGCCGGAGGCCCTGGCCTACGGCACGCGACAAGGCGCGGGCTGGAGACTCGACTGTTGGGGAGATATGCGCACGAGTTCGAACGATCCGTACTTCCCCGCAGAGATGCTTGAGATCTATCCGCAGCAGATCGTCCGGACGGGAATTCAGGACGTCTGGCAACACAGTCCGGTGTCGCTCGAGACCTGCTACACGGTAGCCGGTTGGAAGGAACGCGGTTACGACGTGGACTACATCATCGAACAAGGATTGCGATGGCACGTGAGTACGGCGAACATCAAGTCCGCGCCGATTCCCCCTGAATGGAAAGCCAAATTCGATGATTTCCAGAAAAAGATGGGTTACCGATTCATTCTGCGGCGGCTTGAATATGCAAAGACGGTGCCGGCCGGAACCATGATGCCCGTGCACATGTGGTGGCTCAATGCCGGAGTTGCGCCGATCTATGAGCCCTACGACTTGGTCATGCAACTGGTATCGGGCGAGCGAACTACGCAGTTCACAATCCTCGTGGATGTCAGGAAGTGGTTGCCTGGCGATGCCGTGTTTGACGGAACGGTTTATATTCCCCAGGAGCTTGCCGACGGCGAATATCGCGTTCGCATCGCGATGCTCGACCCGCGAACCGGCATGCCGGCGATCCGATTTGCCAACGAGGGCCGTGAGGACGACGGCTGGTATGCCATGGGTTCACTTACGGTGCGGAACAAATGAATCCCCAAACGCTCTGTGCGCGGCTCCTCCCTTTGTTCATGCTAGGCGTAGGCCTGGCGCGCTTGGCCGTCGCGCAAGAAGCCCCGCCTAAAGAGGCTTTTCAAGTCTTGCAGCCTCGGACGGCCGGGCCGCGTATGACTCCTTTCTTGCGCTACCAGCTTGATCTGGCATGGCGACAGGACGAGGAGCGACAAAGAGCTTGGGAAGCAATCCGTAGCGAAGACGATTTGCGGCGGCTGCAGGAAGAAACACGGCAAAAGCTGCTTGAAATGATAGGCGGATTGCCCGAAGAGAAGACCGCGCTTAATCCACAGATTACCGGCAAGATCCAGATGAAGGGGTACGCAATCGAAAAGCTGATTTTCGAGAGTTTGCCCGGGGTGTACGTGAGCGCGCTTGTTTACTCTCCCGACGACCGAGGAGTGAAGCATCCGGCTGTGCTCGTTCCGGCCGGACATGCGCCCAACGGCAAGATTCACTATCAAGCTTTGAGCCAGCGGCTCGTCAGCCGAGGCTACGTTGTCATTGCCTGGGATCCGGTCGGGCAGGGTGAGCGCAGCCAGTTTTGGGACGCCAAGGAAGGGAAGAGCCGATACAACCTGATCTGCGCGGAGCATGCCGTGCTAGGAAACATGGCTTTCCTGGCTGGCGCCAATCTGGCCCGCTGGGAAGTTTGGGACGGAATAAGAGCTGTGGACTATCTCCTAACCCGGCCCGACGTGGATAGCGAGCGCATCAGCATTACCGGAACGAGCGGAGGCGGGACGCAAACCGCCCTGATTGCCGCGCTCGATCCGCGCATCAAGGTCGCCGTTCCGTCCTGCTATATCACTTCCTTGCCGATGCGGATGGCCAACCGGATTTACGCGGACCCCGACAGCGACCCCGAGCAAGACCTCTACGGAATGGTTTCGCGAGGTGTCGATCATCCGGGACTGCTGCTCTTGCTCTATCCGCGCCCGCTCATGGTTGCTTCGGCTACGCTCGATTTCTTTCCGATCGAGGGCGCGCGGAAATCGTTTCGCGAAGTACGGGCTTTGTACGAAAAGCTCGGCCACGGCGACAGGATCGCCATGGTCGAGGGTTACCACAAGCATGAGTATTCGGCGGAAAATCAGGAAGCGGCCCTGGCCTTCCTCGACCGGTTCAACCGAATGCCGGTGAGGACGGGCCTAGCCGAGCCTGCGGGACTGTCCGACGGCGATTTGCTTTGCACCAAGTCCGGACAGGTGATGCTAGAAGAACATGGCGCGCGGTCGCTGCTCGATGTGATTCGCGAATACTATCTACAGCACAAATCGACCGTGCATCGCACCCTGCCTGAGGAGTATCGAAACGCCAGCGACCGCAGTATCGCCACCTGGGAAGTGTCAATATTCAACGGGGCTCCGCCGCACGATCGGCAAATCGTATGGGAGTCGCGAGGTACGACCAGGACGGGCGGCTACCTTGTGGACAAATATCTCTTGCGCTATCGCCGGGTGCTTGAGATGCCGTTGCTCTTTATCCACGCTGATTCGGATAAAAAACGCGAGGTGCTCTTGTGGTTCGGGGAAAACGGCAAAGCGGGGCCGCCAGATTGGGGGGTGCTGCAGGGCCTGCTGCAATCGGGATTCGACATTGTGACCTTTGACGTCCGCGGGCTCGGAGAAACGCGGATGCCGTTCACCGCCGTTTCTCCGGATGATCCCGCGCTCGGCAAGCTGGGGTTCGACGACGCATACCGAAACTCCGTCTCTGGCGTACTGGCGAATCATGTTTACAATTCGCTGCTGACCGGGCGGCCCTACTTTTTCGACATGCTAGAGGACGCGGAAGTCGCCTGCCGGTTCACGCATGCGAGATTAGAGCGCAACGTGACGGCGGTAAGCGCAATCGGTCGAGGCTATACCCTGGCGAGTGTCGTTTCGCAAGTTCTCCCCGGAGTCAAACTGGCAAACCCGGGCAAAGAGAAAATCGTGCGCTGGTCGGAAATCGTCGAAGGCCAACAGGAAGCGTGGCCGATCGAGCTCCTGGTTCCGGGCGGAGCGTACCTGCAATAGGCGTCCGCATGGGCTTAGTCGATGAAGCGGATCATCCCGAAACGGCTTGGCGCGTGGAACGTTGTGCCCTCCGGAATGACGCTCCAGGCGAGAAATTTCCTCTCTGCGTCCTGGCCCTGACCGGCCGCCCGGAAAAAGTTGCCCCGCCATTTCGTTCCCGGTTTGATTTCTGACGCGCCCATCGGCCTTAAGGGAATCCGCATTTCAGCCATCCACAGGTGCTTTTTCTCATCCACATGGACTGCGTGTGAAAAGCCAGAATTCCAGGAGGCGTCGTGATTGGGTTTTTCGCCTCGAGTGATCTCGAGATCGATCCACTGGTTGGTCGGCGCAACTTCAAATTCGTAGTAGTGCAAGATCCGGCCGGGCTCGGGATTCAAAAAGACTTCGGCAACATCCCGGTTCCACAGTTCCCACCG
>Ga0126370_10001672_pt1 | contig 10210 bp, 10 predicted proteins | sample PanSoiMetaPlot_3_FD_92586 | JGI IMG/M metagenome (GOLD analysis project Ga0126370, IMG submission 92586) | Tropical forest soil microbial communities from Panama - MetaG Plot_3 | ecosystem: Environmental > Terrestrial > Soil > Tropical forest > Bulk soil | place: Panama | collected 2016-02-17 | reverse complement strand
GGTTGGTGGCTCTGTATTGTCGACGCCATGCCGTACCGGCTTTAACGTGTTAACATAGGCAAACATCGCGACTATATCCTCGTCCGTCATTCCTCGGTAGGTGTGCCAGGGCATGATCTGGTTGAGCTTCCGGGACCCGACAAAACCCGCGCGGATTGCCTGGGTGAACGTGGCTTGGTCGTAGTAAGAAATTCCGGATGGGTCGGGAGTAATGTTGGTGCTGGCCACGCGGCCCCACGGTCCGTCGAGAATCAACCCGCCGCCGAAGTCCATGCCAGGCAGCGGCTGCCCATGTCCGTCCTGGGGCGTGTGGCAGTCCCTGCATCCAGCGATTGTCACCAAGTATTTCCCGCGTTTTTCGGGAGTCGAAAAATCGGGTTCAGACACCGTCGTGTACAACGGCTGCGGCACGCTGCGGATCAAGTACTTCACGGGGAAGATCAGATCGGTTTTGGGCTGCTGTCTTCTCACCGGCGGCAAAGAGCGCAAGTACACGATGATCGACGCGAGGTCTTCGTCGGACAGGGCGCGGAAATCCAAGTACGGCATAAATGGAAACAACGCCCGGCCGTCGTGACTGACACCCTCGCGGATAGCGCGTCCCAGTTGATCATCGCGCCAGTCGCCCATGCCCGTTTCAGAATCCGGAGTGATATTCGGTGCATACACCTTTCCCGGGAAGCCTTTGAGGAGATTCATGTCTTGGCCGGCGCCGAGCGTTTTGGGAAGCAACGGCGCGTCGTGCGCTGTCCAATCGTGTTCAGCGTGGCACGCCATGCAATCACTTACATTCTGGACCAGGTACTCGCCGCGGGCTAGGCGCTGCGGCGTGCTCTGAAACTTCCGTGCCGTGAGAGGGCGCGCCCGCGGTCCGATAAACGGATGCCATCCGACGGTAAACGTGATTCCCACGGCTAAAACCAGCACCAGCGCGGTGAACACCCAACCCAGTGCCTTTCTAAGCCTATTCATCCTAAAAACCTCCCTGAGGGCGGAGCAGGCGTCAGGCCATGGCGACAGTGATCTGCTTCGGACCCAATTTATTGTCGCAACAACGATCAGTGATCAAGCAGAACCGGGGAAGACAGAAGCCAACACGACCGCTTTGATTACGAACCTATTCGGTTGCGCTTGGATTATCTCTACGGCAACACTAATACCTGTCCGACCATGCCCAAATTGTCGTGCAAAACACATTTGTAATTGTACGTGCCAGGTTGGACGAATTTGACCCGGAAATGTGTAGGGTTGAGCGCGATCGCGTTGTCAGAATCGGAATTTACCGGCTTCCCGGGCTGGTCATCCAAGGCTTGCTCTATGAATCCCGAATGCACGCCGTCAGAAGGCGAGGTTAGGACAGCGCTCAGACCTCCATCCAGGTCCTTCATCACGTTTGGGGAAGGATCGAATGTCTCTGAGGCTCCGGTCCACAAGGTGATTGTATGCGGCTCTTCGGGATCGAAATTGCTCCACTCGACAATATCTCCTGCGTGAAACACGATCTTTTCATTCGCGAACCGTACAAGAGAATTAGTCTGCAGCCCACCGGGAGTAGAGGCGATCTCTCCTACACCGGCAGTAACATGAACATGAGCGGCCGCAGGGATGTCAGTACCCGAGAAAGCGGCTAATTTCGACCTGGCACCTGAAAGCCGGCTGGTTGCAGCTAGAACTCGGACGGAGACTTAGAGCTGGCTCTTTACGATTTCTCCCGCCTTCATGATCAGTTTCAAGTTTTTCGTCGGACTCAACAGAACTTTCAGATCTTCCAGTGGGTTTCCGTCAATGACCAACAAATCTGCGTGCGCACCTTCTGAAATGACGCCAAGTTCACCTTTTTGCATCAATAGCTCCGCATTGACTACAGTTGCAGAGTGGAGGATATCGCCAGGCGAATCTACACTAAGCCGAAGCTCAAGTTCGCGAAGTTGCGATCGTTGCGCTACTGGCCCCCAGAGGTCTGTTCCCAGGCCAATCGGCACCTTCATGTCCTTCGCATGAGCATAGATTTCCTGGCCTCTGCGGGTCGTTTGCTTCAAATTGTTTACGATCGTGTCCGGCAAATGTTCTTCCCCGGCGCTCTCGATACGCTGCACCAGCGAGATGAAGGTGGGATTCCAGAAGGCGCCATGATCGCGTACTTTCGCCATTGTTTCGGCGCTCATGAAGTTACCATGTTCGATAGAGCGCACGCCTGCCCCTAAACAGCGCTGCACGCCCTCATCGGTGTAGACATGAGCCATAGCGTACGTGCCGCGCGCCTCGGCTTCTTCGACGATTGCTGCCAACTCGGCTCTAGAATATTCATATCGCGTTGTTTGTCCCTCGGCTGGAAATACCACCCCGCCGGACGCAAAAATCTTCACTTGTGTGGCTCCTTTGCGTAATTCCTCTCTCGCTGCTCTGCGTACCTCGGTCACGCCGTCAGCGATTACCGACATTACCGAGAAAGGACCGACTTCTTCGGTAGGTTCCGTCAATTCGTCGGGTGTGCGAAAGTCGGCTCCGCCTCCGGTTTGCGTCAGTGCTCTTCCAGAGTAGAAGAGGCGGGGGCCGACGATCTTGCGCTCCTTGAGCAGTTGCGCTATCGCGTGATCTGCTCCACCGGCTTCCCGAACGGTGGTGAATCCGTTCATGAGGCTGTTGTGCAGGTACTCGGCTGCAGCCGTTACGATCTCAGCCGGTGGGTACTTGCGATTCCTCGGACTTAGCGACAACCCTGTGATATGCGCGTGGGAGTCGATGAGCCCTGGCATCAAAGTCTTGCCTTGCAGGTCGAATCTGCGTGCGCCCGATGGATCAACCTTCTCGCGCGTCAGCGCACGTATCCGGCCGTTCTCGACCAGCAGATTCATGTGCGGTTCTGGTTTCCTCCTGGGATCGATAATCAGGTTGCAGTTGATAAAGAGAGCATTTGCCATGAGTGGACCTCACGATATTCGGAAGGATGTGAATCATTTGATTGAATTTGTGAGACGGCGGTTGTAACGATAGCTTTGCGGTTTAAACCTGGACGGCAAATCACCGGCGGGAACTCGGAAATTTTCTTAACGATTGCTGCGCTGCGCGGACACGGCAAGTTGTTAACTAGCCAAATTGCCTGTCCGGGCAGCGCGATCAGAGTCGCCAGAGACTATTGCGGTGCCACGAGCTGAGCTCTGGAATGAGCCGGATTCCGGCTACTGCACTTTGGAGGCTTTGGACGCGGAGCATGTCAGGCCGCCAGGCCATGCAAAGAACCCGTGAAACACTCCGTTCGCATCCGAGTAGAATACGGTGATTTCGCCCGAGTCGTTGATCCCAGTGATCTGGTCACTTCGACTCCGTTGTTAAACGCCTCAGCAGGATCGTCCAGAAACGTGTACTGGCCGGTTTTCAGGTTGTAGAGGAATCCATGTTGGCTGGTAGTGGAATCGCCATAATAGCCCACCGCGATCTCATTTTTGTTGACGCCGAGGATTTGCGAGAAGACGAACGTTGCGCCCGGTTCGCCTGAGACGGGAGGGATGGTCGGATCGGCGATCGCAGTACCGGTAAGTTGGCGGGCTTCGCCTGAGACACGTCAGCCATAAAACCATGGTCCTGCCCGTCTGTGCCTAAATAGAAACCCACAATTTCGCCTTTCTGGCTGACACCCTGAGCATTGACAGTGTCCGGGCCGGAGGGGGCCTCAATTTTAACGAAACCGTCACCCTCGTGGCTTGGCAAGAAGAAGCCGGGCATCTGAGCACCGCTGGTGTACTGACCTACGATGTTGCCGTTGTCGTTAATCCCAAAGGCCGTCGCGGCAGACCCTCCGCCGGGAATAAACGTCTGTACCGTAGCGTCTCGCATGAAGAAGGCATTCCCGTTACCATCCGTGCCGACTACGTCATCGGCGCGATTGATTCCGAATGCCATCGCTGTGATACTCCCGTTGATGTTGAGAAGCGTAACGGTTCCGAAAACATCGCCAAAGAAGTTGTGGAATCCCCCGTTGTTATCGATGTCAAATCCGACAGCAACTCCTCTGTTCGAGAGGCCGTTCAGATTGATGCCCGTTGCCACGTTGGTTCCACTATTTGGACCATCGACGTCGAGGAACGTGTAAGGACCTACGCTGCCAACGATCGTGAGGCAAGGCCCCTGACCAGGTGTCGCGGATTGGAGCGTCGATGTATCGGTTGCGCGGCACGGCACGAGACTTGCAACGAACGTAACGAGCGCAGCGAAGCAGCCACTGCGCATAATAATAGGCATCATTGTGATAACCTCGCTATGGTGAGTTGAAGATCTGCATTGCTCCTCGAAACCAATAGTGACAAAGCCGGGTGCATCCTCTCATAAGAGCAGTTTTGTCGCGCTAACCGGATTCTTCACCAATGATGCTTCGAAGCGAGCACGGCGACTTCCTCCTTCGGGCCCACGGATCGCTTTGGGAAGCACAACCGCAATCTTGTTGTTCGCTGGATTCGGAATTGAAGAACAGAACGGTTCCGTACCTATGAAGTCGTACCCGTGCGGGAGTTCGACTGGCCTCCAAGGGAACGATGGACCGGGACTTCAGCTCTTCCTAAGGCAGAGTCTGCATGAACTTTTTGATCTGAAGGTCGATTCCACTATCTTGGGTGGCAACGGATAATCCATTAGTCCAATGTCATGACCGCGCTCGGCACTTTTGCGAACCAATGATCCGTCGACCGACACGAGAATGAGGTTCTATCCCGGAACCCTTTATCCCTCGTCCTAAAGAGCCTTCCTAGTTTTGATGAAGATGAGGATTGTTGCCGAAGACTCACCCTTCCTCCAGGCTACATCTATCTCGAACAACGCGCGCGGTTCCTGCAAAGGTAATGACTTCAATTGATCTGCTAAGGACGGATGAATAAGGTTCTTGCCGGGAGCCAAGTGGATTCCCCTGCCAGACGCCACCAAAAGTGCCCCGACTTGTCGTAGCACGTCACTGTGCGCTTGCCAACATCTTCGCCTAAGGCATGAAAGCCGCTCTCCTGTAGCAAAGCATCTTTGCGTCGATCACGCCGGCAAGGCTCGGGATTGTCGAGATGGCCGCCATCCAGGTCAATTGTTATTTGGGCATTCTTAACAAATCTACTGCCATGCGGCCCCAACCATTGAACCGGGAACAGCCGGTGCCTGGCTCGCACCTCGTGGATCAAAGCAGGAAGTGGGGTTGGCAGGAACGAATCATCGATCGTGCCAGTGGAACAGCTTATGAGTGATCTTCCACTCCCCGTTCCACTTGAGCAGAGTGAATACGTCGGAAGCGCGGGCATTGGCTCCGGCCAACTTACCCGACCAGTGTTCTACCTCGAGATGTACGACAGCGATACTCTCGATGATCTCGATGCGGGCGAAGCGTGGTGTAATATTTGGTGCCGGACCGTTTTCGTTGATCCACTGGAACACATGCTCAACGGAACCGGTATACTCCACTCCCTGACAATACCCTGAGATAGTTGCGGATCGATGAAAAGCCGGGCGCATGAGATCGCCATCGCCTGCTCGCGCGCCAGCGATATAGCAATGCATCGTGCGGGTGATCGCGTCATGCTCGACGAGGTAGGTATTGGCAGCCGGTTTCACTGCGGGAAGATTGTCGGGTTCGTCGACCGATAATGCACTCGGACACTTGGTTCGTAAGCGGCTCCAGGCTTCAATCTCGTGCTTGAACGCGAAGACAGTGTCTTGTTTTTCGTGCTCACGGCGGTGAACGGGAAGCCCCTCAGTCGCCTCCCAGCGCCGGACAGTTCGTTCACTTCGATCCAGGTAGGCAGCGATCTGCTTCCACGATTCCAGAGTTTTCTGTGGAGTGTTCCGCTCTGGCATCCCAGAACCCCCGCAAGACTATAGCAGAGACTACACCGCCACCCTGCGCTCCGCGGCGTGCCAGTGAAATGCCTTCTGAATAATCTTCCACTCGTTCGACGTTTTCAACAGCGTGAATAGGTCCGACATGCGGACGCCCGAACCAGCCAGGTTCCCGGACCAGCCGGATACCTCAAGACGAACGACGGCGATCGAGTCGAGGATGTCCACGCTGACAATCCGCGGTTCAATGTTGGGAGCTGGACCGTTTTTGTCGATCCAGTCGAACAGGAACTTGGTCCCTATGGCAAGCTGCTCGCCCGCATAGCCGAAGAATGAGGCATCCGGGTGGAAGGCGGGACGCATAAGGTCGCTTTTGCCTTGTCTGCTTCCCTCAATATACTTCTGCATGGTCTGCACGATTTTGTCGTATTCGGTGAGATATTCGCTCTTAGTCATGCCGGGACTTTAGGGGCTGGGATTCGAGGGCGTCAACAGCCAAACGTGGCCAAAGTCGGTCGTGGGCGGCGCTTCTGCAATAAAGGAATGGTTGGCCATTAGCCGGCATGATACGCCGGGTTACCCGAACACAGACTAATGCCCATTCAAGAGAAGTTTCTGAACGCGCCAGTTTAGAAGTTCAGCAAGATACAATTCGTTCTCAGAAGGACCAGCGATCTCATGAATCCAACCAAACTGTACTACGTTGCTTGCCCGACTTACCGAATATGCTAGCATTGCGTTTCTGGTACCGCCGGCTGCGGGCTACAATTCCTCCGAATGAAATCAGCAGCGATAAACAGAGCGATAGCGATCTCATCGTTTTTCCTTGGAAACAGCCTGCGACCAGCCTCGCATGCGCAGGCAATGTTTAGTTCTGTTTTCGTGCCCACATTCGTGCCGAAACATAAGATGGGCACATAACCTTCCGAGTGTAAGAAGGCGGTCTCGGTCCCCGACCTGAAGAATGGTTGTGGCCCAGATTCCCGAACACGCTGCTCGGGAAGCGCGACCGCACCCTTCAGGTCTTTTAGTTTTCTGTAGAGATGCTTAGCGCGGGTGCGTGCGGCACGCGTCTTCACCAGCGGATGCCGAAGCGCGCGATCGCGGGCTGACCCCGGAACAGCCGCTGCGGCTCCACATTCGATTAGCACGTCAGCTGTTGATGAGGAGCGCTTACCGATTCACGAGAACAGAGAAGCCCTTGCCCTCAAGTAAATTACGGTCGCTGGTAACAAGCGTTAGTCCGTAGACTTTGGCGCTGGCCGCCAAGAAACGATCCAGAGGGTCGTCATGACGTAGGGCCATTGCAACTTCGTGAGTGAGCGCCGCCTCCTTCAGCGGGACTCGCAAGAGGGCGGTTTCCGTTTTTGCACAGCACAGCAGTTTCGCGATTCGTATTTCGGGACCGAGCATGCCACAACGTCTGCGTTCTTGCCGGTCATAAACCCAAAGATACTCTGCTAAACTGGCAGCTCCGTGCCCGCTCCGCACAACATTCACGAAGTTCTGGTCATCGGTTCCGGCGCCAGTGGCGGATGGGTCGCGAAAGAACTTACCGAGCGCGGCGTCAGCGTGTTGATGCTCGAGGCTGGGCCGCCTCGCGTTCCCACACGCGATTTCACCGAGCACATCTGGCCGTACCAGCTGAAATTCCGCGGCTTCGGCAACCAACGGCGCTTGCTCACAAATCAGCCGGTGCAGCGACTCTGCTACGCCTGTGACGAATATAGTCATCAGTTCTTCGTGAATGACCTGGAGCATCCGTACACGTTTCCGCTCGACAAGCCGTTCATGTGGATTCGTGGCCGTCAGGTCGGAGGCCGCACCTTCTGCTGGGCACGCGAAAGCTACCGCTACACCGACAACGAATTCAAGGCCGCCAGCCGCGACGGCTATGGCGAAGACTGGCCCATCGGCTACAAGGAACTCGAGCCGTACTATGATCTGGTCGAAAGCTACATCGGCGTCAGCGCCTCGCGTGAAGGCCTGCCGCAGATGCCCGACGGTCAGTTCCTGCCGCCGATGAATCTGTCCTGCGGCGCTCTGAAGGCCAAAGAAGTCATCGGGCGGAAGTTCGGCTGGCGTGTCATGCCCGACCGCGTCGCCAATCTCACGGTCGCTCATCGCGGGCGCCCGGCCTGCCACTACTGCGATCAATGCCGGCGCGGGTGCCACACGGCGTCCTATTTCAACAGTCCGTCGGTTACGCTGCCCGCCGCGGCACGAACGGGGAAATTCACGTTAGTCAGCGATGCCATTGTTAGCGATCTCCTCGTCGACGCGAGCGGACGCGCGACCGGCGTTCACTACATCGATCGCAACAGCCGCGAGCATCGCGAGGCATCCGCCAGAGTTGTGGTGGTCGCCGCTGGAGCACTCGAGTCCACGCGAATTCTGCTGAACTCCAAATCGTCCGCACATTCGCACGGCGTCGGCAACTCCAACGGCATGCTCGGTCATTACCTGATGGATCACTTCACGGTCGAGGGCGCCAACGGCTTGATGGCCGAACTCACCTCTTCCAAGCGCCAGCCTGTCGGACGTCCGTGTGGGTTCCTGATTCCGAAGTATGTCAATACCTCGATCAGTTCAGCGAAGGATCGAAATTCCAAGTTCCTCCGCGGATACCGATTCGACGGCGACGGCAGCCAGGAACTCTATGGCCATGCTTTTCTTCTGCCGCAGTTCGGAGATGCATGGCGCAGACGCGTGCGCGAGGAAATTCCTTACGGCTTCGGTATCGAGGCCCAGGGCGAGTGCCTGCCACGTTTCGAGAACTTCGTGCAACTCAGTCCCCAGAAGAAAGATGCGTGGGGAATTCCGGTACTGCACATCAATGCCAGCTATGGCGAAAATGAGAAATCGATGGCGATAGCCATGCGCCAAGACATCAGCGCAATCCTCGACGCAATGCATCTTGCTGACGGCACGCCGCCCAAAGATGAGATCAGCATGTTCGGGAAGAACATCCACGAGTGCGGGACTGCCCGCATGGGCAGCGATCCGAAAAAAAGCGTGGTCGATGCCAACTGCAAGGTGCACGACGCGCCGAATGTCTTCGTAACCGATGGCGCCGTCTTTCCCACGCAGGGCTGTTACGAACCCACGCTGACTATTATGGCGATCTCAGCCCGCGCCGGAGAGCACATAGCGAAGGCCTTCCGTCAGGGGCAACTGTGAACGACGATCCCAAAGGTTCCTTCGACTCCCCCGACGATCTCACTCGTCGTCAATGGATTCTGCGCCTCGGCGAATTCGTCGCGCTCGCCGGCGTGAGCGGATTGGTCCCGGAGGTTGCGGCTGACGTAGGTGCGCAACAAGCTGAGCAGTCAAAGCTGACGGCTCTTCCACCCGGCCTGTACGAGCCTTCGCAGGACCATCTGGTGCACGTGTTGGGCAGCGGCGGCAAGAACTGGACTCCTCCAGCAGGAGCCAAGACGGAATTCGAGCTGCCTACTGCAGTGGCCAACGAGCCGCAGTTTTTCGAGGCGGACGACTTCAAAGCCGTCACTCGGATAATCGAGGTTCTGTTGGGCAAGGTGGATTCTGCGGCGTCCGTGGAAGCAGCCCGGTGGTTTGACCTGTGGCTCGCCTCGGTGACCGCTATTCGGACCGCTGCGCAGCAACTCGATCCCATGCACCGGGCCTTGGCGGTCGCTTCCTACGGAGAAAATAAAGTTCGCGAACTGGAGACAGCCCATCCCGATGCTGTTGGGCGCATTGGAATCCGCGCCCTGCGAAATTTGTCACACATTTTCTACCAGCGCGACTTTTTGGAGTTGACGGATGCCGAGCAATTCGACCTGCTGATGACCGCCTCCAAAGCCGAAGCAGGAACCGAAGAGCATAAGTTCTTCGAACTCATCCGCAGGGAAGCCATCCGCGGCTACTACACCTCCGCCGAAGGCCTCAAGGAACTAGACTATCGAGGGAATGCGTATTACGGAGAATGCCCGGGATGCTAGATCATGCGCTAGTGCCGCAAGTCTGGATCTATTGCCTTGACCAGGGCACTGAAATTGTTCTTTATCGGGGATATCGCGCTATTGAGTCGCCTGGAAAAGCCACTGGTGGGTCGACATGCGAATGCCGTGGGTCCAGAGAGGTTGGCTAGGATAACGATTCGTTGGCACACAATCTGTCCGCGTTAGAAGTCCTTCACTCTTCTCTCCAAGTGACACTCGCGTGGTATTTGTTGAATTCAAAACTGAAAACCCAAGCTTGGCCTCCGAGCATCGAACACCAAGGATTCGAGGTTGAGAGCGTCTGTTCTGAACAGCGCAACAAGTAAATGCATAACGCAGCAAAGTCCTTCAAGATCGCAATCTCAGATGACGTCCTTCCGATTTGCATCATCGTTTGGCGCATGCACGCTGGTCAATCGATCCAGATGGAAATCCAT
>Ga0126370_10001671_pt1 | contig 10211 bp, 9 predicted proteins | sample PanSoiMetaPlot_3_FD_92586 | JGI IMG/M metagenome (GOLD analysis project Ga0126370, IMG submission 92586) | Tropical forest soil microbial communities from Panama - MetaG Plot_3 | ecosystem: Environmental > Terrestrial > Soil > Tropical forest > Bulk soil | place: Panama | collected 2016-02-17 | reverse complement strand
GGGCCTCCAGGTCAGAAAGCTGGACGACCAGTACCCTCTTGCCTGCACGCAGTTTCAACACTCCATGGAGGGGCGCGATATCGTCAGGCATGCGGCGCTAGAGGAGTACCAGAAAGACCCTGGTTTCGCAAAAGGTGAGTTCAAGAATCCATTGGATACACCCTCGCTGTATATGAGCTATGACTATGACCACGGCTACAAATGGGGGATGTCAGTCGACCTGAATGCGTGTGTGGGTTGCAATGCTTGCGTGGTGGGATGCCAGGCCGAGAACAATATTCCGGTCGTGGGCAAGGAACAAGTAATGTACGGCCGGGAGATGCATTGGATTCGAATCGATACCTATCATGTCGGACAAACCTCCGACCCCGTCACATACTTCCAGCCGGTCATGTGCATGCACTGCGAGAACGCGCCCTGCGAAGTTGTTTGCCCGGTCCAGGCTACTACCCACAGCGCTGAAGGGTTGAACGTCATGGTTTACAACCGCTGCGTCGGAACCCGGTACTGTTCGAACAATTGCCCGTACAAAGTTCGGCGATTCAATTTCCTGCTGTTCGCGGATTGGGAGACGCCAAGCCTGAAGCTGATGAGGAATCCTGAGGTGACGGTGCGAAGCAGGGGTGTAATGGAGAAGTGCACATACTGCGTCCAGCGGATCAGCCGTGCAAAAATCGACGCCGAGAGAGAAGGGAGAGAGGTGCGCGATGGTGAAATTGCCACGGCATGCCAGGCCGCCTGCCCCGCCGAGGCAATAACATTTGGAAACATCAACGACCCCGCCAGCAAAGTTGCCAAGCTGAAAGCCGAACCGCGCGATTATGGCTTGCTGGCCGAACTGAACACTCGCCCACGGACTACTTACCTGGCAGCTGTACGAAACCCAAATCCGGAACTGGAGAAGGGCTGAGACGGATGGAAGAGAATCCCGAACATCGAGCTGACGTCGACATGAGCATACCTCCGGTTGTCGGCCCGGGATATACCACTGCTTCAGTTACTGAGAAGATCAGCCACATAGTCCTAACCCGCCGGACACCGAAGGGATGGATATTCGGATTCACGGTATCGTTCGTCATTGTAATGGTCCTGCTGTTTTCAGTCAGCTTTCTCCTGGTCAAAGGAGTCGGGATCTGGGGAATCATGATTCCCGTGGGGTGGGGCTTTGCCATCATCAACTTTGTCTGGTGGATCGGAATAGGCCACGCCGGCACCTTGATATCGGCGATTCTCCTGCTCCTCAATCAGAAGTGGCGAACCTCAATCAACCGGTTTGCAGAGGCAATGACCCTGTTTGCAGTGGCGTGCGCGGGAATGTTTCCATTGCTTCACCTGGGACGGCCGTGGTTCTTCTATTGGCTGTTTCCTTATCCAAACACGATGGGAGTCCAACCGCAATTCCGGAGTCCACTGGTGTGGGATGTGTTTGCGGTGTCGACCTACTTCACTGTGTCGCTGCTGTTCTGGTTCACGGGATTGTTACCGGACCTGGCGACCCTGAGAGACAGAGCTAAAAGCAGGGTCTATCGAGTGATCTACGGGATTCTGGCAATGGGATGGCGCGGCTCGGCGCGGCACTGGCAGCGGTACGAGATGGCCTACCTGCTGCTGGCCGGCCTGGCGACTCCTCTTGTCGTCTCGGTGCACACGGTTGTCAGCTTTGACTTCGCAATAGCGATCCTTCCCGGCTGGCATACTACGATCTTCCCGCCCTATTTTGTTGCCGGGGCCATCTATTCGGGCTTTGCGATGGTGCTGGTGCTTGCGATACCGCTCAGGCGTTTCTATGGCCTCGAGGACTTCATCACTATGCGGCACATCAGGAACATGGCAAAGGTAATGCTTGCGACCGGCCTGATCGTTGCCTATGGGTACATGATGGAGACGTTCATGTCCTGGTATAGCGGTGATATTTACGAGAAATCTGCCTTCCACAATCGGGCGTTCGGACCTTACAAAGGATTCTACTGGGCCCTGATTGCCTGCAATGTGATTATTCCACAGGTGCTGTGGATCAAGCGGATAAGAAACTCAACCGTGGCTGTTTTTGTAGCTTCCCTATTCGTGCTTGTGGGGATGTGGCTCGAGCGATTCGTAATCGTAGTCACAAGCCTCAGCCGCGATTACCTGACGTCGTCCTGGGGAATGTACAGTCCCACGTTCTGGGATTGGGCGACGTTTATAGGCACTATAGGATTCTTTGCGGCTTGCATGTTCCTGTTCGTCAGATTCTTGCCAATGATCTCGATCGCGGAGATGAAGGCCCTCATCAGCGAAGAGGATGCAAAACACGGACTCGAGGAGGCGCGCCAATGAGCAAACGCCCTTCCCGGCAGCGGCATCCGCTGTATGGCCTCATGGCTGAGTTCGAGCGGCCCGACTCTCTGATCGCGGCTGCTCGACGGGCTCGCGAAGCCGGTTATACCAGGATGGACGCTTATAGTCCGTACCCTGTTGAGGGACTCGCGGATGCACTGGAATTCAAGGGGACAATGGTTCCAATGATCGTACTCATCGGCGGAGTCATCGGGTGCATCGGTGGGTTCCTGATGCAGTACTGGCTGGCGGGGAGCTACTATCCTATAAACATCGGAGGCCGGCCCCTGAATAGCTGGCCAGCATTCATCCCGATTACATTTGAACTGACAGTTCTGGTAGCAGCGCTGTCTGCCGTGCTTGGAATGCTGGCGCTCAATGGTCTGCCTCAGCCATATCACCCGGTGTTTAACGTACCCGGATTCGCGCTGGCCTCCAGGGACCGCTTCTTTCTGGCAATTGAGTCGCGAGACCCGAAGTTCGACGCTGAAACCACCCGGGCCTTCCTCAGAACCCTGGGAGCGAAAGAGGTCTCAGATGTCGACTACTAGAGCCCTAAGGCGCGATACGCATAAAACGGCACAGTTCGCATGCCGGTTGCCGAAACGGCTTACGCTCGTCCATGAAGCAGGGATCGCGTTGCTACTAGCATCGCTGCTGATGATTGTTCCTGCCTGCAACCAAAAGATGGCTATTCAACCCAAGTACGTTCCTCTGAGAGAAAGCGAGTTTTTTCCAAACGGCATGTCAGCCCGGCCGCTGCCCGACAACAGCGTCCCGCGCGGCTATCTTGAAGATGACCCGGCCTTCTACACGGGCAAGAAGGCGGCCGGGTCGCCTGCAGCAGGGCTCGCCGTTCCGGCCCCGAGCACTCAAGCCGCCGCGGCGCCCGGTACGGGCGGAGAGCCAGGCACCTCTGCTGCTCAGGCTGCCAACCTTGCTGCTAACGTGTTGCCCAGGAGCGCGGGCCAGCAAGATATAGATTATTTCCCTTTGACGGTTACCGCCGAAGTGCTCGACCGCGGACAACAGCGGTTCAACGTCTTTTGCGCGCCCTGTCACAGCCGCCTGGGAGATGGACAGGGAATGATCGTCAAGCGCGGCTTCAGGGCTCCGCCGTCTTTCCATATCGACCGGCTCAGGACGGCGCCGGTAGGTCACTTCTTTGACGTCATTACGAACGGCTTTGGTGCAATGCCCGATTACAATCAGCAGGTGAGCCCTCGTGACCGGTGGGCTATTATCGCTTACATAAGGGCGCTCCAACTCAGCCAAAACGCAACGCTCGGCGACGTTCCGACTGACAAGCGGAGTGAACTCGACGCCGGAGGCGTCAGCAATGGCAAATAACGAATTCTTGCCTCCACCCGGCATATCGCAGGCCAGGGGTCGAGCTCTGATCGCCGGCGTCGCAGGCCTGCTTCTCTGCGGAATTGGAGTGATCGTCAGTCCCGATCACTTCTTCCGCGCATATCTGATGGCCTACTTGTTCTGGCTCGGTGTTTCGGTAGGATGCCTGGCGTTGCTGATGGTCCAGTTCTTGAGCGGGGGCGATTGGGGCCTCGTCATTCGAAGGCCGATGGAAGCCGCAACTCGGACACTGCCCGTGCTAGTCGTACTGTTTCTCCCGATTCTCTTCGGCCTCCACGCTCTGTATCCATGGACAAACCCAGAGGTGGTTCATGAAAGCACAGTGCTCCAGCAAAAGCAGGCCTATCTCAACCTTCCGTTCTTTTACGCCCGCATTGTGTTTTACTTTGCAGTGTGGCTGCTCCTTGCTTACTTCCTGAACAAATGGTCACGGGAGCAGGATCAAGCAGAAGATCCAGCCATGCCGAGCCTGATCCTCCGCAAGTTGCAGATGTTGAGCGGGCCTGGCCTCTTGCTTTACGGTCTGACAGTGACATTCTTCGGCATAGACCTCGTCATGTCATTGGAGCCCGAATGGTTTTCGACGATATTCGGAATGCTGATGATGGCAGGACAAGGACTAGCGGCCCTGTCGGTCATGATCATAGTGCTAGTGGCGTTGTCCCGTCAGGAGCCAGTGACATCAGTACTGTCCCCCAAGCACTTCCAGGACCTTGGCAAGCTGATGCTGACGTTCGTGATGCTATGGGCGTATTTTTCGTTTTCCCAACTGCTGATAATCTGGGAGGGCGACCTGCCAAACGAAATTCCATGGTACCTACGGCGGCTGAACGGCGAGTTCCGGAATGTCGGGGTTCTGCTCATAATCTTTCATTTCGCGCTGCCGTTCATTCTGCTGCTTTCCAGAGACATAAAGCGTCATGCGAAAAAACTCTTGTTTGTCTCGGTGCTGGTGATCGTGATGAGGTTCGTAGACCTGTTCTGGCTTATTGCTCCGGAGTTCACTCCGGGACGGTTGAGTTTTTCCTGGTTGTACCTGGTAACCCCAATCGCTATTGGCGGAATCTGGCTGGCTTATTTTCTCTGGCAGCTCGAGCAAAGGCCGCTCTTCGCGATACACGACCCCTATATGGAGGCTATGCTGGCAAATGCCGAAGAAGCAAAAGCATAGAAATGGGCTTGCTATTGGCGATGGCAGTAAGCATCCAAATCGTTCTTGGATGCGTTCACCTCTAGCATTCTCGAAAACGCCCTGGGTGAACGCGCTCTAGTAGACCAGGAGCCAAAGTAGATGAGCGAAACCGACAATAAAAGCTCAGATCCGAAGCCGCCAGTTGACGAGGCTCGGGCAGCTTCGATGGTCCGCGAAATCGACGACGTCAACATTTGGGCGGTAGTCAAGTTCGGCATAGGTATCCTGATTCTTGGCATTGTCTCGTACACAGTGCTTTACGGGATGCTCAGGCTTTTTGAGCGCGAACGCCGAGAATCACAGGGGCTGCCTCCAGCGATGGCGAGAGGCGAACAGGAAAGACTGCCTCCGCCGCCGCGGCTCCAAATGATGCCCGGCAGCCCGTCAGAGTTCAAGTCTCCGGAATATGAGATGACACTCATGCGCCAAGAGGAAGAAAAGAAACTGACGACATACAGTTGGGTGAACAAGGACGCGGGTATTGTGCGAATACCAATCGACGAGGCGATGAAAAGGCTCCTCGAAAAGGGTGTTCCGTCGAAGCTACCCTCGGCAGCGCCTGTCGAACCCCCCGCAGCCGCAAAGGGTGCGGCGGCATCAGGAGGGATGCGATAAACAAGGCCGATAGCATTGATATGAAATCCTTTGAGTACCAGAGAGCGATGTCATTAAACGGCCTAGTCACGCTCAACAGGGCCCTCCGCTACGGACTCGGTGTTGCCGTTCTCTTCATTATCACGATGCCGGCCGCGGCCCAGCTTGCTCCCTTGCCGGCAGGCGTCCAACAGAACCAACTGCCTGCTACCCTTCAGAATGTGGGAATCGAGCAGCGCCTGAACGACCAGGTCCCGCTTGATGTCCATTTCAGTAACGAGGCCGGACAGGACGTACAGCTCGGCCAATACTTCGGGCAGCACCCCGTCATATTGACTCTTGTTTATTACGAGTGCCCGATGTTATGCACCCAGATCCTGAATGGGGTCGAGCGCAGCATCAAGGTCCTGGCATTGGACCTTGGACAAGATTTCGAGATAGTCACAGTCAGCATAAACCCACGGGAGACGCCCCAGCTCGCCGCCGAAAAGAAGGCTCAATACATCCGGACTTACCGGCGCCCAGAAGCTGGAGCGGCATGGCATTTCTTGACCGGCGGCCAGGAATCGATAGAACGGCTTGCCGCCGCGGTCGGGTACAAATACGCGTATGATCCCAAAACCAACCTGTACGCGCATGCCAGTGGAATAGTGGTGCTGACGCCAAGCGGCAAAATCTCCAGGTATTTCTACGGAATCGAGTATGCTCCGCGCGACTTGAGGCTTGGTCTCGTTGAAGCTTCCCAGAACAAGATTGGCTCGCCGGTAGACAAGGTATTGCTATATTGCTTCCACTACGATCCCGCCACCGGGCGGTACAGCCTGCTGGTGTTGAATCTGGTCAGGATCGGCGCGATCTTGACGATTGCCGGCATCATATTGCTGTTGTTCATCATTAATCGACGGCGTCGAAAAGAAATCGAGCGCCGCATCAATGTCGAGGGCTGGCAACTGGCGCTCTTCCCGCTCTTCCCAGAGCAAGGGTCTAGCCATGCCGTCGCTGTCGATGCGTTGTTGTACTTCCTGCTGGGCATAACAACCCTGTTCACCCTGCTGATCTTCTTTCTGATCATTTACTACATGATCAAGTATCGCCGTCGCCATGACGACGAGATCGGCCGGCCAGTAGTCCCGATCTTCAAGCTTGAAGTCGCCTGGATAGCGATCCCATTCATAATAGCGATGGTGATCTTTGTGTGGGGCGCCAAACTCTACTTCGACGTCTCAACACCGCCCGATAACTCACTCGAGGTGTACGTGGTCGGGAAACAATGGATGTGGAAGATTCAGCACATAGGCGGGCAGCGCGAGATCAACGAGTTGCACGTTCCCGTCGGCCGCAATATCAAACTGACCATGACCACCGAGGATGTAATTCACAGCTTTTTCATCCCCGCCTTTCGAATAAAAGCTGATGTCGTACCGGGCCGGTACAGCACGATCTGGTTTCGGGCCACAAGACCGGGCCAGTTCCACCTGTTCTGCGCCGAATACTGCGGAACGAGCCATTCCGGGATGATCGGATCGGTTTATGTGATGGAGCCGTCGGAATATGAAGCATGGCTGAGCGGCGGAGCTACCGAGGGCTCGCTCGCATCGAACGGCCAGAAGTTATTTCAACAACTTGGGTGCAGTACCTGCCATCTGGCAACTGGCCAGGGCCGCGGACCCAGCCTCATAGGCGTATACGGGAATCCCGCTTCGCTTAGCGATGGGACATCGGTGATCGCCGACGATAACTACATAAGGGAGTCGATACTGGACCCGAAAGCCAAGGTCTTGGCGGGGTTCCAACCCATCATGCCGACCTTCCAGGGAATCGTCAATGAGGAGCAGTTGCTGCAGTTGACAGCATACATCAAGTCTTTGGGATCTGCAGGCTCACCATCAGGCGCCGGGGCAGTCGCTCCAGCACCGGGCGCTGTCCCGAACAGGTGAATTGGAAGACACTGTCTAATCACGGGAGTCACAATAGATGAGCGCCATAACCGAAACAAAGGTCTTATTTCCCAAAGAGAACTACCTGACCAGCAACTACGGTATCAAGTCCTGGCTTCTGACCAAAGACCACAAGCGAATAGCTCTGCTCTACCTGGCGTCGATAACCTTCTTCTTCTTTATTGGCGGCTTCTTTGCAACCGTTATCAGGCTCGAGCTTCTGACGCCGAAGGGTGATCTGGTTCAGGCCAGCACCTACAACAAGCTGTTCACAATGCACGGCATCATAATGGTGTTCTTCTTCCTGATACCCGGCATTCCCGCCGTGCTCGGCAATTTCCTAGTTCCTTTGATGGTCGGAGCGCGCGACCTGGCCTTTCCGAGACTGAACCTTGCTAGCTGGTATATCTTCAGCATTGGCGGGCTGTTCGTTATGTATTCGGTGCTTAGCGGAGGCATTGACACCGGCTGGACCTTCTACACTCCCTACAGCAGCCAATTCTCACAGAGCAGTGTCGCGGCGGCCGTGGTCGGCATCTTTATCACCGGATTCTCTTCGATACTGACAGGCCTGAATTTCATTGTCACCATCCACACAATGCGCGCTCCAGGACTGACCTGGTTCAGGCTTCCGCTGTTCATCTGGTCGACCTACGCAACCAGCATGATCTTCATTCTGGGGACTCCTGTCCTGGCGATCACGCTTGCGATGGTTGCGCTCGAGCGCCTGGCGCACTTTGGCATTTTCGACCCCAAATATGGCGGCGATCCGCTGTTGTTTCAGCATCTCTTCTGGTTTTACTCTCACCCGGCGGTTTACATAATGGTGTTGCCGGCAATGGGAGTGGTGAGCGAGCTTGTCGCGACTTTTTCCAGGCACAAGGTATTCGGGTACAAGTTTGTTGCCTTCTCCAGCGTGGCAATCGCGGTGCTCGGATTTCTCGTATGGGGCCATCATATGTTCGTCGCCGGCATGTCGGTTTATGCCGCCCTGATTTTTTCGTTCCTCAGCTATTTCGTAGCGATACCATCGGCGGTTAAGGTGTTCAACTGGACTGCTACTCTGTACAAAGGGTCAGTCTCCTATCAGACTCCGATGCTCTATGCGATGGGGTTCATTGGCCTGTTCGTCATCGGGGGAATGACCGGGCTATTCGTAGCCGCGCTCGGCGTTGATATCCACGTGACCGACACCTACTTTGTCGTCGCTCACTTCCACTACATCATGGTCGGCGGAACCGTGATGGCCTATCTCGGCGGAATCCACTACTGGTGGCCAAAGATAACCGGCCGCCTCTACCCGGAAGGATGGGCGCGGTTGAGTGCTCTGATCATATTCGTCGGATTTAACCTCACGTTTTTCCCTCAATTCATGCTCGGTTACCTCGGAATGCCAAGGCGCTATTATGAATACCCGGACGAGTATCAGGTATTGAACGTATTCTCGACCGCGGGCGCCTCGATTCTTGCGGTCGGGTATGTGATGCCGCTGATCTATCTGCTATGGTCCATGCGATATGGGCCTATCGCCGGGCCCAATCCATGGCCGTCGACGGGACTCGAATGGCAAACCAGCTCTCCGCCCCCGACCGATAACTTCAAGGTTCCACCGGTGGTGACTGAGGAACCTTATCAATTCAAGCCGGAGGTGCGTCCAGTTGGCTGAGACCAATACCGTCATCGGCGCCCACCACGCGTCGTTCGCCCATCAGTTCGACGATCCGGAACAGCAACGCCAGGCCGGTGCGTTGGGAATGTGGGTATTCCTGGCTACCGAAGTCCTGTTCTTCGGCGGGCTATTTACGGCATACACCATTTACCGGCTGGCAAATCCCGAGGTGTTTGCCGTCGCGAGCAACGAACTGGACCTCACGCTCGGCTTCATCAATACGCTCGTACTTATTTGCAGCAGCTTCACCATGGCGACTGCTGTTTACAACGCCCAGCACGGAAATCGGAAGTGGCTGATATTTTTCCTGTGTGCGACGGTGGTTCTCGGGATGGTATTCCTGGGCATCAAAGCGGTCGAATACGCTCAGAAATTCGAACATCACCTTGTTCCCGGGGCCCATTTCACTATCGAGGGCACTGATCCGAATAAGGCCCAGATGTTTTTCAGCCTCTATTTCGCCATGACAGGCTTGCATGCTCTTCACATGATTATCGGCGCCGGTATGATGATCGTCCTTATTGCTATGGCGTGGAGAAATCGATTCTCGCCTGAATATCACACACCCGTGGAGCTTGGCGGTCTGTACTGGCACTTTGTAGACATCATTTGGATCTTTCTATTTCCGCTCTTGTACTTGCTGGGCCGCAGCACGATTGGGCATTGACGGTGGAACCATGACGACGAGGCACTGGCGGAGGAGGCTATGTCCGAAAAGATCGTGTCAATGCAGACATATGCCATAATATTCGCGACTTTGGTCGTGTTCACGGTCATCACTTATCGTGTATCGCTTATCGACCTGGGCGTGTTGAATTTCGTTGTAGCCCTCACGATAGCAGCTATTAAAGCCAGCCTCGTCGCTTTGTTTTTCATGCACGCCCGGTGGAGTCCGAGAGTGACCCAATTGGTCATTGCGAGCTCGCTCTTCTGGCTCTTTATCCTGCTTTCCCTCACCCTGGCTGACTACATTGCGCGGGGCCCTAATTGGACTCACGGCCTCAGGTACCCGGCAAACCCGTAAGCTGCCGGATTGGATGTAGACCGGCATAAGAGTCGCGAGCGATTACAATCCGGCCCTGGAGCTCGGCGACCCTTAAGGCATCCAGCTTCAGGTCGGAAAAACGCCATC
>Ga0126370_10001670_pt1 | contig 10214 bp, 7 predicted proteins | sample PanSoiMetaPlot_3_FD_92586 | JGI IMG/M metagenome (GOLD analysis project Ga0126370, IMG submission 92586) | Tropical forest soil microbial communities from Panama - MetaG Plot_3 | ecosystem: Environmental > Terrestrial > Soil > Tropical forest > Bulk soil | place: Panama | collected 2016-02-17 | reverse complement strand
GAGAACTGGCAGACACTCGGCAATCCGTACTCGGGCAAGAGCTACAACACGTACAACGCGGCGCTCAAGCGCTGGGAGCAATATTGGGTCGACAACAGCGGGGGCAATATTTTCTTCTACGGCGGCTTAAAGGACGGCGTGATGGATTACTGGACCGACGAGATTCCGCAGCCGAGCGGCCCGCCGCTCAAACGGCATCTGCAGTTTTTTAAGCTGGGTCCGGACAAAGTGCGGCAGTATAGCCAGGGCTCGACCGACGGCGGAAAGACCTGGAAGCCCGAGTACGACTTCACCTACGTTAGAAAGAACTAGAGCCGGCCTTCACTTTCCCGGGCCCGGCAGCACCATCACTTCGACATTCGAAGCGTGTTCCTTCGAGCGGTAGATGGTGTGCGTGGCTTTCTGGTAGTCCGCTGCCTTGGCGGTAAAAATATTCGGCACGAAGTTTTGCGGGTTGCGGTCATACAGCGGAAACCAGGTGCTCTGCACCTGCACCATGATGCGGTGGCCCTTCTTGAAAACATGGTTCGCCGAGTGCAGGTCCACACGAAAAGGCGTCACCTGATTGGGAGCGATCGGTTCCGGTTTTTCGAAGGAGTTGCGATAGCGTCCGCGGAAAATTTCATCGGCGACCATCAATTCGAAGCCGGACAGCTTCCAGTCTTCCGCAACTTTTTCCGGGTAGACGTCGATCAGCTTGACCACCCAGTCCGCGTCCGTTCCGGTCGTCGCCGCGAAAAGCTTTGCCACAATGGCCCCCGTCACCGTGACATCGTCTTCGAGCGTGTCGGTCTGCCAGGTGAGCACGTCGGGACGGCCGTCGACAAAACGCTGGTCTTGCACGAGCCATGTGTACCAGCCGCCCGGATGGTCCTGCGGGTAGGTCATGTCCACGGGGCGACGCCTGTACGGCACCGGATGTGCGGGATCGCTGACGTAGCTGTCGGCTGCCTCGGCGGCATCCGTCGTCGGCGGATCGAATGAGAGCTTGCCGTTTTCGCGGAAATAGAGATGCTTCACCCGGGCTTCTTTGGGCGGCCAGGAGTCGTAGGAGGTCCAGGTGTCGCTGCCGGTCTGAAACGTGGTTGCTTCTTTTACCGGCAGCGCGCCCTTGTCGTGCAGCCAGTAAGCAAACCACGGCGCTTCGATCTTTTCCCGGAAGTAGACACCGGTGTCGCTGTGGAACGGGATATCGCCGAGCGACGAGCCCTTGCCGCCGGCCCAGCCGCCGTGGTTCCAGGGGCCTACGACAAGAAAATTGTAGTTTTTCGTGTCGGTCGCTTCCAGCCGCCCGTAGGTCATGATCGGTCCGAAGAAATCCTCCTGGTCCCACCAGCCGGCGACGTTCAGGTTGGGAACGGTCGGTTCGTGCAGCGTGTAGGCGACGGCATGGCGCTTCCAGAAGTCGTCGTAGCTGCTGTGCGCGACGAAGTTGTTCCAAGTGGGGATCTTGCCGTGAAAATATTCCTCGTTGGCGTTCGCCAGCGGGCCGAGCCGCAGATACCAGTCGAACAGGTCGAAGCGGTCGAAGGGAAAGCTGAAATTCTGGTTGGAACTTTCTAACAGGGCGGTGTACTCGAAGCCGTAGCTCAGGCGGAAGGCCCCGTTGTGGAAGTAGTCGTCGCCAAGCCAGGTATCGCCCATACAAGCCTGCTCGGAAACCGCTTTGAGCGCAGGATGCGGATTGACCATGCCCATGGTGACGAGATAGCCCGGGTAAGAAATGCCGTTCATGCCCACGCGGCCGTTGTTGTTCGGCACGTTCTTCAAGAGCCACTCGATCGTGTCATAGGCGTCACTGCTCTCGTCGACGCCTTTGGCGTCGGGCGCCGTATGCAGCATTTCGAACTGGCCTTCCGAGCCGTAGCGGCCGCGAATGTCCTGAAAGACGAAAATGTAGCCGTCCGAAAACATCTCGGAGTAGCGCAGCAAGTGGCCGCTCATGCCTTTGTCGGGCGCGGAAATTCCGTACGGCGTGCGTTCGAAAAGGAAGGGCAGCGGCGCTTTGGCGTGCTTGGGCGTGTAGATTTCGGTGTGAAGCTTTATGCCGTCGCGCACCGGGATCATCACTTCGCGCTTGTCGAACAGTTTCTCCAGGTCCGGGCGCCGCTCCTGCCAAGCCATAGCGCCGGTGCCGGCCAGACTGCACACCAAGACCAGGCCTAGATAAGCCATCACTCTCCGCGACTGGTTGGTTGCTCTGGACATCCGCCAAGGCCTCCGGTTCCGGGAAAAGCAGCCGAGAAGAATAGCACGAGCGCGCACTCCGCGCGCCGCGGCACTAGGCTCAACCGCGCGCACTCTGATAAAATAACCGGTGCACGGCCACACCTGAGATTTCCTGTTATTCCTGATCCGAGATCGACCGGATCCTGACTACTTGAGGAGATAGGTACGGGCTGCTGGTTGTTCCAGCAGCCATTTTTGTCGCTGGTCGCGTGCGAGCGCGCCCGAATTGTACAAAGACACCGAACATGAGCCAGAACTTACGCAACATAGCCATCATTGCCCACGTAGACCACGGCAAGACCACGCTAGTGGACGCGATGCTGAAGCAGTCCGGCATTTTTCGCGCCAACCAGGAAGTCGCCGAGCGGGTCATGGACTCGAACGACCTCGAGCGCGAGCGCGGCATCACCATCCTTGCCAAGAACACGGCGTTGTTTTTCAAGGACACCAAGATCAACATCGTGGATACGCCCGGCCACAGCGACTTTGGCGGCGAAGTGGAACGCGCGCTGCGCATGGTGGACGGCGTGGTGATGCTGGTGGATGCGAGCGAAGGGCCGCTGCCGCAGACCCGCTACGTCTTGCAGAAGGCGCTCGCCGCCAAGCTGCCCCCGGTCGTGGTCTTGAACAAGATCGACCGCGCAGACGCCCGGCCCAAGGAAGTACTCGACGAAATCTACGACTTGTTCATCGATTTGGACGCGACCGAAGACCAGCTGGACTTTCCGATCGTCTACACCAATGCCCGGGACGGAGTCGCGCATCGTACGCCCGACGACGGCTCGCGGGACTTGCTGCCGCTGTTTGAAACCATCGTGGAGCGCATACCCGCACCGGCGGGCGATCCGCGCGCCGCGCTGCAGCTGCAGGTGATGAACCTCGACTACAGCGAATTTCTCGGGCGCATCGCCATCGCTCGCGTCTTCAGCGGCACCCTGAAGCGCGGCGAGGAAGTCGGCATCAGCAAGCTTGACGGCAGGCTGCAATCGACCCGGATCACCAAGCTATTCACGTTTCGCGGCCTAGAACGCGACGAAGCGGACGAGGTCCAGGCCGGCGACGTGGTGGCGCTGGCCGGGGTGGAAGGCATTCAGATCGGCGAAAGCGTCACCGACCTGGCCAATCCGCAGCCGCTCGAACCGCTCATCATCGACGAACCGACGCTGGCGATGATTTTCACGGTCAACTCCGGCCCGCTTTCCGGGCGCGAAGGCAGCTATCTGACCTCGCGCGACCTGCGCGACCGCCTGGCCCGGGAATTGCTCACCAACGTGTCGATTCGCGTGGAAGACACCGATACGCCGGAGTCGTTCCGCGTGCTCGGGCGCGGTGAACTGCAGCTGGCCATCCTGATCGAAACCATGCGCCGCGAAGGCTTTGAGCTGATGGTTGGCAAGCCGGAAATCGTGGTGCGCACGGAGAACGGCAAAAAGCTGGAACCGGTCGAACGCCTGGTCGTCGACGTTCCGGAAAGCTTCATCGGCATCATTTTGGAAACGCTGGGCAGCCGGCGGGGCGAGATGGCGAAGATGAACAATCACGGTTCCGGCCGTGTGCGCATGGACTTTAAAATTCCGTCGCGCGGGCTGATCGGCCTGCGCAGCCAGCTGCTAACCGACACCCGCGGCACGGCGCTGCTGCACTCGATCTTTGACGGCTGGGTGGAGTACGGCGGCGAAATGGCATTGCGGCCCACCGGGGCGCTGGTAGCGGACCGCGCCGGAGTTTCCACCGCCTATGCGCTCTGGAACATCCAGGAGCGCGGCGAGCTGTTTGTGGGCCCGGCCATCGACGTGTACGAAGGAATGATCGTGGGGGAAAATTCGCGCGAGCAGGACATGGAAGTGAACGTCACGCGCGAGAAAAAGCTGACCAACATGCGCTCGTCCAGCGCCGATGAAGCCATCCGCTTGATTCCCCATCGCGAGTTGAGCCTGGAGCAGGCCATCGAGTTCATCGCCGACGACGAATTCGTTGAGATCACTCCGAAATCGATACGCCTGCGCAAGAAAGTGCTGCAGGCCAACAAGCGGCCGCGCCGCTGGCAGGAGATCCGCGCCAGCCAGGAAGCGGCGGGCTAGACTGGCTCGTCAGTGTGCGGATTTCTCGAGCAAACTCGCCAGCTCCCCGGCCCAGAGAACGGCCCAGGTGTGCGAGCCGTGTCCGTGCGTGCCCTCGCTCGCCGGAATCACAATGAACTTCCCGTTCTTCAGGTGCTTCGCTTCCCGCTCTGCGATTTGGAGTTCCGGCGGATTGATGAAATCATCCGCGGAGTTGATCCACGTCACTCGCGCCCGGATTTCCTCGAGCCGCATGGCGGGATTATAGTTTCTCGAAGCATTGACCTGGTAAAGCAGGTCGTTCGCATCGAGGCTGCCGAAGCGCGCGGCGAAATAGTCGTCCACGAATCTGTCGGCGGCTGCGCGCGTGGCATAAGACTTTTGCATCGCGAGCGGCGCGCTGCCGGCCAGGATCAATAGGTCCTCTGCGGTGCGCAGAGCTTGTTCGGGTTCCTGCCGGTATTCGCCGCCTTGCCATGCGGGATCGTTCCGGATCGCGTCCATCAACATTTTGCGCCACATGCGGTTGCGGCCTGCGATCTCGACCGGCAAGCAGGCCATCGGCATCAGTGCGTCCATGAAGTCGGCATAGGCTTCGCCCCAGACAAACGAGTGCATACAGCCCATGGAGGTGCCGAAAATCAGGCGCAGATGCTCGACGCCCAGGCCCTCGGTCAGCAGCAAATGCTCGGCGGCGACCATGTCGTCGTAATCGTAGGAGGGAAAGCGAGCATGCATTCCGTCGCTCGGCTTCGAGGATTTTCCATGACCGATGCCGTCCGGCAGGATGAGGAAGAATCTGCCGATATCCAGGGGCTGGCCCGGACCGTAGAGCTCGCCCGCAAACTGCGGGGAAAGAAATTGTGCGCCCGAACCGCCCGTGCCGTGCAGGATGAGAACCGCATTGCTGATTCGCCCCTGGCCATCGCGAGCCGCTTTGCCGAGCGTGCGATAGTGCAGCCGGAGTTCGGCCAGCGATTGGCCGGAGCGAAACTTGAAGTCTTTGGCGACGAAGTCGCCCTCCTCGACGGGAAAGTCCGGCGCCCGAGCGGCCGCCGGAGCGCCCGGCCACGGCCGAGCCAGAAGCAAAGCGCAAAGAAGAAGTAAAGTCATGGCGGACCTCCTGCCGGTCTGCACCGCATGAAAGCAATCAAGGCAGCAAATTCTTGCCGTCGGCACTCGGCAGGGAAACGCCGATCAGGTGGGCCAGGGTGGGTGCAATGCTGCGCATGTCGATGAGCCCGAGATGCCGGTTGGCGGGAACTCCCGGGCCGACCAGAAAGAACGACGAGCGCAAATCAGGCAGATCCGGCAGCTCGCCGTGCGTGCCCATGGTGTGCGCCGTCTTGCCCGCCACCGGTCCGGTGACCGAAGCGACCGTCTTCCAGCCCGGCTTCAACCCGACGAAAAACGCCGCGCTCGGATAGCCTCCGCGTTCGTGCACTTCGTCGGCCAGCAGCACACGGTCGATCCCGTTGGCCGAATCGGCTGCCAGCTTCAAAAGCAGGTCGCGCACGGCGATGAAGGTGGCCTGGTCGGCGGGATCTTTCAGCATGATCGCCGCGGAACCGCCGGTTTCCCAAGGCAAGGCCTTCCAGTCCGAGATTTTTCCCTGGTCATTCAAAGTGAAGAGTTTCGCTTGCAAAAACGCCGCGAACAGGTTCAGTTGATTTTCGACCTTGGCGAACCCGTGGTCTGAAACGACTGCGACGTAAGCGTGACCGCGCGAGACCCTTTCGGCCGTCTCACGCAGGGAACCGATCACCGCGTCGAGTCTTTCCAGCACCGCGATCGATTGCGCGCTGAACGGTCCGGAGTCATGCTCTTCGTGATCGAGGCCCAGCAAATGCAGCGTCAGAATCCCCGGATGTTTCGCTTCGAGGATCCATTCGGCGTACTTGCCGCGCAGCGCGTCGGCCTCCGGCGTCGCATCGAATCCGCCCCGGTAGTCGCCAAGTTTCGGCGCGATTTCCGCGAGCAGTCCCGGCGTCGACAGGGCGCGGAGCAGCTTCGCGTCCTCGGGGGTGCCGGCGCGCCAGATTTCCGGAATGAGCCAGTCGATACTCTTCGCGCCGACGGTGACCGGCCACTGGATGCTCGCGGTCTTACGGCCGGCTTGCTTCACGGCGTCCCACAGAGTCGGCACGTGCAGGTCTTCGTTGTACCAATACCAGCCCTCCGCATTTTTTTGCAGCGGATCGAAGACCAAGTTGGCGTAAATCCCGTGCTTTGCGGGCCAGACGCCGGTCACGAGGGTGGTATGGCTCGGATAGGTCACGGTCGGAACCACGCCCTGAACACCGTCGGCAAAAGCGCCTTCTTTTAAAAAACGCCGCAGGTTGGGCACTTTCGCTCCGCGCGCATCGGCCTCCGTAACGTAGTCCGGCCGCATGCCGTCGACCGAGATCATCACCAAAAGCGGCTGGCCGTTCTGCTGTGCTTCGGCGGTGCTAAGGCCCAAAGAGATGCACGCGATCACCAGCGCCAGAGTCAGGCTTATTCTGCCGCGCAAATTCGGGTTCATCCTTCGCTTCTCCTTCTAGAATGTGACATCTTACCCTGGGCCTGGCCGGTGCGTGAGGCTGCGGGCGCAAAATGAGGAGAACATAAGGGCGGAGACAAAATCTCGCCAAATGCGGAAAATGCTTTAGGACGATTCAGAAAAAGCCGAGAATAGGATAGAGTCTATCGAGTTCGAGCAGCCTCTCACTTCGCGCCCAGGGGAATTGTCGAAAGAATGGAACCTTCCAAGTTCTATGATTCACCATGTTTTATCGCTGCCACGGCCACCGCGCTGCCTCCGCACGTCATCACCCGTGACGACGTGAAGTACTACATGGGGCGGGTGTTTGATATCCCCGAGCGCCGGCTGGAAGCCATGATGTCCATCGTGGACAACGCGCAAGTGCACAAGCGCCACGTGATTTTTCCGATCGACTACACGGTTGAGCCGCGCTCGCTGGAAAAGACGAATCAGGAATACATGGACCATGCCATTGCGCTCGGCCAGCGCGCCGCCGAGGAATGCCTGGAGCGCGCGGGCATGCGGGCCGCGGAAATCGATCTGATCATCACCGTCTCCTGCACCGGCTTCATGATTCCGTCGCTTGACGCGCACCTGATCAATCGCATGGGCTTTAGGGCGAATGTGCGCCGCATGCCGTTCACCGAATTGGGCTGCGCGGCCGGGGCCATGGCCATGGGGCGCGCCAGCGACTATCTTCAGGCCTATCCCGGATCGAACGTTTTGGTCATCTCCGTGGAGCTGCCTTCGCTGACCTTTCAGCGCAAGGATATTTCGCAGGCCAACCTGATCTCGTCCATCTTGTTCGGGGACGGAGCGGCGGCCGTCATCATCAGCAGCAAGCCCAATGGCCGCAACCCGCGCATCCTGACTTCGGAAACCTACACCTTCCCGGATTCTTTGGGTGCGATGGGATTCGATCTAAAGGACTCCGGCTTCCATATCCTGCTTTCGAAAGACGTGCCGGAAATGATCGGGGCCAAAATCGAGAGCCTGGTGGATGGTTTCCTCGGACGGCACTGCATGTCGCGCGCCAACATCCGCGGCTGGATTCTCCATCCGGGCGGGTCGCGCTTGCTCGGCAACGTGCAGGAAGCTTTGGGTCTCAACCACTGCGACACCAAGCCTTCCTGGGACATTTTGGGTAACGTCGGCAACCTTTCCAGCGCGACGATTCTTTTCATCCTTCAGGAATGGCTCGAAAAACGGCCTCTTAAGAAGGAGGAAATCGCCATGGCCGCCGCGTTCGGCCCCGGCTTCAGCGCGGAATTCCTATTGCTGCAATGGAACTGAGCGTCTATCTCTTTCTGGCTTTGTTGCTGGCGGTGGGGGCGCTGCGCATTGTCGAACTGCGCATTTCAAAGCGCCATCAGCAGCGCATGGCTTCGCGCGGCGCAGCGAAAGTCAATGATCCCTACTTCCTCTGGATGGCCACGTTTCATACCGTGGTGCTGGTCGGCGCCGGCGCGGAGGTCATCTTCCTGCATCGGCCGCTGGTACCGGCGCTGGCCATTCCGATGTTCCTCCTGTTCGCGGCCGCGAACCTGGTGCGTTGGTGGGTGATCCAGACCCTGGGCGAGCACTGGAACGTCGAGGTCGTTGACTCCACGAAGTTAGGCTTTGTCGCCTCCGGTCCTTTCCGCTACGTGCGCCATCCGAATTACGCCGCCGTCTTCCTGGAGATGATCGCTCTGCCCTTGATCCACACCGCGTGGATCACCGCGCTTTTTGGCGCGATTGCCCACGTTATCGTGCTGTCTCTTCGTCTGTCGGTGGAAGACCCGGTCCTGCTCTCCAATCCCGAATATGCCGCCGCCATGGGTTCTAAACCGCGCTTCCTTCCCGGCCTGTTTTGATAGGATTCCTCAGGAGCTCCCGGTAGTTGGCACTCGGAAGGCGGTGATCTGTGTTCGACAAAGACCTGCTCAAAAACCGCGTCATCTTCCTGTCGGGCGGCGGCTCCGGACTCGGCCGCTCCATGGCGCTGCATTTCGCAGCACTCGGCGCCAGAATGTTCGTCGTCGGCCGGCGCGAGGAATTGCTGAAGGAAACCTGCGCGGCCATCGAGCAGGCGGGCGGCGTTTCCTCCTACGCTCCGTGCGATGTGCGCGACTTCGCCCTGGTCGAAGCCGCCGCGGATCAGGCTGAGGCCGCCCTCGGCCCGGTCGACACGGTCGTCAACAACGCCGCGGGAAACTTCATGGCCCGCACCGAAAAGCTCTCGCCGAACGCATTCGACACCATCGTCAGCATCGTCCTGAACGGCACATTCCACTGCACGCAGGCCTTCGCGCGCAAATGGATCGCACAGAAACGCTCGGGCAACGTCTTGAGCATTACCACCACCTATGCCGCCGCCAATTGCGGCTCGGGCTTCGTCGTGCCTTCTTCCTGCGCCAAAGCCGGGGTGCTGGCTATGACCACTTCGCTCGCGATTGAATGGGCCAGGTACGGCATTCGCCTCAACGCCATAGCGCCGGGACCTTTTCCGACCGAAGGCGCCTGGTCGCGTCTTATGCCCTCGAAGCAATTCGAGGAGCACACGCGCGAAGCGAATCCCATGAAGCGCTTCGGCCGGCACGAAGAGCTCACCAGCCTGGCCGCATTTCTCATCAGCAACATGGCTCCTTACATCAACGGAGAGTGTGTGGTGATTGACGGCGGGCAGTGGCTGCAAGGCGCGGGCGAATTCAACGATCTGCGGCTGCTGCCGGATTCCTACTGGGAGCAGAGGGAAGCCGCTCGCCAGAAGAACTAGCCTGCGCTACTGCGGCAAGGCGCTCGACTTGAGCGCAACCTTCAAGCGCACTTCTCCCAGCGCTTTTCCTTCTAGCGCAGCCTTCACCGCGACTTCCTGCGCGGGGAGCTTTGCCAACTGCTCCTTGGTCAAATCCGGCGTCGCGATTTCGACCATCAGATAGGTTCGCTCCTCCGCCGGCAACTGCGTGCGGCCTTGCCCATTCGCGACTTTCCATCCGGCAGGCGCGGTTACCGCGATTTCCGCCGACGCCGGTCCCAGGTGTCCGATGATGAGAGGTATGGCCAGAGTGGATCCGGCCTTGACTCCGATCTCCGGCGGATGCGCGGATTGCCAGGCGTCTGACCCGCCGTGCGCGTGCCGGAACGCTTCGTAGTAGAACCAGGGACCGCCCAGGGCCAGCCACGAGCCATCGCGTCCAGCCACTGCGCTTCTGGCGACGCTTTCGGTGACGGGTCGGTCGAGATTTGCGAAGACGTCATCGGTCAGAGCGGTTTTAACCGCGGCTTTGCCGAGCGTCAGGGTCATGGGCTCCGGCCAGAACAGATTGTTCGGATCGTCTAGAAACTTCTTGAGTTGCTCTTCGGTCATCTTCTGAAATTCTTGTGCCTGCGGAAACTGCGTCAGATGCGGCAAGGCCGCG
>Ga0126370_10001667_pt1 | contig 10221 bp, 8 predicted proteins | sample PanSoiMetaPlot_3_FD_92586 | JGI IMG/M metagenome (GOLD analysis project Ga0126370, IMG submission 92586) | Tropical forest soil microbial communities from Panama - MetaG Plot_3 | ecosystem: Environmental > Terrestrial > Soil > Tropical forest > Bulk soil | place: Panama | collected 2016-02-17 | reverse complement strand
TGTGACAATGACCGCATCAGCGCCGAGTTCACAGCCTTTCATGCGCATCGCCTCTTGGAGCTGGGCAGCAACTTGAGTCTGGACCTCGTCATAACTTACGTCATTCCACACGGGGACAGCATCTCGGAGAATATCGACGTGTAAAGCGGCCAATTCATCGTATGGCTGGTCTGTCTTTGTTCGAAAAAAATCAAGTTTGCAATCTGATTGCTTGGGTGCAGCACGGATGCCCGAACCAGACGGAATGACGACAACCGTCGGGTGGACCACGCACCCAGCCCAAGTGGCAACGACAAGGATGCCAGTCATCCGAAAAACCCTAGCCATAGGGTGACCTCTCTCACTGTCGGAACAACATCTTCAGGTACGCACGCGCGGCGAAATTATTTCACTCGATTACTTCAACCGCGCCCCGGCTCGCTTTCGCTCTCGGACGGCGACAGCGAGACGCCTCCGACTTCCATTCCGCGATCGTCGCCTTCGCCAGCCGGCGCTTCACCCCAGCTCGCGAACGAAAACATGGGACGCCCCCTCGGGTCCGTCGGACGCTCCTCTCGGGGACGCCGGTCTCCCCATTCTCTGATTTGCTTGCGTCACTTTCCCCGGACTACCACGGCGTCGCAAGACGGTTGTGATGAGCCGGCTCGCTGGCGGGATGACTCGGCGGACGGGAGTGACAAGCGCCCCAAGTGATGATCACTATCAAACCACGCTCTACGTTGGGTTCGAACTGCAGGCCCTTCACAGTTTTTGACGACTTACGGGCAATAGAGTTGACATCAAAGAGCCGAAACCACTTGTGAAACATCAAAATTCGTTGCCCGGAATGCGTCAATTCCTACGGGCGGGAAATGTTTGAAGCGGTCGCTGGTTCAAAAACAGCATTTTCGGAGGCAAACGTCGCTTGTGGAGGAGGGCTTTCTCATGCGAAGGACGTGTGTGCTCGTCGCTGTCGTTTTGGGCTGTTCGACCGTTCGCGTCGCGGCAGATCCGCCGCTGAATCCAGACTGGGTTGGAGAGCTTCAGATTGGTGACTTCAAGCGCTTTGTTCAACTGAAGATCGCTGGCGACCGTCAGCCTCTCGCGGGGACAATCGCGTTTCCAGCCAGCGGTCGAGCAGACATTCCTTTGTCAGACGTTTCCGTGGACCAGGGCCGCCTGAAGTTTGCCTGGACCGATGACGCTGGTCGAGTGCGGTTTGATGGAGTCCTCTCAGCAGGTTTGCTGGAGGGTACCGTCCGAGCGGGCGACAAGCAGGGAACGCTAGAACTCGCGCCCCAAGTGCCCCTTTCCGCCGAGGCACAAGAGCGACTGATCGGCTATTACGAAATGCGGCCGGGAGAGCTTTTGTCGGTGACCCGCTTTCGAATGGGTCCGGTTTACCTGGATTACTCGACAGGACGTGTTGGTGTCCTGTTTCCGTCTTCCACGGATACGTTCTTCGCAGGTCCCGCATTTCAGGTCCCCGTGCCGATCGCCATCAACTGCCAGCTGTCGGGCGACCCGGTGACGAACGGGACTACCTTGCATTGGCGGGACAAGGCGGGCGAGAAGATTGGCCGCAAGCTCGAGCTGCGACAAGAAGAGGTCACGTTTCAAAACGGCGACGTGACCCTTTCCGGCACGCTGGTGATGCCGGTCGGCCAGGGACCGCATCCGGCGATCGTGTTCATTCACGGTTCCGGACCGAAGACGAGGCGGGTGGATGGCTGGTACGCCTATCACGGCATCGCCTACTTATCTTTTGACAAACGAGGCGCCGGCAAATCGACGGGAGACTGGCGCGAGGTCGGCATTTCAGAACTGGCGGACGACGTCCTCGCTGCGGTGCGCTTTCTTAGACAACACCAGGGGATAAAACGCGATCAAATCGGCATCCAAGCCGTCAGCGAAGGCGGCTGGATTGCTCCGGTAGTCGCAACGCGAGATCCCACAATTAAGCTCATCGTCATGAACGCGGGGCCTGCTATGGACTACGTTGGCGAGCTCATGAATGAAGTGGAAGAGGGCGTCAAGGCACGCGGCTTGAGCGGAGATGACTTGACGAAGGCACTCGAATTCAAGCGCAAGGCGCTTCAAATGATCGCCGATGGAGCGGGGCTCAGCGATGATGCCTGGGCCAGCCTGCAGGCGTTTATCGCTCCGTATCGCAACGAACCTTGGTTTTCCTACGTGAAGGAACCTACGGAGAGGGGCCCGGCCCAGAAAAAACTCTACTTGATGGCGCGCCTCAAATCATCTGAGTTCTGGCGCAAGGTCACAATTCCGGTGCTGGCTTTGTACGGGGGCAAGGACCTGAATGTTCCCGCGGCGAAGAATGTCGCCGCGTTGACTCAGGAGCTCAGAGAAGCCGGCAATCGCGATTACACGATCAAGGTCTTCCCCGATGCCAACCACGATGGACTTGAAGCGACGAGCGCCGTGCTCGACGGCGAACAAGTTCGCTATCTCCAGAGATTTGTCCCCGGGTACCTCGATACTCAATTAAAATGGGTGCTGTCTCACTTTGCGACAGTAGAGTCAGCTGAGAGGCACCGCGCGCGACAATAGTGCATCTCTTCCCGCGTCGGTACCTAGACGCTTCGATCCCAGCATGGTCGCCCTCGTTACTTCTTACACGCGAACGACCTGCAACCGCGGCTCGAGCCGCTTCAGATCGTCAGCGTCGCTGCTGACGAACAACCTGACCAGCCCTTCGTGCACGACATCTGGGCTCGTCTATCGGATCAGTCGAGAGAGGCGAACCTGCCGAGCGGGGCTTCGCATCGCTTGGGCTAGCGCTGTCGCTGGAATAGTGACTCGCATGCGTCGCTCCGCCGTGCGCGCAAGGAGGGCGAGAAGACGACGGTCGCCTCGATCGAGTGCAATCAGACCGCCGGCATCAAAGGTGACGCCGCTCAGGCTGCCCTCTTGCGCCGCGTCCCGCGTTTGCGCGGTTTGGCTGAAAGGAGCGCACCCGCCCACGCCCGCTCTTTATTCGTCAACGGCCCGCCACTCTCCTCGAGAGCTCGCTCGAGCATTTCCTTCCATCCGGCGGCGTCGTGGAGCGCCGCTCCCACCGCGTGCCGAACGAACCCCGAGATGCTCGAAGCCTTTCCGGCTCCTACGAGTCTACTGATCTCTTCGAGCTGATCGTTATCGAGCGTAATGGTGAGCTTGGTCGTCGCCATACCGTTTGCCATACCATGCCCCACTCAAGGGCGGTCAATTCGGGGAAGGCGCATGGCATCGACTGGATATTGATCCTAGCAAGGATGCTGAAAACAAGCGGCTGTCGCAAGAGACTTGCGAGTGCTCCATCCCTCTGCACCGATCGCTTTGCGTTGAAAACGCCGGACTCAGACCGTTCGCCCCTTATTTGCGACGTCTCTGCGTGAACGCTCGACCAAGTCGCCGGAGAATACGGTTCGGATCGGCGTGACTGACTGAGGCAACCAAGGTCGTTTAGGGGCCACCACAGTAGTTAAGAGTTTGGATTTAACAATTAATTTCAAAAGTCATTGAAATAATTACGAACGGCCGAGCACATGTTAAATCCAAGGCCTTCACTCCTATGACGGGCTCCCGCAAGCCTTCTCTCGGCCCTTGTTAGGATGTGGTAGTCCTTCCAGGCCTGCCCGATCGAGCGTTCGTTTTGCTTCTTTCGGCCCGGCCGCAGAAAGCAATTCCGCGCCTCTTTTGGACGACGTGGTCCGACTCCATCTTCGAGCCAGCCAGATCAACGGCTGCAGCGTCTGTTTGGACGGGGGATGGCGGCTGATGAAACGGGCGGGCGAGAAGGACGAGCGCATCCACGCCGTGGCAGCGTGGCGGCATGCCCCGTACTTCACCGCAGCAGAACGCGCCGCTCTGGAGCTCACCGAGGCCGTCACCCGACTCAGCGACGGCGAAGACCCGGTACCCGACTCAGTCTGGAAGGAGGCGGCGAAGTATTACGATGAGAGCGCGCTCGCCGAGCTGATCCTCTTCATCGCTCAAACCAATGTCTGGAACCGCCTGAACGTCGCTGCCGGCCTGGTCGCCGGCGAATGGAAACCATAAAAGTTATTCACGAAGTCGGCGCCGAATTATCCCTGGTCTCTTTCAGTTGAATGCGCCCCACGTCAATTGCAGATCTCACGCGGGCGTCTTTAGTGGCCTACACCGAACGGAGGGTTTGATGGGGGCGTTGAGCGATTTCGAGACAGCCACGGCGGTTGAGCGGGTCGGCGAACGCAGCTTTCAGGGCGTCATCGCCGATGGATGGCAGCAGGGACGAGGGGCTTTCGGCGGACTGGTGCTGGGAACGCTCCTCCGGGCCATTCTTCGCTGCGAACCTGACCCGCAGCGTCTAGCGCGCACGCTGGCCGGAGACATTTCTGGCCCGGTCTTGCCGGGCTCGGTAGACATCGAGGTCCGTGAGCTCCGCCGCGGGTCGAACCAGAGCAACTTCGCCGCCGAGCTGACCCAGGGCGGCGCCGTCCTCGCGATTGCAACCGCGGTCTTGAGCAGGGCACGCCCGTCATCGCGCCAGTTCACGCGATTGACTGCGCCCTCCTTGCAGGATTGGCAAAGCGTGCCGGTCGTCCCGATTGCCCCTCCGATCGGTCCGACCTTTGCGCAGCACTACGAATATCGTTTGGCGAGCCCTTGGCCTTTCTCTGGCCATCCGGTGCCCGAGATCGGGGGCTGGATCCGCGAGCAGACGTTGCTCTCTCGGCTGGATGCGCCAGCGATGATTGGCCGATTGGACGCTTGGTATCCGACGCTGTATGTCATTGAGTCGGAGCCGCGGCCCTGCGCTACGGTGCAGTTCACCGCGGAGCTCCTAGCCGATCCCGCTGCGCTTGATCCAGCGCTACCACTCCGCTACCGCGCTGAAATGATTTCATTGAGAGAAGGATTCTTCCTCGAAGCACGCGAGCTGTGGCGCGGTGAGGATCTCGTCGCTTTGAACCAGCAGACTTTCGCGATCATTAAATAGGCGCGCTTCCAAATGGAGCAGCTGCCTTCTGCCTGCGCACGCGGACGCGCGCGGCCTTCCCCGCGTCCGCGGCTCACTCTATCGCGCCGGTCATCGGGAGCGGCGGCCACCGGTTCGTGACCGGCGTCTGCGGAATGTTCTTCTCACAACAGATCCCGACCGCTCGGCAAAAACTCGGGCCAAGGCTGCTTCTTAATTATCGAGAGACAATAAATCCGCCACCGAGACTCGAATCGGATTCGCCAAGATTTGAATTGACTTGACCCTGGTGTTTCGGTATGGGCGCGGCGGACGCGAGAAGTCGCCTGGCGCGTACGGGGGACAAACCAAGTTATCAGTTAAAAGAAGCGTGAGGGGAACTGGTGTTGGCACCGAACTGCCAATCAGCAGTTCGAGTGCTTTTATACGGGATCAAGTTCGCATCCGGATCCGCGAAGTGGTGGCCGCTCGCATCGAGCGCCTGTCGACACTAAGACGGAGGAAACATGTATTTCAATGTTTTTGGAAAAAAAGTTTCGCGGGCCCAGTGGAAGCAGATGCTCAATGCTCAAAAGAACCGCCGCGAGCTCATCGCTGCTCGGCTTGACCGACGAGAGTTGTTCAAACTCGGGCTGCTCACCAGCGGCGGCTATCTCGTAGCGAAGAGCGGGCTGAGTGCTTGGGCCGATGGCGGCTGCGATCCCGGCACCTGTCAGCTGGGCTGCAGCCCGACTACCACGCCTTTTGTTGACCCCCTCACCATTTCGCCGGTCCTGCCCGAGCGACAGCTCAGCGATCCTGGGTTCGCCATGGCGCCGACTGTCTGTCCCAACAGCGCCATCAACCCGGCAAACGGGCTCCCCTTCGAAGGCCGAGGCCAGTTCAACGGCGTGCTCAGACCGGGAACGGACTGTTTCCAGTTTTTCAACCAGTTTCCACCGCAGAAATTTTTCATCGAACGCATGCGGCAAAACACGAATTTTCGTATAACTTCGGACCCGAGGATCCCGCCCCAAACGATATGGGGATTCAACCAGGGAGGAACGGACCCCACCACTGATCCTGCGATCTTTCCTGGACCCACGATTGTCACCCGCTATCAGACCCCCATGCTGGTCCGTCGCTTTAATGAGTTGCCCTCCGGCGCACCCGCAGGTGGTTTTGGAGTTCCCGAGACATCGACTCACCTGCACAATTTCCACTCTGGTCCAGAGAGCGATGGCGGCCCCTGCCGTTGGTTTTTCAGGGGTCAGTACTTCGATTATTACCACACGATGCAGCAAGCCGGATTTAGTTTTGATTTTCCCCCCAATGGAGACGTCAACGAATCCCTCAGTACGCTGTGGTACCACGATCATCGCGTCGATCACACCGCTGAAAACGTCTACAAAGGATTGGCCGGATTCCATCTCATCTTCAATCAGTTTGACACCGGGGACGAGACCACTGGTTTCCACCTTCCCAGTTTCTTCTCAACCCCGCAATTCGATGTCCCGCTGTTCCTCGCGGACAAGCTGATCGATCCGGGAACCGGCCAGCTCTGTTTTGACACGTTTGGCTTTGACGGCTTGGTAGGAGACAAGCTCCTGGTGAACGGCAAGATCCAGCCGTTCTTCGAGGTTCAGAAGCGGCGCTATCGTTTCCGTGTTTTGGATGGTGGGCCGTCTCGATTTTATCAGTTCTTCCTCACCAATCCTGACAATCCGAGTCAGTCGATTCCTTTCTGGCAAATTGCGAATGACGGCAATCTATTGCCGCAGCCGATCCAGATCACCAGCGCACGCATCGGCGTGGCGGAGCGGGTGGACATCATTGTTGACTTCAAACAGATTGCGCAGACGTTCGGTGCCACTCGGCTTTGGCTCGAGAACCGCTTGGAGCAAACCAACGGCCGTGCTCCGACAGACAACATCCTGCCCGCAGGCCAGATTCAGAATGCCCTGGTGGAGTTCCGGATCGTCGGGAACCCGGTAGCGGATGGGAGCGTCGATCCCGCAACCGGACCGCGCTTCTACAATCTGCCGAGCACGACGCCGACGCCGCGCATCACGCGGAACTTCAAATTCGAGCGGTCGAACGGCCAGTGGGCGATCAACGGCCAGTTCATGGATTGCAATACCATCCGTTTCACTGTGCAGAGGAACAGCGTGGAGAAGTGGGTGCTGGAGAACAGCTCGGGAGGCTGGCAGCACCCGATCCACATTCACTTCGAAGAATTTCAAATCCTCTCCATCAACGGCCAGCCGCCGCCTTCTTCTCCGTTGGTTCAGACCGGTCGGAAGGACGTGGTGCGTTTGGAATTTGGGACCACCGTAGAGCTGTTTTTCCGCTTCCGCGATTTCCGCAACGACTACCCGATGCACTGCCACAACACCATCCATGAGGACCACGCGATGATGCTGCTGTGGCAAGTCCAGGACGTCGGCGACAGTAACACCGAGCCCTAGCAACAAGGGACCCGGCAGCACGAGCCAAGGCAAATACGGGCGTCAGCATCGAACAAGAAGAAAGGAGAGAAGAACGATGGTAGCGATGACGAGGCGGAGATGGCTGGCCACGCTCGGGTTGGCGCCGCTGGCGGGCGCCATGACGACTGAGGCCGCGGGCACGCAGCAGCAGCAGAACACCTTCGAGAGCATTCCGCCGCGAGAGCTCCTTCGGCGTCGCCACTTCCCCAACAGCGAGCTCGTCACCCACCAAGGGAAGAAGGTCCACTTTTACGATGATTTGATCAAGGACCGGAAAGTGGTGATCAATTTCATGTATGCCAAATGCGAAGGCATCTGTGTTCCGGTTACGGCAAACCTGGTCAAGGTGCAGAAACTCCTCAAGGGCCGAGTGGGCCGTGACATTTTCATGTATTCGATCACGCTTAAACCCGAGGAGGACACGCCGGGGGTACTCAAGAAGTACGCCCAGACGTTTCACGTCGGTCCTGGCTGGCTGTTTCTCACCGGCAGGCCGAGCGACATCGAGTCGCTGCGCCGCAAGCTCGGCTTCGCGTATGCCGATCCAGTCGAGGATGCCGACAAATCGAACCATGTCGGTATGCTCCGATTCGGCAACGAAACGTTTGCGCGGTGGGCGGCGTGTCCCGGGCAGGCGCATGCTGATTGGATTGTCATCTCGATCCTGTCAGAAGTAGATGGCCCGACGCGGACGGCAATGAAGTAGGCGACGGATGATGGGAAAAGACCCCACGAGGAGGAACGACGTCAGGCAGCGACTGAAAATCGCTTAGCTATAAAGGAGAATCGAGATGAGCAGCAATTCTGTGAGGACTGCCCGACTGTGGAGCGCCCCGCTTTTGGTTGCCCTGGCGCTGGGCGGCGCTTTTGCGCAGACGACCGCGCAAACACAGCCGCTTACCGTTGCCGTGGGAAGCGGCCCAGAGGGGCTGACAGTAGCGTTCGACGGGACTACGCTCACCGTTTGGGTCGCAAACCAATTTAGCAACAGTGTCACCAAATTACGCGCCAGTGATGGATCCAACCTGGGAACATTTCCCGTCGGCAATCACCCGGTTGCTGTCATTGCTTCGATTGCCGTCTCGGGCTCCATGAGCATTTGGGTAGCGAACAACAAGAGCGATACGGTTACGAAGTTGCGGGCGTCCGACGGTGTTGTTCTCGGCGCGTTCCCCACTGGCCAGGGGCCGCAGGGTTTGGCCTTCGATGGCCAGAACATCTGGGTGACGAACGAACGCGGCAGCTCTGTGACAAAGCTTCGAGCCAGCGATGGAGCGAACCTGGGAACATTTCCAGTGGGCACGCGCCCGGTTGGCGTAGCCTTTGATGGGTCGAATATCTGGGTGGCTAACCAACTCAGCAATACGGTGACGAAGTTGTCCGCTTCGGATGGGAGGACTCTCGGCAACTTTCCGGTCGGCAAGGGCCCGTTTGCCGTCGCGGCCGCCGGGGGTTACATCTGGGTGGCGAATTTTTTCAGCAAGAATGTTACGAAGCTATCGCCCACTGCCGGCACCGCGGTTGGTACCTACGTGGTTGGCGACGGCCCAGCAGGTTTTGCCACAGACGGAACCTATTTGTGGGTGTCAAACAACGGAAGCAGCAATGTGATGAAGCTCGACCTGGGCACTGGCAGCGTGCTCAGTACCGTGGCCGTGGGCCGTGGGCCCTTTGGCGTGACCTTTGATGGAGCACACATCTGGGTGGTGAGCTTCGGCACCAATACGGTCTCAAGGCTGTAATCGGTAGGAGCGCCCTGTTCGCGCAGCAAGAGCTAAAAGCCCTTCTCGGCATTGGCGACGTTGTAGATTTTTTCTCCAGCGGCGTAGCGGCGGATCAGCTCCCGTCTCACGCGCCAGGATCGGTCGCCATCGCCGCCCAAGTTTTCGCCGTAAGAGGAAGAGTGCGGCGAAATGATGATATTCGGCGCTGACCACAGCGGATGCCCCTCCGGTGGCGGTTCGGGGTCGGTAACATCGAGCGCCGCGCCACCGAGCTGACCGGACTTGAGCGCAGCGATGAGATCGTTCGTGACGGTGGTGCCGCCGCGTCCCACCGAGATGTAGTAGGCGCCCTTTTTCATCCGCGCAAACATCGCCGCGTCAAACAGTCCCTTGGTCTTTTCGGTCAGGGGCAGGGCATTCACAATCACATCCGCTTGGCTCACCAGCTTGGGGGTTTCTTCAGGAAGCCCAACATATTCGACGAAATTCGGTCCGTCGCGGCTCGAGCTGCGGGTGGCAACCACCCGCATGCCCAAAGCGTGCGCTTTTTGTGCCGCATCAGTACCGATGCCGCCAAGACCCGCGACGAACATGGTCCGGCCCTCGATCTCCCACAGGCGCGTCCGCGCAACGCCGGCTCCCCTCACCCACTTCTGTTGCAACTGTGACCGCATGATTCCGTCGATTCCGCGGGTTAACGCAAACATCAGGGCGATCACATGATCGGAGATTTCGAGCCCAGAGACCCGCTTCATGTTTGTCAGGAGAATGCTCTCTTTGGATTTCAAGTGCGGCGCGCAATATTCGATGCCCGCAGAGTCCGCGTGGATCCAATGCAGGTTCTTCCCCGCCTGCACGATCTGCTCATTGCAAGCGCCAACCACTGCATCGGCGTCGCCAAGCAGGGGCAGTATTTCGCTGCCCGATGCGCCTTGCCTACTGATCGGGATCAGCTTCACGTTCGGCGCAGCAGATTGCAACCAGACAATCCGGTCAGGCGTATCTACGCGCACCACGATCTTCTGCGGCGGCTTCCAGCCCTTGACCATTTCGCGAACCGGTTTGTCGCTTTCTTGCAAACCCAATT
>Ga0126370_10001665_pt1 | contig 10224 bp, 6 predicted proteins | sample PanSoiMetaPlot_3_FD_92586 | JGI IMG/M metagenome (GOLD analysis project Ga0126370, IMG submission 92586) | Tropical forest soil microbial communities from Panama - MetaG Plot_3 | ecosystem: Environmental > Terrestrial > Soil > Tropical forest > Bulk soil | place: Panama | collected 2016-02-17 | reverse complement strand
GCCGCGATGGTCGCGCAGAATCCGATCGAGCTCGACCGTGCAAGCGCCTCGGGACGCGCCGCCCTCGAGCGGCGGCCCGTCCATATCCATGACGTTCTGGCCGATCCCGAGTTCACCTATCTGGCCGGACAACTGCCTTTGCGGACACTGCTGGCGATTCCCATGCTGCGGGCGGACGAGCTGCTGGGCGTCATCCTCATCCGGCGGGACGAGGTGCTTCCGTTCACCGACAGCCAGATCGCGCTGATGGAGACCTTCGCCGACCAGGCGGCCATCGCCATCGAGAATGCGCGCCTGCTCACCGAGTTGCAGACGAAGAACGCCAACCTCACCGAGGCGCTCGAGCAGCAGACGGCGACGAGCGACATCCTTCGCGTCATCTCTCGCTCGCCGACCGACGTCCAACCAGTGTTCGACGCGGTGGCGAGTAGCTCCGCACGCCTGTGCGACTCGCTCGACGCGCACATCTTTCGGCGAGACGGAGACCTCTTGCGACTGGTCGCCCACCACGGGTCGATCCCCATTCAGCCGACCATCCCACTGGTGCGCGGCACCGCCAATGGCCGAGCCGTGCTCGACGGAAGGACTGTTCACGTCATCGACATGCAGGTCGAAGAGCGCGAGTTTCCAGAGGGCCGCGAGAACGCGCGACTCATGGGTCATCGCACCACGCTCAACGTCCCGTTGATGCGCGAAGGTGTCGCGATCGGCGCGATCGGCGTCCGCCGCACCGAGGCGCGATTGTTCAGCGAGCGACAGGTCGCTCTTCTCCAGACCTTCGCAGACCAGGCCGTCATCGCCATCGAGAATGTCCGGCTGTTCACGGAGCTGGAGACGCGCAACACCGAGCTGCGGGTGGCGCTGGAGCAGCAGACGGCCACCAGCGAGCTGCTCAAGGTGATCGGGCAGTCGTCCTTCGACCTGCAGCCCGTGTTCGAGACGCTGGCGGAGAATGCGGTACGACTGTGCGAGGCCGAGCGCGCGCTGATCTTTCGGGCCGACGGTGAAGGTCTGCGAGTCGCAGCCGCCCACAACATCACGGCCGAGCTGAGAGCATTCCTCGCGGTCAACCCCATCATGCCCGGACGCGACAGCTGCGTCGGGCGGGTCGCGCTGGAGCGCCGAACCATTCATATTCACGATGCCCAAACGGACCCGGAGTACACGTCTGGAGCCCGAGAGATCGAGCCGATCCGGACCTTGCTGGGTGTCCCGATGCTCAGGGGAAACGAGTTCCTGGGTGCCATCAACATCGTCCGATATGAGGTTCGACCGTTCACCGACAGCCAGATCGCCCTCATGGAAACCTTCGCCGACCAGGCGGCGATCGCCATCGAGAACGCGCGGCTGCTCACCGAGCTGCAGACCAAGAACTCCGACCTCACCGAGGCACTGGAGCAGCAGACCGCGACGAGCGAGATCTTGCGTGTGATCAGCCAATCGCCGACCGACACGCAGCCGGTGTTCGACGCCATCGTCGCCAGCGCGGCCCGCCTGTGCGACGCCACCTTCAGCTCGGTGACGCAATTCGATGGCGCGATGCTGCAGCTGGTCGCGATGAACAACATGTCGCCGGAGGAGACCGCGGCATACCGTAGTTTGTTCCCGCGAGCCCCGGGCCGCCACTTCATCCTGGGTAGAGCGTTCGTCGATGGCCGGCCGGCGCACGTCGCAGACGTCACCACTGACCCCGACTATGATTCGCGAACGCTCGAGGTGCTGCAGCGCGCCGCGCCCAACCGGACGTATCTCGGGATTCCCATGCTCCGCGACGGCGTTCCGATCGGCTCGATCGGATGCGGGCGTCGTGAGGTGAAGCCGTTCACGGCGACGCAGATCGAGCTCGTCAAGACCTTCGCCGACCAGGCCGTCATCGCCATCGAGAACGTGCGCCTGTTCAAGGAGCTGGAGTCGCGGAATAGCGAGCTACGCGTCGCGCTGGAGCAGCAGACCGCGACCAGCGAGCTGCTCAAGGTGATCGGGCGGTCCACCTTCGACCTGCAGCCAGTGTTCGAGACCCTGGCCGAGAACGCGGTTCGGCTGTGCGAGGCCGAGCGCGCGCTCATCTTCCGTTTCGATGAACAGATTCTCCGGATCGTGGCGGCCCACAATGTTCCGGCTGAGAGCCGAGCGTTCATCGAGCAGAATCCGCCGACGCCCGGCCGCGTCAACGCGGCGGCGCGCGCTGCCCAAACGCGGCGTACGGTGCATATCCTCGACGCGCAGACGGAGCCCGGATATACCTACGGGGTGATTCATCTCGAAAGCGTCCGGACCGTGCTCGCGATCCCCATGCTCCGGGCTGGGGAGCTACTCGGCGTCATCGTCATCTACCGGCACGAAGTGGTTCCGTTCGCGAACAGCCACATCGCCCTCATGGAGACATTCGCCGACCAGGCGGCCATCGCCATCGAGAACGCACGCCTGCTCACCGAGCTGCAGGCGCGCACGGACCAGCTGACCCGGTCGGTCCAGGAGCTGAAGGCGCTTGGCGAGGTCAGCCAGGCCCTCAGCTCCACCCTGAATCTCGAGACGGTGCTCAACACGATCGTCTCCCGTGCCAACCAGCTCGCCGGCACCGAGTCGTGCACGGCCTACGAGTACGACGAGGGCGCGGAAGCCTTCGTCTTTCGCGCCACGCATGGCCTCGACGACGAGGTCTACGAGGTGGCCCGGCACCTCCCGATCCATCGTGGCGAAGGCATCACGGGGCGTATGGCTGTGACGCGCGAGCCGGTACAGATTCCCGATATCGCCGTGCCCGGAGCGTATACCAGCCCGCTGCGCGACGTCCTGTTGCGGACCGGCACTCGGGCTCTTCTGGGCCTTCCGCTCCTGCGCGAGGACCACCTGGTCGGCGGACTCACCGTCAACCGCAGGACGCCGGGAGCATTTCCCGCGGAAGTGATCGACCTGCTCAAGACCTTCGCGAGCCAGTCGGCCGTGGCGATCCAGAACGCGCGCCTGTTCCGCGAGATCGAGGACAAGAGTCGCCAGCTCGAGGTCGCCGACCGGCACAAGTCGGAGTTCCTGGCCAACATGTCGCACGAGTTGCGCACGCCGCTCAACGCGATCATCGGCTACAGCGAGATGCTCCAGGAAGACGCCTCCGACCTCGGGGCCGAGCAGTTCACCGACGACCTCAAGAAAATCAACGCGGCCGGCAAGCACCTGCTGGAGCTGATCAACGCCGTGCTCGATCTCTCCAAGATCGAAGCCGGCAAGATGGATCTCTACCTCGAGAGCTTCGACGTCGGCACTCTGATCCGCGACATCGCCGCGGTCATCCAGCCGCTCGCGGCGAAGAACGCCAATCGCCTGGAGATCCTGTGCCCGGCGACGACCGGCGCCATGCGGGCGGATCTGACGAAGGTGCGCCAGGCGCTCTTCAATCTTCTGAGCAACGCGTGCAAGTTCACGGACCACGGCACGGTGACCCTGGAGGTTCGCCGGGAGGAGCGCGCGGATCAGGACTGGCTGCGCTTCAGCGTCAGCGACAGCGGCATCGGGATGACATCGGAGCAGCTCGAGCGCCTGTTCGAGGCGTTCTCGCAGGCCGACGCGGCCACCACGCGCAAGTTCGGCGGCACGGGCCTGGGCCTGGCGCTGAGCCGGCGCCTCTGCCGCATGATGGGTGGCGACGTCACGGTCGAGAGCGAGGCGGGGCGGGGGAGCACCTTCACGATCCGCCTGCCCGCCGTCGTGGCCGAAGCCGCGGAGCCGGCGCCACCGATCGTGGCGCTGGACCACGCGGTGCCGGGAGTCGGGACCGTCCTGGTCATCGACGACGAGGCCACGATTCGCGACCTGATGCAGCGCTACCTCGTCAAGGAGGGATTTCGCGTCGTGGTGGCGTCGAGCGGGGAGGAAGGGCTGCGCCTGGCCCGCGAGCTGCGGCCGGACGCGATCACGCTCGACGTCATGATGCCCGGGATGGACGGCTGGGCGGTGCTCACCGCGCTCAAGGCCGATCCCATCGTCGCCGACATTCCGGTGGTGATGCTGACGATCGTCGACGACAAGAACCTGGGCTACGCGCTCGGCGCCGCCGACTACCTGACCAAGCCGATCGACCGCGATCGCCTGCTGACCGTCCTGCATGCACACCGGCGCGACCGTCCGGTGCTCATCGTCGACGACGACGCCGGCCTCCGCCAGCTCCTGCGTCGCATGCTCGAGCCGGAAGGCTACGCGGTCGTCGAGGCCGAGAATGGCCGGGTCGCACTCGAGTGCCTGCGCGGCATGTCGCCCAGCGTCGTCCTGCTCGACCTCATGATGCCGGAGATGGACGGCTTCGAGTTCGTCGCCGAGTTCCGCCGGCACGAGGTCTCGCGCGGTATTCCGATCGTGGTCATCACGGCCCGCGATCTCTCGCGCGAGGACCGCGAGCGCCTCAATGGTTACGTGCAGAAAATCCTCCAGAAGGGGGCGCACGGCCGCGACGCGCTGCTGGCCGAGGTGCGCGAGCTGGTGGCGGCGAGTGTCGCCCGCCGGAAGCCGAAGGCCTGATGGCCAAGCTCCTGCTCGTCGAAGACAATGAGATGAATCGGGATATGCTGTCCCGCCGTCTCGCGCGCCGCGGCTACGAGGTGGCGCTCGCCGTCGACGGCGAGCAAGGCGTGGCGATGGCGCGCTCGGAGGCGCCGGCGCTGATCCTGATGGACATGAGCCTGCCCGGGCTCGACGGCTGGGAGGCGACTCGTCAGATCAAGGCCGCGCCCGAGACCCGCTCGATCCCGGTGATCGCGCTCACCGCGCACGCGATGTCCGGCGACCGTGAGAAGGCGATTGGCGCCGGCTGCGACGACTTCGACACCAAGCCGGTCGACTTCACCCGGCTCGTCGAGAAGATCGAGGCGCTGCTCGCGCGGGCAGCCGGCCCGTGAGCATCGATCCGGCCGCGCAGCTGCGGCACGAGCTGCGCACCCCGCTCAATCACATCATCGGCTACGCGGAGCTCCTGATCGAAGAGCTCGCCGACGGCGCCAAGCCCGAGCTCTCGACGGGTCTCGAGACGCTCCGCACTGACGCGCGGCAGCTGCTGACCCTGCTGAACGAGGTCCTGGCGCGTGGGCAGGCGGGGCCGCCCGACCTCGCGGCCGCCCGCGGGACCCTGGGCGCTCCACTCGATCGCATCCGCTCCGCCGGCGAAGCGCTCCACCGGCAGGCGTCGGAGACAAACGCCGCCGCCTTGTTGCCGGATCTGGAGCGCATCCGCGCCGCGACCGATCGCCTGGTCGAGATGCTCGGTCGCGGCAGCGCCGCACCCGATCGCGCGGGCGCGGTCGAGGCGGCCGCCGGGCGGTCGAGCTCGAGTCAGTCGGCGCCGAGCCGACCCGTGGTCCTCGTCGTGGACGACAACGAAGAGAATCGCGACATGCTCGCCCGCCGGCTGGCGCGTCAGAGCTACGAGGTGATTCGCGCCGCAGGCGGGCTCGCCGCGCTCGAGACGCTCGGTGCGCGCCCGGTCGACCTGGTGCTGCTGGACGTGATGATGCCGGATCTCGACGGCTACACCGTGCTCCAGCGCATGAAGGCCGACGCCGCGCTTCGCGACATCCCCGTGCTCATGATCTCGGCGCTCGACGAGCTTGAGAGCGTCGTGCGCTGCATCCAGCTCGGCGCTGAAGACTATCTCAACAAGCCGTTCGATCCGGTCCTGCTGCAGGCCCGAGTCGGCGCCTGCCTGGAAAAGAAGCGGCTTCACGATCAGGAAGCCCGCCATCGTCAGGAGCTCGCCGAGTGGAACCAGAAGCTCGAACGGCGCGTGGCCGAGCAGGTCGCTCAGCTCGAGCGACTCGGCCGGCTCAAGCGCTTCTTCTCGCCACAGCTCGCCGAGCTCATCGTGGCCGGTGGCACCGACGATCCGCTGAAAACTCACCGTCGAGAGGTCACGGTGGTGTTCCTGGACCTCCGCGGCTTCACCGCTTTCGCGGAGACGGCCGAGCCCGAGGAGGTCATGGGCGTGCTGCGCGAGTACCACGCCGAGATGGGGCGGCTCATCCTGGAGCACGAGGGCACGCTCGAGCGCTTCACCGGCGACGGCATGATGGTCTTCTTCAACGATCCGATCGAGGTGGCGAATCCGGCCGAGCGCGCGGTCCGCATGGCCGTCGCCATGCGCGACGTGGTCGGCCGGCTCGCCGCACGCTGGCGCAAGCGCGGCTGGGATCTGGCGCTGGGCGTGGGCATCGCTCAGGGCTATGCCACGATCGGGGCGATCGGGTTCGAGGGGCGACTGGACTACGGCGCGATCGGAACCGTCACGAACCTGGCGGCGCGACTCTGCGGTGAAGCCGGCGTGGGACAGATTCTCATGTCCGCCCGGGTCGCCGCAGCGGTCGAGAGTCTGGCGGATGCCGACGATGTCGGGCCGTTCACCCTCAAGGGACTCGTCCGCCCGGTCCCGGTCTGGAGCGTGCGCGGCCTGCGATAGCGACGCACCATGTCGCCGATCGACTTGCAGCGGGCGTATCGTTCCCGCGGCGTTGACGTGGCCGGAGGCCCGTGGATACGATCGACGCGATGGCCGACTACGAGATCAGGACACGGCGGTTCACGCGAGCGGAATACGAGAGGCTGATCGACCTCGGCGTGTTTCGATCCGGCGAAGAGATCGAGCTCATCGGCGGCGAGCTCTTGGTCGCCGAGCCACAAGGTGCGCCGCACTACACGGCGATCCGCAAGACCGCGAAGGCGCTCGAGGCGGCGTTCGGCCCCGGATGGGAAGTGAGAACCGAGGGGCCCATCGGGCTCGATGACGAATCAGAGCCCGAGCCCGACGTCGCGGTCGTCCCCGGCGGGCCCGAGGACTACGCGCGCGCGCATCCCTCGCGTCCCGTTCTCACGGTCGAGGTGGCCGAGTCGAGCCTGGCGCTCGATCGGCAGCGCAAAGGCAGTCTCTACGCCCGGGCCGGGCTGACGGACTACTGGGTGCTCAATCTGATCGACCGCGTCCTCGAGGTCTACCGCGAGCCCATCCCCGATGCTGCATCGCCGTTCGGCTGGCGGTACGCCCGGCGCGAAATGCTCGATGCCTCCGCGCACGTCACCCCGCTGGCTGCGCCCGCGGTAAGCGTCCGGGTTACGAATCTTCTGCCCTGAGGCCCGGCCGCGGCCCATCCCTCTCGCCGGCGGCGCAGCAATGTCGGCGTCGTGCATCAGCCCTGTCAGCGAGCCGGCTTACGGTAGACTTGGGGCCATGAGCCTAGCCATCCGCCAGATCCATCCGGTCTTCGTGGGCGAGGTCTCCGGGGTCGACCTCGCGGGGCCCCTCAGCTCCGACGAGGCGGCGGCGATCGAGGCGGGGATGGATCGCCACGCGGTGCTCGTCTTCCACGACCAGAAGATCACCGACGAGCAGCAGATGGCGTTCAGCAAGAATTTCGGCTCCCTCGAAGACGCGCGCGGCGGCAACATCACCAAGCCCGAGGACAAGCGGCTTCAGACCGGCATGAACGACGTCTCGAACCTCGGGCGCGACGGCCAGCCGCTGTCGCGCGAGTCCCGCGTGCGCCTGTTCAATCTCGGCAACATGCTCTGGCACTCCGACAGCTCGTTCCGGGCCGTGCCGGCGAAGTATTCGCTCCTGTCAGCGCGCGTCGTGAACCCGGCCGGCGGTAACACCGAGTTCGCCGACATGCGCGCGGCGTACGACACGCTCGACCCGGCGACGAAGGCGCAGATCGAAGATCTGATCTGCGAGCACTCGCTCATGTACTCGCGCGGCTCGCTCGGCCTGCTCGACTACTCGGACGAGGAGCGCGCGATGTTCCGGCCGGTGCGCCAGCGCCTCGTGCGCACGCACCCCGTGACCGGCCGCAAGTCACTCTATCTCTCGTCGCACGCCGGGGCGATCCTCGGCATGCCGATGCCGGAGGCGCGCATTTTCTTGAAGGATCTGACCGAGCACGCCACCCAGCCGAAGTTCGTCTACGTGCACCAGTGGCGAGTGGGGGATCTGGTCATGTGGGACAACCGCCAGATGATGCACCGCGTGCGCCGCTACGACGAGACCCGGCCGCGCGACATGCGCCGCACCACGGTCGCGGGCAATGCACCCACCGCCGCACAGGTCTAGGCCGCGGAGCCGAGCGTTGATGAACCTCCTCCTGTACGCGATCGTGATGTGCGTGGTGGTGCTGACGACGGCCGCGCCCGCATCGGCCGAGTGGTTCGCCGACGCGTACGTCGGACGGACCTTCACCCTGAACGACGACGTCACCGTGCACAGCCCGCCCGGGCTCAGCGTCTACCGCGACACCGAATTCGACCAGTCGTGGATCATCGGCGGACGCTTCGGCCGCTATCTCGACGCGGCACCCTTCCTCGGCCTGGCGATCGACGCGTCCACCTTCTTTCCGACCATCGGCCCGCAGCAGCTGCACATCGACGGCTGCGTGCCGTCGGGCGGATGCAGCGGGGGCCAGGGCGGCACCACCGGGCGGATCGATGTCGACGTCATCGCGCTCTCGCTCGACGTGTTGCTGCGCCTGCCGCTCCTGAAATCGCAGGACGCGCCGTGGGGGCGGCTGCAGCCGTACATCACGGCCGGTGTGCCGTTCTTCTACACCACCGTGACGCCGCGGACGACCGCGCAGTTTCGCAACCAGGACGGCGACACGGACTTCAACTTCGGCTACAAGGCGGGGGCCGGCCTTGCGTTCCAGGTCGCGCCGAACCTCATGCTCTTCGCCGAATACCGCTACACGCACACCGAGGTGGCCGTCGACCTGCGCGACTCGGCGCTCGTCAAGAAGGCGCCGGTGCACTTCGACCTCAGCACGCACTACGCGGTCGTGGGCCTGTCGGCGCGCTGGTAGACGCGCCGGCCGCGCGTCAGGCCGGACCCGAGTCGGCCGGCGGCGGCTCGAGGCCGTCGAGGTGGGCGATGCAGTTCAGCAGGCGCACGCGCCACGGCGCCGGCCAGTCGACGATGGTCAGCGAGGTATTGTCCCAGCGCTCCGGCGCCGTCTCCCCATCGGCGAGGACCAGATGCCGGGCCGCGAGCGATCGGCACACCAGCCCGTGCGTCACGACCGCCAGCCGCCCGCCGTCGGCCGCGGCCAGCTCCTGTACGCGGGCCCACGCCCGGTCGACGCGCGCATGGAACACCGCCCAGCTCTCGCCGTTTGGCGGCGCGTAGTCGGGCGCGAACATGTCGAAGCCGAGCTCCGCATAGGGCGTGCCGCGCAGATCACCGAAGTTCCGCTCTCGCAGCAACGGCTCGACCACGAGCGGTGCGCCGGTCGCTCGCTGCAGATGCTCGGCGGTCGTCAGCGCCCGCGCGTAGTCGCTGGCGACGATGCGCGCGATGGGCTCGGACGCCAGCCGCCGCGCGAGCCGCTCGGCCTGCACGACGCCGCGCGGCGAGAGCGGAACGTGCGGGTGCTGGACGATCCGCAGCGCGTTGCCGTCGGTCTCGCCGTGGCGGATCAGGAAGAGCCGGCTCACCGGGCGCCGTCGCAGACGGTCGCGAGCACCGCCGGCAGGGCCGCCAGCACCTCGCGCAGGCACACGCGTACCCGGGCGATGTTGGCCTCGGCCTTCTCGGGAATCTCGCCGCGCGACACCTGGGCGATGAACTCGTCCCGGCCGGTCGCCATCAGGAGCGAGGCGTTGACCTCGAGCTGCAGCGCGTGCACGCGCCGCGTCCCGGGCTGGCCGTACGTCGTCACGATGTTGCCGCCGGCGTAGCCGCTGACGTTGGCGTGCACCTCGAAGCCGTGGCGGGTGAAGATCGCGGCCACCGTCCGGGCGAGCTCGGGCGCGCAGGTCGTATCGTGCCGCGTGCCGATGATCACCTGGTGGTCCTTCATCCGGCGCGGGCTCCCGGTGTGGCCGTCGAGCAGCAGCGCGTAGCCGTAGTGCCGGGAGAGCTCGCCGAGCAGGACATCGAGCGTCGAGTAGTACGGGTCGTAGAGCGTCCGGAGCCGTTCCTCGAGGTCCGCGAGCGCCAGCGGGTGCCGGAAGATCGGCGCTTCGCGCATCGTGTGGGTGCGGACCACGCCGCGGCGCGAGCGCACCTCGCCGTCCTGGTGCTCGAAGTCGTCGCGGCGCCGGTTGACGTCGACGAACATCCGCGAGAACGGCGTGGCCAGCACGGTCGCGCCGTGCTCGTGCAGGTCGCCGTAGAGATCGCCCACGAAGGTGTCGGCGAATCCGTAGGCGAAGGTCTCGAACCAGGGCTCACGGTAATGGTCGCGCGTGATGTGCGGCAGGGGC
>Ga0126370_10001664_pt1 | contig 10224 bp, 3 predicted proteins | sample PanSoiMetaPlot_3_FD_92586 | JGI IMG/M metagenome (GOLD analysis project Ga0126370, IMG submission 92586) | Tropical forest soil microbial communities from Panama - MetaG Plot_3 | ecosystem: Environmental > Terrestrial > Soil > Tropical forest > Bulk soil | place: Panama | collected 2016-02-17 | reverse complement strand
CTCCATTTCGATCGTATAGTCTTCGGGGTGCGCGTTTACCGTGATTTCTGCGAAATAGCTGATCTTGCGGGAGAGCGCCGAGGCGATGTGAAGGTCAAACTGGCCAAGATTAAAGCCACTGTTCGTTCCTTTTTGGTCGGTGGCAGAGAAATTGGCATCCGCAAAACCGTGAACCTCGAGCGTGGGGTAGTGCGCTTCCAATTGCTGAGCGGCTTCTTGCATTACTTGGGCCTTGTGCTCGCTCGTTTGCGAAGAGGACACGCCCACCAGGGGCTGGGGCGTCGCCGGCGGAGTCACGGGTGTAGCGGCGGCGCTCAAGGCCGGGGGCCCCGATGCCAACTGACCGGACTTTAGCTCCGCGACTTGCTTTTCGAGCAGCTCGACGCGCGCCAACAAGGCCTTAATCTGCTCGGTCTGGTCGGCGACCGGTGCGTCCTGTCCACGCGCAAAACTCGCGGCAAATAGCATCGTCGTAGCGAAAATCAATGGCCAACGCATCGTATTTTCTCCCACGCTATGTGCGTTAGTGACGTTAGTTAGACTTTGGATTTAAGAACTGCGGACCCGATCCCGAAATCCTTTGAACCCGGTTAGCGGTCCGCCATTGTTCGTGGGATTCGATTGGTGGCCAATCCGCACCAGGAAAGCCGGCGGTATTCTATGCCCGGGGGAAAAAATGTTAAAGGCCTGTCATTTTGGGTGTGCTTCGCTCGCCAGCCGTGAGGAAGCTTTGCATACGAACAACGAAAGTTGTACGTTATCAGCCGGGCTGTAAAGGGCAAATCGCAGAACCTACGGCATACAGTCGGGAGGTCAAACTATGGCAACTCCCATGCCGATGAACGATGAAGCCGCTCGGCTTGCCAATCTGCAGAAATACGCCATTCTCGACACGGAGCCGGAGCAGGCCTTTGATGACCTGGTCCTGCTGGCTTCTTTCATTTGCAACGCGCCGATCGCGCTCATATCGCTGGTTGATAAAGACCGCCAGTGGTTCAAGTCGAAATTGGGACTCTCCATTTCGGAATCTCCGCGCGAAATCGCCTTTTGTGCCACCGCCATTCGACAACCGGATGTTTTTGTCGTAACCGATACCCTTAACGACGAACGATTCCGCAACAACCCGCTGGTAACGGCGGAACCAAACATCCGGTTTTACGCTGGAGCGCCCTTAATCAACGAGGATGGCTTCGCGCTGGGCACTTTATGCGTGATCGATCAAACCCCGCGCGAGTTTGGAGCCGGCGAACGGGCGGCGCTGAAGGCGCTCAGTCGTCTGGTTTTGGCTCAATTGGAGTTTCGGCGCAATTTGCTGCTCTTGAAAGAAGCGCTGAACGACCGCGCGAAGGAAGAGCATGAACGCCAGCGTGAGCTGGTAAAGTTGCAGCAGACCCTGCTGCGGGTCACAGGTTTGCGCGCCTGAACGATATCGCACGGCGCATGCACCGCTGGGATTCGGATCGCCAGGTCGCCCGCCGACTCGCCTATCAAACTCCTTCTGCCAGGACGGTCTAGAAGCTCAAACGCAACCCAAACTGAATCGCGCGCGGAGTGCTGATTTGCGCCGACAGACCATTGTAAGCGGAGCTGAACCCGCCGACGGCGCCCCAATCGCCCGTATCTCCGAGAATCAGGTACGGGTCGGACATCTGGTTGTGGTTAAAAAGGTTGGTGAAGACAGTCTGGAACTCAAGGCTTACGCGCTCTGCGATCTTGATGTTCTTTTTCACGCTGAAATCGACATTCCAATACGGCATGCCCCGGAGAATGCCGGCTCCTCCGCCGTCTGAGGGATCGATACCGAGTATCGGGTTCCGGAAGCAAAAATAGGAAGCGTCCGGATCCTTGAACATGCTCGGCCCAAAGAAGTTCGAACCCAAGCCCAAGGCACTGGGAGCAGGGTTGTTGTGACGCGAGCTACCGAAGTTGTTCGGGCAGATGAGAACCGCGTTCTGCAATGCTGCAAAGTTCGCTCCCTCGCCTTCGCCGAACGACTGGCCTCCTCCGTAGATTTCGTTGGCGAAGGCATCGGTGGGTTGCACTTCCAATGGCAGTCCGCTACCCACCGTGAAGATCGGCGCAAAAGACCAGCCGCCCAAAATGTGCCCAAGGGCGCCGTGCTGTTCGCGGTAAATACGCGGCTCATAGACCGTCCACAAGTTCCACAGAAACTTGCGATCCCAGGGCTGCAGTCCGTAAGCAGCATGCAGATTGTAGGCATCCGGAACGGTGAACTGGCTCGTAGCTTGAACCTCGGAACCTGTACCGAGCGCCTTCCCGTACGTGAAGTTGCTTTGCATGGTGATGCCGCGCCAGTCCGACATTTTCAGGGTGATGAATCCAGCGTTGTAGTTGCCCCACCCTACGCTCGCGTTCATGCCGACACCCGAAGTGAGCTGGCCATTGGCTCCGAAGCAGCCGGGCGTGTTCGGAACGCAGCCCGGTGGATTCGCAATCGGCGTATTCATCATGGTGCGGGGGAAATTGAATGCGCCTTGGTCCAAATCGCTCCAGAGAGCCCAGACGTTGTTTTGCGCGATATTGCCGCTGGCGCCTTCGTTCGCCGCTACCGCGGCCGTACAGCTGGCGAATCCTGCGCAATAGGCTGGATTCAAGGCCGCTTCAAAAAACGGCTGCGGGGTTAGCGCATTGGGGTTCATCACGTTGCCGTTAACTCCGCCGCAGAAGCCACCGGCAAGACCGGCGTTTCCACCACAGTATTGCCAGACCATTTGGCCGTAGGCCTTGGCGAAGGATTGCCCGCCGATCGTCATCATGTAAGGAACCGCGTTGATGTTGATAGGCTGGAATTCGTGACTGATTTTTCTGCCGATGTAGCCGAATTCGACGGAAAACTTGCTGTTGATCTGGCGTTGCACGGTGAAATCGAACTGATGGCTCATGCTTGGCCGGAAATTGGGGTCTAGCCCTTCGCCGGCGCCAGCGGCGATTTCATTGATGCCCGGGAAGTCCGGCTGGCTGAGCGTCTGGCCGGGAACCGGGAGTGGCGCCACTAAGCCGCCCCAGCCGCCGGCTGACGGGCCGAGGCGAAATGCGTTGTTAGGATTTCCGGAACCTCCGCTGCAGGTTCCGTCCATCAGCGGACCGAAGCACTGCACCGCCTGAATCAAGCCGGTGCCAAGCAGCGGAACAAGCACAAGTCCCACGCCGTTCAACCGCCCGTAGAGGATGCTATAGCCGCCACGAATCACTGTTTTGTTTCTACCGAAAACGTCGCCGAGCAATCCTGAGTCGAATCGCGGATTCCAAGCTGCCGCAATGCGCGGGCTGAACGATTTGTAAAAGGGATTGTAGGGGTACTTCGGGTGCCCTGCGACATTGTGCACCAGAGTAAAGCCGACAGGTGGATTGAATGCCTGCCCGTTCAACGCGGCCTGCTCTCTTTCCTTGAGGTACTGCATGGTGTCGATCGGTTTGTTGTTTTCGTCTACCAGGACGACCTGCTTTCCGTCTTTCTCAACGGGTGGCATCTCTAGCGTCCAGCCCAAGCCGTAGTTCAGCGTCAAAGTCGGTTTCACTTTCCAGGTGTCGCTGAAGTACAAGTTGTAGAACGGAATCGTGCTCTGATCGAAAGCCGGCGTGTTGGGCGGATTGAGCTCGAGATTGGAGCCGGTGCGCGTATAAGCGATCTGGGTGAGGCTCGGAATTCCTAGAACGATGGCATAGTCGCGAGACCAACTAGAGCCGAGCCCGGCCGGGACGAAGCCAGTCATGTTCATCCCGTTGACGCTTCCGGTGCCAGCTCCAGCGCCCATGGCGTAAACGGTTTGGTAGTTGATGCCGCCGCCGTTGTCGGTGCGCTGGTGATAGTTCCAGTTTCGCTGGTAGCTCCCGCCAAACTGGAACAGGTGTGCGCCCTTCAGCCAGCTGAGATCGTCGCGGATCATGTGATCCTGTCCGTCCCAGAAGCGCGTGCGAACGTTCTGGGTATCCAGGTTGTATGGGGCCAGCACATTGGTGCGGCTTTCACCGAAGGGTTCAATGGCCCCGCCGAGACCGTCGACTTGCGGCGGCTGGGCTTTAGACGCCCGCGCCCAGTAGTTGCGCAGATAGCTGTAGTGAAAACTGTTGGTGAGGTTATTGGTGATGTTGGTGGTCAGACCGGCTGTAAGGTACCAGGGGACCTGCGGGCGGCTGGCAACGGAGGCGGGCACGCCCAGAGTGTCGCCTGAAAAGAAACCGCCGATGTCCACCTGGTTATTTGTAGCGCGTTCCATGTGGTAGTAGCGGTAGGTCACATTGAAGTGCCATTTGGGGCCGAAGTCATGATCCAGACGCGCAACTCCAAAGTTGTCGCTCCACGGGAGCGCCGCTTGTCCACGGAAGGCGAGCACATTTAAACCGTCGCAACGGGACAGCCCCAGGCAAGCGGTGCCCTGATTGGACGGTGGCATGAACTGCCACATGGCTTGCATGACGGGACTCACGCCCAATCCGCGCGGATCGAGGCTCGTTCCCGAACCCGGATATGTCGTTCCCGGCACCAGCGCGCCAATGGCAGGAGCCGTCGAGGGATACAGCGTAGAGGTCGGATTGAGATTGTAGACGGTGCCATCAAACTGTAGCAGACCCAGTTCCATTCCTTCCGATGGAACGGCCCGAGTGACCGTGGTCGAGTTGGGGAACCGAAAGCCTTCATAGTTGACGAAGAGATACCATTTTCCTCTTAGGAATTCCTTGGGAAGAACCGGACCGCCGAGCGCGCCGCCGAATCGATTGTAGTGATAGACCGGGACCGGAGTGTTGGACGCATTGTTATCGAAGGTGTTCGCGTTCCACGCGTTGTTCAAATAGTATTCGTAAAGCGTGCCGTGCCAGGCGTTCGTACCGCGTTTCGTAATCATTTGCACTTGCGCGCCTGCCGAGCTGTTGAAATCCGCGGTCTGGTTGGTGGTTCCTACGGTGAACTCTTCAATGCTATCGACCGGCGTGGGCATGACGCCTGAAGGGCCGCCGCCGCCTGGTGCTCCAGTAACGGCTGTTACCGTGACGTAGCTGTTGACGACCCCGCCGCTTGGGTCGCCCGCAAAGCTGGGAGTGTAGGTATTCTGCGTGCCGTCCATATCGCTCGAATTGTTTCCGCCATCCAGTTGAAATGTGTTTTGATCCTGATTGGCTCCGGCCACGCTTCCGTCGGGGGCGACACCAGGCTGAAGAGTGACGAATGTACTAGCATCTCGCCCGAGCCCGGGAAGAGCGGTCAGCGCGACGCCACTGATTGTGTTGCTGATCGTGGCGTTGGTCGTTTGCAGTTCGGCACCAGTCGCTGCCATCACTTCAACGGTTTCAACCATCGATCCCAGCGCGAGCTGGGTGTCCAGCGTGAGTGTCGTGCCTACGGAAACCACTTGCCGCACAAATTTCGTCGTCCGGAATCCAGTCTTCCCGATGGAGACATCGTAAGCGCCGGGCGGAACGTTTGGAAAAATGTATCTTCCCGCATCGTTCGTGACGGCCGTTCGTTCCGCGCTGGTAGACGAGTCCGTCAGCGTGACCGTGGCGCCGGCTACCGCTGCATTCGACGGATCCGTAATGGTTCCCTGCACAGATCCGGTTGACGCTGCCTGCCCCCACGTTGCGCTAGAACTGCACAGCCCAAGACACACCAGCAGAAAACAGGCCCACAATTTAGTTTTGTAAAGCATCGGACCTACCCCCAGTTCACTTCGCCCGCACAAAACCACGAGGAATTTTCTTTCGAGATACGCCGATGCAAAATACTTGTCAATACGATAACTGCTGATTTTCTCGGAATTTAGAAAAGTTTTATAACAGCGCGCTCTAATTTTTAGGGGAGTTACCGTATGAGCCGCCAGCAAGCCGACAGGTTGAGAACCGTGATCAAAAGGTGGGGGGGGAACAGCGCCTCGGAAGGATGGGTTGTTGGATTGGCGGTACCGTTTTCCGAAACTTTGTTTTATCGAGTTCCCCTCTAATGAACCAGATGGTAGAAGGAGTTATGAGCTCGACAAACTGAGAGCGAATCTCGAGCAGGCGCACCGCGAAGCCATCGACGATTTAAGACTTTCCCCCGCACCTGCAATCATCCTTGCTTACAAAAATATTTATGGCGTCTTTCCCAATGGTTGGCCGCCATGGGAGTTTACCGAACGCAATGATTGAGTTCGTAGGTTACTTTTTGACTGGCCATAAGATATGAGAAGGCGGTTGTCGATTGGCGAACACCGTATGCGCTGAAGCGTTCGCCATTCTCTATCCTCTGAATACTATCCGACGTCGACCTGCTTTTGCGACCTCGATTGCGAGCTCCGCGGGCTGACGCGACGCTTTTATTGAAGCTTGCCATATTCGGCTTTGGCAGCGCCGAGAAGAGGAAGATCGGGATCGGCATCTTTCCACGAAGCGAGAAAATCCTGATACGCGGCGCGCGCCTTGTCCTTATCGCCTTCCATAGCGTAGGCCCGCGCTAAGTAGAGCTGTGCCAGCCACGCGTTCGGATCCTGGTAGAGATCGCGCTGCAAGGCGAGGGCGGACTGCAAGACCCTTTCCGCTTCGTGCGGCTGGTGGTTCAACAAGAGTGCCTGCCCGTGCAGAGTCCGGGTTTCGGCCCACGCGTTGTAGTAGAGTGTCGCGCTCTTCAGGAAATCCAGAGCTTTGGCGCCATTGCCGTGGATTACTTCGATGCGCGCGTGAACCGCGGGCGCCCACAGCGACTGGACCCAGGTGTCTTGCGGTCGCTTGCGCGCCAGATCATCGATAAGTTTGAGTGCAGCGGCATCGTTCCCCATCATCGCTTGGGCTTCCGCCACGCAAGCGCTGATCCTTTGACCCTGCCCGCTTGTCAGCGCAGCAGGCAGATCCAACTTCGGATGGTTCCTGGGAGCGATAAGGGCCACAGTTTGCGCGCGGTTGCAGACCGCCTGGGCTTGCGATTCCGGGAGCCCGGCGCGGCGCGAGGCGTCTTCGGCGCGTAAGAGCAGCTCCTCCGCCTTGCGCAACTGCCCGTGGCCCGCTGCGCGTCCGGCTTCAGGCAGCAGCGCAAAACTAATGAGACTGGCTGGATCAGCCGCAGCCAACTGACTCTCTCTGCTGAATGTCGCGGTGTCGCCCTGCACCAGGGCAACACCGGCCAACTCGGCGTGAAACAGCGGTGCGCCATTGGTTTTTTGCAACGCGGTCTGAATCAGCGCCCTAGCTTCCTCAAAACGCCCAAGCGAAGCGTACGCGTAAGACGCATTCAGATAGCCGTACTGGGAATCCGGTGCAACACGGATGCCGTCCAGGGAATACTTAAGGGCTCTTTCCTGGTCCCCCAGGAGGGCATAGGAGACGGCGATATTCGAGTAAGCAGTTTCGTCGTTCGGGTAGGTCTGTTGATAGGTGGTCCAAGCCTGCAAGGACTTTTCGATGTCGCCATTCGCATCGTAGTAGTGCCCTTCGATATACAGCCGTTCCTTTTCGCTGGCGCGATTCCTGAGGTCGAAGGCCTGCTTCTGGTATTGCTCATAAGCGCCCCACTGCCCCATGTTGTGGTAGGTGGTTCCCAGATAGGCGTAAGCCGACGGGAAATTGGGATCGAGCTCAATGGCGTGCTTCAAAAGGGGTACAGCACCCGTCTCGTTCCCCTTATTCCGCATGGCGAGCGCATCGCTGTAGGCTTTTAGTGCCTCCAGGGAAGACGTTGTCGCCTCTTCCAGAGGCTTGTCGAACTTCTTGACGGAGACGAGAGATTCGCCAAGCTTGCCGCGCATGCGGGAAACTGCGGAACCGAGCGTGCCCAACACGTCTTCCTTCTTCGTCGCCTGAAGCTGTTCTTGCGCGATGTTGTCTCCTGTGGCTGCATTCACCGCGCTCAAGGTGATGACGTATTGCGATCCGAGAGAGGCAATGGCGCCTGAAAGCATCGCTTTGATGCCGTTACGGGTGCAGATCTGGCGGCCGATTTCGGGAGTGATCCGGGCTTCGGCGGGCAGCCCCATCAGTTTTAGAGTTTGCTGGACTTTCTGATCGGAAACTACGTTGAGATAGGGCGACTGGCCGAGGCCGACGGAAGTGGCGCTCTTGAGGGTGCCGTCGAAGACCGCGTCGCCCGTGGTATTGGTGAAATCGGTGACGAGGATGAGGTCCTTGTCGGTGAGGGCGCGCGCAGGCTTGTGCAACACAAAGATTGCCGCTGCGAAGCCGACGACGATGGCGGCAGCCGCTCCGCCCCACGTTTTCTTCTTTGCGGCCCATGCGGGAACAGTGATGGTGGTGGAACCAGATCTTGCGGAGGTCTGCGCGCCGGAAGCTGGAGGCGTTAGGACGGCAGTTCCACCAGATGCGGCCACAGGAGTACCGGCAGAAGGCGAGAGGGCGGCGGACTTCACGGCCGATTCGTGGAGCGCCGCCGGCACCCCGCGCGTGCTGGTATCCCGCTTCAAGCGAGCCAGATCCGCATGCATTTCGGCGGCACTCTGATAACGAAGCGTGCGGTCTTTCTCCAAGGCCTTGCTAATGATGTCATCCAGTTTCGGCGGCATGTCCGGATTTAGGCGAATCGCAGGCGTCGGTTCCTTTTCCAGGATGGCGTTGAAGATCAGCGCGGACGTGTCGCCACGAAAAGGTAGCGTGCCACTGGCCATTTCATAAAGTACGGTGCCAAAAGAGAAAAGATCGGTGCGCGGATCTAGCTCCTTGCCACGGGCCTGTTCGGGAGACATGTAGGAGACAGTGCCGATCGCGGTGCCCGGATTGGTGAGGTGATCGGGATCTACCGTGTCGGCCGAGGTCGCGCCTGCTTTGCCGGCGGAATCAGCCTTCAGCGTAATCTTTGCCAGGCCGAAATCGAGAATCTTTGCGTGGCCGCGAACGGTGACAAAGATATTGGCGGGCTTGATGTCACGGTGGACGATGCCTTTCGCGTGGGCAGCTTCAAGCGCTTCGGAGATTTCGATGGCCAGCGAAAGCAAAATGTCCGTTTCCATCGGACAGCTGGACATCACATGCTTCAAGGTATGGCCTTCCAGGAATTCCATTGCGATGAAGGCGCGGCCGTCCTGTTCGCCAATGTCGTAAATGGTGCAGATGTTCGGATGATTGAGCGCGGAGGCAGCCTTGGCTTCACGTTTGAAACGCTCGAGCGCGTGGGCATCTTGCGCGAGATCTTCCGGAAGGAATTTCAGCGCGACGGCACGGTCGAGGCGAGTGTCCTCGGCCTTGAAAACTACGCCCATCCCGCCACCGCCAAGCTTCTCCAAAATACGGTAGTGCGAAATGGTCTGGCCAAGCAGAGATGAGTCTGACATTGCGCCCAATCTTATTTGGGCCTCCGTGGCAAGTCAACGCGGGACGAGCCACGCCGGATGAATCGCGTTTCGCTATCGAAGCGCGGCGGAAAGTGGTAGGTTTCACGAGAGGAAACGGGAGACCAACCGCATGGATCAACGAGACCTGCGACGGGCATCTTCGGCGGCGGTTTTGGTTTCGATGAGTGCGTTGCTCGGTGCGGGCATTGGCGCGACTCAGACCGCCAGGGGCACCGATGAATCAAACGAAAAGGCGGCTGCATGGAATCCTAAAGCGGCTGCGGCTTATCTGGACCAGCGCGAACGCTGGTGGATGGGTTGGCAAGACGCAGCCCGCGAGCATGGGACGTTTTGTATTTCGTGCCACACTTCCGTGCCCTACGCACTAGCCCGGCCGGCGCTGCGCGATACGCTTGGCGAAAAGGCGCCAACTGAGGTTGAGCAGGCGTTGATCGCAAACGCGGCAAAACGTGTGCGCATGTGGAAGGAGCTTTCGCCGGTCTACAACGACAAGGATGATGGGCCGAACAAAAGCGCTGAGTCTCGCTCGACCGAGGCGGTGCTGTTGGCATTTACGCTGGCTTCGAATGATGCGCGAAGCGGTAGATTGAGCGACGAAACGCGGCTTGCGTTCGAGAATCTGTGGAGGCTGCAGCAGACCTCCGGACCGTTGAAAGGTGCCTGGCTTTGGCAGTTGTTTGATTTAAATCCATGGGAAGGAAGCATCTCTCCCTATAACGGTGCGACTCTCGCGGCGATTGCCGTGGGCACGGCTCCCGAGCATTACCGCTCGACCCCGGCGATACAGGAAAATCTCAAACTGCTGCGCGAGTATCTCGACCGCGAATACGATTCGCAACCACTGCTCAATCGTGTTTCGCTGCTTTGCGCAGCAGCGAAATGGCCGGGCCTGGCAACCCCGGAGAGGCAGAGATCGATTGTTAGCGACATCTTG
>Ga0126370_10001663_pt1 | contig 10228 bp, 11 predicted proteins | sample PanSoiMetaPlot_3_FD_92586 | JGI IMG/M metagenome (GOLD analysis project Ga0126370, IMG submission 92586) | Tropical forest soil microbial communities from Panama - MetaG Plot_3 | ecosystem: Environmental > Terrestrial > Soil > Tropical forest > Bulk soil | place: Panama | collected 2016-02-17 | reverse complement strand
TTGCATATCGCGAGCTCGTCGACGCGCTCCGCTCGGCGTGCGCGGAGCGGCTAGTGTCCGAGCAGGCCGGCCCCGACGGCCTTCGAGTCTATTGCTACACCTCGTCGTGCGTATACGACGGGCAATGGAATGATGCGACGCTCATCGCGCGGGGACTGATTCTCGACAGCAAGAACGAGACGGTGGTGGCGACGCCGTTTCCAAAGTTCTTCAACGTCTTCGAACGCGGTGAGACGATCCCGGACTTGGCGTTCGAAACCTTCGAGAAGGTCGATGGCAGCCTGATCATCATCTTCTGGCATGACGACGAATGGAAGACCGCCACCAAGGGCGCGTTCGCCTCCCCGCAGGCGCAATGGGCCGCCGCGCGGCTCAAGACCTACGATCTCACCGCACTGCAGCCGGGCACCACCTACCTAGCCGAAGCCGTCTATGCGGAGAATCGCATCGTGGTGCGCTACGCGGATGACGCGTTGGTACTGCTCGCTGCCTATGACGAGTCCGGCGCAGAGCTGTCCTATGCATCCCTGTGCGAGACCGCCGAGCGGCTGGGCTGGCGGATGGCGACACGGCACGGCTACGATTCGCTGTCGCAACTCATGACGGAAGCCAAGGACCTGCCGTCCGACGCGGAAGGTTTCGTGGTCCGGTTCAGCGATGGCCTTCGGCTGAAGATCAAAGGCGCCGAATATCGCCGGATCCACGCCCTCATCTCGCGCATCACGCCGCTCGCCATGTGGGAGCTCATGCAGGCGGGTGACGACCTTGCCAAGGTACGCAGGGACATTCCCGAAGAGTTCTGGAGCGACTTCGACGCGATCTGCGCGTTGCTGACGCGACAGCTCGACACGGTCCTGGAGACCGCCAAGCGCGAGGCCGCCTCGGTCACACATCTGAGCGACAAGGATGTCGGGCTGCGGCTCGCTCAATTTCCCGCCGACATCCGGCCGCTCATCTTCCCCTATCGCAAGCAGAGCGGCGACCTGCTGTCCGGGCGCGCGCGCGAGATCGTGTTCCGCCTGATCCGGCCGACCGCCAATGAACTTCCGGGCTACGAGCCGTCCTACGCGATCAACCGCGTGCTCGACGAATCGATGTGATGAGCCGCGCGTCGACGCGCCATGGCGGAACCCATCATCGTTCGTACAGCGGGGATAGGATGGCCGCTTGCCTGCGCCGACAATGGACCTGTAGAGAGTAGACGTCAGATCGTCCATTGCAGGAGCAGTGGCTCAAGCTGCTCGATATGGCGGACGACATTCGCGCGTTCATCGCTGCGAACGAAGGGCAGTTGAAGGCGAAGGAGTATGGCGTGTTCTCATGAACCGCCCGCCCGTGTCCGCTTTCGGGCAAACCGGACACCGGGCCGACATCGTCGATTGACCGCGTCTGACCAGAGCGACCACCAGTCCTCGGCATCGATGCGTGCTCATTGCCCTGGTAAGATGTCGGTGCCAGCAACGTATCGTCACTGGGTTCCTGATGACGTTCAAAGACGGCCCCGCCATCGAAAATAGGTACTTCGACCAGCGATCTTGCGGCAAAGTGGTCAGGATCGGCGCCGTCGCCTGCGCGGCGGTCTTGGCCGGCGCGGTGGTCTTTCTCGTTCTGTTTGATCCGTCGCATTCACACTGTGCCGGATGGGAAATCCCGGCAAAGAACGGCGGCGGCTCAGTCTGGGCTTTTGTTGGAGCCGTAGGCTTGTGGGCGGCGTGGATCGGTTTTCTGGCCATAAAATGGGATTCGGTTGCCTGCTGGTATGTTGAGCGCCTTGAGCGCGACGAGCGGTTGGCGCAATCCGATACGGGCGCGGGCTGGAAGCGGGCCTTGGCCAACTTTCGCATTCATCGCGCTCGCACCCGAATGTTTTACTTTCACCTGATTGACTTCCGTGGGCTGTTGATCGTCGTCATGGCCGGCTCGGTATTTTTCTGCGCGGTACCCCTTCTGATCGTGACCCTCACCTGTTTCTGGAATCTGTAGCCCGGATGGAGCGAAGCGACATCCGGGACAACATTGCCATTCGGCCCCATTCCTTGAAGCAGCGTGGCTCATGCTGGTGGCGTCGACGTGATCCCTGCACTACGAAGGTCGATCCGATTCCGCGCAACAGGACCGAAACCCCATGTTTGTGGTTCCGCCACTTGCCGGTCGAATAGCTCGCTACGTTGGGATCACCGTGGCTTGCATGCTTTTCGTGGCGTTGCTGCTGCTCTGGATCGCTGTCTCGATGCCTCGGTCGTGGTGGTATTGGTCGTACATGCGACAAGCAGAGACCTATGTTTCCCAATTCGAGAAGTTCAAAACGGAACATGGATACTATCCCGACGAAGACAATCAAAAAATATTCGAGCTCTCAGAATCCAATCCGTATTTTTATGAGTCGGATGGCAAGCAATACTGCGTAGGATTTAGCGTCGGATTCGATGACACCTATCGCTTCTGCTCTACAACGCGAAAGTGGACGTACGGATCGGACCCCAATCCCTTCAGGCGTGAAGAAGCGCCGCAGTGAGGTGAGATCAGTTAGGGGCCCTACTCATTAAGCTTAGTCCGTACAGACCAGACAGTCTGGCCTTGAGTCGACCAGGCGTGCGCACCGCGCAAATCTCGCCCGCAAGCTTTGCTAGCCGGCGCGCTCGACGGTAGTCGCCTGGTGAATCGGATCGACCTGCTGAACGGGGCCGGCTGCGCGAGGCGACTGGCCGGCTACGGCGCCGAATAGGAGCGCCGCGCCGACGATGAGGGCGGGGGCAATGCATATCAGCGCGATCGTGCAATTCGCGAATGTCCGGTTCATGATTCTCTCCTGCGTGGCTTGCCGAGAAGTGCCTCGGCCCATCCGAATTCATTGGCGACTGCGCGAAGAGTAGGCCACGGCCACGCGCACGTATGTGAGCGAGGCCACACTCGAATGCTTTTTTTGAGCGGCTTGACCGCGGATCATCGCACAACCCGAAAAAAAATTTGCCGATCCTGTGAATTAGCTCACAGTGCCGCAGGCGGCCCGCGCGCTATAACGATGAGAACATCACTGGCGTATTCGGTGGGTGAGGCGCTCACCCAAATCCAGGAGCAAAGATCATGACCACCACCGCCTACACCGCAAAGCGTTCGATCCTATCGCTGGCTGCAGTGGCGCTAACCTTCGGTTTGACCTCTGGGCTCTTCTACTTCGCGCCGAGCTTCGCCAATGAGCCGACCGTCCCGGGCATCGACAATGGGCATGGCTTGGCGACGAAGTCAGCGAGCGCAATCGTGCCCTGCCTCATGCCTGAGGCTTGGCGGCGGGCCTGCAAACAGTAGCGCAATCTTTCCCTTCGTTAGCGACACGCAACCCGGCTGGCGGCTGGACACTCGAGTGATGCCAAGGCGCATCGCCGCTGCCGGATACGGCACTTAGCATTTGCTGCCCGGATGGAGCGAAGCTCCATCCGGGAAATCAAATTGCATCGGTATGAGCTGATCCCGGATTTCGCCACGCTCAATCCGGGCTACGCCTGCCGGACCGGCAGGATGCGTCACGGGCCATCGAGATCATCGAAGATGAGATCAGGCAAGTCGCTTGAAAATGCCGGGTTTAGATGGGCTCTCCCTTCCGACCAACCACGCGGGCACGAAGCCGCTCGGCAATCTCCCTCATCTTTTTGAGCGTCTCTTCGTCGGGGTCGGTCGTGCGTATCTCACCGTCGAGAAAATCAAACCCGACGAAGTCGCGGCTGCTGTGCCCTGTCCACCATACAAAGCCCGAGCCAGGTTTAGGCCCGATCGGTATGTTCATCCCAGAGGGCGTCCTCCCCATACGAATGGTATGTCGATCCCATTCACGTGTGTCACTCACTTCTGCAAGCCATTCATCGAGAGCGATCGGAGTTTCCCTTGAAATATGTACATCCCGTGGGCGCATCCTTCAGTCTCCTTGTCCCAATCAGCGTACACTGGATTGATCGTCGGTCGTTAGTAACATTGCCCATCCGTGTGGGCTGATCCCGGATTTCGCTGCGTTCAATCCGGGCTACGCCTGCTTTCAGCCCATGTTTGATTGCCGTAACAATCCGCAGAATTCGCGCGTTGAAGCCATTGAGCCATAGGCGCAATGCGGAGCCTATTGCGCCGGCTAATGTGATTTGACGCAATACGCTATTGCGCCCTACGCGCTTTCAAATGAAAGGATGACCGGATGCAGGCACGATTGGACCCGCGGAAAGTCGCTCCAGAGGCGATGAAGGCAGTGTCGGATCTCCATGCTTATGTGCGCAGGTGCGGACTCGACCACAATCTGCTCGAGCTCATCAAGCTGCGGGCGTCGCAGATCAATGGCTGCGCCTGGTGCATGGATATGCACGCCAAGGAGCTGCGCGCCGCTGGAGAAACCGAGCAGCGTCTTTATCTTCTCAGTGCCTGGCGGGAATGCCCGTTCTATTCCGAGCGTGAGCGCGCCGCGCTGGCCTGGACCGAAGCCTTGACACGGCTGACCGATGGCAACGTGCCGGACGACGTGTTTGCGCTGGCGCGGGGACAGTTCACGGAAGAAGAACTGGTCAAGCTCACGCTCGCGATCGTCGCCATCAATGGCGCCAATCGCATTAACATCGCCTTCCGCACCGTGCCGGGCGACTATCAACCGGCGGACCGCACCGCTGCCGAGTGACAGCCGTTCAGCTCCTGCAGCCCGGATGGAGCAAAGCGACATCCAGGGAATGACATTGCATCGCTATGAGCTGATGCCGGATTTCGCGACGCTCAATCCGGGATACGCACGCGGTTCCAGTTGTTTGAACTCAACCTCTCTGCGTCATGCCCGCGCTTGCAGCCAAGCTTGCGCAGGCTGCATAAATTTGCCTGCGCGGGCATCCACGTCTTTTCCGGGAGCAAGTAAGACGTGGATGGCCGGGACATAAGCGCGTTGACGCGCGTCTTCGACGCGCTAAGCCCGGCCATGACGAACGAGAGACCTGACCAGGTGGAAACAGCTCTATCTTGCTCCGCGACCCGCGATCCATTCAGCGCTGGTTATCGTGTGCCCTGTTCGCGGAGGAATTTCGCGGCGGAATCATGACTCGCCGAGTGGCGCCCTGATCGTGTTTTTCATGCCACTTCGGGCCGGGCCCGCGCATGTAGTGAAGTTCAGGCCGATAGGCCGGAAACAGAGCCTTCGTCAGCGCATGCCACAGTTGGAGCCGGGAACCCGTGGCGGGTGCTGGACCGAAAACATGAGCGGTCGACCGCGTCCATGTCATGGCGGTCACACCACGAGAGTCCAGGCGAGGTGCATCCCAATCAGGCCGGCGAGCACCCACGGCAGTATCTCCAAAACGAAGGTTGACAACCGTTGCAACATGAGCGGCGGGAGTTCCGTCATCGTGAACCTCGCATTGATTGCGTACGATCGTTTCAAGCGGTCATTTCAAACGGTCATTTGAAATTCAAACGGCCGTTTATGGCAGAAAGATGGCGGGCGGGAAAGAATGGTGGGGGCGGCTTCGTTCACATGTGTTTGGCCTTCGCAAGCCGGGACGACGGGTCACATTCTCTGTGCCAGCAGTTGCGCACCCGCGCGCGGGGGCCTATTCTGAATTCAAACGATTGTTTGAAAACTCTGGGGAGCCGATGAGCCGCGCAGCCGACTACACGCGCCAGAACATCATGAAGGCCGCTGTCGCGCTGTTCGCCGAACACGGCTACGAGGGTGCCAGCGTGCGGGCGATCGTGACCAAGGCCGGCGTCAACCAGGCGGCAATTAATTACCACTTCAAGGGCAAGGACGGACTCTACCTGGAAGTGCTGAAGGCGGCCTTCGAGGGCTATACGCGGCTCGATGGCTTCGACCCGGAGACATTGAAGGACTTGCCGCGCGACGAGGCGTTGCGAAGCTTTGTGCAGCAACAGCTTCGGCCGCTACTCGCCCGCGATGAGATGAGCCGCTTTATCCGCATCTTCGCCTGGGAGAACGTGCAGCCGAGCAAGGCGCTGCGCAAGCTCATAACAACGAACGCGACGCCGTTTCTCGCCCGCGCCGGGGACTTGGTGCGGCGGTTCCTGCCGCCGGGCACCTCGGACAAGGATGCCGCGTGTACGGCCATCTGGTTGATGGGGCAATGCAGCATCTTCGTGCGCAATCGCGAGCAGTTCGCGCAGCCGCCGTTCAATCTGAAAATCGACGAGACCTTCGTCGAGCAACTGACCGATTTAGTTTGCGCGTTGGCGCTGAGAGGGCTGACCCGGGCTGCGTGATGTGGCGCACTTCCCAGGACCGCGGAATCGGGTCCTTACGCCGGAGCGGACGGCTTGCAGCGATCTGCGGCTCGTCTTGGTTAGCTACCGTAAAGCGCGCATTCGTCGTATGGTCGTCAAAGCGGGCGGCCGTTGCCGAAATGGTCATGCCACCCAAGCCCCCAGGGCTCAGCCCATCTCCTTCTTGGATATCGCGTCGATGTGCTCACTCAGCAATGCTGGGTCACGCAGCGCAGCAGCTTTGGCGATTGGGGAAGGCTCGTTTGGTCCGGGGGGAAACGGCGGCATCGGAAACGCCCGATTCCAAGCTGAGACGAACGCGCGGAGAGCACCGGCGCCGACCGCACGCAGCATGCGCCATGCCCGCACTTTCAGTACGGTGCCGCGTTTGTACGCCGGGTTGTCAATTACGCGCAGCTTTCCCATGGGTCGCTCGCGAAGCGTAGCACATCGCCCAGCCTCTGGCGAAGTCACCATATTGCCCAGCCTCTCGGCGAACGTCACCATTCGGTCCGGCTCCGACCTACCGAAATGTCTCCTCATCCGCCACTATTGGGGGACAAGCGGACATCAAGCGCGCCCGATCCGAGTGCCCCAGCCCGCATAGGCGGAGCGAGATGCGGGGGGTGCCTGGTGCGACTGTCAACGGATTTCGCTCGCGGCTTCCCAGGGACCGACACCATCTTCCCGTGCAGCGCGGCCGTGTTACAATTGTTCGATTTCGCCCGGTACGAGATTACTCATCTAATGGAGCTTATTGCAATGGAAACAATCCTCGTCAGATTTGAGCTCTCGGACGAGCGTCTCGCTGAAGAAGTTGCAGACGACTTAGACTTAGCTGGAGCTGAGATAAAGAGCCGCCCAAAACGCGGTTTGGTACCTGTTTTACCGATCGTTATTGGAGTACTGATCGCCGTAGCGGGCTTAGCAACAATCGTCCAAAAGATCATTAACGGTCGAAAATGTCGGATGATCATCGATGCCAGGACAATCGAGATTATAAGCAGAGTGGACTGCTCGATCAAAGATGGCCGTCTTATCATCATTACCAAGGATGGTGAAAAAGTTTCTGTAGTCGATGCTCCGGCGGCGATTGACCTGACAGGCCTTGTTACTGCCGCAACTAAGGGCACTGTCGAGGAGATAAAAAAGATCGCACGGGAATCGGGCGCTAAAGTCGAACTTACTTAACGAGGATAGATTCAGTGGGATGGCTTTCCTCCTTGACCCGTAAGCTGTCGGGCATTGATGCGCTGGCTCGTCAGGACTATGAGCATCTTATTCTCGAAAACTTCGGCCAAGGTTGTTTGGAACTGGCTCTAAAAACAGGCGGTGGTCTGGACGCGCTTGCCAATCCAATCTTGCGCAAAGCAACCAGTGGCATTCCTTATGGTGTTTGGTGTGGCCTCTGGCCGGTCTCCTCGTACAACGTTCACGTCGAACGAACGGCGCGAGGCGCGGTCATCGTGTTGTCGACGGGATTCTTACAAGCCATCGTCGATTTCACCTACCTCGTCTTGAACCAAGTTGAACTTGACTACGACCCTCAACCACCTAAGAGAATCCCGCAAGGCGACGTCACAAAATATCTGCTACGAATCGCCGAAGCGACCCAGCCGCCGATAAAGGTGTTCGTACCACCCGTTGGAGGACTACCCGGAACTCTTTTCGCCGAGTTCAGCTCTATGGCCGAGACACGGTCGAGGCTTTTTGCCGAAATTGTGCGGAGCAGTATTGGCTTCGCAATTGCGCACGAAGTGGCTCACATTCGTCTCGGACATTTGGATCGGCCCACCATTCGCGCTGGTCCCAATAATCACAAAGGACAGGACCCTTTGCCGGAAGACCGCCGAAAACTGGTCAATCTCTTATTCTCTTGGTCCGAAGAGATCGACGCGGATGCCGAAGCTTTGAGGATAATGGTTGGGATGCCAAGGCGTTACTGGGACGAGAATTACTGGGAAATACCGTACTTTGGAGCTGTTGTATTCGCCGACCTCACCGATGCTGTATTTAAACCCGAGGGCGTGCAGCGATATCCACACCCCATACTGCGACGCTCTGCAGCGATTGGCACGGTGAATTCAAAAAGCAGGCCTCTTGAATTTCCCATTTGCGAGCCGCTCGTTCGAACCATCGAGATCCTACGGTACGGTCCTGAGGTACGAGCCGATATGACAGCCCTGAATCGGATTTATGCTTGGGGCTTGGAATTCAAGGCCGATGAGCGTCCCCGCGGGACAATCGTCGAAGGGGTGCGCGTACGCACCCTCGACCAAATCGACGCATTCATTGCTGCCGATTTCGCGCGTGCCCGAGCATCCGTTGCTTACCTTGGCATAGCAGCGCGCGGAGTGTCTCGGCTACTCTCGGCGCCTGATCGTATCGAGTTTGCAATCTATTATGATTCGTTTCGGCGTAAGTTCGGGTTGCATCAGGAGTGGGCCGAGGCTGATCGCTTGATTCGTTTGGCTATCACAGACTTGGACCTGACGCTTGAGCTTTGGCGCCGGTCAGTTGTGCAAAGCAATCAGGTTTAACGCTACTTTCGGCCGATCGCAACTTGCAGTCAGGCGCGCGGGTAGAATTTATGGGGGGCGGCCTGGCGACCCCCCCATTTTGTTCGCAGAAGCTTCTGCGCATCACGAACACCCCGTCGTGCTTCCGCACGTGTCGCACTTGAGGCACGTGCCGTTCCGCACCAGCGTGAAGTTCAGGCACTCGGTGCACATCTCGCCCTCGTAGCCCTTGGCCTTGGCTTCGGCGCGGCGTTCGGCGGCGAGCGCCTTGGCCTCGGCGCGCGCGTTCGCCTGCGGTCGCGTCTGCTGCTCGAGCTGCTCGGCCGGCGACAGCCTACGCTCGGGCTCGCTCCTGAGCACGGTGGTGCCCGAAACTTCCGCGCGCGGACCGGAGGAGGTGAGGGCGGTGACCTTCCCGCCGCCGATCTGTCCGCCGCCCGGCGCGCCGCGCGCCCCACCCTCCGCGCTCTGCGGGGAGGGCGAGCCGCCCGGCATCACCACGAGCTTGTCGGTGCGCGACCGCGTCAGTCCACGTGAGACGAATTGCGAGCCCGAGGGCTTGCCCTCGACGACGCCCTTGCCGAGCGCGTCGAAGCCCGACTCGGTCGGATCGACGTGGGCGAGGTCGAAGCGCTCGAGATAGCTCACCGCCAGCTCGCGGAACACGTAGTCGAGGATCGAGGTCGCGTATTTGATCGAGTCGTTGCCCTGCACCGGGCCGGCCGGTTCGAACCGCGTGAAGGTGAAGGCATCGACGTATTCCTCGAGCGGCACGCCGTACTGAAGTCCGAGCGACACCGCGATCGCAAAATTGTTGATGAAGGAGCGCAGCGCCGCGCCTTCCTTGTGCATGTCGATGAAGATCTCGCCGAGCCGGCCATCGTCGTACTCGCCGGTGCGCAGATAGACCTTGTGGCCGCCGACCACCGCCTTCTGCGTGTAGCCCTTGCGGCGGTCGGGCATGCGCTCGCGCTCACGCATCACCACGATGCGCTCGACCACCTTCTCCACCACCTTCTCGGTCAGCGCCGCGACCCGCGCCGCCTGCGGCTTGTCGAGGAACGCCTCGATGACGTCGTCATCCTCGTCCTCGTCCTCGATCAGCTGGCTCTGCAACGGCTGCGACAGCTTGGAGCCGTCGCGGTAGAGCGCGTTGGCCTTGAGCGCGAGCTTCCAGGACAGGAGATAGGCGGCCTTGCAGTCCTCGACCGTGGCGTCGTTCGGCATGTTGATGGTCTTGGAGATCGCGCCGGTGATGAACGGCTGCGCCGCCGCCAGCATGCGGATGTGGCTCTCGACCGAGAGGTAGCGCTTGCCGTTCCTGCCGCACGGGTTGGCGCAGTCGAACACCGGGTAATGCTCGACCTTGAGATGCGGCGCGCCCTCGACCGTCATGGCGCCGCAGACGTGCACGTTCGCCGCTTCGATCTCGCGCTTGGTGAAGCCGAGCGCGGCGAGGAGGTCGAACTTCGGAT
>Ga0126370_10001661_pt1 | contig 10238 bp, 18 predicted proteins | sample PanSoiMetaPlot_3_FD_92586 | JGI IMG/M metagenome (GOLD analysis project Ga0126370, IMG submission 92586) | Tropical forest soil microbial communities from Panama - MetaG Plot_3 | ecosystem: Environmental > Terrestrial > Soil > Tropical forest > Bulk soil | place: Panama | collected 2016-02-17 | reverse complement strand
GCTGTCCACGCCCGAGTTCATCGGCAGCCCGCCCATGATGTTCTGGAGGTCGCCCTTGAGCAGGGCCTCGGCCTGGAGGGTGATGTTGGCGGCGGCGGGGTCGATCGGGAGGGTGCCGACCTGGCCGGGATCCTCGACCAGCCACTGGGCCTGCGGCTCAAAGACGAATGCCTCAGGGTCGTCCACATCGGAGCGAATCAGGGTGATCACGTTGGCGAGCATCCGAACCACGTCGATCCGCTGGTTCTGGAGCGTCCAGAGCATCTCCTGAAGCTGGGCGAGCGCCTCGACGACCGAAAGGCCGGGGATCTGAAAGGCGTCGGGCATCCCCGAGCAGACGATGAACGGCAGCCTCCCCATCCACAGCGGGTTGGGCCTGTCCTTGAGCACAACGGCCCTGTTGCCGACCGTGATGACGCGCTCGGGCGTCCAGTACTCCAGCACCTCGATCAGGCCCTTGGTGCGGTCGATGTTGCGTAGCCGCATCTCGCGGGCGGTGATGTCACCGCCGCTGGCGGCGTTGTTCTGCCCCTGGCCGGGCTTGATCTTCTCGACGTTCTCGTAGTCGTAGTAGCCGTCACCGACCTTTCGCTTGAGCGAGGCGTACGTCTCCCAGGTGCGGTGGATCAGGTACTCGGACTTCTCCACCGACGGTGACTGACCGGGCCAGAAGAAGTCCCGCACGTCCACGACCTCGGAGCAGGCGTCGTCGATCACGAGCGTGTCTTCCTGCTGCTCCTCGCGGTAGACGGTGATCGAGTCGTACTGCTGGCCGAAGGCGTCCACGATCGCGAGCGAGTGCGGCGCGAGCTTGGTCACGTCCCGAGTCTCGGTGTGCCAGTAGCTCTTCAGCACCGACATCCCCGCGATCATGTCCTGCTGCATGAAGCTCCGCTGCCGCTCTGCGAAGTGGTCGCGCTCAAGGGCGTAGGAGAGCGTGTCGGAGATCGCGTCGATCGAGTGGACGCGGTCGATCACCTCCATCAGCGGCTCGTCCGGGCGCGGGCGCGGCTGCACGTCGAAGCGCGGCTGCGGCTCCAGCATCGTCGCCAGCATCCCCTCGCAGGTCTGGAGCACATACGGCGTCGTGATGTTGGAGTGCCAGTCCTCCTGGTCGGGTTGCGTCTCGACCAGCCCCCGGTAGGCGAGGTACCGCTTCTCGACCTTGCGCACAAACTCGTCGTGGTAGTCGCGCTCGCATCGCTCCACGGAGCGCACGACGAGATTCAGCGCGTCGGGGTTGTCGTCGGCTGTGTAGAGGTCGGTGTTGTCGGCCAACTACCCGAGTCCCGGCAACGGCGAGGGCGACCCGGCGAGCGCCCGCACGAGGCTCTTGCCGCCGCCCTTCTGCGCGTCTGCCTGGTTGGATCCCTTCAGCCCCATCACGATCTGGAGCGCCCGTCCTGCCTGCGCTCGATCCTGAAGGTCGTGATCCATCCGCATGAAGGCGTGGAGGGCGTGCTCGGCCACGTCGAGGGCCTGCATCGAGTCGGAGTAGGACGAGGTGGGATCGCTGCCACCGGGAGGCGGGCCGGGAGGTGGGCCTGGGCCTGCCCCTCCGGGGCCGAGGATGTCCATCAGGCTGCTCATGCTGCGCTCCTTTCCCAGGGATAGAGGCCAGAGGCCCGGCGCCGCTTCTTCTTTGGGGGCCGGTAGCGGCGCTCGTGGACGCCGTAGAGGCGATACATCTCCAGGGCGAGGCCGAAGGCCATCACGCGGTCGTCGTTCGACCCGTCCTGCGCTCGCGGGCTGGGCAGGGTCTTCTGCCGGACGAAGGTGCGGCACTCCATGATCAGCGTCCGGGGCAGGCTCGGGATCGTGCGCTCGCGAATCGCCTGCTCGATCTGGTTGATCACCTGCGGCCTCGTCTTCTGGTTCATCGGGAAGCCGTAGTTCGCGAGCTGGTGGTTGTCAGGCCGGTCACCGATCGAGTGGCGGTAGAGCTTCGGGTAGTGCGGCCTGCCCTTCCTCCCGTCCCGGAGGCTGATGATCACCGGCTCCCCGAAGCCGCCGCCCATCTCGACCGCGATCCTGGCAGTGCTGTACCAGCGCCCGAGGTAGTGGAGCTGCTCGGCGTACTCGTCGGCGTCGATCTTGGCGTGGAACTCGGCAGCGAGCGCCATCGAGCTGAGATCGACCACGTACGCGCACGAGTAGTCGAGGCCCCTGCCGGTCGCCACGTCGGCGCCGATCGCGTAGTCGTGCAGCGGGTCGGGCTTCGCGTAGACCCGGATCCAGCCGAGGTCGGAGTAGTGGATCTTCGCCTTCGCGCCCGTCTCGTTGACGTGGAAGCGCATCCGCTTTTCCTCGGAGAGCCAGGCGTTCTCGGAGTACCAGGCGAGCGCCTCCAGGTCGAACCAGCACTCGCCCGTGTTGATGAAGGCGTCCTCGGGGTTGCGCGGGAACTGCTCGGCCCGATCGGCAGCGGGGAGCGCCCTCGCGTGGGTGGCGTACCACTCCTCGTCGCGCTCGGGGTGGAGATCCCAGGCGAGGAACTGCCCGTCGATCCCGTAGCTCTCCTGGTTGACCCAGAGGTGGTGGAAGAAGTTGCCCTCGCCGGTCTGCTCGTTGGAGATCCCGTTGGCGGTCGAGATGACGACGAGCTGCCCGCCGTTGTCGGCGGTCGGGAACAGCGCCTTCCACGACTCCTGCGCGTACTCGTGCCGGGCGTACTCGTCGAGGAGCACGATCGTCGCCGTCTCGCCGTGGCCCGCCCGACGTGTCGATGGGAGTCCAACCACCGAGCTGATCCGTCCGTCGGGGAACGAGAACTCGATCAGCGTGGTCGGGCGGGCACCGCGAGTCGGCTTCTGGATCGTCGAGCCGAAGCGGAGATGCTGGGGCAACGAGGCGTACATGTCGAAGAGCCGGTTGACGACCTTGATCGCCTCGTCCTCGTTGATCGAGACGATCAGCGCCCGCGTGCCGGGCATCGTGATCAGCTTCCAGAGCGCGTACCCCGCCGCGAGCCAGGTGATCCCGATCTGCCTCGCCTTCAGCACCATCGAGAGCGGGTGGCCGATCCACTGATCGAGCACCCGGCGCTGCCAGTACCACCCGGCCTCGGGATCGTTGAGCGTGAAGGCGAACCGCTCGCCGGTCTTCGGGTCGATGCAGAGGACGTGATCGAGGAGGCCAGCAGGGTGAGCGAGCGCCGCCTCGCGCTCAGCCTTGCGCTGCTCGTAGACCTCGCGGAAGTGCGCCAGCTCTTCGGGATCGACGGTCGGAGCTGTTGCCAAGGGCGAAACCTCCTGACCGTGTCAAGTCAGATTTTACATTGGCTCTGTTGCTGGGCTTGCGAACCCCGATACCCCGCAAAACCGCATGAATCCAGGGTTTGCGGAAATCGGACTCGCTAAAATGTGTGCATCACATCCCAACGACAAGGAGCCAGAGATGGCACACACCTACACAACTGAGAAGCACAACGGACGCTGGTACATCGTCGAGGACGGGCGCCCGATCGAGCACGAGCACTTCGCCACGAAGGCCGCAGCCGAGAAGCGGGCGAGGCTCTGGAAGCAGTACAACGGCCCGCCGGTCACCGGCCTCTCCGACCGCTTCAACTTCGGAGGTCGGTGATGGCCGAGCGCAAGTACGTGATGACGAAGCTACGCCCCGGTGACTACATCCTCCCGTCCAACGACGGGGAGACGTTCTTCCGGATCACCTCGTACGAGGAGGACGGGAGCGGCTGGTGGGTCGGGTACGGCGGCACACGAGAGAAGCAGATCGTCGGCACCCACTGGAACGGGTTCCGCTACAACCGCCCCTGGCAGCCCGAGGACGACCTCGACGAGTTCCTCGACTGGGATCGCTGGGACTGCGTGATCCAGACCCAGACGACCCGCAAGGCCGTCGTCAACTTCCTGCTCGATCATGCCGACGCTTGAGGCGCTCGCCGTCGCGGCCTGGAAGCTCTGGGGCGCCTACGCGAAGTGGACGCTCTGCTCGGGCTGCGGTGCGGCGACCTACTGCCGGGCGAAGCGACCGAGCGGCCCCTTCGTCTGCGTGGACTGTCACGACCAGCTCTAGGCTGCTACTGTTCCGCCTTCGCCCCGGTGGCCCGACTCCTGTTGACTGTGAGCTTCGGCTCTCAGTCCACGAGATAAGGTCGCCGGGGCGATACATCTTTGGGGAGCACGAGGGCGAGCGGGATGCAGGGCGGCGGCGTCTTGCCGCTTCTCGCCCACTTGGGGATCTCAGGGCTTGCAGCTCCACGGCCCCCAGGAGAACCCGGAGTCTGCGAAGTAGCGGAACGCCGCCTCGCTCTGTGTCCACGCATCAGTCCCATGCCCGTACCTCGCTCTCGCGAAGCTGCCCATCTGGAAGAGGCCGAGGTACTGGCCGTTCTGTGCCGTCGTACTGAATCTCGATTCGCACCACGCGACTCGCAGTGCCTGGGAGCAGTAGGGGCCGAAGACCCCGCAGATCACACGCTGGGTGGGACTTGCCGCCAAGGCTCGGGCGACGAAGACCAGGGTCGAGAGGACGAGAACGAGGATGACGACGAGCACCTTCACAAGACCTCCTGGGTCGCTGACGCGGACAGCCCGCAAGACGAGCTGGATCGCGTGCGACTACGGAGGTGCCCGTCTCGCTCGGCGTGTGTGCTGGGCCTAGCCCAGTCGTGCGTTGCGCGGGTTCAGTCCCCGCAGCATGATCATCTGGAGCGCCGGGTCACGCGGGGCAAGGTGATCCGCGTTGACCCCGGAGCCGGTGAGAACGCCGCGCAGGATCGCGGCCCGCACCGGATCGAGCTGATCGAGCGGGAGCCGCATCTCGGCCGAGGCGTCGTACCACGACCCCATCTGCGGCACACCCTTGAGCACGCCCTGGTTGGGCATGTACTTGAGGTAGGGGTCATGGAAGATCGCGTGCCCGGCGACCCCGAGCGCGTGCGCCGCCGCACCGAGGCCGCTGGCGATGTTCTGGTAGCCGGGGAGCACGCCCTGGAGGGTGCGCAGGTCGGTGGCCGTCGGGAGCGGCACCGAGCGCGGGACGTTCACTTCTTCCGCTTCCGCTTCGACTGGCCGGACTGACTGAGGCCGATCGCGACCGCCTGCTTCTGGCTGCGCACGAGCGGCCCCTTCTTGCTACCCGAGTGAAGCGTGCCTGCCTTCCACTCGTCCATCACGGTCTTCATTTTCGCCTGCTGCTGCTTGGTCGGATGGCCGTTCTTCCCGGCGGGCTTGGCCGTCCGGCGCTTCGGTGCCCTGGCGCTCATCAGTGGATCCAGTTGAAGCCGAAGAGCAGGAAGAGGACGAAGCAGATCGCGATGACAGCGGTGAAGACCTCCAGCTTGGTGAGTGTCATTTCGCCCTCCCGATGAAGGCAATCGGAGTGTCTGACTCGTCGAAGACACCGACGAGCAGCGAGTTGGAGACGGCTGCGTTCTGGCGCATCATGTACCAGGCGCAGGCGATCGTGACCGCGCTGATGTTGTCGTAGGAGCCACCGACCCACTGCGCCTTCGTGAGTGAGTCCTCCATCTGGTAGGCGTTGAAGAGCTGGTTGGGATTGCCCGTGCCTGGCTGATCCACCTCAGACATTTCGCCCTCCTACTTCGTGGCGGGTGGCTCGACCGGCGGCAGCTCGGGCGGGGGCGGCGCGTGAGAGGCGCTCACCGAGACGTTGATCGAGTCCTTCGCCGGATCACCGCCGAGCGCGGTCAGAAGCTCAGTGGGTGTCGAGGTTGGAGCCTCGTCCCCGTCGGCAAGGCTGATCGAGACATTCACAAACATGGAGCCTCCTTATTGGGCCATCCACCAGACATGGACGTTGACGGAGCCGCTGTTGGTGTTGTTCTGAATCTGAACCTGGAAGGTCGTCGTCGTCGGAGTCCCCACGACCACCGCCGTGACCGTCGGCACCCTGCCGTTGGTGTCGCCGCCGTAGTCGCTGTCGGAGCCAGCGGCGACGAGGACAGTCGGGGGTGTGGCGAAGGCGGTCGGGAAGGTGATCGTCTGAATCGAGCGGGTGCCCTGCGCGATGCTGAAGACGTTGTGACCCTTCTGGATCGACGCGAGCGGGACGCCGTTGACGCCGACGACACCAGCCGAGATGCGATTCAGGTAGGTGTCGTTGTTCCCCGCGAGGTAGAGGATGCCGCCGTTCGCGGAGAGGTTCGACCCGGCGACGAAGTTCCCGTCTGTTTTGAGCAGGTTCGCCGCCGCCCGGTAGAGGTTCGTGTCGAGGTTCGTGCCGTCGCCCCAGTAGGTCTTGCCGTCCCCGCTCACCCGCCAACGGAACTGGCCTTCGGCGGCGACGAGCACCCCCAGCGCGTTGTTGCCCACCGCAGAGGGGTGGGCGAAGAACATGCCGTCGGTCGCCAACTGGGCAGCGCCGTAGCGGTACAGGTTCGTGTCGGTGCCAGCGTTGCCAGGGCCGAAGATGATGTAGCTGTTGTTGTTGAGTCCGACTCGCGGCCACCCGTCCCCGGACGCGACCACCCCGAGGCCACTACTCCCCGCCCCCGTCCCCCAGCCCACCCAGAAGTTGCCGTTCGTGGCAAGAAAGTTCGCCGCGTAGCGATACAGAACCGCGTCCCGCGATGGGCCGAAGCCGATCGTCGCTCCGGTCGCCGCGTAGCCGAGCGCGATCTGGTTTGCGTTGCTGTTCCGCACAACGAGATCGCCGTCGGTGCCTAGGGTCGCCGCCCCAAGCCTGTAGAAGGTCGCATCCTGCGCGGAGCCGAATACCAGCGTCCCGCTGGGGTTGACGTAGAACTGCCCTGCCAGCCCGTTGTTTACCACGAAGGCGCCAGCAGTGGCGAGCGTCCCCGCCGCCTGGCGGAACAGGTTCGTGTCAACCGCCGCGTTCCCCGGCCCCCAGTTGAGCTTCCCGTCGGCGCCGATGTAGAAGCGAGCCTGGGTGTCTCCTGCCACGCCGGTCAGGAAGGCGCTGTAGGTGGCAGCGCCCATGCCTTGCGCGTTGAAGCCACCGACCGCCGCGAGCACCGTCCCCGGCCCCGTTGAGATCACCCCGGCTGCCGACTTGTAGAGGAAGACATCGCTGAAGAGGACGCCACCCGCATGGACGTTCCCCGGCGTCCAGAGTGAGAGGTCACCGAAGACGGACTGGGCGGCGCCACCCGAGTTGGCGACGTAGTAGGCGCCCGTGGTCTGGACGAGTCCGCCTGAGACTTGGAACTGCCCTGTCGCGCCGACTTGGAAGGAGCCGGTTGCCCGAAGGATCCCCGCTGACGCACGGATCAGTTGGGTATCCCCGCCGATGTAGAGGCCACCCGTCGCTGGGACGACGACGAAGCCCGAGGCGTCAAGGCCCGGATAGCCGCTGACTGCGCCCTTCTCGACCTTCTGCTGGAGGGCGTTCATGTGCGCCGCGTCGAGCGGCGTCGTGCCGTCAACGTAGGTCGTGCTCAGAGAGATCACCCCCGGAAATGTCGAGGGCGCCCCGAAGAGCGCCCTCGTTCCCAACTACAAGGAGGACGGCGGCGCCAGGTTGCCCCGGCAGCCATCCTCATGCAGTCACGGCAGTCTAGCGAGATGTGTGTTTGGACATCCGATTCGTGGTAGAAGATGAGAGCTGTTGTTGTCACACTAGAGAGAGGCGCTCTAGTGACCCCCGGCTGGCCGTCTCCTCTCTACGCTGTTGGTCTTCACCCAACGCAAGGAGGAGAACGTGGCCGACGAAACCGCTAACACGTCGATCGAAGATGAGATCGCCAAGGTGATCGCGCCGTTGAAGGCTCTCGACGCGAAGCTCGCGATGGACGAGGCCGAGGTGATCAACGAGCTGGAGGAGATCCGCGAGAAGCGGCGCCGCCTGCTCGGGATGCTGCGCAACGCCGATCCGGAGGGCTTCCCGAAGAAGGTCTACAAGAAGCAGAAGCAGGCCCCGCCTATGAACCTCTACGGCCAGGCGCTCCGCGAGACGTATGAGGTGGCGCGCAAGGTGATTGCCGAGATCGGCATCGACGACGAGTTCTCAGCCGAAGACGTGTGGAGCAAGTTGGAGCGGCCCGACGGCGTTTCACTCTCAATGCTGAAGGATCGCGTCAACAAGGTGCTCCTGCGACTGCGTGAGGAGGGACAAGTCCGGCTCACCGGCACGAAGAAGGGCCGGGGTGGCGGGCATTCCTACCGCGCTACCGAACGCATCTTCGATGCTCCCGTCGAGGCGGCACTGAACGGCTCGACGTGAATGGCAACGGGGGGAAGGTGCCGGGACGTTCCTTCGATCTCTACGCCTTCTCGGATGAGGAGCTGCTCCACCTCGTCAAGGACAACCTCGACAGCGAGGGCTGGGTCACCTCGGGCGAGCTGGCGGACGCGATCGGGATCCCCGCCGACGAGGACAACCGCCTTCAGGGGATCGGGATCCGGCTCGGCTGGATGCAACGCTATGACGTGATCCGCAAGAACACCGAGCCGCCGCTACACCCGACCAAGTGGACGCTGACCGGACGCGGGATCGTCGTGCTCGACGCGACCTTCACCCGCACCCTGGACGAGCAGCTCAAGGGCCTCAAGGGCGAGGCGCTCTGGCGCCTGGCCCGCGAGGTCACGGGGCGCTACGGAGCCGCCGATAACGTCTCAGCCTCGCTTGTGCGGCGCTCCTTCATGCGAGCACATAGAGGGAGGAGCCGTGGATGAGTCGAAGCTCGGGCGCACGACGCCCATCGACGAGCAGGGAGTCGAGATGCTCAAGGAGGGGATCGAGGTGAGGCTGATGGAGCTGGCGAGCCTGCTTGGCCCCGAGGAGACGCTCGACTACGTGACCTCGATCCAGATCCGAATGGAGCGCGAGCTGGGGGAGCGATGAACGACGTGAAGCAGCGCGAGATCGAGGGCTTCCCGTACTACTACTTCGCTCGCATCTTCGCCAACGGCGACAAGGCCAAGCGCATGTTCGACGGCCTCCAGCGCGAGAGTGCTCGCCAGAAGGGCAAGCTCGACCTCGGCGTCTACCGCTCGGTCAGGCCCGACACCGAGGGCGAGGCCCGGATCCTGATCTGCGTCTCGCTGACCAAGAAGAGCGTCGAGTGGGCGGCGAAGGTGGTCGGCGGGATCCCCTACGCGCTCCCCGAGGTTGAGGCCGACGCGCTGATGGCACGGCGGGTGCGAGTGGTGACGCCTATATATACGTCTGGCGGCGCCAAGGACGGCGGGCAGGTCGTGATCCGCCGGGGCAAGCGCGGCGCCCAGCTCCAGCCCGGCGGCTTCCTCGACGAGAGGATCGGCCGCGATGAGTGACGTGTTCACAGCCTCGCTCGCCCGGCGCGGCTTTGACGAGCTGCTCGTGCGCTACCCCCACCTCGACGTGCTCTCGGTCGAGTGGGGCAGCCGCGACGAGACGGTGTCGAGGGTGAGCAACCCGTGGGTGATCGTCTGCCTCGGCCAGCCCTCCCAGGGCGTCCACGAGGCGTGGGCGCGCTGGTACTTCGCCGTCTGGAAGGACACCGGCTCGGTCTACCGGATGTCGGACGCGGGAGGCCCCGCCGAGGACGATCCCTATATAACTGTCAGCGAGGAGGTGGCCGGTGGCTGAGGAGAAGCTGAGCTTCGGTGATCCACACGATCCGCTGACGATGCTGTGCGACACCGCGATCAAGTCGGTCGAGACGGCGGTCGATCAGCTCGGCTACCGGCTGATGGTGATCGTGGTCGATCCCTCCACCGAGCCTGAGCGATCCGGCACGGGCTTGAGCGGCTACGACCACCCGGCGGTCGCGCTCGCGGACATGCTCCAGCAGTGCAAGGCCCTCGCGCACACGATGGGCCGCGAGGTGATGGTGGCGCCTCTCAACCGTGGCTGAGGTAGACGAGCGGGCCTTCCGCTTCGGGACGCTGCTCTCAGAGATCGAGCTGAGCTGCAAGGCGATCCTCGCCGGGCGCGAGCACGACATCCCGATGGCGATGTCGAAGATGCACACCGATGTCGTCGAGGCCCTCTCGATCGCCTTCCTCGCCAGCCGCGAGGCGCTCGACCAAGTCGTCGGCAAGTAGTGAAGGTGCGCTGCTACCGCTGCCTGCGCCGAGGCAAGACCTGGCGCTTCCGCCGTGATGAGCGCGGGTGGGTCTGCCGCTGGCGGTGCATGTGAGCTATCCCTTCGATCCCGATGGCTGAGAGACGCAGGCGCTCGGACTTCGGCAAGCCGCGTGGCGCTCGTAAACAGACGAAGCTGGAGGAGATCCAACTCGCCGCCGAGCGACTCTTGTGTGCGATGGAAGCCTCGATCTACTTCGCCCCCACGATTGAGGACGACGGCCCCT
>Ga0126370_10001660_pt1 | contig 10241 bp, 10 predicted proteins | sample PanSoiMetaPlot_3_FD_92586 | JGI IMG/M metagenome (GOLD analysis project Ga0126370, IMG submission 92586) | Tropical forest soil microbial communities from Panama - MetaG Plot_3 | ecosystem: Environmental > Terrestrial > Soil > Tropical forest > Bulk soil | place: Panama | collected 2016-02-17 | reverse complement strand
TGGGAAGGACGACCGCTAGATATGTCAGCCGTCAGCAGTCGCTACGCGCGCGCGTTCGTGGATGTAGTCATGGCTGATCGGCTCGACGTCAACCAAACACTCGAGGAGCTACGGACGATTACCGAGACTAATCAAAGCAGCCCGGAACTGCGCAAGGTTTGGCAAAGCCCGGCTATAGACGGCGAGCAGAAACGAGGTCTGCTCGATGCTATCGTTAAGCGCGAAGGCATCTCGAGGCCGGTCCGCAACTTTGTGGCCGTGCTCATCGATCATCGCCGCATCGCGCTCCTCGAAGAGGTGGTCCAAGATTGCGAGAAGGAGTTGAACCGCCGATTAGGCTTCGCGGAAGCGCACATCACCAGTGCTCGCGAGCTGAGCTCCGCCGAAAGGCGCGCCCTTGAGTCGCAGGTAGAAAAACTAACCGGCAGGAAAATACGCGCCCGCTACGGCCGCGACGAGTCGATTCTCGGGGGCGCCATCGTGCAGGTGGGAAGTACGATTTACGATGGATCGGTGAAGGGGCAGTTGGAGAGGATTCGGGAAGAATTGGCAGCATCTTAGCCGAGGGGCTCGGCCATCGGCACAGAGTGCTCAGGCGCTTAGTGTCGTCATCACTGTTCGGAAGTAGACGAATTAGCCGAGTGCTGAATGCTGAGTGCGGGTAACAGAATATATGCCACAAATCAGAGCTGACGAAATTACAAAACTGATACGCGAGCAGATAGAGAATTACGAAAGCAAGATCGCGGTCGATGAAGTCGGGACCGTCATCACCCTCGGCGACGGCATTGCTCGCGTGTACGGCCTTGACAAAGTCATGGCCGGCGAGCTGCTTTCCTTTCCCCACGGTGTGGCAGGAATCGCCATGAACTTGGAAGAAGACCAGGTCGGCGTGGTGTTGCTGGGCGACTACACCGAGATCCGCGAAGGCGACGAGGTCAAACGCACCAGCCGAATCATGAGCGTACCGGTTGGCGACGCTCTGGTTGGCCGCGTGGTGAACTCCCTCGGGCAACCGATTGATGACAAGGGACCGATCTCGACCGAGCAGTATATTCCCCTGGAGCGCCTGGCCCCGGGCGTTATCGAACGCCAGCCAGTGCGCGAGCCCATGGCCACCGGTTTGAAAGCTATCGATAGCATGATTCCGATCGGCCGCGGCCAGCGCGAACTCATCATCGGTGATCGCCAGACGGGTAAGACCGCGGTTGCGCTTGACACCATCATCAACAACCAAGCGAACGACCTGATTTGCATTTACTGCGCGATTGGACAGAAGCGCTCGTCCATCGCCCAGGTAGTAAAAACTCTTGAAGACTACGGCGCCATGGCCTACACGATCGTGGTTGCCGCTTCGGCTTCCGAGCCCGCGCCGATGCAGTACATCGCCCCGTACGCCGCTTGTGCCATGGGCGAATATTTCCGTGATAGCAAGCGCCATGCCCTGTGCATCTACGACGATTTGTCGAAGCACGCGGCTTCCTACCGTGAAATTTCCTTATTGCTGCGCCGCCCACCGGGCCGCGAGGCGTATCCGGGAGACGTTTTCTACCTGCACTCGCGCTTGCTGGAACGCGCCGCGAAGTTGAGCGATGAAAAAGGTGGAGGCTCGCTGACGGCGCTGCCGATTATCGAAACCCAGGCCGGAGATGTCTCGGCCTACATTCCGACCAACGTCATCTCCATCACGGACGGGCAGATCTACCTCGAAACCGATCTCTTTAACCAGGGTGTACGTCCTGCCGTGAACGTGGGCCTATCGGTAAGCCGCGTCGGCGGCAGCGCGCAAATCAAAGCAATGCGTCAGGTGGCCGGCACACTGAAGCTGGAGCTTGCGCAATATCGCGAGCTGGCGGCATTTGCCCAGTTCGGCAGCGACCTGGATAAGGCTACGCAGGCTCAACTCAACCGCGGCCAGCGCCTTGTCGAACTGTTAAAGCAGGCACAGTTCTCACCTTTGCCGTTTTCGAAACAGATTTTGATGATTTTCGCCGGAACTGGCGGCTTCCTTGACGATCTTCCGGTCGACCAGGTCGGCGAGTTCGAATCCGAGCTTTACAAGTTTGTGGATACAACCAATCCGGGGCTGCTGCACGCCATCATGGAGAAGAAAATCCTGGACGATGATCTGAAAAAACAGATGACGGCCGTGGTCAAGGAGTCGAAGCAGCTGTTTGTGGAATCACGGCAGGAAGTTGGAGCCAAGTAGAAATTCGCGATCAGGCTTTTCCTGCTCGGAAGACTGGAGTATTGAAGAGCGATGGCTAATCTTCTCGACATCCGGCGGCGTATCCGCAGCGTTACCAACACGCGCCAGATCACCAAGGCCATGAAGATGGTGTCGGCAGCCAAGCTGCGGCGCGCGCAGGATCGAGCTCTATCGGCTCGGCCCTACGCGGAGATGCTCACGAGCGTGCTCCGGTCCCTGGTTTCCCGCGCCGAAATTTATGATCCGGAAACCGGCCAGCCCCGTCATCCGCTGCTGGCGCAACGCGAGGAGCGGAATATTCTTTTGATTGTGCTTACCGGTGACAAGGGCCTGGCCGGCGCTTTCAATACAAATATTTTGAAGGCTGCCATGCGGTTTCTGGAGTCGAAGCGGGGCAAAAACGTCGAGATCGAGGCGATTGGTCGCAAAGGCCGCGATTTTCTTCGGCGCCGCTTTCCTGTCGCTCAGCCGCGAACGCGACAGGAGGGCGGGGAGAGTACTTCGGAGCCAAGTATAACCGTGGTCGGCGAGCAGATCGGCGTGTTCAATAAAATCGAATATCGGCTCGCTGGCGAAATCGCCGAGCGGATCATCCAGCGCTATACGGCCTGCGACATTGATTCCGCCTACGTGCTCTTCAATGAATTCAAGTCGGTCATTTCGCAGCGATTGATCGTCGAACAGATTCTGCCCATTGAGCGGATCGGCGAAGCCGTAGTCCGTCAGGCCGAAGAGATGGATTTGCGGGAACGGGGGAAGGCCGTGGAGGCGGCCAAGGCGAGTGGTGTCGGCTTGCGGCCGTCGGATACCACCGAGATGGACGTCGATGCCGCCAAGTTCGCCACCGCCAATGTTGACTACATCTATGAACAATCGCCCGTGGAATTATTTGGCTCGTTGCTGCCAAAGTATGTAGGCGTTGAGATCTTTCGTGCGCTCCTCGAATCGGTAGCCGCCGAACACGCAGCCCGCATGACCGCGATGGAGTCAGCCACGAATAACGCCACCGACATGATCGACTCTTTGACGTTGGCCATGAACCGCGTGCGCCAGGCAAAGATCACGAAAGAGATTATCGAAATCGTCAGCGGAGCAGCTGCCGCCGGGTAAAGCAGCATTCAGCAGGCGGCTGGCTCGATTGGGGTGGCGCCGACAAGCGGAACGTTCCCTCTGCCGGCCGAGTGCTGAATGCTTTTTGGAGTCATATGCCAGAGAACAGCGGACATGTCATTCAAGTCGCCGGCCCAGCCGTCGACGTGCAGTTTGTCGAATCCAAGATGCCGTCCATCTACCAGGCCTTGAAGGTCGTAAGCGACGGTTTCCGGGTGCCGGTGCCGATCAACGTCATTCTCGAAGTGCAGCAACACTTAGGGGAAGGACGCGTTCGCTGCGTAGCTATGAACCCTACCGATGGCATGGTGCGCGGTATGAAAGCCATCGACCTGGGTGGCCCTATTTCTGTTCCAGTTGGTCCCGGGACGCTGGGGCGAGTTATGAACGTGGTCGGCCAGCCGGTGGACGAGCTGGGGCCCATCGCACACAGCGAGACTAAGCCCATCCACCGTCCAGCCCCGGCTTTCGACGAGCAAGCCACCACGGCCGAGATGTTCGAAACCGGCGTCAAGGTCATCGATCTGATCCAGCCCTTCCTGAAAGGTGGCAAGATCGGCCTGTTCGGCGGTGCCGGCGTGGGCAAGACCGTCATCATCATGGAGCTGATTAACAACGTCGCCAAACAGCACGGCGGCTTTTCCGTATTTGCCGGTGTGGGCGAGCGAACACGTGAAGGGAACGACTTGTGGCTTGAAATGACCGAGTCGGGCGTGATCAAGCCGGGCGATCCATCCGCATCAAAAGCTGCGCTGATCTACGGCCAGATGACCGAACCGCCGGGAGCACGCCTGCGGGTCGCGCTCACCGGTCTGACGGTGGCCGAGTACTTCCGCGATGAAGAGGGGGCCGATACGCTGCTCTTCATCGACAACATCTTCCGCTTTACTCAAGCTGGATCGGAAGTTTCGGCGCTGCTGGGCCGCATGCCGAGCGCCGTGGGATACCAGCCGAACCTGGCTACCGAGATGGGTGAACTGCAAGAGCGAATCACTTCCACGAAAAAAGGTTCGGTAACCTCGGTGCAGGCGATCTATGTGCCCGCCGACGATTTGACCGATCCGGCGCCGGCCACCACCTTCGCTCACCTGGACGCGACCACCGTGCTCTCGCGCTCGCTGACGGAAATTGGGATTTACCCGGCGGTTGATCCTCTGGCGTCGACTTCGCGCATTCTGGATCCCCGCATCGTCGGGCAGGAACACTACGATGTCGCGCAGGCCGTCAAGAAAACCTTGCAGACCTATAAGGACTTGCAGGACATCATCGCCATTCTTGGTATTGACGAACTCAGTGAAGAGCAGAAGCTGACGGTGGCGCGTGCCCGAAAGATTCAGAGGTTCCTTTCTCAACCGTTCCACGTGGCCGAGCAGTTTACCGGAACGCCCGGCCGATACGTGAAGATCGCCGACACGGTGAAGGGCTTCAGCGGAATCGTCGAAGGTAAGTACGATGAAATTCCCGAGCAGGCCTTTTACATGAAGGGAACGATTGACGAGGTGCTGGAAGCGGCCGAGAAGTTAAGAGCCGCTTCCGCCGCTGCATAAGCGCGGTCTTTCGGCCGTGCTCGTTGACCCGGATGCACAGTCAAACAACCGCCAACCAGCAACGCCCAATGGCGAATACTTTCCAATTCGAAATCGTAACTCCCGAGAAGCTGGTCGTGCGCGACGTGGCGGAGGAGATGCAGATTCCGGGGAAAAACGGGTATATGGGTATCCTGCCCGGCCACGCTCCGCTCATCACGGAACTCGGAGTCGGGGAAATCAGTTATTTCATTCAGGGCTACACCCATCGACTGGCCGTCGCCTGGGGATTTGCCGAGGTCCTGCCCGAGAAAGTCACCATCCTTGCCGAAACCGCCGAGCGCGGCGATCAGATCGATGTCAAGCGTGCCGAAGAGGCGAAACGCCGTGCGGAGGAACGTCTGAGGAGTGGTAAGGCGGAAGTCGACTTTGAACGCGCCCAGGCAGCGCTGGAGCGCGCAGATTCCCGCCTGCAGGTTGCCGGTAAGCGAAAGTCTTAAATCCTGCGCCTGCGTCTTCCGGGGCGTCGTTTTGATGAATTACCGGTTTACTCCAGGCGAACAACTACCGCTTCCTCCCAGACTCGAGCAAGCGGGCAGCAACTCAGGGCGGCTCGAGCCTTGGCTAGCGTTTATAGCCAAACTTGCGCAACAGCTCCTTCCGGGATCGAACATCAGGCTCAGCCTCTACTCCTTTCGGCGAATTGCCGTCAACCACACCCATGATTCCCCGGCCTTGCTCGGTTCTTACCACGATCACCTCCACCGGGTTGGCCGTGGCACAAAAGATGGAGCAGACTTCATCCACATTGCGAATTGCTTTCAGCAGATTTATGGGATAAGCGTTGCGGATAACCAGCACAAAGACGTGCCCGGCGGCTATCGACTGTGCATTGCGGGCCGCGATCTTTTTCAAGTCCTCGTCGTTGCCGTCGACACGAGTCAGGCAAGGGCCCGACGCTTCATTGAACGCAACGCCAAACCTGGCCTGCGGCACGGTTCCGACTACAGCTTCATACAGATCTTCTACCGTCTTGATAAAGTGCGCCTGGCCAATGACGATGTTCGCATCACTAGGGAACTCCGCTCGTACCGATTCCAGTTGAATCATGGCGACCTCCCCGAGGAGATTGGAAGCCATTAGGCTATCTCATAACTCGCGGTCGGTGAAATCGCCGTCCACCAGTGGAGTGTTTTGTCAGCATGCGGAGGCAAAAGCGCAGATCGAATCTAGTCGTGAGTAGATTTTGTGCCGCAACGTTTGATTTTCTAGAGGTCGTCATCGTGTCGAGCAAAGCGTCAGAAGTTGCCTGCGATCGAAAAAACTAAGGTGGCGAGGGACGCCGCGCGGTATGGGCAAATCTGATCCTGATCTCGGCGAGGGAAACGCCGGTAGCTCTCCCTTGGTTCCCGTCTTTTCCCGTCCGTATTGACATCCTTGCTGGCGGCTGGGTACTATGCTGAGAACAAGTTTGCTCCTACGAGCAGACCTGGATTTCATGAAGAGTGGCTGAGGGACGAGCCCTGCGAAGCCACGACAACCGGATCGGGATCATATATCCCGATCGTCTGGTGTCAACTCTCGCCCGGCAACGGGGAACATGAGATTTCGGGTGCGAGACGTTAGCACTTCCGCAGCCTCTTTTTCCACCTACCGGGAAAAGAGGTTTCCGTTTTTTGGCGCCTCTTTAACGGCTCGTCGCCAGCTACTCGCAAGGGCGAGTGGCTTATGAGCACATCCTACCTACTACGCTGCCGCGAGTGCGGCAAGACGTGGGGCAACCAGCCGAAGTCTGTCTGCGAAGATTGTTTCTCTCCTCTGGAAGTCAGCTACGACTACGACCAGGCTCGCCGTGAATTCACGCGCGAGCGAATCGCCCAGCGCTCGAACAATATGTGGCGCTACTCTGGACTTCTTCCCTTGCCGGCTGATTATCAGCCCTCGCTGCCCGTGGGATTCACGCCATTGATCCCCGCCCCGCGCCTGGCAAGCGAATTGGGCGCAAAGTGTCTTTGCCTCAAAAATGATGCGGTCTGTCTGCCCACACTTAGCTTCAAAGATCGTGTGGTCGCCGTCGCCTTAGCCAATGCGCGGGCATTCGGGTTCGATACCGTTTCCTGTTCCTCCACCGGCAACCTTGCGAACTCGGTGGCGGCACAAGCGGCGCGCGGGGGATTCAAGTCGTGGATCTTTATTCCATCCGACCTCGAGGCTGCCAAGGTACTAGGTACGCAAGTCTATGGCAGCACGCTGGTGCGCATCGCTGGCAGCTACGACCAGGTGAATCGTCTCTGCTCGCAGATTGCCGACGAACATCAGTGGGGATTCGTTAATGTCAATCTGCGTCCCTACTATGCAGAAGGCTCCAAGACAGTCGGATTCGAGATTGCCGAGCAACTCGGCTGGCGGCTGCCGGACAACGTTGTCGTCCCCATGGCCGGTGGTTCGCTCATCACCAAAATCCGCAAGGCATTCGACGAGCTGACCAAGCTGGGTCTGGTCGAAGAAAAGACGGTGAAGTTTTTCGGCGCGCAGGCGACCGGGTGCTCGCCTATCTCGACCGCCGTGAAACGCGGCAGCCGAGAGATCGAACCGCAGAAGCCGGCCACGATCGCGCGCTCGCTGGCGATCGGCAACCCCGCTGACGGGCATTATGCGATTCGCGCCATCCACGAAACTGGTGGTTGGGCCGAAGATGTATCGGACGCCGAAGTCGCGCAGTCGATGCAGTTACTGGCCGAGACCGAGGGCATTTTCACCGAGACCGCAGGGGGCGTGACCGTCGGTTGTGCTCGCAAGCTGTACGCGCAAGGACGCATTTCTCCTGACCAGACAACCGTACTGTGCATCACCGGAAATGGCCTGAAGACCACCGATGCACTCAGCGGTGCCTATCAAGCCGCCGAACCTATACCGCCCAAGTTCGCAGCTTTTGAAGATTATCTCGAAACAACGCTCGATATCCCTGCCGAGGTGGCCTGACATGAGTATCAAAGTACAAATTCCCAGCGCCCTGCGCCGTCACACCGGCGGAGTGGGATCTGTCAATTGCGAAGCTCGCAATCTGGAGGAATTGTTCTCCGCCCTCGATCAGCAGTTCCCTGAGCTCAAGCCGCATCTGCGCGACGAAGCCGGCCGGGTGCGCCGCTTCCTCAACGTGTACGTCAACGAGGAAGATGTGCGATTCCTGGGCGGCAATAGCTATGCCTTCCAAGATGGGGACGAGGTTCTGCTTGTGCCTTCCATCGCGGGCGGGGCTTGCTAGGCGAAAACACTCGAATCACCGTGAAGGGCACTCGAATCCCTCTTGGGTTCCCTCATTAGTGACGCACACGCTGAGCTTTCCATCGGAATTCATTCCGTTTCCGATGCGATTCGACGTGCTAGAATCGCCGGGGTTTCATCCTTCAGGCCATGAACCAACCGATGCCAGCCCTAAGCCCGCGCCGCCGCAATGGGGCTTTGTGGGCAGGAACAGCATTGCTGTTGCTTACTGTCCTCAGTGGCGTTCCTTCTCTCTATGCGCTGAAGGGATTCGATCAGGTTCTTCCCTGGGCCAGCCTGGCATTGCCGGCGCTGACGTTGGTTTTGTTTGCCGTGGCGCTGAGTCGCGCATTCACGATGCGCCAGGTTTACGGCGGCAGGATCGTGGGATCGATCCTGGGGGCGGTTTCGTTGGTGCTGATGGCAGGCTCAGTGTGGCTTTTTGTGAACGTCAGGGATGTGCCCGCTTCCTCGGGAGCGCCCAAGGTTGGCCAAAAAGCGCCGGACTTCACCTTGACCGACGCCAGCGGGAACCAGGTTTCCTTGGCGCAGCTGCTCGCGCCGTCTGCCAGCTCGTCCGTGGCGCCCAGAGCCGTCCTTCTGGTCTTCTATCGGGGTTACTGGTGACCCTTCTGCAACCTCGAGTTACGAGGCATCGAGAATAACCTCCAGGGGTTTGCGGCGGCCGGCGTACGGCCGATAGCCATCAGCGTGGATACACCTGATGTCTCCAAGGGCCTGTCGAGCAAAGCCGGCTACACCTTCACTTTCCTTTCCGACCCCAAGGCGGAGGCGATCCGCCGCTATGATCTGTTGCATGTTGGCGGCGGGCCGGGCGGAATTGACATTTGCCGTCCGGCTGAGTTCCTCGTGGATCGAAGCGGCACCGTGCGCTGGGTGAACCTTACCGAAGACATCCGCTTGAGGGCCAAGGCCAACGAAATGCTGGCTGCGGCCAAGAAAATTCCTTAAATTTACCACTCAGAAAATACTGAAACTGAGACCGTTGGCCCCCGGCTTTTTCCCTCTGGCAGCAGAAGATGGCGTCGGCAGAGTGGGGTGGAAAGACAAGAGCGGCCAGAGCAATCAGAGAATACAATTTGGTCGCGGATTTCGCCCAGTCCCTGTGCTGCCTGTGTTCCTCTATCTCACCGGAGCGGTAAATGCCGCGGCCACCTGTCCTCGCTGCTCCCCTCAGCCGCTTTCGCCAGCTCGTGTTGCCGGGCTACAGGACACCCGAGGCGAAGCTGGGTGTGCCCTTTGTGGCGCACTGGCTTTTATGGTATGATCTAATATATAACTAACCAGTTAATTAAGGAGCTAGCCCGGATATGGCCACTGCCACAAAAACCCGCTTAGGCACGCGCGGCAAGCCCGAAGAAACTCGTAAGGCGATCCTCCATGCTGCGGTAAAGGAATTTGCGGCGTACGGCATTGATGGCGCCCGTACCGATGCCATTGCCCGCGCAGCCAAGGTCAACAAGGCGCTGCTCTACTATTACTTCACTGACAAAGAAACACTCTACGGGGCGGCACTCGATCATGCCTTCGGACAGCAAGCCGCCCACATGCTCGGAGTTCTGGAGCGGCGTTTGCCACCACGCCAGAAGATTCTCACTTACCTCGGCGAATATTTCGATTTCGTAGCGTCGCATCAGTTGAATCGCGACTTGGCGCAGCGCGAGATAATGCGCGCTGGACATGGCTCAATTCATTTCCGAAGAATTGCCAAGCACTACTTCCATCCCCTGTTCGAGGGTCTCAGCGAGACCATTCGGGATGGAATCGCCTCCGGGGAATTCCGCCCGGTAGATCCTCTGCAGTTCATACCGTCGATGGTCGCTCTCGTTGTTTTCTATTTCACCGGCGCACCGATTCTGAAGGCTGCGGCCGGATTCGATCCGCTCTCGCCGGAACGCCTGTCCCAGCGGCGTGCGGCAGTTCTGGACTTTGTCTCGGCAGCCCTGTTTCGGCTCGAACCGCCGGGCTCGGGAGACGCGCAATGAACGCACGCAATAAATTCCTGATTCTGCTTTCGACGATCGCTCTGATCGCGGCGGGCTATTACTGGGTGTCGACCGACCATACTAAGGACATGGTGCTGATTGGCACCGTCGACTCCAACCAGGTGG
>Ga0126370_10001659_pt1 | contig 10246 bp, 8 predicted proteins | sample PanSoiMetaPlot_3_FD_92586 | JGI IMG/M metagenome (GOLD analysis project Ga0126370, IMG submission 92586) | Tropical forest soil microbial communities from Panama - MetaG Plot_3 | ecosystem: Environmental > Terrestrial > Soil > Tropical forest > Bulk soil | place: Panama | collected 2016-02-17 | reverse complement strand
GAAAGCTCTGTTTTGGCCAAAGCTGCCGCTGCCCATTGACCACGTGTACGGAGTTGCCGGCGCAACTCACTCCGCCACCATGCTCGCAGCCCGCGTCGCCGGTCAGGGAGAATGCCATCTTATCCAACAGCCGATCCGGGTGGTCGTAGTACTTCACTTGGATGCTGTTGTCGGTGTGATAGCGTATTCGGCCCGGTATGCCCAGGGTATCCGCACCTAGACCGTACTGGTTCCCAAGGATCGATAACCAGCTGTTGGGCCTCCAGAGTATCTGTCCTCCCAGCCCGTGCCGGTGATTGAATTGCCCGTAGGACTGCCAACCGTTGATAAACCAGGGCTCAATCTTCAAATGCTCAGTGGGAAAAATCTGCACGCGCACGCCATTAAAGAACCACGGCGTGTTAGAGGACACATAGGAGGGCTGGTACGCCCAGTTATCGAAGTTATAGTAACTAAAGAGGCCGATGTACGACATAAAAATTCCTGCATCCACATTGATTCCATGCAAGGCGTTGAAGTGATAACCGCCGTAAGCCTCGGAAACGTAGCGATAGGCGTCGGCCAGAGTCCACTGGCCACGTGCCGGGCTGGCGTCATTGCGCGGCGTTGTCTGCGAATACATGCCGAGTTGCGTCATCAGCCGGGCACGCACGTTGTCGTAATGGAAATCGCCGCCCACCCCGAGTTGCGTAGTCTGGACTTCGTTTGCCCGGAAAACTTCGCTGGATCCGCTGATCGAGTTATCTTGAGGATGAGCGAAGTCGTAGATATAGTCCACGTCGGCTCTAATTTCGGGAGTAAAGAACTTGCTGTCGAAGGCAGGTGTTTTCGTACGCGGGTTCCCGTTCAACCAAGTGAAATCGCCAAAGGCGAATGGTTCGGCTTTCTCTGGCTGGGGAGTAGCGGTTGCTTGCGTTTGGACATCATCACCCCGTTTCGCTGGCTGGCTCATGAAATTGTTCGAGGCCTGATTGGAAGCTCCTGCTGCTGTGCTGCTCGGGGGCATATTGGATTGCTGCTTCAGCTTGGCTTCCAGTTCCTGGATGCGAGCACGCATCTGCTCAAGCTCTTGAAGAATTTCTGCGTTCGAATTGCCAGCGGAATTGGGTGTCTGTTCCGCCTGATTGGCACCTCTATTGCTGACGCTGTCATTCGGTCCCTGAGATGTCTGCCCCGAAGCTGTTTGTGCCATCACCCACAAAACACCTAAGAGTGCAACCGGGATACAGCTGAGCAACACAGCGGCTCTTGCGGGGTACCTCACTTGCATTCTCACGCACACCTCGGCTTTCTGGCCGGATTCGCCAGCCACACTGATTGAACAGGACCGCCCATAAAAGTGGTCTAAAAAGTTCATAAAAATTTCGTAAAGAAAAATGAAGGATTGATAATACCTACTGCTTACGTCGCTGAAGAAGGGTTAAATCGGTAAAACACCCAAGGTTCGGTACGAAGGTAATGCTGGCCAGGCTCGGCAGCCTCGAGCTTAGCGCGAAGTGATAGCAGAACTCTTAGAAACGCAGTCTGGCGAAATCGATTTGTGCTCCAGCTGGTGGCTAACATAGTGTTCCGTGTGACCAGACGTTGCCGATGGCCCGCCAGGAACACGAGAACGTCGAATTCCTCGGAAGTCAGCTCCAGGCGTTGTCCTGCTAAGGTCGCGACTCGCCGGCTGAGATCGATCTTGAACTCACCGGAATCGATGACCTGGGCGCAAGAAACATCTGCCTCGACGGCAACCTGCTCGCGCTCGGAAGTTTTCGTAAATAGTTGCCGCAGCGCCCACCATTCGCTCATTTGAGTTCCCCCTAAGCCTTGCTATTCATTCCAGCTCGGGCTTAGCAGCCCCATTCGGCTTCACCCGGCTTCGCAAAGTAGCGGCTCCTGTCTTCTTGCTGTTTGGCCTCCTCCCGCAGTTCAGTTAACGCCAGGTGAGCAGCCGCTATGAGGCGATTCTTTTCCTGCTCGGAAATGTGCTGCCAATTTTCGTCGTTTGCGCCGCTGTTACGTTCACAGTTCGGCGCGAGCACTTGATGATAGCGGTGAAAAAGTTCTGCCAACTGTTCCGGGGAGACTTCCTGTAGCGACATCACAAATTTTCCTTTCTCGGCTCGTCAAGCAGTACATCTAAATTGATTCTGGTGAGCGGTATCGCCGCATAGGGTGCAACCTTTATGTCCGTTGTTCGCATTATTGATACTGAATCCGCAATCGAAAAGGGACGCACGTATTTGCTAAAGGCTAACCAACGCGAATTGCACTCTCTACAGAGAGCAACCAAACAACGCAGGTAAAAGGCAACGCACGCCGCGCGAAGCAGCGTCATTGCGAATGTGATTAGCATTCTCGAATCCAACCTCAATCCCAAGCGGCTATACTCGATCGGAATCACTCAACTGATTGGATACGAAAGCGTATAAATTTCGAATAAAAGGTTCATAAAGAATTCGTAAATCTTTATTTCCAACATCACTTACTTTTTATGAACGTCTTAATGTGAGGATTTATGTGGAGTGTGATCAAATCCAGAGTTGTTAAAAGCAACGAGGCGATTCGCGTTGCGTCGGCGAAGGCTCAAAGTTTTGCTTCAGTGGGGCCTGCGATATCGTCTGCTCACGCCAGGAAAAGTTTGATGGAAGTGGATATTCGCGTGCGCTCTTGCAGGAGATCAGATACCCTGACACGCACGTTCTCGATCGCGGACACGCTCGACGCTATCACCTCGTCATCGCCCTATGGAAAAGCGCAATCCTTGGATGCCGCACGCGAAAAGATTAAACACTGTTCCGAACCCAGTTCGATCCGGAGATCGTTGGTGTCTTCTTCCGTATGTCGGAACGACACATGAGAGGACCCGCGCCCTGAAATCAACGACCAGATCTGCTTCACGTGCTCGCCGCCACAAAATAGCCTTCCGCCTTTAGCTTTTTCACCTTAACCGCAGTTCACATGCCACCCCACATAATGCGCATACGTGGGGCTTTGCAGCTGAGAGCTAAAGGCTAAGAGCTGTTTTTTCAGGCATCCATTTCCTTCCCCTTGCCCATCCCACAAAGGGCAACTCACTTTCCCCATTGCTGAGGTTTGTATGACAAGATCGTCCTCTTGTGGTGCGGCCGTTTGTACAGTGCTGTTCGTAGCTCTGCCACTGCTCGGCCAGAGTCCAACTCTGAAGGGCCGGGATCCACTTGTTGCTCCTGTCCCCGCTTCCAGTGCCGTACCGGAGGGTCAAACATTCCTTATCCGTCTGAATGACACACTGGATACGAGCAAATTGAAAGCAGGCAAAAAATTCTCAGCCAAACTGGCCGAAGATCTGCAAGCGCCGGATGGCGCGACCATCCGGCGTGGCAAGAAGATTAACGGGCATGTTAGCTCTATTGAGCAAGGCATGCACGCCCGGTTGCTGTTAAGCTTTGATGAGATCGACACGGGACACGGCAAGATGCCTCTCATCGCCACGGTCACCGGTGTGCCCGGGGAACACGCCGCCAAACAGCCAGATTCAGAGGGAACGATCGAAAAAAAGGGTATGAGTAAAGGCCACATGGTGGAAGCGGCCGCAGTGGGTGCCGGAATCGGCGCTGCAGCGGGTGTCGCCGCCGGAGGGGGCAAGGGCGCTGGCATTGGAGCCGGCGCCGGGGCCGGACTGGGTGCCCTGACCGGTTTTCTGACCGATCGCAATCTCCACCTGCAGAAGGGAACCACGCTGGAGGTTCGCCTCGATCATCCTCTGCAAATTCCACATCGCTGATTTGCGCAGACCCGAGTCCGTTCGTCGCAGGCTCCGGGTCACGACGAGGAGCAAGGCACGGTTTTCGCCGTGCCTTTCTTCTTTTCCTTGAGACGTCCCACTCATGATTGTCCCCCGACTTGATTCTGATTTCCCGCGTAAATCCAAGGTGGGGATAAACACCGAGAGTACTTCCGACGAGCAGACCGAACGTTGATGGCTCCTTGCACGCATTCTGCTTGTCGAGGGATAGAAGAATATGTCAGATTCGAGCCCTTCGCATGTCACCGTAGGAGGCCGGAACTGGTTTACGGCCGAAGCGACAATCGCCGCCAACCGACAGCACTTCGATCGGGATGTCAGCTAAAATCCAGCTGGTTTGCGCAGGCTTGCTGATCGATTACTTGCCGCTTGGCGCCCATAGCCAATGGGTAAGCGCTCTGCGAAGGAGTCCAACCGACAGAGGTTAACGCACCCTCGCCAGCTTCATATGGCTGGAGGCGGCCGCGTAGTGCGTGATCCCCTTGTAAAGCGCTTCGGCGATCTGCTCCCGATAAGGGGAGGACTGCAGATTGCGTTCGTCGGCCGGGCTACTAACGAAGGAAATCTCGGCCAGCACGGCAGGCATGGTGGTATCGGTCAATACCAGGAAACCAGCTTCTTTGACACCGCGATCGCGGATGGCGGGATTTTTTGTTGAGAGGCTCCCGTAGAGTGCATGTTCCACGCTGGCGGCAAGGTCGCGGGAGTGCTCGGTGCGCTCCTTGAGCCCAACTTGGGAGAAAACCACACTTGGCACTGTTGCGCGGGTAATCGCATTGTCGCGCTTCTCGATCTCCAATGAATTGGCAGGAGCGAAAACGTTGGTGTAGTAAGTCTCGACACCTCGCGCCGAGGGGTAATCACTATTGTTCGCGTGAATCGAGACAAACAGGTCTGCCTGCGCGTCATTGGCAATTTCTGCGCGTTCCTCGAGCGGCACAAAGGCGTCCTCGGAACGCGTGTAGAGGATCTCACTTCCGAGGCGGCTTTCCAGCAACTTGCCTAGACGTCGAGAAATATCGAGTACGAGGTCTTTTTCGACGACTCCCTGGCGGCCTACAGTCCCCAGATCCCAGCCGCCATGCCCAGCGTCGACCACGATCCTTAGATGCGGCACGCGCCAGCGCAACAGGCGGTCTTCTTTGCTCAGCGGTGGAGGGGAGAACGTTAGCTTCCCTCTGGGCGAGGAACGGGAGGACCGGATCAGGTCGATATTGGTTTTCGGCGGTTGCTCACTTCGACCCCGGCGAATTTCGATAATTAAGCGATAAGGATTCGGTTCCAGTCCAACAGTAAAGTTTGACCCGTTCCGGGTATCGAGCACTACGCGGGCAACCCCTGCGGCCGCCTGGGCCACCCGTATCCGACTCAAAAGGTCATTAACGACGTCAATGGAGGAGCCGTTAAGGCCAGGAGCAAGAACAGTGTCGTGCAAATCGAAGTAGATGCGCTCGGGAGAACTGAGGCGATGCACTTCGTATTGCACCTGGTCCTGTAGGTCTATCGCCACCATCGTCGAGTCGCCCGCTACCCAGTGACGCACCCCGGTGAGGAGCGGCAACACATTCTGGCGTGCATCTGCTGGAATCGCACTTGGCTGCGGCAGGTCAGCTACGACGGGAACGGGAATGGTGTGGGGAGGCGGTATGGGCTCGGACAACTGTGGCTGAGATGAAGCGAGACTGACAGCGGCCGAAGCCGAATCCGGTGCGCTCTCGGCCCTCCACGACAAAACAGTGAGTGACGCAAGCACCACCAGGACCAGCGCAGAGAGGAGCATGGCACCTGGTCGCGCAACCGATTTTTTTTCATAGTCGCGAAGCAGCGCCAGCGGAATTTCGGCGGCCGGCCCCGTACTATGTTCGGGTTCGATTTCCACAAAGTCGTTGGCGGGCGCCGCACCGGCCTTCGGAGATTCTGTCGCAGCTGCCTGTGGAGAAACTTTTGCACTTTGCTGAACCGGAGTGCCCGTCGCTAGCAGAACAGGGGCCGGGGAGAGCCCCTCAAATTTCTCTTCTTCCTCGGGCTTCATCGCCGCCAAAATGAGTTCGGCAAGAAGGTTAAGGCTGCGAACGTCGCTCTCGCTAAAAGCAAAGGCGTCAGTCGAAAATGCTTCCAGCAGGCCGACGACGCTGCGCCGACCCCGAAGCGGTACGGCAACGATCGAGCGCGCATGTAGATCTCTGGAGGCGGCGACGTTTACGCGGGGATCCCTTTCTGCATCATTGCAGAATGCAGTTTCGCCGCTGACGAAGCACATTCCTGACAAACCACTCTGTGGGTCAAGACGTGCGCCGATTTCTGGCGCTATCGTCCCGGTAGTCGCCCGGCAGATGATCTCGCCTTCCTGAACGAGCGCAATCGCGACTCCATCGGCTCCGGTAAGCGCCAGCGCGCGTTCTGTAACTAGCTGCAGAACCTGATCCAGCACAAATTCATCCGGGCTCCCCCTGGGCAAGAGTGCCACGCCTGCGCCAGCACGCCGAGTAAGGACCTGCGCGCGCAATGCCGAAAACGCCAACAGCGCCTGTATGGCATCGTCACCGGCGGCCTGCGGTTTGGCAGGAATAATGCCTGTCGACAGCCTGGGACCGAGTTCCTCGAAAATAGGCGCCTGCAGCTTGATTGTCATGAAAAAATGTTCGCGGCCAGGCCAGACTTTATCCGGTCTGCCGGCCGACAGGCAACCGAGATCATGCTTCCTGTAACTTACAAGGGTTTGATCTTAACCGCAATATTCCATATGGCCTTCCAGACCTGTCGTTAGTACCGTTTGGCAATGTATGCTGTGCCACTTCCTGTAAAGTTTTTAGGCTTTGAGTGGGCGTCTGGTTCGTCATATGCTGAAGACATCTCCGGATCGGGTCAGGTGAGCGAAAAGAACAAGAGAAGTTGGTTGTGGCCAGTCGGGCTCATGGCGACAGCGCTGGCCGGTGCAGCAGTGGCCGTTCTGCGCGGCTGCTGGCACCGGAAAATGAGTTGGCCGATACGTGCTCAGGAGCAGTCTTACCAGGTTTGCCTGGGTTGCGGTATCAAGCGATTGTTCGATGAGCAGAGTTTTCGCAGTTATGGTCCTTACAGTTACGACATCAACCACCTAATCGCCTGGGACCGAGCCCGTCGCCTTAAACGCCTGCGTGAGGCCCAAAATAAGGTGCAGCGCCCCGCCTCCTAAGATGCACGAACCACACCGGTTATTGGGCACAATTCCTGACGCGGCTAACATCGCTGCATGCAACTGGTGGCACCGCGGGGGCTGGAGCATCGACGATCGATCCATCTGGCGCGAGCCTACCGGCACCTTATTTGCACTTTGGCTTACGTTCGTATCGACCATACAAACGGCGGAATTATCCGCAACCTCAACGAAGGCGGTATGGCCATTCAGGCAGTCGGCCGGCTTCATGCCAAACAAGTTGTACATTTGCGCTTCGAATTCATCCGGCCGCGAGCGAGGTTTGAGCTCATCGGGGAGATTGCTTGGGCTAATGCCGCGGGCCAAGCCGGCTTACGCTTCACCGACGTCCCTCCGCGCACCCGTAGTCTGCTGAAAGACTGGATACTGACCGACTTGCTAACAGCCGCCACGGAGCTAATTGCCAGAGGTCCGGTTCTGAACACCGCCGACTGGGAAGATGGCCTGGTAACGTCAGTCCCGCCGTTGCAGCCCATCCAGTTGACAGGGGCCCCGGTCGAGAAGACAAGCGCAGACGACTTTTCCCGAGGAGTGCTGGATAGCATCCCAGGCATCAGTGTTGCATGGTGGCCCGCCCGAATCGGTCAGCGCAGCCTGGCCCGATCCGTGGACGGCATGATGGTCGTCTCGGCTGTTCTGCTGTTCTCCATTATCGTGGTGGAACTAACTGACGTTCTGCCTTCATGGCCGATACTGGCGTCTATGGAAGCTACGTTAGCGTTGGTGTTTGCCCTGCTATACCGCTATCTGTGCCATTTCCTGATGCGCCGCACGCTTGGAACACGCTTAGCGCAGATTGCGGCAGATGATAATTGTGAGCAGAATGCCGTTTCATCGGGCTGAACCGGTACTAGCATTTCGCTGCTGGGGAAACCGAGTGGGCCGATGGGTAGCAATTTTGTCCTAGGGCGGGCGTTCTGCTTATGACACCACATCAAAGGAGCGCCAATGAAAACCCTATTCGTCGGTATAAGTATGTTGTTTCTTGCCGGGATTTGTGCCGCCCAGGAGCATCCATCGGTTATGGCGCAACCGAACACAGTTTATGTCAGCGCAGATGGAAAATTTGACGCGTCGCCCGATACGGCGCAGCTCCAATTCGATATTTCCGCGCAAGAGGACACCGCCAAGGCAGCCTACGAACACGCGTCGCGGGATGCAGAACAATTCCGACAAGTTCTGCGGGCGAATGGAATCGACCCCAAGATTGCCGAAATCGGCTTCTACGCGCTCCAGCCGATTTATGACTGGAAAAATCCCAAGCGGAAGTTGACCGCATACCGGGTGGCGACCAATGTCTCTCTGAAGCTGAAGGACTTCTCGAAGATTGCACCCATTCTCCAGCAGCTGGCGGACGACAGTATCGGAGAAAACCAAAGCATGAGCTACACGCTGGAAAATATAGACGCGGCCAAAGTTAAGGCGGTTGAAGACGCCTACCGGCATGTGCGCCTTAATGCCGATGCTGTAGCCCGCGCGGGAAACCGAGTCCTTGGAGAGATTTCCTATGCCTCGGTGGACACCTACGAGCAGGCGCGGACCATGCCCCTGATCGCTCGGATGCCGGCGGCGATGATGCATGCCCAGGCGCAGCCAGCGGCTCCGACCGAGGAGTTCACTCCACAGAACGTCACCGTGGCGGCCCACGTGAATGCTTTGTTCAATCTGAAGTGAAGGGATCTCCAGACCGACGGTTCCGGCGTTATGATCACTGCGGTGAGGATTCCTCTGATCCTAATATTGATTTTGACCTCGGCGCTAACTGCGTCACGCCCGCACCACAAGGCGGAAGAATCCGCTGCTTACCTTGGCTTCGATCGCAACGATTATCCCGGCGACGGGAAACTTCAGGTCCTGCGCCGCACCTTTTCCTATTCCGGCTATTGGCTCAACGCTCCGCCTGGCCAGAAAACAACCTCGTGGACGGGGAAACGGAATCGATTGCTGCGCGCCGGATTCGGGTTCCTTGTTCTCTACAACGGCAAAACCGATGCTCAGATAAGAGCTGGAGGAGATCCCAAAGAGTTGGGCAAATCCGATGCGAAGGCCGCCTCCAATGCGGCTCGGAAGGAGGGATTCCGCCCAGGAACAATTATCTTTCTCGATCTGGAAGAGGGTGGGCGATTGCTGCCCGAGCAGAAGGATTATCTGTATGCCTGGATTGACGCCATCGATGTCAGCGGATTTCGCGCCGGCGTGTATTGTTCAGGCATTCCGTTCCAAGAGGGATCCGGCAACCGAGTCGTGACGGCCGAAGACATTCGCAACCATGCAGCCGGACGGCAGATCTGGTATTGGGTCAGTAACGACGCTTGCCCACCTTCGCCGGGATGCGCATTTCCCAAGCGAGCTCCGGCTCCTAGGAAAAGCGGAGTAGAGTTCGCCAGTGTCTGGCAGTTTGCACAAAGTCCGAGAAGAACTTCGGTTGTGGGAGGGTGCCCGGCCAACTATAGCGGGGATGGCAATTGTTACGCTCCGGGATCCGATCCGCAGTGGTCCCTCTTTGTGGACCTGAATAGTTCCAGTTCTGGCGATCCGTCAGCAGGAAAATGATCCCGGCAGAGCCAAACTCCATACGCTTCGTGGTCTGTCACGCTGTGGACAACGAGCTCTCGGGTCGACTGGTGATCTAGTATTGTGCTTAGCGATGCGATTCCATGGCATGTTCTTGAGCGCCACCGGAAACCCGCGTGGCATCCACCTTGATTGGCCGCTGAATGACCATATTGATCCCGGTTCCAGCTTCTAGAGTTACATCATGCCCACGGGTAAGCATTGCAATGGCAGCGCCTGCCGCACCACCAATACCGGCGCCGATGCCGGCGCCTTTCCAACCATCGTGAATCCCCCCTATGGCGGCGCCAGTGGCAGCAGTAGTTGCGGCTGTACCCACTTTCTGCCCAGTTTGACTGTCGGACTGGATGGTGCCCTCCTGCCCTTTCACCGAATTCGTCCCCCCGCCGGGAACATTCTCCACAGAACCGGGCAATAGCACAGTGTAGCCGTTCGGATAAATAAGACTTGTGAAATGCATCAGCACTTCGGCGCGTCCGTGCACCCGTCCGCCACGCTTGATGCTGCTAATCCGGCCCTGAACATAAGTGCCGGCAGGAACGAGCATGCGATCCTGGAGCACGAACGGAAACGTGGTCGAGGCATAGACAGGATCACCTTCCCGAGCTGTCTTAGTCGAGATGGCTTGTTTGAGTGCCAGCGGAATCTGGGAGCCGGCGGGGATAGTAAGCGTATCGGGCACCTTAGCCTTATCAGAGGAG
>Ga0126370_10001656_pt1 | contig 10253 bp, 6 predicted proteins | sample PanSoiMetaPlot_3_FD_92586 | JGI IMG/M metagenome (GOLD analysis project Ga0126370, IMG submission 92586) | Tropical forest soil microbial communities from Panama - MetaG Plot_3 | ecosystem: Environmental > Terrestrial > Soil > Tropical forest > Bulk soil | place: Panama | collected 2016-02-17 | reverse complement strand
CGGAGGCGCCGGTGATCATGGGCTCTTACGGAATTGGCATCGAGCGCATTCTGAGCGCGGCGGTGGAGCAGCGGCACGACATCGATGGCATGGCGCTGCCCGTCTCGATTGCGCCGTTCGCGGTAGTGGTAACGCCAGTGAATAGCACGGAGCCGGGGCAGCGGCGCGCAGCCGAGGAAATTTACCAGACTTGCCTGACGCTGGGCCTGGATGCGCTGCTGGACGATCGCGACGAGCGGCCTGGCGTCAAGTTCAAGGACGCCGACCTGGTCGGTATTCCTTTCCGCGTCACGGTGGGAAAAAAGTTGGCGCAGGGCGTGGTGGAACTGGTGGAGCGCCACGGCAAGAAATCGATGGACGTACCAGTGGCCGAGGCCGCGGCTGCGGTGAGGAATCGCGCTTCCGCGCAGCTCGGAGTGCAATCGCCGCGATGACCGATTGGAAGAAGATCCGCGCTGAATTCCCAGCAGTTCAGGAGTGGACCGTTCTCAACGCCGCGACTTTTGGACTGCTGCCGCGGCGCGCGACCGAAGCTGTCGCCTGCCATTTCGCGCGGCGCGACCGCTACGCCTGCTCCGATTTCATGGAGTGGTTCGCCGACGCCGATGCCATCCGCGGCGCCGCCGCTCGCCTGATACACGGCTCGGCGGACGACATCGCCTTCATCCCGAACGCTTCTGCCGGGCTTTCCACGCTGATCGGCGGTATCGACTGGAAGTCCGGCGATCAAGTGGTCACGCTCGAAGACGAATTTCCCAATCACTACTACTACCCGAACTATCTGGCCGGGCGAGGCGTGGAGTTTGTCGAGACTCGGTTCGAGCGATTTTACGAGCAAATTACTGCGCGCACGCGCCTGGTCGCGGTCAGCATGTTGAATTACTCGACCGGGTTTCGCCCGCCGCTTGCAGAGATGGCAAAGTACCTGCGCGAGCGCAATGTGCTGCTTTACGTGGACGGCACGCAGGGCCTCGGAGCTCTCGAGTTGGATGTCGCGGCCATCCGGCCATCGATGTTATCGGTGAATGGCTACAAGTGGCTGCTCGCGCCGGCGGGAGCCGGGTTCATGTACGTCGATTCCGCTGTGCGTGAATGGCTGCGGCCCAGCATCATCGGATGGCGCAGTCACCACGCCTGGCGGGATCACGAGAATCTGCACCACGGCATGCCGGAATTTGGCGCGAAAGCCGAGAAGTACGAAAGCGGCATGCTGGCTTTCGGGCCGCTTTACGGCATGGGGGCGTCTATCGAGATGATGCTGGAGATTGGGCCGCGCGCGATCGAACAACGCGTGATGCAACTGGCCGCCATCGCCCGCGACGTGCTGCGCCGCGCAGGAGGGAGCCTGGCAGCGGACCGCGACCCTTACTACGATAGCCCGGTAGTAACCGCGCGTTTCGAGGGCCGGGACGCGCGCAATTTATCACGCGAACTGCACGGGCGCAAAGTTGAGATCGCTGCGCGCCACGGCAACTTACGGGTTTCTCCGCATTTCTACAACGATGAATCGGATCTGGAAAGGTTCGAAGAAGAGTTGAAAGACGTTTTGTAGATCGGACGGCTGTCCTTTACTCCACTCCCCAGAACGCCAGGCTTGTCTTATCTTTGATGACCACGCCATTTGGCAGGATCAGCGGGTGCGCCCACGTGGGACCTTCCGCTACCGCGTAACGGCGCAGGGGTTCGAAGGCTTTGCCGCTTGCCCGGGCGATGATCAGCTCGCCTTCATCGCGGAGCAGAATCAGATTTCCTCCGCCGACGAGCACCGCAGCGTTCTCGCCCTGGCGCGGCGGGCTGCTCCATTGGGTGGCGCCCGTTTGCGCGTCGATACAGAAGAACTGGCCCTTTTTGTAATGCGAGAAGCCGAAGATCAGCTCGCCCCATAGCACTGGCGAGCTCATGTAAAGGGCCTCGCCGTCATTGCGCCAAACCGTCTCGGTAGACCAGTTTCCATCCTTCGCAACGGCGCGGACCGCGAAGATGCCATTCGCCAGGCCGGAGAAGATCACCAGGTCCCGGTAGAGCAGGGGAGTTGGGATGTTCTGGACGTAGTCCGTGGTGAACGAAATTTTCCAGAGCAGCCGTCCGGTGCCGGCCTCTACACTCACGAGATTCTTCTGCGTTTCGGTCACTATCTGCCGCGTGCCGCCGAGCTCGGCGATGATGGGCGACGCATAGGCCGGCCCGTCGCCTGTCCAGCGCCATTTCTCCTCCCCGGTTTGGGCATCGAAGGCCGTCAGCGCCCCATCGTCGGGTCCTCCCACATGCGCGATGACCAGCCCGCGATCGGCAACCGGCGACATGGCGGTTCCGAACGACGGCCACGTCACCTTGTACTTCTTGGAGAAATCGTTACGCCAGCGCACCGCGCCGGTAGCGGCCTCCCTGCACGTCAAGATGCCGCTGATGCCGAAGGTGTAGAGCTTTCCGTCGCTCAAGAGAGGCGTCGCCTTCGGACCTTCACCATGCCACGTGGCCGCGGGATGCATGGTGTACGGCGCGGCGTAGGATTGTTGCCAGACAATCTTGCCGTTTGCAGGCTCTATACTCGACGTTACCTCATCCCCCTGCCGACGTGAAAAAATGAAAATTCTGCCGCCGGCGAAAATCGGGGAAGCATGTCCCTCGCCAACGGTAAGCTGCCACCGCAATTTTAGCCGCTCGGGCCAAGCGGTGGGCGTGGCTGTGCCGCCGATGGAGCCGTCGCGATGCGGGCCACGCCATTGGGGCCAATCTTCCGATCCTGCCGCGGTGCCGGCCACCAGGACGGCGGACAGGCACAGGAACACCTGGAGCCTCAGCGCGGTCATACTTTTTCCATCCAGAAGCAGCCGCCTTTATTCAATAAAGTATCCGGCATGTGCTCACGGAACCAGGGTTCATACATGCTCTGCAGATAGCTTATGAAAAGGCGAATGCGAAAGCGCTGATTGTATTGAAGAAACGCGCGCAGCAAATATGCCTCGTTCCAGGCGCGGCCTTCGCGCAGCCAGACGCCGGGATACTCAAAACCGAAATAGATATCGTGTATCTGGATCATCACTCCTGGTTTGAGCCTGGGCAGCAATTCGAAGACGATGTAATTCACATCGCTGCCTGCCTTCGAGATATGACTGGAATCGATAAATAAGATATCATCTCGCTCCAGCCGGTCGAAGATCTCAATCCGCACATCCTGCAACTTACTTTCGATGATCGTCAGGGCATCATTGGACTTTACGGTCAGGGACCGCAGCAGCTCGGGGTGAGGCTCGATGGTTGTGATCTCCATCCCAGAATCCAGAAACAAGCGATTGGTATCCAGCGTGGCGCAAGTTGAGTATCCCGAGCCGATTTCAATGAGCCGCTGGGGACGCAGGTGGTTCAGCATGCAAAATAGGATGATGCCGTCCGTATGGGGATAATTCGGGTTGTCGAAATGATAAAGCAACCCCTCCGCCGGATGGGCCTGAAAAGGGGCTCGTCCATAGTGCGGCTTGAGCGCTTCCAGCAAGGCGAGCTGGACCTGGCCGTCCAGATCGATCGCCGGTAATTCGTGCGAGGGCGAATCCGTATTCAGCCGCTGCAGGTGCTCATCGACATCCGATCTGGAAGGCACCGGCGAGTAGAAGTGTCCCGGGGGATAAAATTGAATGGCTGCCGATTGATCAAGGACCCGTTGCAGGCGATTGCGCTCGTCGGTCATCCGGTCCAATCGAAATTGCGTCCGATTGAATTTGTCGAGCAGTGCATGGATCCCGTCGATTTTTTCCCGGTAAGCTCGCCAGGGGTTAACCAGGGCGCGTACGGCTTTGCGGACCTTCATATTACGCCTCCGACGGCCGAACCTCTCGCAGTACGGCGTTCCAGCCCGGCAGCCCGCTCGCGGCCGCGTAAGCGTCTTCTTCGAGCACCAGAGCTGCGTCCACGCGCGAGCCCGGCGGCAGCTCGCCGATGCGTTCCGCGAAGCCCCAGGCCTTCAACCAGAGCATGCGCCCGTCCTGGCGGAGCGGCACGCGCAGATGTCTTTCCTTCCATACAACGGGCGCGCCAGCTACCTCTACGCCCATGGCGCCGAACACGGGCGCCGGATGGCCACAGCCGAAAGGAGAGAGCGCGGAGATATCCGCGACCGTCCGTTCGTTGATCTCGCGCAGGGTGATCGTGCCATCGATTGCAAGTTCCGCGCAAAAGTCGTCAGGTGTCAGACGCGAACCGGCGTAGTCCCCCAATCTACTGCGAAAGGCGGCGACCTTGTCGCCCGCCAGCGTCAATCCGGCGGCGTGGCTGTGGCCGCCAAACTTCACGAACAGCTCGGGCATCGATTCCAGGGCCTCTAGCAGATGGAAACGCGGAATGCTGCGCCCAGACCCCTGCACCAGCCCCTGTTCGGGATCTTCGCTCAGCACGAATACCGGGCGATGGAAGCGTTCGACCAGTCGGCTGGCCACGATGCCGAGCACCCCCCGGTGCCAGTTCGCGGCGCAAAACACCAGCGCCGGCTGCGTATCCTCCACCGGAGCGCGTTCGCACTCGTCGAGAATGGTCTCGATCATTTCGGCCTCGGTCTTCTGGCGCTCCGTATTGAAGGCGTGCAACCGTTCAGCGAGCATGCCCGCGCGGTCCACGTCATGGGTCAGCAGCATTTCGATGACGTCGTTCGCGGTAGACATGCGGCCCGCGGCGTTCATGCGCGGCGCAATGCGGAAGGCCACCTGCGTGGCGGAGGGAACGCTTCCGCCATTGAAGCCGGCGACATTGAGCAGCGCGCGCAGCCCGGGATTGCGGACATCCCGCAAGCCGCTCAAGCCATGTTTCACGATGATGCGGTTCTCGCCAGTAAGCGGCACCACATCGGCGACGGTGCCGATGGCGACCAGTTTCAGAAACGATTCCAGCACGCGTTGCACCTTCCCGGCGGGCCAGTCCATCCGCCCCAGCAGAGCCTGCACTAACTTGAAGGCCACACCGACGCCGCAGAGATTCTTTTCCGGGTATTCGCAATCCGGACGGTTGGGATTCAGTACGGCGACCGCCGGCGGCAGCTCGGCTTCCGGCAGGTGATGGTCGGTGATAATGACGTCGATCGCAAGTTCGCTCGCCCGCCGCACCACTTCGGCCGCGCGAATGCCGGTATCGGCGCTGATGATCAGCGATACGCCGCGAGCCGAAGCCGCTTCCACCGCTTCCGGCCGCATCCCATAGCCCTCCTTGAGGCGATCCGGCACAAGGTAATCCGCCGCCCCGCCCGCCAGTTCGATGGCCCGCTTCAGAACCACGACGGATGTTGTGCCGTCCACGTCGTAATCGCCGTAGATCAGAATTTTCTCGCGGTCGCGAATGGCGCGCATAAGCCGCTCGAGGGCGCAATCCATGCCCCGCAGCGCGAGCGGATCATGCAGATCGTCGAGCGACGGGCACAAGAACCGGCGGGCGGAAGCCGCGTCACGAAAGCCACGGGCGTAGAGTACGCCGGCCGCGGGAGTACTCAGGCCAAGCGAATCGGCAAGCGCTTGGATTTCACCGCGATTCAGCTGAGGAATCAGCCAGCGCGCCGGAGGGGCCATGCCAGATCAGTTGTTCGAGTAAAACCGGCCCAGCGTGCCGTCGTCCTCTTCTTCCTCGCTGGGCAGGTGGGTGGTGATTTCATCGCAGACACCGAGGAACTGGTCGTACCAGTCGGGGCGTAGCTCGTACACGTACATGCGGGCGTGGTGGTCAAAGGCCAGCTCGAGCGAGCAAGTCACGCCTTCGTAGGTGCGTGCGGAACGCGCGCGCCGCTCCAGGTCCAGGCGCAGTTCGGCCGGCACTTCACAATCGTCCAGTTGATCGAGAGCATCCTCGATTTCGCTTTCGTCGAAATCGCGCGCTGCGAAAAGGATCATTTTGCAGCCGATTTTGCGGGCTGTCTCGAGAAACATCTGGTAGTCTGGATAGCGCTCGGTATCCCAGGTCACCATGGGCAGGCTTTCCAGACCACCCGGATGGCTGCGAAACACCGCGAACCCGGAGGTCTCCAGGTACCCCAGAATTTCGCGCTTCAGCGTATCGAGATTGAGATCCACAGATTGTCCTCGAGCGTCGGGCCAGAACCAGAATAACAGAGCGGATAGCGCCGGCGGAGTGGAGCCGCAGCACAAAAAAAAATGGGGGACCTCCATGGCTGGAGATCCCCGGAATGGCAGACCTGCGCGAATGGCTAAAACTCGATGCGCGCCGAAATCTGGCCCGTGCGGTAGCCGCCGAAATCGGAGCCTCGGGCACTGGTGATCTGTCCGTAGGAATTGTTGTCTATCCCCAGTACCGGATCCGCCAAATTCACGTGGTTGAGGATGTTTGTGAAAGAGCCTTCGATCTTCACCCTCAGCCTCTCGGTAATCGCAAATGATTTTCCTAGTGCCGTCGAAAGGTTCACGGTACCCGGACCATTCACAACCCCAAGGCCGGCGTTACCGAAGCGGCCGATCGGCGGAAGATCCGATCCCGGGTTATCACCGATGGTGCAGCTTTGGCCGACGGTCCAACCTGGTGTAGCCGGGCATACAAACGCCGTTGGATCCAGCCATCTTCCTGCGGTGGGATTAGACACTGAGCCGTTGCCGACGCGGTCTGGATGTTGCGGCCGGCCGATCAAACCGGAACCTGTGCCTGACGGATCGCCATCGCTGAAGTAGGGGGTTTCGTAAGGCCCGCTCTGGACGAGGAAGATATTGCTGAGCCGCCATCCTCCAAGCACCGCATCCGCAAGGCGGCTGGCGTTCGACATGAAGTGGCGCCCGCGTCCGAAGGGGAGTTCGTAAACGGCGGTTGTGAGCCAGCGGTGCCGGCGAGTGCCCCACACCGGGCCATATTCGGCATGGCGGTCCAGCCGGTCCATGGTGCGGCCACCGGCGTTCTCGCCGGCGAATGACCCTTGCGGCTGGGGCCCCTGGTTATCCGCCAGGTTCTTGGCGAAGGTATAGGTCGAATCGAAAGTGAATCCATGCTGGAACCGGTGTGTGATCTCTATTTGGCCGGACTCGTAATTCATATTGGCGCCGGCCGCACGTGTGTTTACGACTCCCCAGTTCGGAAACGGCCGGTTACTTAGCGGTTGCGCCGCAAAATAGGTCGTCGAGTAGTCCGACTGGTTCAGGTTAGGCGCCCAGACCAAGTCGCGCGTGCCCTGGCCAATGTAGGAGACGCGCAACCCCGTGTTGAAGCCGAGGTCGCGGTCGATCGATAAGTTCCACTGCATCGTGTAGGGTTCTTTCCAGTGGATGTCATTCGCCGTGCCAAAATAGGCCGTGCCGAATGGGCTCACGATCACTCCATTGCCGCCCGTGCTGATATTCGGCCATTGGAAGATCGGACCGCCATTGGCGCCGATGTTGTCGAAAGTGAATGTGGCGGATTGCAGGGTTCCGGTCAATGCATAGTAGATCGAGCCCATGCTGGGCGTGTCGTACATGCCGAAACCGCCGCGAACGACGGTCTTGTCATTGGAAAACGGCCGGTACGCAAAGCCGAAGCGGGGCACGACGCGCGTAGGCGCCGTGCGCAAACCCTGCGGCAGATGCGCATGGCTGGCGTCGAACACTGGCGTGCACGGTGCGCCGTTGGCCGACGGCCCCTCGGTGCTGTTATACGTTGGACACGCGTTGAAGGATTGCAGGAATCCCTTGGACAGCGTACTCTCGGCGCCATTGGGATACACTACCAGGCCCGACTTCGCAACGCCGGGATCAAAGTTGCCGATGTTGCCGTACTGATCGGTGTAACCGGGATGGTATTCCCAGCGCAATCCGTATTCCAAGGTCAATTGGGAGGTGACCCGGAACGAATCCTGCGCGTAAATCCCGTATTGCATGGAGAGACCAAAATTGTCGTGCGTCACGTTGTCAATCGATGTGTCGTGGGGAATGCCGAGAAGAAAGTCCGCAAATGGAGCGCCCGTAAAGGCGCCGCTGAAATTGTAATAACCATAGTTGTCGCCTGACAGGAAGCCGAGTGGCGAGACGGCCTTTATTTTGCGGATGTCAAAGCCGAACTTCATGGTGTGGCGGCCCACCGTCCAGGTGGTGTTGTTGTTCCACTGATAGGTGTTGTTCTCGTTTACGCCGTTGCCACGGTCTGTGTTTAGCCCGCTAAAGCCCGTAATATTCAGATCCGGAAGGCCGTTGAAAGGGAAGCTCGGACCGACACCAACCAAGCCCAGAGAATTGGTGAACTTGGCGCCGTCGAAGGGCAGAGTCTGCGTGGACGGATTCAACGTGAAGCCAAACCGGAATTCGTTAATTAGATTGGGCCGCAGATTCCAGTTCCACGAAGTGACCAGCATCTTGTATTTGTCGGTCGCGTTCTCGGAGGGGACCAGCAGGTCCTGGGGGTTGGCGCTCCCTCGGCTCTTCCACGTCCATCGTCCAAATAGCGACATGTTCGCGCTCAGGTAGTGGTCGATGCGAATGTCGTATTGATCCGAGTGGAGAGTGTAGTCGCGATTGGCAATGTAGTTGGCCGCATGCACGGTATTCGGGTCGCCCGCATTGGGCAGCGGATACAGCGTGAGAAAGCCTTGGGCCACCGAGCTGATGCGGTTTGTAGGAATCTGGTTGTTCGGGAACGGCTGCCCGGTGGTGGGATCTGTCACCGTGATCCCGGTTCCTGAGAAATCGCCGTTCCGCAACGCTTGCGTGGGCACTTCGTTCTGGATTGTTCTTCCTCGCGGGAAGCGGAATCCCTCGTATGTTCCGAAAAAGAACGTTTTGTTCTCGCCGTTGTAGAGTTTTGGAATCAATACGGGCCCCCCCATGCTGGCACCAAAATCGTTGCCCACCAACTGCGGTTTCTCCTGCTGCCCGAACTCGGTAGCGTTGAGGGCGCGGTTCTGGTGATACCAGAAAAGCGCGCCGTGAAAAGCGTTCGTGCCGCTCTTGGATATGGTCGTGACATCGCCGACCTCGGCGAATTCGGCGGCATTGCCGACGCCCTGCACTTTGATTTCCGCGATGCTCTCGAGCGAAGGAAACGCCTCGGTGAGCGGGCCGTTACCGCCTACGCTGGTGATCGAGATGCCGTCCACTGAAAATTGAGACATCGACTGGATGCCGCCCTGTATGGAGAAGTTGCCGTTGTCATCCGGCTGCACGCCCGGCAGCGCCGCGATGAGAGCATACGGGCTGGTGCTGCCATTGCCGCCGCGGACGTTGCCCGGCAGGGTCATGAGTGCCTGGCTGTCCAGACTAGACTGGACGGTTTGCGTATCGGTGGTGATCACGCCAGCGGTCGCTTCGACTTTGACTTCTGTAGAAACCTGGCCAACCTGGAGATCGACATCGATGCGCAGCGTTTGGCGCGCGATGAGATTTAGCTCAGTGGCTGCATAAGGTTGAAAGCCCTGCGCGGCCACCTCGATCTTATAGTGACCGGCCTTGGTATTCACAAATTCATAGTCACCGTTTCCATTTGTAGTAGTTTCGCGAGTTGTGTTCTCGTCCGTGTTGGTGGCTTTGACGGCCGCTTGCGGTACGACAGCTCCGGAATTATCTTTCACGGTGCCTAAGATCGTGCCGAACGTGGACTGAGCAAAGATAGCAGAGGGAGAAAGCAAAAGTAGAGCGTAAAGTAAGTGCCTACGCATAGCCGGACCTCCAATGGGATACAAAATAATAACCTGAGTTCGCCATTCACGCGAGCAAAAACTTCGTTGCAGGTTGGTGAAGAATAGGTTTACTTGGAGCGCTGGCGGCTCACTGCGACCGCTGAACTTACAAACGTGAAATCATTTGCGCGACCGGCTTCAAGGCGGGATAGATAGCTCGGTATGTACCGTGTCCGTTTTCGTACAACGCTGATTCGCCGGGACGCGGAGCGATGGATCCGGATTCCCGAATGATGCCGCGGCAAACTTCGGGAACCGATGCGTACGCCCCGGTTCCCACCATTGCCAGCAGGGCCGCGCCATACGCGGAGCCTTCTTGCGTTTCCAAGGTGACGATAGGTTTCTGCAGAACGGAGGCCAGGACCTGGCGCCAGAACATACTCTTGCTTCCGCCTCCCGAAACGCGCACCGAGTGGACGGCGACGCCAAGCTGCTGGAGGATATCGAGACAGTCCTTCTGGCTGTATGAGACGCCTTCGATCAGCGCGCGAATCAAGTCGGCGCGCGTGTGTTTAGCCGTGAGACCGATCCATCCAGCCCGCGCGATCGGATCCAGGTGCGGCGTTCTTTCGCCCATCAGGTAGGGTAGCCAGAACAAACCTTGCGCCCCCGCCGGCGATTGCGCGGCTTCGCT
>Ga0126370_10001651_pt1 | contig 10266 bp, 7 predicted proteins | sample PanSoiMetaPlot_3_FD_92586 | JGI IMG/M metagenome (GOLD analysis project Ga0126370, IMG submission 92586) | Tropical forest soil microbial communities from Panama - MetaG Plot_3 | ecosystem: Environmental > Terrestrial > Soil > Tropical forest > Bulk soil | place: Panama | collected 2016-02-17 | reverse complement strand
TACTTCGCATACTAGCGCTATCTCGTGAGCGGCTGTTAAAAAGAACGGCCGTACCCGCTCCCGTTGATGTCTTCTATATTTCTGCGAATATAGAAAAATTAGATCGTGCAGCAATTCAACCCCAAGCGGGTGAGACATGCATAAATAACAAAGCCGACCTTGAATGCAGAAGCAGGGCCGATGTGCTGCATTGTGGCCATAAGAGACCTCGGGACAAGGGGTTGAATGATTCCTCCTCATCCAAAGCAAAAACGAAAACGAGAGAGAAAAGGATACGGCGCCAGCCGCTACACTTCACAGCGCCGCAAATGAGTGTACTACCACGCCCAGTATTTTTCTTTAAGCAGCACGCTCATCGTCCCTCTTGAGGCTCAGTTCGGCGATTGCCTGCACAATATACCGCTTGAGTTCGGTCAACTCTGGGTCGTCGTTGGGCAGACGCTCGATAAGTTCGATCTGTACCAGCGTCTCTCGCAACAACGTCAACAGGTCGGGGATGCTCGGGTCTTCTAGGAGGTTTAGTTCCGCCATGTAACGCCTTTGCTAACATCGACGCCAAAACGCGCTAAGAGGTTGGCTTTTGTATGGCATAGTTTTGCGCTTGCCTTCGAATGGCTCTTTAGTGGTACACGAGGCAACAGTCCGGAGCTAGAACAGAACGTACTTTTTCTTTTTCTTTTGCTTCTGGACGTCCGCAGCGGAAGCGGCAGTTGTATAGACGGGCTTCGTCTCGTTCGGGCTGGCGCCGGTATCGGTGTAGCCGGGCATGATGTCGATATAGGCGTCCTCACGCAGTTTGGTGAGATAGGCGCGCAGCGCGGGCTGCATCTTGGTCATGTAGAGGCGCTCCTGAATCTGCGGCTCTACTTCTTTCAACGGAGGAATGCCTTCGGAGGTGTGCTCGGTAACCTTCAGGATCACCCAGCCCTGATTCGTGCGAATGGGCTCGGTGTACTGTCCGGCCTTTAGTGCGAAGACCTGATCCTCGAGTTGCTTTGAAAGTGTTCCGCGTTTGAAGTACTCCAGATCCCCACCTTGCCCGGCGGTGGGACCTGCCGATTCTTTCTGCGCAACTGCGTCGAACTTCGCGCCCTTCTGTAGCTGCGCGTAGATCGCGTCGACCTTAGCTTTGGCTTGGGCCACCAACTGGTCGCTAGACGGCTCGGGTTGTCCGGGCTTGGCGGGCGGCGGTTGCGTTGATATGAGAATTTCGCTCAGCCGCACCTGTTCGGGACGCTCCATCTCGCTCTTGTGCTGGTTGTAGTAGTCCTGGATCTCCTGCTGGGTGACGCTGATATGTGCACCCACTTCCTGCTGGATAACCTTCTGCGTGAGGATGCTTTCTTTCATGTTCTGTTTGAATTCTTCGAACGAGACGCCCTGCGCTTGCGCGGCCTTTTCGAGGTCTTCCATTGATTCAGCGTGCATCTGCTTGCGGAGATCATCAAGGCGCTTGATGAGGTCGGTGTCGGCGCTAATGCCGAGCTCGTCGGCCTTCTGCGAGAGCAGCTTGGAATCAATGAGATCGCGGAGAAGGTCTTGCTGCTTGGGTTGAGCCTCGGGCGGAAGATTCGGATCCGGTTTGCTGGTTTCGGCGGCCAACTGCTCCCCACTGCGCTTCAGGTCGGAGAGCGAAATGATGCTGTTGTTGATGCGAACGACGATTGCTTCGACGAGGGTTTGGTCGCTCGGCTGACTAGCCGCCGGCGTGGAAGCCACTGTGGCGGGAGACACGGAGCCGGGTGGAAGCGCCGCTTGCGACTGTGCGAAAAGAACTGGAGTGCTTACAAGAACGGATGACAACAATAAAACCAATTGCTTCATTGATAACCTGGTGCGGCGGGACCGCTTGCCCCGTGGTTCGTCTTCAAACATGAAAATCCTTTTAACATTGTACCTGCCCAACGGGCAACAACCGCAAGGAAACTGCGATTCGCAAGGTACTACTACTTTCGTAACCGGGTGAGGTGACGCAACCCATCTAGCTAACAACCCCGGTGACTTACACTAGTGGCGCACGTCAACAGGATTGACTAATTTTTCGATGACAGCCGGGCGGAAGGCGTTAGTGCGTGTGGCGTGTCTGGGCGTGCTCGTGTGGGTCTCGTCTACGGCGACGAGTGCGCAGACGCTGCCGCGGACCTCGGGGCCTGCACTACCGCTTTATCGCGCTCTGCGAACCGACGGGCTAGATTCGCAGCAGGTGTACAAGATCCGCGAGGCAGTCATCGACCGGGAAGACGTGCATCTGTGGCTGAATGACGGGACGATCGCCTTCACACAAAGCATCGCGGGCAAGATCACTGGAGCGTTTTTCCGAGGCGAAGGTGAAGTCCTTATCCGGCCTCCGGACAGACAGGAACGCGCTTCGCTAGGACTGTTCACTGGACAAGGAGTGCTGGAGGAGCACTTCTCGACCCTCTACCTGCGGTTCAACGACGAAACTGCGGCAGAGCTGCAACCGTATCTGCGTCCGGCGGATGATGCAGCGGAGTTCGTCAAACGAAATGACGAAGCGGCGCGGCTCCTGGCACCGATGGATGCGATGCGGTTGGCGATCAGTTTTACGAGCGCACCTGTAACCGTCCCAGCAGCTGATCGAGCACCGGCTCCGGACCGAATGCTGCATGCGCGAGTTGGCGGCGACCGCTTGGGAACCTTCGACCTGTATTTCGACGCGCGGGCTCCCGAACAGATCGTCGTGGGACAGGTAACGACGGCGCACAACGAGCCGTATTACGACCTGTGGATGAGCTTTGTGATGCGCTCGGTGCGGAAGGAGTCGGCCCCAGCTTCGCGGTTTCATGGACCGACGGGACCGGCATTGACACGCGACGCGTTCGGGGTCAGCCGGTACACCATTCATGCCGCGATCGATCAATCGCTTGGGCTGTCAGCAGAGGCATTACTGGAAGGGCCGGTGCGTCAGGGTGGGTCGCGCATCGTGCTGTTCGAGCTCTCGCGGCAGTTGCAGTTGAAGTCGGTGGAGATGGATGGCCAGGCGCTGGAGTTCATTCAGAATGAAGCCATTGAAGGGAGCCAACTCTCGCGGCGGGGGAACGATCTGGTGGCGGTGGTTTTTCCGCAACCTCTGGTGTTGGGAAGCCAGTTGCAGTTGAAGTTTACCTATGCGGGATCAGTGCTGTCGGATGCGGGAAGCGGGCTGTTTTATGTGGGCGCGCGTGGAACGTGGTATCCGAACCGCGGCATCGCCATGGCGAGCTACGACATCACCTTCAAATTTCCCCAGGCCTATACCCTGGTGGCAACCGGACGGCAAGTTTCTCTGGAGCAGAGCGGCAACCAGTCCATTGGACATTGGGTGAGCGATGGGCCGGTGCCCATTGCAGGCTTCAACCTGGGACGATATGTCCGGACGACGGCGATGGCGGGCGAAGTAGCCGTGGATTCCTACGCCACGCACGGCGTGGAAAACGAACTTCCCCAGAAGACGGAGTCCGTGCCGGTGACGACTCCGCGTTCCGTAATTACTCCGGAGGGAATCTCATCGGCGCCAGCACCGACAACAGCTCCGAGTCTGGTGGTGAGCGGCGTGTCGCTGGCGAAACGAGCGGCCGCGACCATTACATCGCTGGGGAACATGTTCGGACCGTTTCCATTCAGATCGCTGGCGCTAACGCAGCGGCCTGGAACGGATAGTCAGGGATGGCCCGGTATCGTCTTCCTCTCCAGTTACGTGTATCTGACGCCGGAGGAGCGGAAGGCAGCAAACGTCGGGACTGCGGACAATGTGCTTTACGGCGAAGTAATGATGCCGCATGAGGTGGCGCACCAGTGGTTCGGAGATCGGGTTTCTTGGGCCAGTTATCACGAGCAGTGGTTGATGGAGGCGATTGCCAACTACTCCTCGCTGATGTTGCTAGAAAAACGCCGTCCCAGAGACTTTGAAGTCATGATGGATGCGTACCGCAGACTGCTGGCGACGAAGTCAAAGGACGGAATAAGTAATGTTCAAGCAGGGCCGGTGACGCTGGGGGTGCGGTTATCGTCGTCGAAATTCCCGGCGGGATACGAAATCATCACCTACGGGCGAGGTACGTGGTTGTTTCACATGTTGCGGGAGATGTTTCGAGACGGGTCGCGCACACCCGAAAACCCGGAAGGCTCCGACGATGTGTTTGTTGGCGTCTTGCGGTCGATCTACCAGCGCTATCAAGGCCGGGAAATAACGAATGCGGAACTCGAGTCGGAGCTGGAAGCGGTGCTGCCAAAATCGCTGTGGTTTGAGAATCGAAGGTCGCTGGACTGGTTCTTTGATGGCTGGGTCAATGGCACGGTGTTTCCGCACTTCGAGATCAAAGATGCGCGCTTCTCTGGCGCGACGGGCAAGGTAACGGCCACGGTGCAGCAAGTCGATGCGCCCGATGATCTGGTCACGAGCATTCCGGTGTATGGAATGGCCGGCGAGAGCAAGGTTTATTTAGGCCGTGTTTTCGCCGAAGGACCGGAAACGCGAATCACGTTGTCGGTTCCGCCCAGCGTAAAGCGGCTGGTGTTGGATCCAGGTCAGACCGTGCTGACCGCGCCGTAAGCAGCACAAGGGGAGTTCTGCTCGTAAAAAGTGGTCGTTCGACTCCGGTCGTCACTTGCGCGACGAGCTTCGCTCAGGACGACATTAGGAAGATTCCTTCAATCCTTTGCTAAACCTTTACTCCGTTGACAGTTTTCTGTGAGAGAAGGGGCGGGCATTGGCACCCTGATAGGTCCGGGCCAACTGACCGATGCCGCGTAATACATATTTATAGGTGGTCAGCCCTTCGAGCCCCACGGGACCGCGCGCATGCAGCTTGCTGGTGGAGATGCCGACCTCGGCGCCGAAGCCGTAGCGATAACCGTCAGCAAAGCGGGTTGAGGCGTTGTGAAAGACGCCCGCAGCATCGACTTGCGCGAGAAATTCCTCTGCCACGGCTCGGTCTTCAGTGACGACCGTTTCCGTGTGCGACGAACCATGGGTGTGTATGTGGCGGATGGCTTCGTCGGTGGAGGGAACAACGCGGACAGCTAGCACCAGGTCCGAGTATTCGCGATTCCAATCGTCAACGCTTGCAATTGGCGAGTCGGCGAGGATGGCCTTGGTTTGATCGCAGCCGCGCAGCTTCACGTTCTTTGCCTGGAGGCGGTCCGCTAGCAGAGGCAAGAACGCCATTGCGACCGCTTCGTGAACGAGCACTGTTTCCGCAGCGTTACAGGCAGCTGGATAGTCAGTCTTGGCGTCATCGATGATGTCGAGCGCCATTTGAAGATCGGCGGCCGCATCCACATAGACGTGACATATACCTTCGGCGTGACCAAGCATCGGTATGTGAGTGTTTGCTTGCACGAATTCGACAAGCTGCTTCGAGCCGCGCGGAATCACCAGATCGATCAAACCTGATTCGTTGAGCAGCTCGCCGACAGCCTCGCGACCGGCAATGAGCGAGACGGAATCTTCTGCAATACCGTGCTTCGCAAACGAATGCCGCATGATGTGAAACAGCAGCGACGCGGTGTGCTCGACTTCGTGGCCCGGTTTGAGGATGACGGCGTTACCCGATTTCAACGCAAGTGCGCTGATCTGAGTGACGGCATCGGGGCGGGCTTCGAAGATGACAGCCAGCACGCCGACGGGACAAGTGATTTTCTCGAGCACTAAGCCGGTGTCGAGTTCCGTCTTCTGCAGTACTCGGCCGAGTGGATCGGGCAAGCTGGCGACGGCTCGCATCGAGCGAGACATGTCGGCGATTTTTTTGTCGGTGAGGCGCAAGCGTTCGTACGATGCCAGATTGATTTCGCCGGAGGTAAGCATGGCATCAGCTACGGCGAGATCCTTTGCATTGGCCTCAAGCAATTGCTGGCGGGTTTGTTCAATCGCGTCGGCTGCAGCGCGGATTGCCGCATCGCGTTGCACAGACGGGATTGTCGCAAATTGACGGGACGCTTGCCGGGCGGATTCGGCAATCTGCCGCACCGCGGGGCTCACGTTGCGCTCCGCGGCAGGAAAAGCGTTCCGATGAGTTCGCCCGCACACACGCGCTCGATCACATTGGACAAACAGCCATTAGCAATCACGGCGAGGCCTTGTGCTTCTGTAGCAATGCGAGCGGCTTCCAGTTTGCTCGCCATCCCGCCGCGTCCACGCCCGTTTTTGCCCTGGGCAAAGTTGCGGATTTGTTCCGTAACGACCTGTACCTCTGTAATCAGTTTTGCGCCCTCGGTAGTGGGATCGCCGTTATAGAGGCCATCTACGTCGGAAAGAAGCAACAACAAATCGGCGGCCACGTGAGTCATCACCAAGGCGGACAGCATGTCGTTGTCGCCAAAAACGCGTTCGCGGCCGGGTGAATCGGCGGGATGATCGAGCTCAGCGGTAGAAACCGTGTCATTTTCGTTGATCACTGGGATGACGCCCAGTTCCAGAAGCGAGCTGAGCGTGGAGCGCAGATTGCTATAGCGGTGTAGATCACGGAAGTCGTCTTCGGTAAGCAGGACCTGTGCCGTGCGGCAGCCGAGCTTGTCGAAGGCGTCATCATAAATCGCCATAAGCCGGCTTTGTCCGATGGCGGCGCACGCCTGTATTTGCGAGAGTTCTGTGGGACGCTGGGTCAGACCAATGTGCTCCATGCCAAGACCTACAGCACCGGAGGAAACCATGAGCAGATCGCGGCCCTGTTGCCGCAGCCGGGCGACGGATTCTGCGATGCTGTAGAGCCGGCTGAGCGCCAGGCGGCCATCATTACGCATGACGACATTGGTGCCGACTTTAATCACGATGCGGCGAGCGCGGGTAACAGCCTCGCGGGAGGATTGCTTCGTTTCGGTGTAGCTTAGCGAATTCATCGATGACGTGGTTTCAGTGTAACAACCAGAGCGAAGGTGGTGCGGCGCGGCAGATAACCATGCACTCAGACGCAACACGCCCGGGCGCTAAGGTTGCTGCGCGTGTTGCGGCCGGGCAGAGATCGTGGTTGGTTGGCCGGCCAGGGTCGGTGTCGCCTGTTGAAGAACGGTCTGACAGGACATCTCAAAGCGCGGCAGGAAAAAGTGGTGTGAATTCCGAGCCACAGCATCAGGATGCACATGGTCACCATTACCCAGTGCTCCCGCGGATTCACGTCGGGCAGATTGACGTTCTTCGGATTGGTGAGCTTGCCGTAGAAAACCCGCTGATATGCCCACAGGAGATAGCAGGCAGAGAAGATGACGCCGGTGGCGCCCCAGACCGCCCACTGCCACATGGTTTGGAAGGTTCCGGAGAGGACCAGGAATTCACCTACGAATCCGCAGAGTAGCGGGAGACCGATCGACGCCAGGACGGTAAATAAGAAAAGGGACGCATATTTCGGCATGGGTGTTGCCAGCCCGCCGAATTCGGTGATCTCGAACGTGTGCCGGCGCTCATAGAGCATACCAACGAGCAGGAACAGGGCTCCGGTAGAGATGCCATGCGCCAGCATGACGTAAACGGCTCCCTGCATGCCAATCAACGAAAACGAGAAGATGCCGAGCACTACAAATCCCATGTGGCTGACCGAAGAGTAGGCGACCAGGCGTTTGAGATTGGGTTGCACCATGGCAACCAGGGCTCCGTAGATGATGCTGATGACGGCCAGCACTCCAACCCAGGGCGCTGCCCAATGCGACGCATTGGGAAATAGCGGTAAGCAAAATCGGATGAGTCCGTAAGCGCCGGTTTTCAGCAGAACGCCGGCGAGGTCAACGGATCCTGCAGTTGGAGCTTCGGTGTGGGCGTCGGGCAGCCAAGTGTGCAGCGGAAAAATGGGAACCTTGACGGCGAACGCAACAAAGAAGCCCAGGAACAGCCACCTTTCGGCCGTCGGGCTGGGCGCGAACTGACCGCTCTCCACCATCTTCTGGACAACGACGAAATCGAAGCTGCCGGTGTGGGCGTAAATCCAAATGATGCCGGCGAGCATAAACACCGATCCACCCATGGTGAAAAGAACGAATTTGATGGCTGCGTAGATCTTGCGGTCGTGGCCCCAGATACCAATCAGCAATGCGAGCGGAATGAGCCCGAATTCCCACCAGAAGAAGAAAAGAAGCATGTCCAGTGAGACAAGGATGCCGACCACGCCCATTTCCAGAAGCAAGAGCATGATGTGGAATTCCTTGACCTGTTTTTGGACTTCGTTCCACGAGGCGAAGACACCGATAGGAGTGAGCAGCGTAATCAGGTGGATCAGGAAAATGCTGATGCCATCAACACCAACGTGATAGTTAACGTGCCACTGGGGGATCCAGGGGACGAACTCTTCGAGTTTAAAGCCGCTGGAGCCGGGATGAATGTAATAGACAGGAATGAACGACAGCAGGAATTCGATTACTCCGACGGCGAGACTGATGCGACGTATCAGCAGGTGCTGGTCGCGATTTCGTAGGGGCAAAAGCGCCAAGGAGCCTACCAGCGGAAGAAACAGGAGTATGGTCAGAAGATGGTTGATCAACATGAATGGCACCCTGCTAATGCAGCTGTATGAAGGAGTGACAGACTACTGACTGTGACCCGGTTAACAGCGATCGAATGCATGGTGACCGCTGGCCTAAGCCGCTGGAATCATTGATTCTATATTTGGAGAAGAGGCAGAGCAAGGGAAGGTGACGCGGTCGACGGGGCCACAGGGCTGCGGATGGCCGAGCAGATCCCAGGCAGACGAAGCAGAGGAACTGTAGTGCACCGAAGAAAACATCCCTGTTGGAGAGATGGCTGATGGCGGCGGTTTGCTAACTTGTTCTGACCCTCCGACGTTGCTTCCTTTCGTCACAACCTATTGATTCTAAATAGTTGGGCGGTGAGATGACTTGGCCCAAATTCGCCTTCTACAGTTCTGTGCAGTAAATATGCAGTAAGGTGTGAGCGTGTGCGACGCCAATGACGTGTACACGCCCATGGGTGCAGTCGCACTAGCTTTCAGGCTTCGTGTGTTTTCGTGGCATCGGGCTTGCTCTCAAACGAAGCCCTGCACTGCAAAGGCTCGCCATCAATTCGCCACAAGTCGGCATCCATAGTGTGGACAGGTCCACTTCGGCACGGGAGGGAGCGGTGAACGGCGGGCACGGAGCACGGGCTGTTTACAGTAGCTATCCTCAGTTATCCTCGTAGTTCACTCTTCGAGCGTCTCACCAAGCTGAAGCAACAGATTTGTCAATGTGATCAGGCGGGCAAGCAAATTGCATTGCGCGGTAGGCTCTCCAACTGGGCGCTCCTTCCAGAAGTGCCTCGCAGTGTCATAAGCCTTACGTGCATTCTCGCGGCATCTCAGTCGTCTCTCCTCGGTCTTGCTGTCGAGTGCTAAGGACGCAAAAGTGATTCCCAGCTGAAACTCCGTGCGAATGAACTCGCACAAGTTAAATTCAAACTGTTCATGCGGACCGGACAACATCCAAGATAAAAGTCCCTTCGTGCTTGTACTCAGCAAACTGAATTTTGACACGTCCGTGAGCAGTTGTGGTGCATTGTTGGAGTCGTCATAAAATGTCGCGAACGGGTCGAAGCCCGCGTGCTGTTGGGCTGAATCCTTTATCTCAGCATCTCCCACTAGCTGCGTTTTCGGCCCGCGGAGCGGATGGGCTTCTGTGTCGGTGCACTCGCGGTCTTACCTGGAGACGCGGCGCGGGCAAGTTCCTCCGACTTATCTTTCAGCCTTTGTACAGCTAATGCCAAGCCAGGTGTCAGCTCGCGGTTCGTTTGGCGCAACCCGTCTGTAATCATCGATGCTCGGCCGCAACTTTTCGTTGGTTTCGATTGCTCGCTGTGCCCACCCCGTTAGGAGCCACCGGTCTAGCTCGTCGGTCGAGGCTACTACAGTCCCCATAGCTTTCGCCTTCTGTCGTTTTATCGGCAAGCCGAGCAGTTGCTCCCAGCGCTGCACAGTGCGCACGCCCTTGCCGAGATAAGCGGCTATCTCTTTCCACGATCTGAGAACCTTAGTCTCGTGACTCATACCGTAGCGAAGTTGGGACTGGAGTCTTTTTTACTGACTTCGCCAAAACTGCGCCGAGCCTAACTCACTTCTTACTGAAGGGCTATGTCAGCATGGGCCGACAAAGAGCCGACGACAAGAGAGCAACCAGCCGAAGGCGTGCCGGCTCTATGGGCAAATTGCGGAGGGGCCGAATGACTCGAGAAGGCCATGCAAGGGCGAATAAAGCGCAGCAGAAAACGGGCATTTTGAGCACACCAACCCCTTTCCCCTGTTCACATTTGGGGGATTAGGTGGTGGCAGACCTTGGAAGGCCCACCCAAGC
>Ga0126370_10001650_pt1 | contig 10269 bp, 9 predicted proteins | sample PanSoiMetaPlot_3_FD_92586 | JGI IMG/M metagenome (GOLD analysis project Ga0126370, IMG submission 92586) | Tropical forest soil microbial communities from Panama - MetaG Plot_3 | ecosystem: Environmental > Terrestrial > Soil > Tropical forest > Bulk soil | place: Panama | collected 2016-02-17 | reverse complement strand
CGAACCGAACGGATCGCGCGAGCCGTGCGCGAACAGCGCCGGCGCGGCGAGCTTCGGCAGATGCGCGGTGCGCAGCTGGGCCGGGCGCCCCGGCGGGTGCAGGGGGTAGGAGAGCAGCAAGAGCCCGTCGACGAACCCGGCCTCGCCGGCCGCGAGCATGCTCGCCTGACGGCCGCCGTACGACTGACCGCCGAGGAAGACGCGGCCGGCCACGCGCGACCGCATCGCCGTGACCATGGCGTGCAGGCCCTCGCGGTCGCGCGCCGCGCCCGCCGGGCGCGGAGGCGCCGTCCGGCTCGCCTGCCGGAAGGGCAGGTCGTAGCGCAGGACCGTGAGGCCCCGGGCCGCGAATGCTTCGCCGAGCGCCACGAGCAGCGGTGCCCGGGCGTTGCCGCCGGCGCCGTGGGTCAGCACGAGCCCGTCGCCCGACGGCGCCCGGGGCTGGTGGAGCTCCTCGCGCACGCGGTCGCTCGCCGGCTACGCGATACGCCGATAGATCACGTGGCGGCGATTGGTGGTGTAGGGGCGGACGTGCTCGGCCCAGCGCCCTTCCTCGACCGCCTTCGCCCATGCGTCACTGGTGAGCACGGCCGGGCTCTCGATCTCGTAGAGCGCGTTGTAGGCGGGCTCGCTCTCGATCACGATCGTCTTTCGCTCACCGCCGATCATCATTGTCACCGGCTCGCTCTTGAAGCGCGCGACGGCGATGACGCCCGGCACCTTCAAGAGGGCCGGCACGTGCTCGGCATCGTAGACCTCGTTGAAGATCGCGTCCTTGTCGGGACGCACGCTCATGGCCGCGCTGAAGAGGTAGCGAGTCTGCATCGGCATGCGAAGTCTCCTTTAGGACTCGGATGGACACATCCTAGCCCATCATGTGGGCTCCGCGCGCGTCACCACTAGCGGCGGGGGCGGCAGCACGGCGCGCGGATTGCCGAGCGCGCGGAAGCCCGATGCTACGATGATCGAGGAGGCAATTCATGACGTTCGGCGGCGTTGTGTTCCTTCTCGTCTTCGTGGGCCTCGTCGTCGCGATCGTGCTCACGTACAACAAGCTCGTGGGCCTGCGGCAGCGGTCGGAGGAAGCCTGGTCGGACATCGACGTGCAGCTCAAGCGCCGCACCGACCTGGTGCCCAACCTGGTCGAGACGGTGCGGGGCTACGCCGCGCACGAACGCAGCACGCTCGACCAGGTGGTGCGCGCCCGCGGCGCAGCGGTGACGGCGCAGACCCCGGAGGCGCGCGCCCAGGCCGAGAACCAGCTGACCGGCGCCCTGCGCCAGCTCTTCGCGCTCGCCGAGTCGTATCCCGATCTGAAGGCCAACGAGAGCTTTCGCGACCTCCAGGGCTCGCTCTCGCAGCTCGAGGAGACGATCCAGAGCTCGCGCCGTTACTACAACGCGGTCGTGCGCGACTTCAACACCACGATCGACAGCTTTCCGTCGAACCAGATTGCGCAGTTCTTCCGGTTCGCCAAGCGGCAGTACTTCGAGCTCGAACGCCCCGAAGATCGTCAGGTCCCGCGCGTCGCTCTCGGGAGCTGACTCGATCCGCCGGCCCGCCGCGCTGGCTCTCGCGCTGGCCCTCGTGCCGGCTCTGGCGCTTGCGGTCGCCTCCGGCGTCGCGGCGCAGACGCGCGGGCTGTTCGCGATTGACAGTTTCGTCACCAGCATTGTCATCAATGGCAACGGCAGCCTGATCGTTCGCGAAGACATCACCTTCAACTTCCGCGGGGCCCACCAGGGAATCTTCCGGCGTATTCCGGCGCACTACACGCGCGACGGCCTCGAGTACCCGCTGACCCTCAGCGGCATCGGCGTCTACGACGAAGCCAGCCGTCTGCTCCGGAGCGAGGTGTCGTACCCGAATCACTCCGTCGCGATCAAGGCCTGGGTGCCCGGCGCCGTCGACACGAAGAAGACGGTGAGCGTCGTGTACCACGTGCGCCACGGCGTCCTGGCGTACGAGGATCACGACGAGCTCTACTGGAACGCCACCGGCACCGACTGGAACGCGCCGATCGGCAACGCCGAAGTCTACGTGACGCTGCCCGCCGGCATCGGCGACGGCGACGTGCGCACCTCGGGCTTCACCGGGCCGCTCGGCGCGAACGGCCGCGACTACGCGGTCGACCGTGTGGAGGGCTACTGGCGATTCAAGACGACGCGCGCGCTGCGGCCGCGCGAAGGCGTGACCGTGCTGGTGGGCTGGCCGTCCGGCCACGTGAGGCACCCGTCGGAGCTACGGCGGGCCGGCTGGGTCCTTGCCGATCACTGGCCGCTCGGGCTGCCGCTGGTCGCGCTCGTGTGGGGAGGCTTCGTCTGGTGGGCGTTCGGCCGCGACCCGGGCGGAAGGCGTTCCGTCAAGCCCGAGTATGAGCCGCCGGCAGACCTGATCCCCGCGGAGGCCGGGGCGCTCATGGACGAGCGCGCCCATCCGCGGGATGTCATCGCGACGGTCGTCGATCTCGCGGTGCGCGGCTACCTCTCGATCGAGCCGATCACCACGGCGTTCGGCGCGCAGGACTTCATTTTCAAGCGGCTGAAGGAGGTCGCCGGCGACCCCGACCTGAAGGAGTTCGAACTCTTCGTGCTGGCCAAGGTCTTCGGCGAGGACTGGGGCATCAACATGCGGCTCTTGTCGGAGGTGAAGCACGACTACGACAACGTGTTCCCGCCGATCCGCGACCGGCTCTACCGTCTGATGGTCGAGGACGGCCTCGTCCCCGCTTCACCGGGCAGCGTGCGCACCGGGTGGATGTTCGCCGGCGCGGCCACGGCGGTCGCCGGCTTCATGCTGCCGTCCTACGGACCGTCGTGGCTCGGCTTCTACGACACGTGGCTGCGCATCGGCGGCGTCCTGAGCGGTCTCGTCTTCGTCGGCTGGAGCTGGGTGATGCCGCACAAGACGCGTCTGGGGGTGCAGCAGGCGGCGCACGTGCGCGGCTTCCAGGAGTTCCTCGAACGCGCGGAGAAGGATCGTCTCCAGCGGATGCCGGCCGACACCTTCGATCGATGGCTGCCGTGGGCGATCGCGCTCGGCGTCACCGAGCGCTGGATCTTCAACTTCCAGGGCCTGAGGGTCTCGAGGCCGTCCTGGTACATGAGCCGCGGTGATTTCTCGCTGCCGAGCTTCGCGCACGAGCTCGGCACCTTCGCGCAGCGGACGGAAGAGGCGATCCTCACGACGCGGCGGGGCTACGCCGATGCCGTCGGCGCCGTCGGCGGCGGCGGGTTCTCGCGCGGCTCGTCGGGCGGCGGGATGGGCGGGGGCGGCGGCGGCACGTTCTGAGCGTGTGACCGCGGCGTCTGTCTTCACGCCGTGGCGTGTCCTGGATCAGGCCGTCGAGCGCGTTGCCGTTCATCACTCGATGACCTGGTCAGCGCGACCCAGAACAGTCGGCGGAATTGTGAGGCCGAGTGCTTTGGCGGTCTTCGCATTGATGACCAGCTCAAACTTAGTGGGCTGCTCCACGGGGAGATCGCCTGGCTTGGCACCTTTCAAAATCTTGTCTACGTATCGAGCTGCGCTGCGAAAGATCTCGGGATAGCTCGGCCCGTAGGCTATCAAGCCTCCTACCTCCACGAATCGCCACTCTTCGAACATGGTGGGCATCCGATGTCGGAGCGCCAACTCGGCGAGGCGGTTCCGGGCTGCGACGAACCGAGGATCGTTGTTGATCAGAAGTCCATCGATCTTTTCCTTGGACACTGTCGCGAACGCCGTCTCGAAGTCGGCTGGGCCTCGGGCGATTATCCGTCGGACCTGTAGCCCCGCCTGGGAGCCCGCCGCTTCGATCCCCTTCCAGGACACGAGGGAAGTGGCGAGGTCGTACGTGCCGAGCACGCCGACCCGGTTCAAGCTCGGGATCGCTTGCTTGAACAGTTCGAGCCGCTTGGTGGCAAAATCCGCAGACATCGCCGACGGCCCGGTCACGTTGCCGCCAGGTCGCGCCAGGCTCGTCACGAGCCCATTCCCAACTGGATCACTGCTAATGAGGAACACGATCGGCACGGATTGCCTCACACTCCGCGCGGCCTGAGCGGCGACAGTACCGTTTGCGACGATGACGTCCACGCCGAGCTGGACCAGTTCTCGAGCCAGCCCAGGCATCCGTTCCGCGTCCCGGTGTCCACGGAATTCGAAGACAAAATTCTGAAGCTGGTTCTTCAGCTCTTGCACGAACTCGGGCGAGACCCGTTCGGCCCCTTCTGTCCACCCATAGGCTAACCAGCCGATGCGGTAGGTCTTTTCAGATTGCTGCGCCTCGGCCGCGAGCGGCACCAGAAGGAGGCTCCAACTCACCAAGTCGATAAACGCGCGCCGGTCCATCAGTCGTCGCTCACTGAATGATCTCGTCGGCTCGCCCGAGCAGAAATTGTGGAATGGTGAGGCCTAGAGTCTTCGCAGTCCTGATGTTCACGACGAGCACTAGCTTCGTGGGCTGCTGGACCGGCAGATCGGCGGGCTTGGCGCCTTTCAAGATCTTGTCCACGTAGGTCGCGGCAAGTTTGAACATTTCGAAACGGTCCGTCCCATAGCTCATCAAGCAGTTCGCCGATTCGCTCCAGGTGCACATCGACGGGAGGCGGTGCTTCGTAGCAAGGTCTAGGATTCGCTTTTGATGAGAGATCGTGAAGGCGTCCGCAAAAAGAAACAGCGCCTCCGCTCGGTCCTTGATCATTGCATCAAACGCTGGCGCAAGCTCTTCGGCCGTTCGCACGTCTCGTGATTGAATCGTGAGCCCCAACACTCGCGCCGCTGCCTGTGCCTCTTCGAGGCTGCGGGCCATCGCCACATTGCCGGGAACAGAAAGCATCGCGACGCGCGACACTTTCGGCACCGCCTCTTTGAGGAGCTGCAACTGCTTGCTGATGACGTCCGAGATCAGCGTACTCAGCCCGGTGACATTTCCGCCCGGGCGAGCGAGGCTGGCGATGAGCCCAGCTCCGACTGGGTCGCCGCTGGTTGCCATGACGATAGGGATCGTGCTGGTCGCTTCCTTCGCGGCCCGAGTCGCCTCTTCCCCCTGTGTCACGATGATGTCAACCTTGAGCTGGGCCAGTTCGGCGGCGAGGGCTGGGAGTCGCGCCAGTCTGCCCTCTGCCCATCGATATTCGAGCGCGACGGTCTGTCGCTCCACATAGCCGAGGTCGTGCAGCCCTCGCCGGAAGGCCTCGAGGTAAGGATCGGGAGGTGTGCCGGGCCGGATGAGGCCCACGCGCGGAATCTTTGTCGCCTGCTGCGCCGCAGCGGCGAACGCCATGATGGTAAGAGCGAGACCGACTACAAGCCCGATCCGCCGCATGCGCACCTCGGTTGGGATGGCTGGCGGGAGTCTAGCAGAGCTTCTGGGGTGTGAGCAGTTAGGGCATTCGGTCGTCTCTCTATCCCTCCTTCTCTCTCATTCTGGTGCTTGGCGAGGTCAGTGGTGATAGGCGGGTCGTGCACACATCCCCGGACGGCCGAATAGGGGAGGCGATGAAGCAGTCGGCCCGGGAAGGCCTGCGTCGCCTCATCCGGGCGAAGCTACGCGAATGAGGGCTTGCCGCACGACGAGATCTCGGGGCCCATTCCTGGATACCCAGGTGACGGATCGACGTGCGGAGCCTGCGCTCAACCCGTAAGGCCGCGCCAGCTGATGGTGGTGATTCCGTCTGGGGCGCCTGAGGGAGTCAGTTTGACGCACACGGCGCATCCAACGGTACGGCCACTCGCACCACGGCCTATGGGACGATCGATGGCGCAAAGCGCGCAACGAGATAGCCACCCACTGCTCTGGCCCCGAAGCCAGGGGTGAAGACTCGCGTCGGGCGCGTGAGGACGCCGTCGCGGACCACGTCCTGCAACGCGAGCGGGATGCTGGCGGAGGACCTGTTGCCGACCCTCTCGATATCGAAATAGAGACGGCTGGCGTCGAGCCCGGCGGCTTCGGCGATCGACGTCACCATGGTCTTGTTGGCCTGATGGGGCACAACCACTTCGATGGCGTCCAGCATCGAGCCATGCCCATCGGGGTGGCGAAGCGCCCTCAGCTCGGCCAGCATCTGGTCCATGTAGCGCTTTACCAGGGCACGGACGTCGGGGCCGTAGACGGTCACGTCGTTATCGAATTCAGGATTCGACCAGATGATCGAATCCACCTCGCCCATGGGACCGCTGGCGTAGGTCTGGGAGACCTCGATGTCGGGCGGCGCACCCGATGGCGCGGGCCCGACCACGAGGGCAGCGGAAGCATCGCCGAACAACATTCGATTGGCGTGAGTCGCGTATCCTCGAGGTTTCACGGGGACTCGTTGTGCAACACCATGGCGTGCCGCATCAACGCCTCTAGTTCGGGCACATCATGCCGGCAGCCCACGACATCGTCGTAGCGATAGGCGGGATAATCCGGATCGTAAAGGGTTTCTGGCTGCGATGTGGGAATATTACCTGAGCAACGCGACGTTCGGGTCTTCCGGACGCAAGCCGAGACCGGCAACGGGCTCGGAGACGGCGCTCGCCCAGCGCGCGCAGATCGCACGCGAGCATCTTAACCGGCTGGAGCAAGGACGCTTCGGCCCCTTGCGGACGCCGACGCCTCGCGAAGGCGCTCGGCGTGCCGGTGACGGAGCTGCTGGGAGTAGGGCGTCATGAGTGTCCGCTTCGATGATTTCAACGGCGAGATCCCTTTGGTTTCGACTGGCGAGTCCGGCCGTCCGATACCCAAACGGAGACGGCGCGGGGGTGGGGTCCATGGGCGCTCACCATAGCAGGGCGGTTCGTGCCGCGTAAACGTCCCGAGAAGGATACGCCGCGATCCACACCGCCTCTGCTGCGCTTGCGGCCGGTACAGGTCAAGGTCGGCGATCGAATCGTTGATGAGACGGGCGAGTACGAAGTCCTCGGTCGCCCGTACACGTCGAACGCGGGCAAGAATGTGCATGTCCGCGTCCGCCGAGTCGATGAAGCAGACGTCCCGATCGCTCGCACGTGGGGAGCGCGCGCTCGCGTCGCGGTGAGGTCTTCGGGCAGGGGGGTGGCGCAAAAGACTCGGACGCGGCTATGGGGAGCCATTCTCAGCGCGGTAATCGTTCTCGCCGTGATCGTGACCTTGCGCTCTACAGGACAGCCCCGGCTCGCGACTGTCGCTGATCTCCTCGCTTACGGGTGCATTCTCGTCGCGCTTGTGTGGATTGTTTTAACGGTCGTCTGGAGGGCCCGGAATTGACCGACCGCCCTCGTTCGCCTTCTGCTCGGCGTGCTTGATGCTGAGCAAACCGGTGTCGCCGGCGACGCGCGCTCGGTCAAGCGGAAGCCCGTCCACGCGGGCGAATCGTCCTCTCCGCCTTTCTCGCGTTGCTGCCGCGCGACGGGCTCGCCGGTCAGCATCAGCTTCGCCGCTTCAAGCCAGACTTCGTGCCGCGCCGAGCGGATCTCCGCTTCGATGATTTCAACGGCGAGATCTTTCTGGCTGCGACTGGCGAGCCCCGCAGTGCGATACCAAACGGAGACGACCCGTGCCTGGGGTCCATGGGGCGAAGAATGCATGAAATCCGGTGTCAGGGCGATGTGCAGGAACGTAGACGCCGCGATGGCAAACAGCCCCGACTAGAAGCCGGCGCTATTTGGGTTCCGCAGCGGGACGTTCCGGTGAGGTGGTGAGGCCGTCGATTTTCACGTCCGATGAGGTGGTGGCCTGCACGGGAGTCTTGTTCAAGAACGCAGGATTTGCCCTCGTAGCAACCCCTAACGAGCCGAGCGCGATGAGGATCGCTACGTACACGAGCAGCAGGGTGACGATCTCATATTTCAGCATGTCGATATCAACTTTCAGCACGCAGAAACCTCCTCCAATCTAGCGCCGCTTGCGAGAGCCACAGGAGAATCAGGTGAATCCCTAAAAACGTGGATAAAGACCCTGCAGGGTCGTCACGAGCGCGTCAGCGTGAAGCGGGCGAGCGCCGTGGAGGGCACACGATAATGCGACTGCGACGAGCTTCGGTGATCGCTCCTGCTGTGCCTGCTCGCCTGGGCCGCGACGGCCAGCGCTGAGTGTGCGTGGGTGTTGTGGGGCCGGCGTGGTCCCGCTCGGTTGCGATGAAACTCACCGGCCACAAGGTACCGAGAGCGTGTATCGGCACTACGCGATCGTGAGCGGCGCGGACCTCCAGGCGGCGGTCCAAAAGCTCGCGGGCACATTTCCCGGCACATCACGGGGGGTGATGGTAAAATCCTGTTCGCTAAGTAGCTGATTTCGGAAGCGGGCTCGTGGTGCAGCCTGGTTAGCACACTGGACTGTCAATCCAGAGGTCGCGGGTTCAAGTCCCGTCGAGCCCGCCATTTTCTTCGACAGTTGCGAGACGCTGTCCGCGTTGAACATCACGGACGTACCCCGAAACGGACCCGCGAAGCCGGAGAGTCGCCGTTGGCCGCCCCGTTGACCTGCGCGACGCAAGCTGCCGCTGCCTTGAGGTCCGCGTCGGAGACGACGGCGTACCTGCAGTAGACGTTCTCGGTCTTGTGGCCGGTGATCTTCGTCGCGATGGAGGGGGGACATCGGCCTTCTCCATGTTCCTCACTGCCGAGCGCCGGAGATCGTGGATCAGGACGCCGGGGAGACTGGCCTGCCTGCATGCCAGCCGCCACGCCTTTCGAGGGTCGAGGATCGGGGAGCCCGCGTGGAGGCCTTCGAGGTGCGGGAAGAGCCAGGGCACGATGCGCTCCAGCTTCTTCTCCAGGGCCTTGACGCGCTCGACCTGGGCGACCAGGAACCCTGGAGATGTGGGACCCTCGGGGTCACTAAATCTCACCTATCGTCGTCGACGCCCGCGCTCACTTCCCCTTCGGCCCGCGCGGGTCCACGGTGTCGGGGAGGCACACTGCCTCAACCCGCAGCGTTTGGCCCGCCGAAAAAAGTTAAACCGGGCGAGCTCGGGCTCTGGGAGATCGCGAGAGCAGGCATCGCCCGAGCCCGCCAACGATTTACGTAACGCACGCGAAGAGGCTACTTGGCAGTCCGACTCAGAGTGACGGCCGTCCCGCCGCTTAGCGTGCCCGTCATCTGCTCGCCCCTCACAGTCAGCACCGGTATGTTTCCCTTGGCGTTCCTCAGCCGGACGATATTTTCCTGAACCGTGCCGGTCACGTTTCCGTCGTTGTCTCCAGCGCCCGTAAGCGTGCCGGTGAGTTTGTTGTCCGCCTGCTGTAGCACGAGTGTGATCGGATTCGCCCCTGAGGACGTGCTGCTGGTCCAAGTGCCAGTGACGTCAAGGCCGGGCTGCGCACCGGCATACGTCGCGAGCATTACAGCTGATAGTCCGATAAAGACTAGGATATTGAGCTTCGACCTGGTCATCACGTTATACCTCCAGTGTTTGTCCGTGCTGCGTTTAGCCCTCGCCTCTGTATCCCCCTTCCCGGCCTCTGAAAGGCTGACTGGCCCTCAGCCAGACAACACGTGGGAGCCGAAACCGACAATCGGGCTTTGGTCGTAGAGGCATTGGCCCCGCGCACGGCGCTGACCGTCGCGGCCCTGGCGAGCAGGCAGAACGCGGCGATCACTGAAGCCCGCAGTCGCATCATCTCTTACGCTCTCCAGCGGTCGCGCGCCGTATCACCGTAACTTTCTCGTACGAGCCCCACTGCCGTGTCTCCGTCACGCCGGGCTTGTCCATCCGCTGGACGCGAACGTGAGAGGTCTTGCCACCTGCGGTCGTGTACGGTCGCCCGATTACTTCCCATTCACCAGACTCGTCACTGATTCTGTCTCCGACTTGCAGTCGCATCGGGAGGACACGAATGGTGCCCGGTGGCTCGGGCGGCGGCATCCCGGGTAGCGGAGGTTGTACCGGCTTGGCCTTGCGCTGTTTCTCGGGGCGCGGCTTAGCCAAGCGTCAGTTGAACCAGCCCGCGCGCCGTATCTCACTCCGTAGTGCCAGCGCTCGCCTGAACTCGACACGGACGACGAGCCACGCCTCCGCGCTCCATCGCGTGCGCAACATCACGCGCAGAACGCGGTTGATGAGTAGCCAGGGGTCCAGAGGCGGCCGTCGTTCACTTCGCGATCAGCCCGCGCGGGTCGACGGTGTCGCGGAGGCAGATCGGCGTCAGATCACCGCTGGCCGTAGTAATGCGATCGACCGTTACCGTGTTTCCCCGTCTGGCCGCCTCCCTCAGCACGGCCGCTGCAACCGCTTTGCACTCTTTCTTGGACTCGAACGCGTAGTTGGCCTGCCAGTACTCGCCGTCGCGGAGTGTGAAGTAGCTCCACAACAGGTACTTGCCTTG
>Ga0126370_10001647_pt1 | contig 10270 bp, 8 predicted proteins | sample PanSoiMetaPlot_3_FD_92586 | JGI IMG/M metagenome (GOLD analysis project Ga0126370, IMG submission 92586) | Tropical forest soil microbial communities from Panama - MetaG Plot_3 | ecosystem: Environmental > Terrestrial > Soil > Tropical forest > Bulk soil | place: Panama | collected 2016-02-17 | reverse complement strand
TGGTCGCTTTCCTAATGATCGGTCCATATGCTTTCCTGGGCGGGGCAATCTCGCTTGATTTCGGGGGCAAGCGCGGGAGCGGAACCGCGTCGGGCATGATCGATGGCGTTGGCTATCTCGGCGGTGTTCTGGCTGGTGACTCGATCGCCCGCATTTCGGTCGCTCATGGATGGAACGGCGCTTTCGCAATACTGGCCTGCGGCACCCTTGTGACAAGCGTTGTCGCATCAGCCTACCTTGTCGATCAACGGCGTGCCGTGCGCGTCGAGCTCCCGGCGCTTCAAAGGTGAGGATATGGGGCGCGCCAGGGCTCAGTCGCACACGGCACGCATATCTTATGGTCCACAATATTTGCTCGTGGACTGGTCCGATGGTCACCAGAGCGGATTCGACGCCATCTGGCTTTGGGACAATGCTTCCCGCCATCGGGACCAATCCAACGGGCAACGCCTGATCGATGTTACTGACCTCCCCGATGATCCGCGGATTGCATCTGCAGAAGTCCAGGGCCAGCATCTGGCAATCGGCTGGACCGACGCCGGCATGCCCAGTCACTACGAACTGACCTGGCTTCGCGAGAATTGCTACTGCGGACTGGATGCGCTGCGACCCGCCAGCCCGGTGGTCTTTTGGCGAGCCGCCGATTCGGCTTGGCTGACCAGAATCGACGCCGACGAAATCTGGCGCTCCGAACAAACCAGGCACTCATGGCTGATGGCTGTGGCGCTGCAAGGTATCGCTTTCCTGCGCAGCGCGCCCCGACGCGAAGGCCTGGTGCTGGAACTGGCCCGCTTGATCGGCTTTGTTCGCGAAACCAACTACGGTCGCATTTTTGATGTCCGAGCTTCCGTCGAACCGAACAATCTAGCCTATTCCGATATAGCGCTACGCTTGCATACAGACAATCCTTATCGGGATCCGGTGCCTGGCCTGCAAATGCTCCACTGCCTCACGCCGAGCGAAGCGGGCGGAGCGTCTCTGTTTGCCGACGGCTTCGCGATCGCCGAAAGCCTGCGCACCGATGACCCGGATGCCTTCTCGATTCTGGCCCAGACTCCGATAAGGTTTTCGTTCAGGGACACAACTGCGGAGCTCTCAGCGCGACGGCCCCTGATTCAGCTTGATTTGCAAGGCAGGATCGAAGCTATACATTATAATAGCAGGTCGATTGCGCCGCTCAGATTGCGCTCGGCCGAAACGGTTCGCTTCTACGCCGCTTATCGGGCCTTTAGCCGCCGGCTGCATTCGTCAGAGTTCCTGTTCGAAACCCGGCTTGAGGCCGGTGACATCGTGCTTTTCGACAATCGCCGAGTCCTGCACGGACGAACCGCCTTTGACACCACCGGAGTCGCCCGCCACCTGCAGGGCTGCTACCTCGATAGGGACGGGATGTTGAGCACGATCGCTATGCTTGAAAGGAAGCTCGGTGATGGTGAATATCGTCGATGAGGTCATCCAAATCCTCGAGTCGAGAGGTGGAGAAGCGTACCTTGGCGAACCTCTCTCGCAGTTGGACCATGCTCTGCAAACTGCCTGCCTGGCTCGTAAATCTGGAGCTGGTGACTCACTGGTTATAGCGGCTCTCCTTCACGACATCGGCCATCTGTTAACCCCGAAATCGACTCCGGGAGCGCACCAGTTCGATAGGCACCACGAGCGCATTGGAGCCGCGTGGCTGGACCGGTGGCTCAGATTTGACGTGACAGAACCAATCAGGCTCCATGTAACAGCAAAGCGATACCTATGCAGAGTCGATCGGAAATATGTGCGCGAATTGTCCGCCGCCTCGATCCGAAGCCTTGAGCTTCAAGGCGGTCCGCTTACGCAGGCCGAAGTAGTGGATTTCGAGAACAATCCCTTCTACAATGCTGCCTTGCAATTGCGCCGGTGGGATGACCAAGCCAAAATCCCGCACATCGAAGTGGGAACCATCCTCCAATATCGTGATGCGATATTGAGCTGCGTCAAGCCGAGTTAGGCGAATTATGCTATTTCGGGCCGCCAGGCGTTCCAGTATCCATTGATGCGGCGAACAAATGAAGCGGGCTTCTCTACGTAGATCCGCTCGGCCAACGGCATTGCTTCCATTCGAAGGTCAAGTTGATGCCGATTGATCAGGTCCAGGACCTGTTTCTTCAGGTCTTCATCTCCTTTATTTAGCAGTGTGTCAGAGATGGCCTCTGCCAACACAGCAAGGTCGTGGTGGTCGCTCAACAGATCGGCCAGATCTTTTAGCTCGCCCCCGAACGATTTAAGAATCTCGGGCCAGGCGTGCCCCAACAGATGAGTCTGGTACGAAAGGCTCTTGACCTGTTTGCGCAGTTCGTGCAGGTTTTCAATTGTAGGCCGCTCCCGAACGTTCTTAAGAACGCCTCGACCCTCGCCGTAGACTCGCTTTAGACCTGGCCCAAGTGCCGCGAACCCCTTGTGATCGATTCGCCACTCATCTAAGCCAGCGCGCGCGGCTGCCATGACGGTGGCGACCTCCACTAGCGCCTTTTCCTTTTCAACCACGGGAGTTCTTTCGGCACGAACCAGGCTGGCCCGCATCTGCCTTAAATCTGGCGTCGCCGGAACAGTCGGGTCAGACGCCAGCTTATCAAATGTATCTATAATGACGGCTGAGTCGCGTACAGAGGACAAACGACGGCCGGCGTCGCGGTACCTGCGGTTTTCGGCCTTGAATTTCCGGTCTCCCATTTCTCCCCAGACAAACTGCAATAAGGCTCTGATCTTTTTGAGACATACCCTGGCTTCATGGATTGCCTCATCTATTCCGTCGCCTCTTGTCTTGAGTCTATCTATAGCCTCGTCAATCTGTTCGAGAGCGATTCGCTTCACTCCATCAGGCACCTTCTCGTGTGACCTGAAATGATAGTGGGTCGCTTTCAAATTATCAGGCGTTATGTCTCGTTCAGGCATGGATGACACTTCCAGTTCCAACGGTCCCGGCATATCCACTATTGCGTGCTTAAGGTGATCGACGCAAGCCGCAACAAACTCATCAAGGAGGCCACTATCCCGTTGGGCTCGTGCCATAAGCTCGAACAGTATTCGAATTGTCGATGCCCCGTCTGATTATCCGGCTCGTCCTTAAGGTCAATCGGCTCGAGCAACTGACTTGAACTGGCCCGCGATCTTCAGACTCCTGAGAGTCGATCGCTTTTTGGCCTGGTGGTCCTGCATTCGCCGCAGGATGTCATCCAGCGTTCGCACTGCCTCGACAACGTAGGGGCCTTTATTGAGCATGACGCATTCAGCGCGCTCGCCCATCGCGGCGTCAGTTATCTCGGCGCGTGACGGCACGCCGCCTTTTGCCAGATGTTCAAGCACCTGCGTGGCCCAGATCACCGGCATGTGCGCCGCCTCGCAGATCCAAAGAATCTCCTCTTGAACTTCTGCGAGCCGTTCGTAGCCGCACTCAACCGCAAGGTCGCCGCGGGCTATCATCACCCCTGCCGCAGGACTGCGCATAGCGGCAAGCAATAGCTCCGGAAGCTTCTCAAATGCGGTCCTGGTCTCAATTTTTAACACGATGCCGGGTTTTCTGGTTCCGAAACCTTCAAGCCGGCGCTGCAGCTCGTACACATCAGATGCCCTGCGAACGAACGAATACCCGACAAGATCGGCATGCTCGGCAATATATTCCAGATATTCCAGGTCGCACTGCGTCAGCGCCGGTAATTTCAGGTTGCTGTCGGGGAGGTTTATTCCTTTATCGGCCATCAAGCGGTCGCCTCCCGGCCGCGTGTGGACAATCTCCACTTCTATTTCATCGGGCTTGACCCCTACGATTGTCCCGCCAATTCTGCCGTCATCGAGCCAGACAGACTCGCCCACTCGTACATCAGGAAAAATCTCTGGCAACGTAACTCCAATCCGCGCCGGAGCCGTAATTTGGCCGGTAGCATCGAGGGCAGCCGGCCGGCCGGGCATCAGGCCACGGGTAAGAATCAGAATGTCTCCCTCTTTCAGCATGATCGGCTCGGCCTTCGGTGTAATCTCGCCGACCTTGCCCTCAGCGATATCCATGGGTGGTGAAGAAGCGGCTCGTTCTTCCAACTGAAGGATCGTGCCCGGTTTGAGGTACGAGGTCTTGTAGGCTTCGGCCCACCGGCAGTCGCCCACGCCGCCCGTAATGGTAAAGCGCCGAGAGGCGCCTCGCGCATCAAAGAATCTGACAACATCACCGGGCAGGAGGCCTGAGATCCATTCCGGCGCCACAGGCAGGCACGCATCAGCATGCGCCGGGGGAGACTCAATGCTGCCTTGCGGTGTCAGCCATATCCGGGCCGGCGCAGTCACTTTGCCGAATGAGTCACGATGCGGGCGCCATACGGCTACCTGCTGACCTGGTCTTATCGGTCCTGTCCGAAGCTTAGGTCCCGGTAAATCCATCAGTATCTGGCATTCCCTCCCCGTCTCTTTCCTTGCCCTTCGCAAGTTCCAGCTCATTCGATCCCATTCTTCAAAGCCATCGTGTGCGCAATTGATGCGCATGCAATCCATTCCTTCTGCAACCAGGTCTCGAACCAGATTGTAGTCGTCGGCGGCTTCGCTGGGCATAGTGACCATTATGCGGACGCTGCGATGAGGCGGCCTCGGACCCAGCAGGTTGACCGTGTGCTCTTCCAGCAGCCGGCTCCACTCCGCTACATGCCTTTGCTCTTCAAGTTCCAGCGGCGGCATTGGTGGCAACAGCCAGAGCTGGCGCAACAGGCCTATTAGAATCTCCACCGCCAGTTTGATGTGTGCCTCGGATCGGCCCAGCGACGTCAAACCAAGCGCTGTCAGACTCTCTTGCAGTCCCCGGATGTCATGACGCCGCAGTGCCATATAGTGGACTAGATTCCTGGCACTGTCCCGGTGCGTCCCATGGACCATACTGGAACTCGAGATCGATTGGGATTCGAGCTTGCTCATCTCCTGATGAATTTTAATCAGCTCGGTTGCCAATTCTTTGGCCTGACCGGAATCAAAGCGAACTTGCTCTGTATTGATCACGGCCTCCTCCTCCTGTTTTCACCGTTTAACATTTTTGTTATACATTCGCTCCGCTCGGCGGCTTTTCGAGCAATGTGCGTGCCTTCTTTCGTCAGAGCTCTCATTGAAGGCGATTCGCCGATATTCGATGTACTGGCCAGACCTCCTATCACCTCGACCACAGCCTGTTGGGTGTTTTCTCACGTTACAATGAGAAATTTTCCCTACGCACGCTTCCAGACTGTTATCCCATCGCCTCGGGGTGGGGCCTCCAAGAAGATCCATGACGTATTCGTCATTTTCGACGATGTCACTTCTCCCCACATCGTCATCGTCGCACCAGTCCGTAGCATACCACCGTAAGTTCTCAAGAAATTAACATTCTCTTAACTAACGCTTAGGGGCGGTTTGACAAAATGTTGATCCAAGCACCGAACCATTGTCTTCGCCAGACAACGTTCAGCGATCCAGGCCTCTTTTCAAGGTCAGGAAGTCTAGGAGTTCAAAAGGAGCGATCATGCCGAGATTTCAATACGAAGCGTTGAGTTGCAGACTGGGTGGGGATGAAGGGCAATTCCATCTTCAGTTTCTGGTTGAAACTGAGTGGAAAGATGCTGATGAGATTGGATCGGAAGGCTGGGAGCTCGTTGGGTTCTTTCCTGAAGCCGACCCCTATATAGAAGACTCGTTCAAGAAGAAGGAAGTCCCGCTAGTGAAAGTCGCCGTGCTCAAGCGATCTATCAGCGACTGATTGCACCATCGCTTTATCACTTGATAAAAGCCTCAGGCCACAGGGAAACTCAGTTTCTCACGTCCTGCCTCCGATTTCGGAGGTCTGGCGGTCCTGATGTTTCCTTCGCAGGCGCCAGTTCAGGGATACCAAGGCTCGCCAGGGCCGGCCCTTCTTGGCCGAGCGTTTCGTCATAATAGGATCTTAGTTCGTCATTCAACTCAAGGTGCACGAGCAGATCATCGACAGCAGTGGAGATTCCTCGGACGTCCGTCATGCTATCGACCTCATCTCTGATAAGCTGGAGAGAGCTGTTCACGACTTGCAACCGGGCTTCAATTAATCGGACAAGCTCCTCGAGCTGTTTGACCTTGGCTATCCGTTGGCCAAGTAACGTCAGATTCTGTTGGAGCGCCTGCTTTACCGATTGCGACGACTCGGACTGTGATCTGGCCTCGATTCGTTTGCTCTGGTCCCTCAAGTCATGTTGGATTTCCTCATAGTTGCGGTTGGCGAGCAGAAAATGGGCGCGCAACATTCGAAGATACTCGAGCCGAAAACCCGAAAGCTTGTCGACAACCCCCTTCATGAGAGCATTGGCACCACTGTCGGGCTCGGCCTCTCCCGCACGCCGCTCGATTTCATGACACAGCTCGTCCAGCGCCCCGAAATCAGCTTTGTAATTGTCCGGAAGCCCGGCGAGGATCTGCCGTTCTTGCTTCTGCTGTTCGTCCCGGCGGTCTCGCTCAGCCCGGTCCTGCAGGATTCGCTGGACCGGCGCGGTACCCGAAATCAACAGCAGCCCGAGTTCGCCACCAAGCATCAGAAACAGATATGCGGGGCTGAACGCAATCGAAATGAAAATCATCACGCCAATAAAGACCAGGTTGGGAAGGCTCTGATAGATTCTCTTGAGATCGTCCAGTCTGTATCCCGGCATCCAGCCTCCACGACAGCTTCCATTCTTCTACCGTGCTACCCGAACCATTATATAAGTTACGATGCCAGCCAGCTACTAGTCAGACTATTAGGCGGCATCTCGTCAAACATGTATAATGCGTTTCTCGCGCCCTCAGCTACGCCTCGAACGTGATGTTACAAAGAGGTTAACACAATGTTACGAAAACTAGTGCCACTTGGGTTGTTTCTCGCAGCCATCTTGCCCCTATGCGGAAGTTGCCGCACCAGATCAGCGCCTGCCGTTGAAGCCGAAGGCCCGGTTGCGCCGCCGAACTCGCTCGAGTTGGTCTTCACCTACAGTTCTGAAAAAGAAGCGTGGATCAAGGACGTCATCGACAAGTTCAATCGCCAGAACCATAAGATCGGCGACGGACGTCCCATATTCGTAAAAGCAGTTCCAATGGGCTCGGGTGACGCGATTGACGAGTTGATCTCTGGAACAAGGCAGGCTCACGTTACCAGCCCTGCATCCGCCGCCTTCATAAAGCTGGGCAACGCACAGTCGAGAGCAAGCACCGGCAAAGACCTCCTTGGCCCAACGGAAACCCTTATGCTTTCGCCAGTCGTCATCGCAATGTGGAAACCGATGGCCGAAGCGATCGGGTGGGGTCAAAAGCCCATCGGGTGGTCCGATATTCTTGCGCTGGCTCGAAACAGCCAGGGATGGGCAGCTTATGGGAAACCCCAGTGGGGCAAGTTCAAATTCGGGCACACTCATCCCGAATTTTCGAACAGCGGCTTGATCTCCTTGTTCGCGGAAGTCTACGCCGCAACGAACAAGCTTGGCGGCCTGACTCTTGATGATGTCAACAAACCCCTGACTGCCAGCTATGTCGAGGGTATCGAGCAAGCTGTCGTGCACTACGGAACATCAACGGGCTTCTTTAGCGCCAAGATGATGGCAAACGGTCCGGAATACCTGAGTGCGGCGGTCCTGTATGAGAGCAACGTCATCGAGTCATACGCATCACAGTCGGCTTTACCATTTCCGATCGTAGCGATATATCCCAAGGAAGGCACGTTTTGGAGCGATCACCCCGTGGCTATCGTCGATCGGGACTGGGTAACTCCCGCGCATCGCGAGGCCGGCGGCATCCTGATCAAGTTCCTGCTCGACCGGCCGCAGCAGGAAAAGACACTCGAATATGGCTTTCATCCCGGCGATGTTGGCGTCCCGCTTGGTGCGCCTGTCGATGCATCCCACGGAGTAGATCCCAGAGAACCCAAAACGACCCTCGAGGTGCCGGCGGTCGACGTGATGGATGCGGTAATCAGGCTGTTCCGTGTGCACAAAAAGCACTCCAACATTGTTCTGGTATTCGATACATCGGGCAGCATGCAGGACAACGGCAAGATGCCTAACGCTAAGAACGGCGCCAAGCAATTGATCACCGCGCTCGATGCTGCTGACCATCTTTCCATCCTGCCCTTCAGCTCGCGTTGGAACTGGGCCGCCAAAGACCTGGCGATTGACGCGGACAGGAACTCCGCATTAGGCGCTGTGGACTCGCTCTTTCCATCGGGCGAGACGGCGCTTTACGATTCGATCGCTCAGGCTTATCAGTACCTGCTGGATAAGCGGAGCGACAGCAAGATCTCGGCTGTCGTCGTCCTCACGGATGGCGAGGACAACAAGAGTACGACGGATCTCGCAACGCTCATTTCCAACATTCGGTTCGATAATGAGGGTAAAACGATCAGGGTATTCACTATAGGTTACGGCGCGGATGCCAGAAAAGACGTGCTCAAGTCAATCGCCGATGCCACGCAGGCGAAATTCTACGAAGGCACCACCGAGAATATCAGGACCGTATTTAAGGAGATTTCAACGTTCTTCTGATGTTTGTTGCATTCTGCACTTGGAGTATCGGTTTGGTTTGGAGTGCGCGCTTTAGCCGAGTATTGCCGGCAGTGGTTTCGAGGTGCCGGCCCTTGGTGGATATTTGGAGCTTAGCGAAAGCAACACAAAGGATCATATGGCCAGCGGAAAATCGAGTCTATTGCCAAGAATCATCATCGTGCTTGCCATCGTCGGGTGCTTGTACGCGGCATACTACTATCTTTATCGCAACAAAGCCGGCGCCGGCGATCAAGTGTCCGGAACTAGCTCAGCACCTTCGGGGGGCTCTAAAGGAGGGGTCGAACTCGGCATCGCATATGGAACTGAAAAGAAGACCTGGCTCGAATGGGCGGTCCAGCAGTTTTCCAGCGCTCCCGAGGGCCGGAACATCAGGATCAACCTTATTCCGAAAGGTTCGTTGGAGGGCGCCCAGGCCCTGGTCTCAGGAGACAAAAGCATTCAGGCGTGGTTACCGGCAAGCTCTCTTTACAAAGATACTTTCATACAGGACTGGCAAATCAAATATAGCAATGCACCTATACTGAAGGAGGAGAGCCTCGCGCTTACGCCGATGGTGTTCGTTATATGGGACGAGCGCTACCACGCCATGATTCAAAAGTACAAGTCGCTCAACTTCACGACTGTAGCACAGGCTTTGCAGGAGAAGGGAGGATGGAATGCAATTGCCCAAAAACCCGAATGGGGCCTGTTCAAGCTCGGACACACTCATCCAGCCAAATCTAACAGCGGCCTAATGACCCTGGTCTTGATGGCATATGACTTCAACAGCAAGACTCGCGACCTGGGTCTCAAGGACCTCTTGAACGTCCAATTCCAGGACTGGATGGCTAAGGTCGAGCGGGCCACGACTGGCCTTGCCGATAGCACCGGAACAATGATGAAGGACATGGTCCTGAAAGGACCCTCATCATACGACGCCGTATTCGTCTACGAGAGCGTAGCCATCGATTTTCTCAGGAGCGCCGAGGGACGCTGGGGCGAAGTCCACATCGTGTATCCAAAGGAGAACATGTGGAGCGACAATCCCTACTACATAATAGATGCCCCCTGGAGCTCAAAAGAACAGCGCCAGGCAGCGGAGGCGTTCCTCAAGTTCTTGATGAGCGAGGCCGTTCAAAAAGAGTCGCTCAAGCACGGCTTCAGGCCCGGTGACCCAAACGTGCCCGTCAAGTTTGCCGAAAGCCCGTTTACACAGTACGAGCGCTATGGTCTCCAGATCGAGCCCGGCTCTACCTGCGAGGCGCCCAGGGCGGAAGTCCTGAACAATTTGCTCGCGATATGGCAGCGCAGCCAGGGCTCTAGATAAGAGATCGGAATAGAACGCGGATAGCACGGACCAATGCGGATGAACGCGGATCAAGCAAATTAACCATCACTCAAGAGGGGCAAAACGCTGCCCTTAGAATAGGGCCGGCGTAACCAATATAGCTATTCGTTTCTAATTATTGTACTATCCGCGACGATCTAATTATTGTACTATCCGCGACGATCCGTTCATCCGCCCAATCCGCGTTCTATTCCCTAGAATGCCAGTTTCAAAGCGAATTGAATCTGCCGCGCCGGAAATGTCGTGCGGATCGTCCCAAACGCCGCATTGCTGCGGTCCGAGTTGGCCGCTCCGAAGTTGGTCTTGTTGAAGAGATTAAACGCCTCCATCCGGAACTCCAGCTTGGAGACTTCGTTGATCGGCAGCCGGAAATTCTTCTCCAGTCCAAAGTCTAGCTGGAAGAAAGCAT
>Ga0126370_10001646_pt1 | contig 10273 bp, 6 predicted proteins | sample PanSoiMetaPlot_3_FD_92586 | JGI IMG/M metagenome (GOLD analysis project Ga0126370, IMG submission 92586) | Tropical forest soil microbial communities from Panama - MetaG Plot_3 | ecosystem: Environmental > Terrestrial > Soil > Tropical forest > Bulk soil | place: Panama | collected 2016-02-17 | reverse complement strand
CGGCTCCTCTCCTCAGCCGGATTGGGCACCGCTCTTTTCCGCCGCCGGTCTCGATCCGTCCAAGTTCACCGTTGCTGCTCCCGAGTGGTCGGACCTCCTATATTCCGACACGCGCGCAGCTTGGACTCGCGAAATTACCGCCCCGATTCAGGTCACAGAACGCGTGGAAGCCGCGGCTTATCGGGGGAAGCCCGTCTATTTCCGGGTTTTGTTCCCTTGGGCCAACCCGTATCGTGATCGTTCGCATCCCCCGTCAGCTCACCAAAAACTGGCCAGCGTTATCGGAATCGCTATGTTTGGAGCTGTTCTTTTCGGGAGCATCTTGATTGTCAAAAGAAACGTCAAGCAAAAGCGCGGAGATGAGGCAGGCTCCTGGCGTTTGGCCAATTTCCTTTTCTTTGTGTTCCTTGCCATGTGGGCGCTGCTGGCGCATCACCTTGCTTCGATGGGTGAATTTGGGACGGCTGTGCTGGCGCTGGCTTGGGCGTTCCTTGTCTCCACCTTCGCGCGGAATATGTATTTTGGACTGGAGCCGTTTGTGCGCCGGCGCGATCCGCATACGTTGATTGGCTGGGTGCGTTTGATTGGCGGGAAGATTCGCGATCCTCTTGTTGGCCGCGACGTCTTGATTGGCATGATGTATGGTGTTTTGCTCGCAGTGTTTGAGTCCGGGGACAACATTCTACTTCCCCTTCTGGGACGCTTGCCGCCTCAGCCCGGTACGCCATCGATGGAATCTCTCCTCGGCGTCCGGCAAACGCTCGGTTCTCTCTTTGCTTACACCTGGATCTTCGTGCTTTACTCGCTTGGGATTTTCTTCCTTCTTTTTCTGGTGCGGCTTTTGGTCAGGAAGAACTGGATCGCGGCGATCGTGATCGTTTTTCTGGGCGCCATCACGAACACCGGAGGCGATTATTTCTGGATGACCTTCCTGTTTTCAGCGGCTATCTGGCTTTCGATCTATCTGGTCCTTCGCCGCTTTGGATTACTTGCCTTGGTCGTCGGACTCGTCGTGCAGAACATGCTGGTTACGTTCCCGATGACGACGCATCTCAGCCGTTGGTATGCCGCTGGAGCGATTGCGGGAATGCTGGCCATCATCGCCGTTGCGTTCTTTGCCCTCCACAGTGCGTTGGCGGGGCAACCTCTCTTCAGTGCCAAAGTTTTGGACGATTAGTTCTTCCACGCCGGCTTGTTATCGGTGTTCTCAGGCTGGCATATTTGCGCGGCAAGGTTTTCTAATTCCGTTAACGCTCGGCTTGCTGCCACGCGCGCTTGCTCCAGGAACGATGAGTCCAGCAGAAACGCGCAACGGTCCACATAGGGATGATTCGCCGCTTCAAACGGCTTCCGGCTGCGCCTCATTCGCGGCGCTTTAGCAAGCACGTCTTCGTACAACTGAAAATCCCGTTGAAAATCGAGTGCTTCCCCTACGCTCCAGCCCTGTTGCCGCACCAGCGCGGCAAGAAACTTCTTTCGAAACAACGCGGCTTCGCGCCTGGGCATGGGCCGCGGCTTCAATCTGCCCTGCGCCCGCGGCTCATCGCAAATGATTTCCAGAGCCCGCAGACTTAGCTCCAAGAGCGCCTCTCGCTGCAACAGCGTCAGCAAGTCGCGATACATGACCGCATGCACTTGCAAGGCCTGGCGACTATTCTCCAGGACATACGTGTCCACAAAGCGAGGCACCACGCGCTCGCGCAATAACGCATCCTGAAGCTGCCGTGCCAGCTCCGCTGCCGCGCTCTTTCCCGATTGCCTTCCTGAGGCCATGCTTTGGGCGTACATGGTAGCAGGACTTACGAGTCTTTCAGCCTCGCCGCTATTTCACAAATTGGGGCGACTCGCCCTTGGACCAGGGATCATAGGTCAGGCAGAGATGAACACGATGTTTCACTGTCGGGTGATCAAAAAACAAGAATACGTCCACCGGATTGGGATCAGGGTCGACGAATACTTGTTCCCCAAACATCTGATACGATACGGCACAAGCTTGGCCGGGGTCGGGCACAATTCCGTGCGTAATTTCCAAACTGGAGATGTCCGCCTGATTTTCCTGATAGCGGCTGTAGGCATTGCCGACGGCATTTGCAGCGAAACCAAAAAACGTCACGAGAAGCAGCAGGGCGGGAAGAGCGGCCCAATCCCCGATTTCGCGCACTCCCCAAGACTTACCCCTTTGCGTAAGCAGCCAGCCAATGGTTCGATGACCAAGGAAGAGAAGCACAAAAACCATGGCGGAAATAAATGCCAATCCTTTCCAAACGTGATTTAGCGCATAGTGGCCCATCTCGTGCCCAAACATCATCAGGATCCCATCGGTAGTTTCCTTGCTCAGGCTGGTATCCCAAATGACAACGCGCTTCGTCGCGCCGATTCCTGTAACGTACGCATTTGTGAAAATGGTTTTGTCGCTCGCGAGCATCCAAAACATTCGTTCCGGGGGAATAGGCATGCCACCGCGAACCGTGATGCGCTCAAGTTGTGGAATCAGTTCCGGCGCTTTCGCGGAAAGCGGTGCGAATTTGCTGAACATGGGGTCGATGACCAAAGGCTGAATGAAGAATAAGCACAATGAAATGGGAATGGAGATCGCCCAGAAATAGAGCCACCACCGCCGGGGGCTGCGGCGAATCACGGCAAACAAAATCCAGGCCAACAAGCTGCCGATCATCACGGTCAAAAGAAGCGCTTTCAGCCAATCGCCAACCCACGCTCCCCACGACTGCACGGAAATTCCGTAGGCCTGGAATAGAGATTCGTTGAACAAATCGAGCGGAAGTAGGAGCAGGCTGAAGGTGACTGCAAGCAAAGGCGTATAGATGATCGCCTGCAAGGAACGAAAGCGCGTGGCGCGCTCCGCGCAATCACGGAAGGCAGCGGACCATTTCATTCGCAGAGTTAGCCACAAAGCAAACATTGAAAAGAAAAAACTGAAAACGCGGAAAGAAAACCGGATTGCGCCGAGCGTCTTGGCTTTCTTGAGGAGCTCCGGCGCGAGCGTGTATTCGACGATTCGTTTTGGCGGATGCTGAACGTGGGGTTCGTCGGCAGACCGAACCGAGCTCGGCTTCAAAGTAGGCGGTTGCCCACCCGATTGAGCTTGCGGATTTTGCGCGAGACTTGCTGCAGCAGCAAGCAAGCAGACGAGTAAAGCCGCGAGCAGGCGCCGGTTCATACTTCCTCCGTAAACTGAAAAACTGAAATGTCGCAATGGGAATTGCCGGAGTATATCCAAGAAATGCTGGAAGTGTTAGGGGCGGGCCGGCGATCAAGGGCAGCATTGGCTGCACAATATTGGGGCGCAGGTAGCCAGTGAACAAAATGAAAAAAGGCCGGTAGACCCCGGCCTTCTCGCTAGGCTCTATCGATGAAATTGGCTCAGTGAATTGCTCTGGGGCTTTCCGGGCCGAGGCGCTTGCCCTTCGGCTCCGGCTCAGGAGCCAGCGGCGTCGCCACCGGCTCCTTTTGCAACGCGTGTTCGAGCACTTCGTCCAGCGTATGCACGTAGGTGATCTTGATGTCGCCAAGAATCTCCGGCGTCAAATCCGCCACCACGTTCGGCTCGTTGTCTGCAGGCAGCAGAACCTCTTTGATGCCCGCGCGTTTTGCGCCAAGCACCTTTTCTTTTACGCCCCCGATTGGCAGCACCACGCCGGACAGCGTCATTTCGCCGGTCATTGCGAGGCGATCCTTCACCGGTCGTCCGCTAAGCAAGCTGACCAGCGCGGTCACCATCGCCGCGCCTGCCGACGGGCCGTCCTTCGGGACTGCGCCCGAGGGCACGTGAATGTGGATGTCCTGCTTGCGGAAAAAGTCCGGATCAATGCCGTAGCGATCCGCGTTGGCGCGGGTCCAAGTCAATGCCGCGGTCATGGATTCCTGCATCACTTCGCCAAGATGCCCGGTCATGGTGAACTGCTTGCCGCCGCGCATCCGCGTCGCTTCGATGAAGATGATGTCGCCGCCCACCGGCGTCCACACCAGTCCCACGGCAACGCCTGGCCGCTTGACTCGCTCCTCAACTTCCTTTTCCGTGCGGAACTTCGGCACGCCCAGGAATTCGCGCACCACCTCCGGCGTAACGATCATCTTTTCCGTCTTGCCTTCGGCGATTTTGCGCGCTTGCTTTCGCGTGATGGTGGCGATCTCGCGCTCCAGATTGCGCACTCCCGCTTCGCGAGTGTAGCTGTGAATGATTTCCTGCAAGCCTTCGTCGGTGAAATGAATCTGTTCGTCCACCTTCAAACCGTGTTCGGAAGCTTGCTTCGGGATCAGGTATTTGTGCGCAATATGCAGCTTCTCTTCGCCGGTGTAGCCGGGCAGCTCGATGATCTCCATCCGGTCGCGCAACGGCTCCGGAATAGGATCCATCCAGTTTGCCGTGGCGATAAACAGCACCTTCGACAAATCGAACGGCACATCCAGATAATGGTCGCGGAACGCGTTGTTTTGTTCCGGATCGAGCACTTCCATCAGCGCCGAAGACGGATCGCCGCGAAAGTCGCGCCCCAACTTGTCCACTTCGTCCAGCATCATGACCGGGTCGTTAGTTTCTGCTCGTTTCAATCCTTGAATGACCTGCCCCGGCAGCGCGCCAATGTACGTCCGCCGGTGCCCGCGAATCTCCGCCTCGTCGTGCATACCGCCCAGCGCGATGCGCACGAATTTTCGCCCCAACGAGCGCGCAATGGATTTGCCAAGCGACGTTTTGCCCACGCCCGGAGGTCCGACAAAGCACAGAATCGGCCCTTTCATGCCTGGCTGCAGCTTTTTCACCGCCAGGTAATCGAGGATGCGCTCCTTCACTTTCTGCAAGTCGTAGTGGTCTTCTTCCAGAATCGCATGCGCTTTCGGAATGTCGATTTCCGTCGCGCCCGAGGATTTGCTCCACGGCAGCGAAGTCATCCACTCCAAGTACGTGCGCGAGACCATATATTCAGCCGAAGCTGGCGTCATTTTTGCCAGCCGCTTCAGCTCGCGGTCGCATTCTTTTTTGGCTTCCGCCGGCATTCCGGCCTCTTCCACTTTTTTGCGAAGTTCGTCAATTTCCTGCGTCGAATCGTCCGACTCGCCCAGCTCTTTCTGAATCGCCTTCATCTGCTCGCGCAGCAAATATTCGCGTTGGTTCTGGCTGACCTGCTCCTGCACTTGCTCGTGAATCTTCGAGCGAAGTTCGAGAACTTCCAATTCCTTGGAAAGTTCACGGATCAGGATTTCCAGCCGCTTGCGCACACTCGGCGTCTCAATCAATTCCTGCCGCAAAAGCGTGGAAAGCGACGGCAGCATCCCGGCGATGAAATCCGATAGCTCGCCCGGATCCTCGATACTCATGGCCTTGGATTGCAGGTCGTCGGACAGCTGTGGCGAGTGGCTCACCACTTCCCGGAACAGGTCCTGCGCGTTTCGTTGCAAGGCCTCCAGCTCCGCATCCACCTCTCCGATGATGTCCGGCTCCGGCTTGACTTGCGCTTTCAGGAACGGCCGCAGATTCACCAGCTCGACGATCTGAATCCGTTGCAGGCCCTCCAAGAACACCACCACGTTGCCATTCGGCATCTTGACGGTCTTGTGCACACGCGCGATCGTTCCCACCTTGTGTAGGTCGGCGGCAGCGGGGTCTTCAATCCGTGGGTCGAGTTGGGCGACCACACCCAGAAGCTTGTCCTCGCCTTGCAGGGAACCTACAAGCGCCAGAGAGCTTTCCCGTCCCACGGTCAGCGGCAGCATGGCGCCCGGAAAGAGCACTGTGTCGCGGACCGGAAGGATCGGTAGGACCTCCGGTATAAGAAGTTTTTTCTCAGCCATATATCTCCCCAGTCTAGCAAAGGGGGTTGTTGAAGCCCCTCTATTCGCGATTAGATGCGGCCTACTTGTAAATGTTGCACAAGGATGAGAATGTCGCTAGCACTAAATCTTAGTTAGCAACGCTCACATATTACTCCAAATCCGCAAAAGTTGCAATTATCTTACTTAAACAGCTTGTTTTCTGTATGTTACGCACGCGCCAAGCTAGACAGTCTTCCTTCCTAACCCCCTGAAATGCTTTGCAGCGTATTCTTTGGCCTCTTCCTTGGTCTTGAGCTGGCCTTCGAGCTGAGCGTCTCCGATGCCGCGCAGAATCCGCGCGAACTCCGGTCCGGGCTGAAAGCCCATCGCCAGAAGATCGTCCCCCGTGAGCACTCGTTCCGGTCGCACCTGTTCAGGCGGCGTTTCATCCAAGAAATGCTGAACGAACTGATACGATTCCAGGCGCCGGTGGCTGGAAAGGCAGTCCAACCTGTGCAGTTCCATGTGCTCGTCGAAACGCGGCACGCGAATGAACCGCTTCAGCGTGGCCTTCTTCATCGCCTCCACCGCGCCAAACTTCATATGGTTTTCTACTAGAGCCATAATTTGCTCGGTGTCTTCGTTTGAAAAGCGCAGCCTCTGGCCAAGGGCTGCAGCCATTTTCACACCCACGTCCACGTGATGATTAAAGCGGATGCGGTCGCCGGTCTCTTCCGCGGACTGGAACGTCGGCGGCTTCCCAACGTCGTGCAACAGTACACCCCAGGCCAGTGTCGGGGAAGCGCCTTTTGCCAGTTGTTCGAGCATCAGGCGCGTATGAATCCACACGTCGCCCTCCGGATGAAACTCCGGTGGCTGCTCCACGCCTTTCATCGCCGCAATTTCCGGAAGCACCTGTTCGAGCAATCCCGTTTCCTCCATCAATTCGAACGCGCGCCGCGCCGCTCCTTCCGTAAGCATCTTTGTGAGTTCTTCGCGTATCCGCTCTGGAGAAACTTGCTGAATCTCCTTCACATGCCGCTGGATCGCGCGCAACGTTGCAAGTTCGATTTCGAATCCGAAACGGGCCGCGAAGCGCACCGCCCGCATCATCCGCAGCTTGTCTTCCGCGAATCGGATTTCGGGTTCGCCGATCGCCCGAAGAGTTCCCGCTCTCAAATCCTTCTCCCCGCCGACGAAATCCAGCACCTCGCCGTTGTCATGTCGCATCAGCAGGCCATTAATGGTAAAGTCCCGCCGCTGCACGTCCTCCTGCGGCGTTTTGGAATAGACCACGCGGTCCGGATGCCGGCCGTCGCTGTAGCCCATATCTGAGCGGAAGGTCGCCACTTCCACTTTCAGGCTGTTCTTCGGAATCAGCATCACGCCGAACTGCGCGCCCACCGCCACACTCTCCGGAAAGAGTCCTGCTACTTCGACAGGCGTCGCATCGGTAGCCACGTCGTAATCCGCTGGCTCACGTCCCAGCAGCAAATCGCGCACACACCCGCCCACCAGCAGCGCCTGATGCTTGTTGCGCTGCAGCATCTCGCAAATCGAATCGGCCAACTCTCGCGCCTTCATACGCTGATTATGCTCCAATTTGCCAGGTACCGTCCGAGGCCCTCTCCTCATGCCGAATGAATGACCCGCGCCGAAACAAGGAAGGGATAAAGAAGCCTCACAAGGTTCTTCTTAACTTAGAACTTGTAACTTATGACTTAGGACTGAACCGATTTGCTGCGGAACACCAGGCAGGTAATGTCGTCGGATTGCCGCGTAGCCCCCACGAATTCATCCACACGCTTCATCAGGAACTGTAGCGTCTCCTGCGCGCTCCAGCCGGGCAGATTACGAATCGCTCCTTGCCAGCGGCTGTTGCCGAACTCTTCGCCCGCCGCATTAAAGGCTTCCACCACGCCATCTGTAAAGAAAATCAGCGCGTCGCCTGGCTGCAATTCCAACATCGCCGTTTGGTATTCCGCGCCCATTTGGATGCCCAGCGGCAGGCCGCCGGTTTCTAACGTTTCAAACGATCCATTCGCCCGCCGCAAAATCGGCGCATTATGGCCCGCATTCACGTACGTCAGCCGGCGCGTCGCAGGATCGTACTCGCACAAAACCGCGGTCGTAAATCGCCGCCCGTCCAGGCTGTAGGCGGAAGCGTAGCGGTTCAGCCGCGTCACCAGCTCCGCCACTGCCACGCCTTCCCCAGCAATCGTCCGCAAACTGGCTTGCAACGTCGCCATCAAGAGCGCTGCCGGCACGCTTTTCCCGGCCACATCCGCGATCACCAGCACCAGCCGGTCGCGCCTTTCATCGGGATAGAACGCATCGTAGTAGTCACCCGCAACGGAATTCTGCGGACGCGTGGCAAACGCAATGTCCGCTCCAGGCACTTGCGGCGGTTCGGAAGGCACAAGCCACATTTGAATCTCGCGCGCGATTTCCAAGTCGCGCTTCATGGTCACTTTGTCCGCCAGCTCCAGCGAAAGCAATAGCAGGAAGACCACCGCCGCGACGCCAACGAAGTTCACGTCGAAGGAGAAATTCCTGCCAAACTCGAATTTGAATCCGGACATCACCATCATCACCAACGCCACAAGCAGGAGCACCCGTCGCGCCGGCGTCATCTTCATCAGCATCGCCCAGAAAATGTCTTTGGCAATGTGGAACGGCCGATGCCACCGCGGCAGTTTTTGGATTTCTTCCCAATCGACGTCTTTTTCGTAGAAGCCGTAGCTGGCGCGCGCGTCGGCGGCAAACTGTGACCACAAATCGTCCAGTTGGCGCCCTTCGCTGACGCGCTGCCAGAATTCGCGCACGCGATTCCCCGGACCGCCGGCAGAAGCCGAGGATGCGACACCTCTAGATGGAGACGCGCTTGCGCTCATGGGAATAAGGGAACGGAGACTGCATTATAGGACACTCTGCAAGCTTCTGCTTGAAGGCGGGGTTTTTCCCTAAGCCACTAATCTTCGCGCTTCAGATCCGGTTCGTCGGCCGAAAGAGAGCCGCCAAACTGCACCTTCCCGAAGCCATACCGGTCGCGCAGACGGTCAGCGGCCTTCGTCAGCTTTGCTAACTTTTCGCGCCTTTCCTTTTCCAACAAATCGAGCTGCGCGTTGCCGTGCGTAAAATTGCTCAGGCTTACTCCCAGCAGGCGGACTTTTCTCTTCCCATCCCGATGTTTCCGAAACAGCTCTTGGAACACGGCATAAATATCAGCGTCAAGTTCCGTCGGTTCCGTCAGCGTCTTCGCGCGCGTGTGCGTTTCGAATCCGGCGTACCGAATTGTCAACGTAAGCGACCGCGCAGCCAGCCCCGCTTCGCGCAGACGCTTGCAGGCTTTCTGCGAAAGGTGGCTGAGAATGGTGGCCAACTGTTTTACGTCGTCCGTGTCTTCGCCAAAAGTAAGGTTGTGCGAAATGGATTTCGGCTCCGCATCAATCACGAATTCGTAAGAATCGCCGCCGCGCGCCTTGCGGAAAAGCGCATCTCCCCACCGCCCAAAGGTCTTTTCGAGTTTTTCCTGAGGAAGCGCGGCGAGCTGCTCCACGGTGTCGATTCCCAGCGCCCGCAACGCTCGCTCCGTCACTTCGCCAATCCCGGGAATCTTCCGGACCGGCAGCGGCGCCAGAAAGTGCGCTTCACAACCCGCGGGCACCCAGACGAGCCCTCGCGGCTTCGCTTGATCTGAAGCAACTTTGGCCGTCAGCCGAGTCGTCGCCAGTCCACCGGAGCAGGGAAGAGCCGTCTCCCGCGTGATAGTTCGCAACAGTTTGTCGGCCGTCGCAAATGGCGGCCCGTGCAAGCGCTCCGTCCCCGCGAAATCGAGATACGCCTCGTCAATCGAAACCATTTCCACGACCGGCGAGAATCTCGCAAGGATGGTGGCGACGCGATCGCTCCACTGCCCATATTTTTCGTGATGGCCATCCAGAAAAATCGCGTGCGGGCACAGCCGCCCCGCCGTTCGCAGCGGCATCGCCGAATGGATGCCGTATTTCCGTGCTTCGTAACTAGCCGCGGAAACCACTCCGCGCTGGTCCTTCTGCCCCCCGACGACAACCGGTTTGCCCCGCAAGTCCTGCCGGTCGAGCAATTCCACCGAAACAAAAAACGCGTCCATGTCCACATGCAGGATGGTCGCCTGCGCCGGCAGCGAGAGCGCTTCCGCGCCCTCATGTTTCGCCCGAAATTGCGCTAGCTTTGGCATGCCACCAGCCTACTCCGAGCGTTTGCGGCGAACAATGAGCGAAATCTCTTTTGGAGCCAGCCCTTTTCGGCCGCCAAGACGCGGGGAATACCGGCCAAGTAGTTGGTGATGCCGACGTTGGGCCAGCAGGCTGTGTCGAACAGCGGCTGCACAGCGGGAAGCAAATCGGGGCCGAGTTCAAGGACAAGAATCCCGCCGGTTTTCAGATGCGAGGCTGATTGCGTGACGAGGTGCGGGTAGAGTTCATAGCCCTGTTCGCCTCCGTATAGCGCAATTGCCGGCTCG
>Ga0126370_10001645_pt1 | contig 10275 bp, 11 predicted proteins | sample PanSoiMetaPlot_3_FD_92586 | JGI IMG/M metagenome (GOLD analysis project Ga0126370, IMG submission 92586) | Tropical forest soil microbial communities from Panama - MetaG Plot_3 | ecosystem: Environmental > Terrestrial > Soil > Tropical forest > Bulk soil | place: Panama | collected 2016-02-17 | reverse complement strand
ACGTCGTCTATCATTTGCTGAGTCCCTGGCTGAACCACCGCATCAGGGTCCACACCACGACCGACGCGGCAAAGCCGGTGCCAAGCATTGTGGGACTCTTTCCCGCCGCCAACTGGTTCGAGCGGGAGGCTTACGACCTTTACGGTATCCTCTTTGCCGGCCATCCAGACCTTCGCCGGATCCTCACCGACTATGGCTTTCAGGGTTTTCCTTTGCGCAAGGACTTCCCGCTCACCGGCTTTGTCGAGCTCAGATACAACGACGAGTTGAAACGCGTGGTCTACGAGCCGGTCAATCTTCAGCAGGAGTACCGGAGCTTCGATTTCCTGAGCCCCTGGGAGGGCATGGACACCGCTGTCCCCGGCGACGAAAAGGCAGGCGAAGCGCGCGACCGGAGCGACAAATCATGAAACCGTCGCTCAAGCCCGGTCTCAGGCATCGCTTCTCGTACCGCGTGCCCGAGACAAAGACGGTGCCGCACCTCTACCGCGAGGCGCCGCAGCTCCAGGCCATGCCAGAGGTGTTCGCCACGGGCTTCCTGGTCGGGCTGATGGAATGGACCTGCGTGCAGCTTCTTGAGCCGCATCTCGACGCAGGCGAAGGCAGCCTTGGTGTGCATGTCGATGTTTTGCACAAGGCTGCAACGCCGCCGGGGATGACCGTCACCGTCGCTGCCGAATGCATCGAGGTGAGGGGGCCGCGTGCCCGCTTCAAGCTCACGGCCCATGACGGCGTCGATGAAATCGGTGCTGGCACGCATGAGCGCTTCATCGTTTCTTGGGATCGCTTCAACCGCGGCATCGCCGCCAAGCTGGCCAAAGCTCAAACCGGGATGGACGCTTGATGTCAGAGACCAAGGTGCACCCAGCCGAAGCCGATACCGGCAAGCGGGTAGGCGACGACCGCAAGTTCACCATCAATTTCGGTCCGCAGCATCCCGCTGCGCACGGTGTGCTGCGTCTCGTGCTCGAGCTTGACGGGGAAGTGGTCGAACGCGTCGATCCGCATATCGGGCTGCTTCACCGCGGCACTGAGAAGCTGATCGAATACAAGACCTACCTCCAGGCGCTGCCATATTTCGATCGTCTCGATTACGTCGCACCAATGAATCAGGAGCACGCTTACGCGCTTGCGGTGGAAAGACTTGTTGGCGTCACCGTGCCGAAACGCGGCCAGCTCATTCGCGTGCTCTACTCCGAGATCGGCCGCCTGCTCTCGCATCTCCTCAACGTCACGACCCAGGCCATGGATGTGGGCGCGCTTACGCCCCCGCTATGGGGCTTCGAGGAGCGGGAGAAGCTGATGGTGTTCTATGAGCGGGCGTCGGGCGCGCGCATGCATGCTGCCTATTTCCGGCCGGGCGGCGTGCATCAGGACCTCCCGCCAGAGCTCGTCGCCGACATCTATGCGTTCTGCGATCCGTTCCTAAGAGTCTGTGACGACATTGAAGGGCTGCTCACGGAGAACCGGATCTTCAAGCAGCGGAATGTCGATATCGGCGTGGTGACCCAAGAGGAGGCCTGGGCGCGCGGCTTCTCCGGCGTCATGGTGCGCGGTTCAGGCGCTGCGTGGGATTTGCGCAAGGCGCAGCCTTACGAGTGCTACGACGAGCTCGAATTCGACATTCCTATCGGTAAGCACGGCGACTGCTACGACCGCTACCTCGTGCGCATGGAGGAGATGCGCCAGTCGGTACGCATCATGAAGCAGTGTTGCGAGCGGCTGACCACCGAGCTCGGCCCTGTCACCGTTGAGAACCACAAGATGGTGCCGCCGAAGCGCGCGGTAATGAAAAGCTCGATGGAAGCTCTGATCCATCATTTCAAGCTGTATACCGAAGGCTATCACGTGCCCAAGGGCGAGGTTTATGCCGCGGTCGAGGCGCCCAAGGGTGAGTTCGGGGTCTATCTCGTGTCCGACGGATCGAACCGACCCTATCGTTGCAAGATCAGGGCGCCGAGCTTCGTGCATCTTCAGGCCATGGACTTCCTGTGCCGCGGCCATATGCTCGCGGACGTATCGGCCGTGCTCGGATCGATCGACATCGTGTTTGGGGAAATTGACCGGTAGAGAGGGCACTGTGACAAAGTTGGTCCTGGCCTTGGCTTGCGCTTGTACGCTCCTGTTTGCGCTCGATGGCGCACGCGCCGCGCGGCCCGATGCCGGGGCCAAGAGGGGCGAAGCCGCGAAGCCCGGGGCCGACGGGGCCGAAGACGCAGGCAAGCCTGATGAAGGCGGACCCGATCAAGGCGAGGAAGGCAAAGAAGCTGAGGAAGCACCGGCCGGCGGCGAGGGCGGTCTCGTGCCGCTCGCCGAGCTCGTCAAGGACGGATTCGTGATCCGCACCACGGACGTCATTCCGGCGGATGCTGTGACGCGTCAGTCAGGCAAAGGTTTCTTCGGACGCTGTCATTGTCACGTTGCAGAAGTCGACTTCCACTGCGGTTTGCTTCTACACGCTGAAGGCTTATGTAGGTAAGAAGCTTACCACCATCGCCGCGTGCACCGTTCACCACTAGGCATGAGTCACGTCAGCTGAGCCACATCTGAAAGCGAGAAGAGAAGAAGAAGCGAGCCAATGAGCATCCGCCGCCTCGCCGCCGAGCAGCCTGAGGGATTTGCCTTCACGCCGGAGAACCTTGAATGGGCCGAGGCCCAGATCGAGAAATATCCCGAAGGCCGCCAAGCTTCTGCTGTGCTTCCGATCCTGTGGCGTGCCCAAGAGCAGATGGGCGGCTGGCTGCCTGAGCCCGCGCTGCGCTGCGTCGCTGACATGCTCGGCATGGCCTATATCCGGGTCTATGAGATCGCGACGTTTTACACCATGTTCAATCTGGCGCCGGTCGGCCGCTACTACGTGCAGGTTTGCGGCACGACCCCGTGCTGGCTCCGAGGCGCGGACGAGATCAAGGCGACCTGCCGCAGACTAATCGGCGAGCCGAACCGCGTTACTCCCGACGGGCTGTTCTCCTGGACAGAGGTCGAGTGCCTTGGCGCTTGCGTGAACGCGCCGATGGCTCAGATCAACAAGGACTATTACGAGGACCTGACGCCAGAGAGCCTTGAGTGGATCCTCGCCAATCTCAAGGCTGGGCGCGAGGTCGTTCCGGGCCCGCAGAATGGGCGGCAAGCTTCGGCGCCCCTTGGCGGACCGAAAACACTCACCGATCCGGACCTCTACCGTGACGAGCTGCCCGACGACGCCCCGCCGAACTACCAGCTGGAAACGCCATCGCGGCCGACCAAGGGACGCCGGACGAAAGCGACACCAAAAGAATCGTGATGCTGCAAGACAAGGACCGCATCTTCAAGAATCTCTATGGGCTGCACTCTTGGCGGCTCAATGCGGCGCGCGCCCGCGGCGCCTGGGACGGCACGAAGGCCATTATTGAGAAGGGCCACGAAGCCATCATCGAAGAGGTGAAGGCCTCAGGCCTGCGCGGTCGCGGGGGCGCCGGCTTCCCCACCGGCCTCAAATGGTCGTTCATGCCGACCAAATCTGACGGCCGCCCGAGCTATCTCGTGATCAATGCCGACGAGTCGGAGCCAGGCACCTGCAAGGATCGGGACATCATGCGGCATGATCCGCAGCTCCTGATCGAGGGCGCGTTGCTCGCTTCCTTCGCTATGCGGGCGCATGTCGCCTACATCTATATTCGCGGCGAGTTTATCCGCGAGCGCGAAATCCTCCAGGCCGCCATCGATGAGGCCTATGACGCGAAACTCATCGGCCAGAACAACGTCAATGGCTGGGACTTCGACCTTTATCTGCACCACGGGGCAGGGGCCTATATCTGCGGCGAGGAGACGGCGCTGCTGGAAAGCCTCGAGGGCAAGAAGGGCATGCCGCGGCTGAAGCCGCCGTTTCCCGCCAATGTCGGGCTCTACGGCGCGCCGACCACCGTCAACAATGTTGAGACCATCGCAGTCGTCCCTGACATCTTGCGGCGCGGGGCGACCTGGTTTGCCTCGCTCGGTCGGCCGAACAATACCGGCACCAAGCTGTTCTGTCTCTCAGGCCATGTGAACACGCCGTGCAACGTTGAAGAGGAGATGGGTATCGAGCTGCGCGAACTAATCGACCACTACGGCGGAGGGGTTCGCGGCGGCTGGGACAATCTGCTCGCCGTGATTCCCGGCGGATCGTCTGTGCCCTTAATCCCAGCAAGCCAGTGCGAGGATCTGCCGATGGATTTCGATAGCTTGAAAGCGCTGAAGACGGGGCTTGGCACCGCAGCGGTGATCGTGATGGACAAGTCCACTGACGTCATCCGCGCTATCTCGCGCATCTCCTATTTCTATAAGCACGAGTCCTGCGGCCAGTGCACGCCCTGCCGCGAGGGCACCGGCTGGATGTGGCGCGTGCTGGAGCGCATGGCGCGCGGGGAAGCAGAGATCGGCGAGATCGATATGCTGCTTAATGTCAGCTATCAGGTCGAGGGCCACACCATCTGCGCGCTCGGCGATGCAGCGGCCTGGCCGGTTCAGGGCCTGATCCGCCATTTCCGCCATGTCATGGAGGAGCGCATCGATGCGCAGGCGACGAACCCTATAGCGTCGTCTGTGCCGGTAGCCGCGGAGTGAGGCGCGCATGCCGAAGCTGATCATCAACAGCAGAGAGCACGAGATGCCGAACGGCATCACGCTGATCCAGGCCTGCGAGATCGCCGGCGTCGAGATCCCCCGCTTCTGCTATCACGAGCGTCTGTCGATCGCCGGCAATTGCCGCATGTGCCTCATCGAGGTGGCCGGAATGCCGAAGCCCGTGGCCTCCTGCGCGATGAGCGTGAACGACCTCAGGCCCTCCCGCGATGGAACGCCGCCAACCATCATCACCGACTCTGAGACGGTGAAGAAGGCGCGCGAGGGCGTGCTCGAGTTCCTGCTCATCAACCACCCGCTCGATTGCCCGATCTGCGATCAGGGAGGTGAATGCGACTTGCAGGACCAGACCATGGCCTACGGCTTCGACGCGAGCCGGTTCCAGGACAACAAGCGCGCGGTCGAGGAGAAATATCTCGGGCCCCTGATCGACACTTATATGAACCGCTGCATTCACTGCACGCGCTGCATCCGCTTTATGACCGAGGTGGCTGGTGTCGAGGAGCTCGGCGCCATTGGCCGCGGTGAGGATATGGAAATCACTACCTATCTTGAGCGGGGGATGTTCTCGAACCTGTCGGGTAACGTGGTCGACCTTTGCCCGGTTGGCGCGCTCACCTCGAAGCCTTACGCCTTCATGGCGCGGCCTTGGGAGCTGACCAAGACGCCTTCGATTGACGTAATGGATGCGCAGGGCAGTGCCATAAGGGTCGATGCGCGCGGGCGAGAGGTGTTGCGCATCTTGCCGCGCGAGAACGACGCCATCAACGAGGAATGGATCTCTGACAAGGCGCGTCACGTGTGGGACGGCCTTCGCACACAAAGGCTCGACCGGCCCTATGTCAGACGGAACGGCAGGCTAGAGCCCGCAAGCTGGGATGAGGCGTTCCGCGTCATCGCAGAGAGGCTGAAAGGCCTCGACGGCAAAGGCTTCGCGGCCATCGCCGGCGACCTTGCTGCTTGCGAAGAGATATTCGCGCTAAAGTTGCTAGCCGAACAGCTCGGCTCGCCGAACATCGACTGCCGCCAGGACGGCGCCAAGCTTGATCCTGCGCTTGGCCGTGCGACCTATATTTTCAACTCAATGATCGAAGGGATCGAGCGGGCCGATGCGTTCCTCCTCATCGGCACCAACCCGCGCCATGAGGCGCCGGTGCTCAATGCGCGCATCCTCAAGCGCACGCATCAGACACAAGGAAAGGTTCCGATTGGGCTGATCGGTGAGGAAGCCGATCTCACCTATGCCTATGACTATCTCGGTGCGGGACCCGAGACGCTCGCTAAAGTCGCCGGTGGGTCCTCTTCCTTCTTGAAGACGCTCGAAGGCGCGGGGCGGCCGATGCTCATCATCGGGCAAGCGGCGCTTGCGCGGCCAGATGGTGCAGCGGTCCTCGCACTAGCCGCAAAAGCCGCAATCGCGATGGGCGCGATCAAGCCCGACTGGAATGGGTTCAACGTCCTGCACCACGCAGCCGCGCGCGTCGGCGCTCTCGATATTCGCTTTGTGCCAGGCGAGGGAGGCCTCGACGTAGAGGGCATGCTCGATGCCTCTTTGGCTGGAAAGCTCGACGTCGTCTATCTCCTCGGCGCCGATGAGATCGATATGGAGCGGCTCGGAAACGCGTTTGTTATCTATCAGGGCAGCCATGGCGACGCGGGAGCTCATCGCGCAGATGTGATCCTTCCCGGCGCGGCTTATACCGAAAAAGACGCGACTTACGTCAATACAGAGGGACGGGCGCAAATGACGGCTGGCGCCGTGTTCCCCCCAGACCAAGCACGCGAAGATTGGAAGATCATCCGCGCTTTGTCGGGCGTCCTCGGCAAGCCCTTGCCATTCGACAGCGCCACGGAGCTCCGCGCCAAGCTGTTCGAAGCACACCCGCATCTCGCGCTGCTCGATCTGGTCGAGCCCGCCGACAGTGCAGCCATAGAGCGCCTTGCCGAGAAGCCGGCGAAGGCAAGCAAGGATCGGTTCGGCCACGCCATCGAGGACTACCATCTTACCAATCCGATCGCGCGATCTTCTACCATCATGGCCAATTTGAGCGCCCTTCATGCAGGCGCAGACAGCAAGGCGACCGGCACCGATGGCTGAGCTCTGGGCGAGTTACGGGTTGCCCTTCGCGCTCATAGTGGCACAGAGCCTCGCGATTCTCGTCACGCTTCTCATCATTGTAGCGTTCCTACTTTACGCCGACCGCAAGGTCTGGGCCGCAGTGCAGATGCGGCGCGGGCCCAACGTGGTCGGGCCCTGGGGCTTGCTTCAGTCTTTCGCCGATCTTCTGAAATTCGTGTTCAAGGAGCCGGTAATCCCCGCAGGCGCCAATAAGGGCATCTTTCTCTTGGCGCCTCTCGTCACGGCGGGGCTCGCGCTTTCGGCCTGGGCGGTCATTCCGGTAGCCAAAGGCTGGGAGGTGGCCGACATCAACGTTGGCGTCCTCTACATCTTCGCCATCTCGAGCTTACAGGTCTACGGCGTGATCATGGCGGGCTGGGCGTCGAACTCGAAATACGCCTTCCTCGCCGCGCTCCGTTCTGCCGCGCAGATGGTCTCCTACGAAGTCTCGATCGGCTTCGTCATCATCACCGTGCTGCTCTGCGCTGGCTCGCTCAATCTCACCGACATCGTACGGGCCCAGGACGGACCGCTTGGCTTGTTCGGCTGGTATTGGCTGCCGCTCCTTCCGATGTTCGCGGTGTTTTTCGTTTCGGCTTTGGCAGAGACGAACCGGCCGCCTTTCGACCTGCTCGAGGCCGAGTCTGAACTCGTCGCGGGCTTCATGGTCGAATACTCGTCGACGCCTTATATGTTGTTCATGCTTGGCGAGTATGTCGCCGTGGTGCTGTTGTGCGGCCTTGGCACGGTCCTATTCCTGGGGGGCTGGCTGCCGCCATTTCCGGTGCCGCCCCTCACCTGGATTCCCGGCGTGCTATGGTTCACGTTGAAGGTTTGCTTCTTGTTTTTTCTAGTCGCCATGGTCAAGGCCATGGTGCCGCGTTACCGCTACGACCAGCTCATGCGGCTCGGCTGGAAGGTGTTCTTGCCGCTGTCGCTTGCCATGGTGGTGATCGTGGCGGTGGTCTTGCAACTGTGGCAACGCGCAACCTGAGAGGAGAGCCGGCGTGAAACGCCTGGCCGAATCCGCGAAATCCCTGTTGCTGATGGAGTTTCTGTCAGCCTTCTGGCTCGCGCTGAAATATTTCGTGCGGCCAAAGGCGACCCTTAACTATCCGTTCGAGGGGGGACCGCTTTCTCCGCGCTTCCGCGGCGAGCATGCGCTTAGGCGATATCCCAACGGCGAAGAGCGGTGCATCGCCTGTAAGCTGTGCGAGGCTATCTGCCCGGCCCAGGCCATCACCATCGAGGCTGGACCTCGCCGCAGTGACGGCACTCGCCGCACCACGCGTTATGACATTGACATGGTGAAGTGCATCTATTGCGGCTTCTGCCAGGAGGCCTGCCCGGTCGACGCCATCGTGGAGGGACCCAATTTCGAATTTTCCACCGAGAGTCGCGAGGAGCTCTACTACGACAAGGAGCGGCTGCTTGCGAACGGCGATCGCTGGGAGCGCGAGATCGCCAAGAACCTGGCACTCGATGCACCTTACAGGTGAGGGTCCCGTGAGCTATTCTGTCGATCTGTCTATTGCCATGCCCGGCCTTGTGCCGGGCATCCACGTTTTGCAGGCTTATCGCGGCTGAAGATCGTGGATGGCTGGGGACGAGACCGGCCATGACAACAATCATGACGTAATGAAGATAGCTGAATGCTGAGCGCGCTGTTCTTCTATCTATTCGCCATCGTGTGCGTAGGCGCGGCCTTCATGGTGATCGCCGTGAAGAACCCGGTCCACGCCGTGTTATTCCTGATTCTCGCTTTCTTCAATGCCGCCGGACTGTTCGTGCAACTCGGCGCCGAGTTCCTCGCCATGATCCTGGTCGTTGTCTATGTCGGCGCGGTTTTGGTGCTGTTTCTGTTCGTGGTGATGATGCTCGACGTCGATTTCGCCGAGCTTCGCGCGGGCTTCCCCAAATATCTGCCGATCGGAGCCACCATCGGCCTGCTGCTTCTCGTCGAGCTGGTCCTGATCGTCGGCGCCTGGGTCACCGCGCCGGCCATAACCGTGCAATCGCCGACGCCTCCGATTTCACAAGCGAGCAACACCGAAGCCCTCGGCCAGATCCTTTACACGCGCTATGTATACCTGTTCGAGGCAGCCGGCCTAATCCTGCTCGTCGCCATGGTCGGCGCCATCGTGCTCACGCTGCACCATAAGCGTGACGTGCGGCGCCAGTCGGTCGCCGTACAAGTGGGGCGCTCCCGCGAGAAGTCTGTTGAGCTCGTGCATGTTGAAACGGGGAGGGGCCTCTCATGACGATAGGCCTGTCGCACTACCTCACCGTCGCAGCGATCCTGTTGACGCTCGGCATTTTCGGCATTTTCCTCAATCGCAAGAACGTTATCGTCATCTTGATGAGCGTCGAATTGATGCTGCTCGCGGTCAACATCAATCTCGTCGCCTTCTCCGCCTTTCACAACGATCTCGTGGGACAGGTCTTCGCCCTCATCGTGCTCACGGTCGCCGCGGCCGAGGCAGCCATCGGACTTGCCATCGTTGTCGTCTATTTCCGTAATCGCGGCACCATCGACGTCGCCGAAATCGATCTTCTGAAGGGTTGAGTCTCGACAGCGCAGATGTCCAGTCAAACAGACACGTCCGCTCAGGAGGATTGCAAGATCCCGATTTGGGCTATCGCAGAGAACGCCGACAACGTTCTGCATAGCCGGATACAGTCGTACCTGATTGCCCAGTGGTTCCTAGTAACTGCGTATGCCACCCTGCTCACAGTGAAACCTACAGCAGGGAGATCGCATTCCTGGCGCGCGTCGTCGCTATCTTGGTGACGATCTTGGGATTCGTGATCTCTCACGAGATGCAGAAGAAGATGCGGTCGATATTGGCGAGGCTATGTTTTTTGATGGAATTCGTGCTGATCAAGGATCCTGGCTACAAGCAATACATCACCGCGGGAGGGAAGTCCGACCTGAAGTCCGCAATCAGGAACGTGTTCGTCGACCAAATTCCCATTCTGGTTCAGTGCTTCTGGGTGGTCACATTCACACTCACCTTGTTCTTTTTCACGATGGAACTGGCGAAGTAGCGCATGTACCAGGCGATCCTCCTCCTACCGCTCGCAGGCGCGATCTTTGCCGGCTTCCTCGGCCGGCTGCTCGGCGCACGTTCCGCCGAGGTTGTCACCACAACCCTCGTGCTGATTACCGCGGTGCTTTCGTGGCTCGCCTTCTATCAGGTCGCGCTGCAAGGCCAGGAAGTCCGGATCGAGCTGATGCGCTTCGTCGATTCGGGCGCGCTCAAGTCCGTCTGGTCGCTCCGCATCGACACACTCACTGCCGTGATGCTGGTGGTAGTGACCAATGTCTCTGGCCTCGTGCACCTCTATTCCGTCGGCTATATGGAGGACGACCCGAGCAGGCCCCGATTCTTCGCTTATCTCTCGCTCTTCACTTTCGCCATGCTGGCGCTGGTGACGGCCGACGATTTCCTCCAGCTCTTCTTCGGCTGGGAGAGCGTCGGCCTCGCGTCTTATCTCCTGATCGGCTTCTGGTATCACAAGCCTTCTGCTAACGCGGCCGCGATAAAAGCCTT
>Ga0126370_10001644_pt1 | contig 10278 bp, 8 predicted proteins | sample PanSoiMetaPlot_3_FD_92586 | JGI IMG/M metagenome (GOLD analysis project Ga0126370, IMG submission 92586) | Tropical forest soil microbial communities from Panama - MetaG Plot_3 | ecosystem: Environmental > Terrestrial > Soil > Tropical forest > Bulk soil | place: Panama | collected 2016-02-17 | reverse complement strand
TGCACCTTTTACGTCGTCACCTGGGAAGTCATCTACTACAATTTCATGCCGGACTTCATGGACAAGTACGGCGCCCATGTCCTCCAGAAGATGCAAGCCTCCGGCGCCACGGCAGCCGCCATCCAGGAGAAATCCGAGGCAATCAATAAACTCAAAGTCATGTACAAGAATCCACTCTTCAACGCGGCGATGACCTTCATCGAGCCGTTCCCGGTCGGCCTCGCCATCACGCTGCTCTCTGCCGCAGTCCTTAGGAAGAAAGCACCAGCGCAACCAGCAGTCGCCGTGCCTTAGTGGAGGCTTTGCTGGGAAACAGTATCCAGACTGCCGATGGTTCTACACCCGGGTCGAGCTGCGCTGAAGGGCCAGGCTGGGACGAATGATTCTTCTTCCGTCGACGCCGGCCAAGTCATAAGCGACGCACAATCGCGGAGTATCTATTGACGAAAGAGCAGCGCAGAGACCCGCACAGGATAATCCCTGCGGCGCGTCAGTTCTGAGGCGGCAAATATTTTCCAAACCAAGCTACGTATCGCTGCAGCCGGTCGAGTATGTAGCTGGGCCGACTGAACAGGTGAAATTGCTGCGGATAGATCACGAGCTCGGTGGCCACTCCCAGGCTGCGCAGTGCCTGATACATCTGCTCGCTCCCGACAATCGGAACGTTAAAGTCGCTTTGACCGCCCATGAATAGCGTGGGCGTGCGAATCCGGTCCGCGTGGAAGAAGGGATAAGAAACTTTGATCCAAGTCTCCTGGCTGCGCCAGGGCGGGCCGAGCTCGTTGTCGTACTGCATTACGTACTGATCGCTTCCATACATAGAAAGCTGATTGGCGCTCCCCGCGCCGCTGATCGCCGCTTTGAAGCGCGAATCAGACGCGATTACATAGTCGGTCAGGATGCCTCCGTAGCTCCAGCCGCCGATCCCCAGGCGGTCCGGGTCGGCGATACCTTTGGCAATCGCCCAGTCAACACCCGCTTCGAGGTCGGCGACCTCCTTGTTGCCCCATTCGGCGAAGATGCTGCGAGTGAACTCAGCTCCGCGGCCGTTGCTGCCGCGATAGTTGATGGCCAGAACGACATAGCCAGACGCGGCGAATATCTGACGTTCCATCTGCAGCGGATACAGACTGAACGGCAAACCGTGGTCGTCCTGTCCGTTTGGACCGCCATGAATCCAAAGGATTAGCGCATGCTTTTTGGAAGAGTCGTATCTCGGCGGCTTAACCATCAGGCCGTGAATCTCTGTCCCATCTTTGCTTTTGAAGCTAATGTCCTCTACGGTGCCCAGTTCCCACTCCGCGACCAATGCGTCATTCTGCGAAGTAAGTTTCCGAAGCTGTCCGTTATCGAGTGCATAGATCTCTTCGGGGGAGGTGTCGGTCGACAGATCCAACGCTGTATGACCGGCTGCGCTGGACTTCGTAGACACAACGAGCTCGCCCTGCACTAGACGTTCGACCTTGCCGTCGGCGATCGAAACGCTAGCCAGATAAGCGGAGCGGTCATCGGGGACCAGGCATTCGATGGTGGATCCATCGCGCGTAAATTTGGGAGATGAAATTCCGCGATCAAACTTTTCCGTCAGAACGCGCGGTGTTCCGCCCGCCACAGCAACGACGGCAAGGCGGTTCATGTTGTATGCGTTATATTTCGCTTCGGAGCCGATAAGAAACGAGATTAATCCTCCATCCGGGCTCCACGACAACTGCTGGCCGCCCGCAGAGTATCCACTCGTAACTTTCCGCGGTGTTGCTCCGGCTCGCGCGTCCACGACGTATATTTCGTTGTTGGGGGATCGATCGGGATCCTTTTCATGATTACTAATAAACGCTATCTGCTTCCCATCCGGAGACCATTCGGCCTCAGTGTCTTCGTATTCCTTATTGGTCGTAAGCGCTTCGAGTTTTCTGCTTTCGAGATCAAACAAGAACAGATGGACCCGCGAAGCTACCGTCATATATCCATCGATGTCGCGTTTGAAATGGTATCGGTCGAGAACGATGGGCTTGGGCGCCTTGGACGAGCCAACGGTTTTCTTCTCGCTGCCTCCGTCCGTCGTTTCTTCACTCATCTCTATGACGATCCGTTTTCCGTCGGGTGACCACGTATACCTGTCGATATCGCCCTCGAGTTTGGTCAACTGCTGGGGGTCGCCGCCTCGCCGATCGAGCAGCCAGATCTGGCTCTTCTTGCCTTCTCCTTCCGAAGCACGGTACGAAAGGTATTTTCCATCCGGACTCCAGCTCGGCGAACTGACCGATTCCTTTCCGAAAGTTAGACGGACATTTTGCGTGCCTTCCCAATTCACCATCCAGAGTGAGGTCCGCCGTTTGTCTGCGTCTTTGTCGATCTCGGTAACCGTATATGCGACCCAATGGCCATCGGGCGATACCTGCGGACTTCCGACTCGGCGCATGCGGTAAACATCATCAATGGCCATGCGGCGCTTGCCGGAATCCTGTGCGGCAAGGAGCGTCGAGAAAAAAATCAAACAGATGAAGCAGGCGAAAGGAGATTTGCGCATCCGCGAATGCTCCCTGAATCGAGGGTGGCCGTCAAGGCCAGCGCGCGACATCCTTCGAACTGTCTTTCTTCTTTCTGGCTAGCCTTCTGCTTTCGGCGGGGAGTCCGTGGACCGCCGTAAGACGAAGTGTGTAGTCAACACGTATTCCGTGCCTTCAGGCGTAGGAACCTTCCGCCTGCACTCTTCCAAGAGCGCACGAAACGCTATCTGAGCCAGGTCCTTCTGCGACATTTGGATTGTGGTCAGAGGAGGAACGATATAGTCGGCTAGGCGCGTGTCATCAAAACCTACTACCGATAAGTCATCAGGCACGGATAGACCTTGTTCGTAGGCCTGCCGGATCACACCGATAGCTGTCATATCGTTTGAGCAAAGGAGCGCAGTAGGGCGGTCGTGTAGTCTGCTGAGCTGGCAGTAAGCAAGCTTTCCACCCTCGAGCTTATGGCCGCCTTGCACGATATATTCGGGCCGAACCGCTAAGTTCACCCCGGCCATGGACTGCTCAAAGGCTTCAAGGCGTGCCCGCGCAGAGCGAAGCTCTGTCGGGCCGCAAATAAAGCCGATTCTCTCGTGACCTAGAGCCGCCAGGTGTCGGATGGCTTGCTGAATCCCGTGAAGATAGTCAACGCGGATGTTCGTAACGCGCGGTGCTCGCGGGCCAACGTCGACAAAGACGAGGGGAAGTTCACGGACGCGCAGGTGTTGCAAAAGCGCGTCCTCCATACCGAAGGTGAGGACTGCCACCCCGTCAACACGGGCTTCGATCATGCGGCGAACCGCGATCTCCATGCGCTGGGGGTCGTAGACGGTGGACGTGAGGAGAATTTCGTAACCGTTCTCCACCGCCAGCGTTTCAAACGTCTGAACAATCTCCGGGAAAAATGGATTGGTGATTTCCGAAACAACAAGTCCAAATACGCGACTCTTTCCGGAGACCAGGGCGCGCGCCTGGCGGTTCGGAAAGTAGCCCAGTTCTTTCACAGCATTTCGCACGCGCTTCGCTAGTCGCGCGTCGACCGAGCCGACGTTGTTCAATGTGCGGGAAACAGTCGCAACCGACACCCTAGCCTTTTTTGCGACGTCCCGAATATGCACGATTTCCTCTTTGCGCTGACCATCAGCCTCTTGATGCAGGCCGTAAGGCTCGTTCTCTATCGCCAAACAAACACTTTGCCAGAAGCTCCGTGCGCTTCGCAATTAGCTGACGAGCGCAACAACCTGTCTCGAAGAAGCGCCCTTCCGACTTGCCTCTCGGCGAATTGTCCATCAAGATTTGCAGGAATCATCGTGGATCGGTGGCCACAAGATGCGGGGACCAAGATCGATATACCTGAACGTGGTGATGTGCTTGATCATTTGCAATGGGTCGATCGCTCAAGGCTCTCGCTCACAGGGCATGACCGAAGCTAAAGATAAAAGGAACCTTTTAGGATGCAACTTCCACACCGCTTGTCGCCGCGCCGCCGACTGACGCAATCTTTTTTCCATGGCTGCCTGTTATGCGTTTTGGTTGCGGCCGCCGCAAGCGCCGTCCGCGGCCAGACCTCCGAACCAGCAGCGAAGGGCAAAGTACGGTTTGCCATCGTCGGCCTCGACCATGATCACGTATGGGGCATTCTCAAAGATATTGCTGGGGAAAAAAACGCCGAGCTGGTTGCTATCGCCGAGGGCGACCAGGCCTTGGTAGGCAAGGCCAAGGGTCGCGTTCCGGCCTCCGTTCGGTTCTTCGGTGACTTCGTAAAAATGCTGGACGACGCGAAGCCGGAAGCCGTCATCGCCACCACTTCAAACGATCGTCATTTGGAAATCTTGCGCGAATGTGCCCGCCGTCACATTCACTTCTCGACCGAAAAGCCGATGGCGACCACTGCCGCTGATGCTCGTGAAATGCTTCGTCTCGCGGATCAAGCCGGCATCAAGTTGCTCGTGAATTACTGGAATGCATGGGTGCCACCGACCACGGCCATGAAGGAGCACGCGCGATCGGGAGATGTGGGCCCGATAGAGAAGATCATCGTGGAGTACGGCCACGCCGGGCCCAAAGAAATAGGCGTATCGCAATCGTTTGCGAACTGGCTCTACGATCCGCAAAAAAACGGCGGCGGCGCGATCATGGACTTTGGATGCTACGGAGCGGAGTGGGCGATCTGGTTGAAAGGGATGCCCACGCGCGTGTTCGCCACGGCCAAAAAGCTCAAAGTTGCTCAGAACAACCAGGTAGACGACGATGCCACGATGATTCTCGACTATCCCGATGGTACGGCGATCCTCCAGGCGTCATGGGATTGGCCGTACAACATGGACCGCGTGCACGTTTTCGGGCCCAAAGGCAGCTTGCTGGCAACCGGTGAAGAACTGAGGTTTCGCGACGCAAAGGACCGCCGCCAGGAGGCTGGATTCGACGGCAAGGCCATCAAGCTCGATCCGCTCCCGCCAGAAGCAAACAATCCGGTGGCGTACTTTGTCGATTGCATTTTGCGCGACAAACCGGTTAAAGAACCTGTCTCGGCTGAATTGAATGTTCAGGTTCTCGAGGTTCTGGACGCGGCGCGCCGGTCGTTAGAGTCCGGACGGGCGGAGGAAATCAAACAGGGTTCCAAATAACCGGTTTCGTTCGACCCCTCCGTGGCGATACCGGGGGTACTCGCCCCGGCATCCAGTCGGTTCTATCCCCGCTGAGCCTTCCTCCCGCCGCGTGGGTTCGAGAGCTCCGCGCTCATCTGGGGCGATCTCTCAGGCCTGGACTCCGTGCGAAATCGAGGTTGTAGCTAAAATTCCCTTACTGCATCAAAATAGGGGCTCGCTGCAAATCCTTGGTTCGACATCCGTTTCTCCACCAGGAGAGACGCAAATTCCAACCAACGGAGGGGGGATGCTTTTCTTGGAGTTTGGCAAGGTTGCCAGTCGAACCGCGCTCGTTTTTACGATTCTTGCTGCCGTTGCAGCACTGCCTTTCGTTTCTCCGCCTTCCTTACAGGCCCAACAACCGTCGAACCCGCAAGACCATGCAGGACACGAAGGCATGGACCACGCAGGCATGGATCACGAACACATGAACATGCCCATGGATGAACCCGCAGATCCGGCAGACGCGGAGCGACGTAGAGCCAAGATTCTTGCCGACAAGAAAGAAAGCGAGTTCAATCACCATCTGGCGGGAGTATTGGTGGCCATCGCCGGGCTGTTTATGCTGTTCCAGAGCAACCTGACCAAGCGCTGGCCGGCGGTGCGCTATGTCTGGCCCGCCTGTTTTCTCTTAGCCGGGATTTTTGTGCTGGTCTGGAGCGATACGGAACTTTGGCCTTTCGGCCATCGGCAATGGCTCGAAGCGCTGCAGAATAATCGCGAAGTCCTGCAGCACAAGACCTTCGCGATCTTGCTCTTGGGCTTGGGCGCCATCGAATGGCAGCGTGCGCGTGGCGTCCTACGTTCGGCCTGGAGCGCGTGGATTTTTCCGGTTATTGCGATTGCAGGATCGATCATTCTGATCTTTCACCAGCATGAGGGGGGAATGGTGGGCGAACACCACATGGAAACCATGGCGCGCATCCAATCGGAGCACCTGAGCTACACAATAACCGGACTAGGCATCGGCCTCGCAAAGGGTTTGAGCGAGATGAAATCGCGCGCCTTGGGTATTTTCGGGAAGATATGGCCGACCCTGATGGTGATTTTGGGGGTTCTTCTAGTCTTCTACCGCGAATAGGGGAGTAAAGGACAACTCTAGAGCTTGGTGCGGGCTTGCTGCATCATGTGCCGCATCGCTGCGTTTGATCCCGGAGCGCGCTTCTCCCGCCAGGTCTCCAGTCGCTTGCACGCCTCTTCCAGATTGCAGAACACCAGGGGATTCTTGTATGCCGCCCGCCAGGTAGGCACGATGCCGCGGATGCGATCCCATACCACCCACATTTCCCCGTTGCTCTCAAAAAAAAGCTCGTCGTTGATCAGCCCTCGGTTCACTATGCTCGCCACCATTTCCCAATAACTCAGCACCATGCGGATGTAGTTATATTCGTCGCTGCCCGCCTTGTACTTCTCCATCATTTCATCCGGCGAGTCGAGGTGAAAGTGATCGAGATACCAGCTACGCGCCAGCCTGAGCTTCTGTTCGCGCCGCAGTTCATACAGCCGCAGCATCAGGTTTACTTCATCGTATGTAATCGTGGCCATGAGGGCGAGCCTCCTCCAGTCAGTTCGAATGCGGGCCGACGGGAGAAGAAGCCGCAACAGGCGACTGTGAATTAGTCAGTTCCAGCCGTTGAATGCTCGACAATGGAATTCCCTCCCTCTGGAATGCCAGTTGGATCCGCCGCCGCAACTCCCGCGAAATTTCCTCGTGGCGCATCGGCAGGGTCCTCATTTGTACCCGTACCACGCTGGCATTGCGATCATAAGCCTGCACCCCCAGCACTCGTGGACCGTCCACCAGCGCCTGCGACCACGCGCTGTCGGAGCGCAATTCGGCCGCCGCGGATTCTATGGCAGCCAGCGGCTTTTCCAGCGGGGCTTCGGGCGCCAGCGCCACATCCACAAAAGCCTGCGACCAGTCGCGGCTCAGGTTCGCCACTCTGCGAATCTCCCCGTTGGCGACCGTCACCTGCGCCCCGCGGTTGTCTCGCACCACCGTGCGTCGCAGGGTGAACTGCTCCACGCGTCCGAATGTATCGCCGATCTCAATCGTGTCTCCCACCATATACTGGTCTTCCAATACGATGTGGCATCCGCCAATAACGTCACGCACCAGATTTTGCGCGCCGACTCCGATGGCGAGTCCGATTACGGCGCCCAGCACCAAGGTCGGAACTGGACTAATCCCGACTTTGTAAAGCGCGGTCAAAGCCGCAACAGCCCACACCAGTTTGCTGGCCGTTCCGTACGCGACGTCCGCTAGAGATCTGGTCTGAGTTTCGCGCGCTTGTTCCGCTCGCGATGGTCCGCTCGCCTTGCGGATCAATTGCTCGCTCAGCGTCTTCAAGAATCGGTTGAGCGCCACAGCGATCAGCAAGATCGCGATCAGCTGCAGAAGGGTGAAAACCGTGCTTTCGTTCAATAAACCAGCCAGACTGGACATATGCGATTCGCCGGGGGAGTATAACATCGAGTAGCCGGACGCGCCGCCTTCCAATTCGTTCCATTGCGGCACTTTGCGGCTGTTCGCCGAGGACTCATATGCAACAAACCCGTCGATCGCTCCTGCGGCTCGCGCCCGCCGCCCTTGCAGTTTCGGCTCTCACATTTTTCGCGCACGGCCAGGACCCGTTTCCACCTCCCCGGCAGCGCCCTAGTCGGCCCGGCGAGGACGATGCCAACCTGCCAGAAAAAGCCTCCACCAAAGCCGTCCTCGAGGAAAATCAGAAGGACATCAAGAAAAACGTGGAAAGGCTGTTTGACCTCGCATCGCAGCTGAAGGAGCAAGTGGATAAGACCGATTCCACGACCACACTTTCCCTGGCTCTCGTAAAGAAAGCCGAGGAAATCGAAAAGCTGGCGCACCAGATCAAGGAGCGCGCCAAGGGCTGAATCCTATCGGCGTATCTCTGGACTAGTATCCTTGCTTTCGCGTTACAATAGAAAAGTCGTTTCTCCGCGCGCCCGTAGCTCAGCTGGATAGAGCGTGTGCCTCCGAAGCACAAGGCCGGACGTTCGAATCGTCTCGGGCGCGCCACTTTATTTGACGTTTCTTTTGAAAGACTTCCAGCGTCACCCTTGTTGCTATTTCGAACTTGATGTCAGATTGGCGGTTTACGAGGACCTAGCGAATAGTTCCGGATTGCCGACGACTCGTGAACTGAACTGGTAAGACGGGATTTAACCTCACTTGCGAAGCAGTCAGCACCAATGTTGTTCCGAGTCCAGCGTAAAGATACCGATCTCCGAACGCCTTCTTCAGCGCAGTAAAGGCGGGCTCGCCGGTGCAATGGCCAGGCGCAACATACTCTACTTTGAATCTTTCGCGCAGGGCCGTCACGATCTTTTCGATGTCCGAGTCGTTCGCCACCACGAGGTGAAAGCCGCCGGCGATCAAGTGGATTTGTGGGTTGATTGTTCCCGTCGCCTCGACGATCTTGTCAATCCCGGGATGCGAACAGCCCACCACGATAACCATGCCGTCGGGCGCATTGATGGCAAGCGACAACTCACGCAATTCCAACGTTCCCGGCTTATCGGACACCAATGCAATCAGATGGATGTGGGGAGCAATCTCCATATTCTTGTCCACCAGTTGAAAGTTAGCTCCGGGCCATGCCGATCCAAATCGCATGACTTCCGGTGGCCCGCCGTCGTAGTAGCGCTGTTCCGGAGGGAGAGATGCGTCCTTCCGATAAAAACTGCTCGGTAAGTCGGCACCATAAACCCCAAACGCTTCCTTGGGTGCGTAAATCTTCACAGTGGGGTTCACCTTCAATACGTAGGTCAGTCCGCCCATGTGATCCCCGTGTCGGTGCGACATCACAACAAAGTCCAGCTTTGTCAAGTCGACGCCCTTGGCTTTCGCGTTCTGCGCGAGGATGTCAGGGTTGTTGCCTGTGTCGAATAGAACCCGTTTTCCGTCGTATTCGACAAGCGCGGCATAACCCCAGTCTTTCTGCATTGTGGATGTTTTGCCGAATGCGTCATAAAGGACCGTGATCTGCGCATTGCCAGGAGCGGCGCTCGCTATTGGAGCGGCGCATATCACCGCGGCACACACGATGACCAGCAGGGGTGCTGCGGAACAAGAACCTATCCAGTTATCCACTTTCATTTTGTCCTCCCTGCGTAGGCACGGTAACCATACGCGGCCTTGGGACCATGAAGCAAAACACACACAGAGAAATTTAGATTGCGAACCGGGATCCAGGTCGAGTCGCGGGAAACTCGGAAACAAGCCCCTAGTGCCCGAGAAGTGGCGCCAGAAGATCAACGCCACACTTGAGTTCCGCCAACTGATATCCCCGTCTGTGGCAGCATTGACACAAATTCCAAAAGAAAGTTCTAAAATCGTCCCCTTCGGCGCGCCACCTCGCCAATTATTGCGCTCAACTCTTAAGTAGCGCTGGTTACTCGCTGCGTAAAAGAAATTGCTACTACCCATAAAGGTGGGGCATCCAGAAGCTCGCTGAATCTCGACGAGTGTGAATGTTTCGGGCTTTACCGCGTCACTGCATCAACAATTTGGACTAGCATGGGCCCCAGCAGAAACCGTCTGTTTCTGCGTGTGGCATGTGCCCCACGGATCTGTACTATCTAACAGTTGCCTTCTCGCAGTCTCCTGCGCGACAACGTTGACTGGTAGTTGCTCTCTCGAAACGGCGGGCGAAGCCGTACTCTGTCAGGAAGCCTCGCCCGCCGTGGCTCCCGTATATATCGCAAGAATGTAACAAGTAGAATTCGACCTTGCCGGCCTCGGCGAAGGAGCCCGCGATGAACCGAGAATTTCCCAGGCAAGCATCGGCGCGGTCGAGGACGTCTCGGCCGGCCGAAGCTATTGGATAGAGCTGGTCCGAGGCGCCCGCGCCAGAGCCTGCTCAGTGAGTCGAGAAAATGACGATCAAACGGTTCCTCGTGCGGCCATTTATGTTCTACATGCTCATTGCGGGCGTATTTCCGCCGCACGGCTGGTCCCAAGCTCCGATTTTCGAGATTACCCCGGTGGACAGTTGGATCAATTTCCACGTGAAATCGTCCGTCAAGATTGCCGGGAAGTTCGACAAATGGGATGCCACGCTAACATTTACGTCGCCTGACGAAACCACAGGCGTCCTAGAAAT
>Ga0126370_10001641_pt1 | contig 10293 bp, 7 predicted proteins | sample PanSoiMetaPlot_3_FD_92586 | JGI IMG/M metagenome (GOLD analysis project Ga0126370, IMG submission 92586) | Tropical forest soil microbial communities from Panama - MetaG Plot_3 | ecosystem: Environmental > Terrestrial > Soil > Tropical forest > Bulk soil | place: Panama | collected 2016-02-17 | reverse complement strand
CGCGAGTTCATCACGCTGCTCGGCGGCGCGGCGGCGGCGTGGTCGCTCGCGGCGCGCGCGCAACAGGGCCAGCGTGTGCGGCGCATTGGCGTGCTCATGCCCGCCGCCGCGGAGGATCCTGTATGGCAGGCACGCTTCGGAGCGTTCCTGCAGGCGCTGGCGGTATTGGGCTGGACCATCGGCCGAAACGTGCACATCGACACCCACTGGGGGACGCCCAATGCCGCCGAGCTTCGCAAGCACGCAGCGGAAATAGCCGCGCTCGCGCCCGACATCATCCTCGCTGGTGGCTCTTCAACCGTGGAGCCGTTGCTGCAGGCCACCCGCACCGTGCCGATCGTGTTCACACTCGGCAACGACCCGGTCGGTTCCGGTTTCGTCGACAGCTTGGCACGACCGGGCGGCAACGCCACTGGTTTCATGTCAATGGAATTCAGCATGGCCGGAAAATGGCTGGAGCTGCTCAAGCAAATCGCACCAGGCGTGACGCGCGTTGCAGTCCTTCGCGATACCAGCCAAGCCTTTGCAATAAGCCTGTTTGCCACCATCCAGGCAGTGGCGCCGCCGCTGGGCGTGGAGGTGATCCCGATCAACATGCGCAATGCCACCGAAATCGAACAGTCCGTCGGCACGTTCGCGCGCTCTCCCAACGGAGGTCTGATCCCGGTGTCGAGCGCTGCGGCGCTGCGGCATCGCGAGCTAATCCTCACACTGGCGGCGCGGCACAAGCTGCCGGCGGCCTATTGGGACCGCTTTTTTGTCACTGCCGGCGGGTTGATGTCTTATGGGCCCGATCTCGTCGACCAGTTTCGCCAAGCAGCCGGCTACGTCGACCGCATCCTCAAGGGCGAGAAGCCGGCCGACCTTCCTGTGCAGGCTCCGACGAAGTTTGAACTGGTCATCAATCTCAAGACCGCCAAGGCGCTGGGCATCGACGTGCCTGCAACCGTGCTCGCCCGCGCCGACGAGGTAATCGAATAGCAATTCAGTTTGCTCCACTGCATAAGTCCGGTTGCGGCACATCTGAGACATCACAACGTTATCCGGTGAAGTCCGCTGCCAAGGACCCATAGCGGTCATGGAGCGGGCTGATATGCCGCAGTGCAGCGACCTGCTGCCGGACGACGTTGTGCTATCCTTGGTCGCAAGCACAGGGGCAGCAGCGTCCCTGATTCAGAACAGTGCAGGTCTGTGCCAAACTTGCCGGCTACTCTGCGGCAGATTGAAGGTGCGGTAAGCCGAGTGTCAGTCGCCGCCCGCCGATTGGCCTCGACGATGACGCGAGACGACAGGGGAGGAACTCCCCATGTTCGGGATAAAGCGGCGCAACTTCATCACGCTGCTCGGTGGCGCGGCAACTTGGCCGCTTGCGGCAGAGACGCAGCCTTCCAGGAAGACGTACCGGATCGGTTTTCTCGGCGTGTTCTCGTACGAGGACTATCGACGCCTCATTGATGCGCTGGAAACAGGCCTTCGCCGACTCGGATACGAAGACGGCAAGAACATCGTCATCCATTATCGATGGGCCGGGGGCAGATACGACCGCCTGCCCGAGCTTGCAGCGGAGTTAGTGAAGCTCAACCCGGATGTGCTCGTAACCCACAGCACGCCCGGCGCACTCGCAGCCAAGGAAGCCACCTCGGCGATTCCGATTGTGGTGACCGCTGTGGGCGATCCCATCGAGATCGGGCTTGTGGCGAGCCTCGCTCGTCCGGGCGGGAATCTGACCGGTTTAACCTTCTTCTACGCCGAGACTTGCGCCAAGCGAGTCGAGTTGATCAAGGAAGCCATCCCCGCCCTGACCGGCGTCGCTATTTTGATCAATCCTGCCAATCCCGGAAGCATCGGAGCCCTACCAGTCGTGCGGGAGACGGCCAGCGCATTGGGGGTGGAGCTTGTGCCTGTAGAAGTGAAAGTGCGCGACGACATCGCCGGTGCGATCGTTACAGCGTCTAGTCGGGCTCGAGCACTCGCGGCCATTGAAGAACCTCTGACTATTTCTAACGCCAGGCAAATTGCAGAGCTGGCACTGCAGAACAGACTGCCAATGGTTGGGTTCAGGCCTCACGCGGAAGCCGGCGCGCTGATGGACTATGGAGTAGATCTTGTAGACCTTTATGCCCGCTCTGCGGCTTTCGTAGACAAGATTCTGAAGGGCACCCGGGCCGCCGACCTCCCGATCGAGCGGGCGGTCAAATTCGATCTCACCGTTAATCTCAAAAGTGCCAAGACACTCGGCATCGAATTTCCGCCGGCGCTGCTGATCCGGGCCAACGACGTGATTGAGTGAAGGGTCCGACCGAGACAAGCCATGTTGATCGCTGCAGCGTAGACCGCTCCCTGAATAGGCCCATTTAGGACGGAGGCCACACCATGAGACGCCTCGCAAATCTCCTCGCCTTTGTTATCGTGCTCGTCTTCTGCGCATCGTCATCCGGCGCGCAGCAGTCGGGAAGAGTCTTCAAGCTCGGTGTGCTCGCGCTGGGCTCGGCCGAAGACCAGCAAAACAGGCTTGCACTGTTTCGCGAGCCCCTACGCGACCTTGGATATGAGGAAGGAAAGAACCTTGTTGTCGAATCGCGCTTTGCCAATAGTCAGTATGAACAGCTTCCCGTGTTTGCTCGCGACTTGGCAGGTCTCAAAATCGACGTGTTTGTTGCCGCAGGGGAACCGGCGCTGCTCGCAGCGAAAGAGCACGGCGAGAATATCCCAATCGTCGTAGTCAGCTGTGATCCACTCGAAAAGCTTCTAGGTAGTCTGAGGCGCCCGGGCGGAAACGCGACAGGATTTACATGTGTATCTGCTGATCTTGTGGGCAAACGGCTTAGCCTACTTAGGAGCCTGCTTCCCGAAATGCGTCGTATGGCGATGCTCTATAACAAACGGGACAATCATGAACTCCCTTGGGATAGACCTGAATCGTTCTGAAGATGGGGGCGCTCCCCAGCCGCCTCCCTCTGAGCGCTAAATCAGTGCTCCGACGCCCGGCAGTCGTACTGTAAACACCGATCCCTTGCCCGGCTCGCTCGACACGGTCACGTCGCCACCGATCATACGCGATACTTTGGCAAATTTTTTGCTGGGAATATAGAATAGCGGCGCAAGGCGTGTCGGGAGACCGCGCTATGCCACAGCGCACGGGCCTTTTTCGCCTTTGGCAATGCATTCTCCAGTTCGCGTTGATCCTCTGGATCGTCCGCGTCGCGGTCGCGATGACAGCGCTCGGACTGCTCCTGCTTGGATTGGCTCCGCAAGCCCAGGATCTGTTCGTAGAATTTGCCGATGTCCCGGCCTGGCGTATGGTCTTGTTCGTCTGCGTTATGGTTGTCGTCTGGGCCATGCCGACTCATTATGCAGCTCGGCTGCTGCTCGACACCGATGAACGGTTCCGCCGACTGGTAGCGACGCAGCAGGAACCGGAGCACGCGCATTTTCTCGAAGTCGCGGCACGGTGGGTGCCCCGCGTGTTGGGCCTGCTGACGTTCGTGGCCGTGCTGATTGCAATCTGGCGGTCGCATCTCAATCTTCCGATCCTGCCGGAGCAATCAGCGGAGATTGATGATGTCAACCGGCGGCTTGTTGAATTGGCGGCACTTGTCCTTCTGGCTGCGGCAGGATTCCTTGTCTACGTCATCAAGCGCCATCGAACGGGCGACCTTCCGGTCTTGCGGATCCTCAAGCGCCTCAACGCCTCCTTGGCGCCGCTATGGCGGACCATATCGCCCGGCCTTGCGGACCCTCCCGGATCGCAACCGGAGGCGGATCGGAACCTCGGGCGCCTGCTGCTTGCGACGATCTTCGTGGTCTTCGTCGCGATCTTAGTATTCGGTGCTGGGTTCGCCGCCTTACTGTTTCCGCGCGCCACTGCAGTTCCCTTTATCCTCGGCGGCTGGCTGCCATTCCTGTCGTACCTTTCCGGTGCGGGACGGCAGCTGCGTACTCCACTCATCGTCGGCCTGTTCGTGCTGATCTCCGTCCTCGCGGTGGTGCTTGGCGACAATCACTCGGTGCGTCGCATCGATGCCAACAAAACCGCCGGCAGCATCATCGACACAAGCCGCATCCCGCTCGAGGCGGCGGTGACCCTATGGATGCAGGAGAACCGATGCCTCAATGCGCCGGCAACATGTCCACGACCGATCGTGATCGCGGCGGCCGGAGGCGCTAGTCGCGCTGCGTTCTTCGTCGCCAGCATCGTCGGCTATTTCATGCAGGAGGCATCCGACAATCGCCTTGATCCCAATGCGGTGCGCAAGAGGCTGTTTGCCATATCAGGTGTCTCGGGAGGTGCCATAGGCGCGGTCATGGTGACCGTTTCCCTCAATGCAAAGGTCGACAGCAACGATCACCCTTGCGTGGTGTCTTCATTCGAGCTGTGGTATGGCGAAAAGATCAACAATTGGCGCGATTGTTTCGAAGCCCTGACCAGTGGCGATTTCTTGAGCGCCGATTTCTTCGGCTTTGCCTTCAACGACACGCTTCCATTCGGTCTCTGGCGTGACCGCGCTGCGGTGCTGGAGGACGCCTGGGACGACCGCTACCAAGCCCTGATCAAACGCGCCGACCAGGACGCCCAGCCCACACGTTGCAAAGGATTGAGCTGTCCGTTCCTTTTGTTGCGACCTCGGCCCGGGCACTGGATTCCGCTGCTCGTTCTTAATGGCACGTCCGAGGCGACCGGCAGTCGCATTGTCACAACGGCGCTTGCCCCGACTTACCGGCACAGCGACAACGCCGGCTGCCCAACGTCGGAAACGGCAACCGGCTGCATACTGTTTGCCGAGGCTGACCATTTTCACGATCTCCTCAATTACGGCGCCGAGCCGGACAGCTGGTTCGGTGGATTTCAGCGCCTCTTGCTCAAATCTTACCACCGCGGCGAAGTCCTCGATGACGTGCAATTGAGTACGGCCGCACACAATTCCGCGCGCTTCCCGTTCATTTCACCGGCCGGCTCCGTCCGCAATCGGGACCATATCATCGTCGACCGGATCGTCGACGGCGGTTACTTCGAAAACTATGGCGCGCTGAGTGCCAAGGAACTCGCGCTGGCGGTGCACGCCATCCAGCCGGAACTGGCTCCGTTCGTGCTCGTGATCTCGAATGATCCCGACGATCTCCTCAATCCGGCCAACGACTCCGACATGGCTGCACAGGAGCGGCGGCAGGCGCAGCGCGAGCAACAGTTGAAAAAAGCGCGAGCGTCGGTCAACCGCAGCGAGCCGGTGACCGATATCGTGACCCCGGTGAGCACGGTTGCCAACGCCCGCAACGCGCATGGCATCCTGGGGGTCGATGAACTGCGCAGCTCGCTGCGTGCGGCGCTGCCGCACTGCGACCTGCGAATGATCCATGTGCGTGTGTGGCCGCAGCAGCTCAACGAGACCAGCAGCCGGTCGCGCGCGGTGTCAATGAGCTGGTGGCTGTCCACGCCGATCCAGTACCACCTGCATCAACAGACCGAGGATACAAAGAACGAAAACGAAAATGGTCCTCGGCTGAAAGCGGTGTGGGACGTGCTGCGGGCGACATCGGGTTGTGCCAGCACTCAGCGCCCATGATTCATGCCACCTCGATCTCACGGATGGCACTAGGGGTCGAACAATTCCAAGTGTCGCACCGTGTGATCGGTATTCAGTGCAAGAAGATCCCTCGTCGGGACGTTGTCTGGTAGGCGCGCGACCGTGCTGGGGGGTGAGATGACTGGGCCACCCAGCGAATCCCAATCGCTCCATGAGGCCGCAACAAGACGGCGGCGCCATATCGCACTGTCGGTTCCAAGAGCATAGACATTAAGTAACTCGTTATTCTGGAAGCTGTTGGCAGTGGGGGAAGACATGAGGATACCGCCCAACGACTCCCAGCTGCTCCATGAGCTACCATTCCAACTACAATGCTTCAGTGCCCTTTGCGTGTCCGCAGCAAAGACATGTATGTGATTAAAAGTGGCGACCGCATAAGGGGCAGACGAAAACGGGCCGCCGAGTGAGTGCCAGTCGCTGTCCATCGTGTACCAAATCGCGGAATCTGTACCAAGAACAAAGACAGAAAAGGTTTCCCTCCGCCACGTTACCGAGTGCGGGGGTGAACTCAGTCTATGGCCCAACGTGTCCCAGTCCCGCCACGAGCCGTTAGCAAATGCTCTGGTCCACAGTGCGTGGTCCGTGCCCCGTGCAAATACCAAAATCATGTCGTTTAGCTCGCCGAACGTAACTGCATGTGGGGGTGATGTCAGGATGCCGCCCAACGACTCCCAATTCCGATGTGGCTTGGGGGGCACGACGTGTGATGCCGTTAGAACCGTCCCATCCGTGGGGACATGTATTATCGGCCAGCTGGTCCAAGCCCCATTGCGAAACTGCCAGTGCAACAGTTCGCTGTGAGCGTCCACGGCAAAGACCTCAACGGATGACTCCCCTGACCGCACGGCGCGCGGAGGAGACATGACGACGCCCCCCAGGGACCGCCATTCACTCCAGGCATTCGTATTCCCAACAACAGCAAAGCCGTCCAATTGGGCGTACCACAACGCCTGATCCGTCCCGACGGCGAAGGCAAAAAGATGTACGTCGTTTGGCCCCCAGGAGACGATCTCAGGAGGTGAGGTGAAGATGGACTGGGAAAAACTCATCTGGCCACATCCTATCGAGAAGAGGCCACGCCGCCACCGCGCGGCCGAGAAGCGTGATGAACTCGCGCCGTCTCACTCGATCACCTCGTTGGCGCGCAGCAGGAACGATTCCGGGATCGTGAGACGGAGCGCTTTGGCGGACTTCAGATTAATGACCAATTCGTAATTGGTGGGATTCTGCACGGGCAGCTCGGCTGGCTTCGCGCCCCTGAGGATGCGATCGACGTAAATGGCTGCTTGCCGGTACTGTTCGACGGGGCTGTGCCCATAGGATGCCAATCCGCCCTCAGCGACGAAATAACGGAAATCGTAAATGGCGGGCAGGCGATGCCGAGCGGCAAGCTCGATGACCTCACGGCGATGCGCGTTGGTGACCGAGTTCGCAAATACGATCAGGCCGCTGTTTGACTCGCGTGCAGCCGCGGCAATGGCGCGTTCGAGATCGGCGCCGTCGCGTGCACCGGCCACGGTCACGTTCGCGTGCAAGGACGGTGCGGCAGCCTCGATGGCATGAGCCACGCCCACCTGATTGGATTGTCGCGGATCGAGAATGACCGTGACGCGAGCTAGGCTAGGCGCAATTTCCTTGAGCACCTCCAGCTTTTTCCCGCCGATGGCGTATTCGCCGGTGGTGAAACCCGTGATGTTGCCGCCCGGCTGGGCGAGGCTCGCGACGATCCCGTCGGCGACCGGGTCCGGGACCTGCACGAACACGATTGGTATCGTGTGGGTTTCTTGCCGCAACAGCGGCAATACTAATGCGTGGTTGACGAAGAGGACGTCCGGTTTCATTCCGACGAGTTCGCCGGCATAGAAACGGGCGCGATCGGGATCGTCACCGGCCCAACGATACTCAATCCGGAGGTTACGGTTTTCGGCCCATCCCAACTCTTGCAGCCTCTGTTGCAGGGCACCGACGCGACGTTGCCCCTCCGGGTCGTCTTTGGAAAATACAGTGATCAAGCCGATGCGGCGCGTATGCTCGCCCTGTGCACGCACCGCGAGCGGCCAAGCCGCCACTGTCCCAACGAGAAAGTTGATGAACTCGCGCCGCCTCATGGGGGCTTACCCCAAGGCCAAGATCACGGACTTACTATAGCAGGTCTAGGGCGGCGGCGTGCATCGCAGCAAAAAAGGGCGCCCATGTCCGGTTTGGATCAAAAGTGCCCCAAGCAGGCCGGACCGGTTGCCGGTCTAGGTCCGCTTCACCCCAAAAGCGGACTAATGCGCCGCAGCAAAATGCATCGCTAGTCGATCACCTCGTCGGCGAAGATGTAGAGCTGCGGCGGGATCGTCACGCCAATGGCGTCGGCGGTCTTGCGGTTGATCACCAAATGGAACTTGGTCGGCTGCTCGATCGGCAAGTCGCCGGGCTTGGCACCTTTGATGATCTTATCGACGAACGACGCGGCGCGGCGGAAGAAATCCGAGACGCTCTCGCCGTAGCTCATCAGCCCGCCGGCCTCCGCGTATTCGCGCTGGGAGAACATCGTCGGCAGGCGGTTTGCAAGCGCAAGCTCGACAATTCGATGTTGCTGCTGAAAGAAAACAGCGTCGCCCGCGAACATGATCGCCGGCACGCGCTCCTTGACGGGCGGCAGCGAAGGTTTCTCGATTTCCTGTGAATTGCGCGCCTCAATCGGAACAAGCGAAATGCCAGCTTTGGCGGCGGCGTTGCGCGCACTCTTAAGCATGGGGAGATAGTTCGTACTGTTTGGGTTTCCAAAAAGTCCGATGCGGGAAACATTTGGCACAGCCGCCGCCAGCAGCTCCAATTGTTTGGGAGACGAATCATCGGACGAACTCGCTAGTCCAGTGATGTTGCCACCGGGGCGCACGAGACTCGCGACGAGGCCGTTGCCGACTGGATCAGTCGAGTAAACCATGACGACGGGAATCGCGGTGATTGTCCGGTGCAAGGTCGGGAGAGCAGCCGACACGGCCGTCGCGATGATGTCGACCTTCAGTCCCGCAAGCTCCGCCACAATCTCGGGCAATCGCTCGTAGCTTCCCTCCACAGAGCGCCACTCGATGACGAAATCCTTTCCTTCGATATAACCTAGCTCCCTCATGCCTTGCACGAATGCAGCCAAAAGCCCGGAAACGGCCGATCGTGATGCTCCTCCGAGCCAGCCGATACGCCAGACCTTGCCCGACTGCTGCGCGCGCGCCGCGAGCGGACACGCTGCCGCGCCGCCGATGAGCGTGATGAACTCGCGACGCCTCATGAGGCCAAGTATAACAGGTCTAAGGTGTGTCGGTGGCGCGGCGCCTCATGTCCGCCTTCAGCGGCTTGGGGACATGCAGAAGAAGGGGCCCAGTTTCCCAGGCCCCACCGTTGCTGCAACACAAGGAGTTGAGTGCTACCCGTGTCCCTCCCGACAAGACCACGGGCACCACACCACAAGAGTAGCAGCCTCCTGCCCTGTGGAGAAGGGCCCCCAGATGCCCAGGGCCCCTACACACTCACTCTATAATTCTACCACTGGCAGCGTCGGCTTCTGCGCACGCGCCGCGAGTGGCCATGCAGCCGCTGCGCCAAACAGTGTGATGAAGTCGCGGCGCTTCACTCGATCACCTCGTCGGCACGAGCGATGAGCAGCGGCGGCAGGTCGAGGCCGAGCGCGCGCGCAGTCTTGAGGTTGATCGCCAGGTCGAACTTGGTTGGCAGCTCGACCGGCAAGTCGGCGGGCTTGGTGCCCTGCAGGATTCGGTGCGCGTAAGCGGCGGCGCGCCGGAACAAGTCGGGTAGGCTCGCGCCATACGCGATGAGCCGTCCGGCCGCCACCTTATCGTTGGACTGGAACATACCTGCGATCCTGTTCTTCGCCAGAAAATCGATGATCCGGCCGACGTGCAGCTGGTGCAACGGATCGTTGCTCACTAGAAGCACCTCGGCGCGCTCCCGCAGCATCACGGCGAGCGCCGCGTCGAAGTGGGAGGAGCTGCCTAACTCGACACCGATTAGCACCATCCCGGCCGCCGCAGCTGCGAGCTTCATCTCAGCGAGCACCTCCAGGGTACCCGAGTTGTCTGGATTGGTGAGATAGGCGACACGGGATACCGTGGGGATTGCCTCACGCAGGAGCTGCAGCCGCTTGGCGCCGAGGTCGGGGCTAAGCACGGTATTGCCGGTGATGTTGCCATCCGGGCGGGCGAGGCTAGCCACCAAGCCCACGCGCACCGGATCGCCGACGCCAATCATCACGATCGGGATCGTCGTCGTCGCCGCCTTGGCCGCTTCCGCCGGCGGCGTACCGTAGGCCGCGATCAGGTCGACCGGGCGTCGGACGAGCTCGCCTACCACGGTGGCGAGTCGGTCGGGCATGCCCTCGCTGTAGCGGTATTCGTAGTTGACGCTCTGGCCTTCGACGTAGCCGAACTCGCGCAGGGCTTGGCGGAACGCCTGCCACATCGGCGCATCGTCGAGGATGCCGATGCGCGGTACTTTGGCCGGCTGCTGCCCCCACGCGCGCTTCACCTTGGCCGCGAGCAGCAGACCGCCGCCCCCGACCAGGCCAATGAACTCACGCCGTTTAAGGTCGAGCATGGGGGACTTCCTCCCCTATGCGCTATAGCGCCGCCGATTGGCCCCAGCGCTCAGCAGCTCCAATCTGCCACAGACGGGCGAGCAAGTCCTTGGGGCAGATCTGAATTGTTCT
>Ga0126370_10001639_pt1 | contig 10301 bp, 13 predicted proteins | sample PanSoiMetaPlot_3_FD_92586 | JGI IMG/M metagenome (GOLD analysis project Ga0126370, IMG submission 92586) | Tropical forest soil microbial communities from Panama - MetaG Plot_3 | ecosystem: Environmental > Terrestrial > Soil > Tropical forest > Bulk soil | place: Panama | collected 2016-02-17 | reverse complement strand
GTTTGCGGCGCCGCTGCCGCTCGGCCATCTTCCAGTCGCCGCGCGCGACGTTCGGCTGCGGTGGATCATCGGCGGCACCTTCTATCTGATCGACTTCAGTATGGGCGAGGGTGAGCCGTACGCAGACTTCGATTTCGAGATCCCAGGCGTTCGCGGCGGCACCCATCGCTCGCGCTACTTTGGTCAACTCGAGGGCGTCAAGCCGGAAACCAAACAATTGGCGAGCCAAGCCCGACAGAAGCTCGGGGTGAGCATGCACGAATGGCTCGATGCATTGGTCCGGCGCGAAGCTGAGAAAGTGTTGCGAGACGGGCATGAATGATCGCCGGTCTGGTCGATGGCGCAAATGCGGACTCGTTTTCCATCCGGAGGGTCAGGGCGGCTGGATGAACAGCCACGCTCAAGTCCCGACCGCAATCGTGCTTTCCGATCGCATACGTGTCTATTTCGCGAGCCGTCCTCGTCAAAACCTCAGCCTCACCACATACGTCGATCTTGACCTCGAACAGCCGCAGCGCATCCTGGAACTTTGCGAGCAGCCGATTTTGGACTTGGGCGGCGCCGGCGCGTTCGATGAGCACGGCATCATGCCCTCCGCGGCTATCGCCGATGGCGCCTTGGTGCGTCTTTACTACAGCGGCTGGTGCCGCCTCAATGGTCTAGCGCCATACCACAACTCCACGGGACTGGCACTCAGCGAGGATGGCGGCCGCACGTTCCGGCGGCTGACGAAGGGCCCGGTACTTGATCGGACGCCCGAAGAGCCGTTTTCGGCCACATCACCGGCAGTCGTTCGGGCTGGACGTCTTTGGCACGCTTACTATTCGTGCGGGCTGGGCTGGATTCGACAGGGGGATCAACTCGAGCACATTTACCAGCTCCATCACGCGACCTCCATCGACGGTATCCATTGGGAGCGCGGCGGCGAAGTCGCCGTGGCGCAAGCGCATCCAGAAGAGGCCATCACTCGACCCACGCTGTTGCGCCACCACGAAACGGATTGGTGGATGTGGTTCTGCTACCGAGGGAGCCAAAACTTTCGTAATGGTAGAGACAGCTACCGCATCGGGTTCGCCAGCTCGTCCGACCTGATTCATTGGCAGCGGCGTGACCACGAAGCAGGTATTGAGCTGTCGCCTGATGGGTGGGATTGCGGCATGATGGCGTATCCCTGTGTCGTGGACACCCCCAGAAGCCGGCTGATGTTTTACAACGGCAACGATTTCGGCGGCGGCGGGTTTGGCTGGGCGGTGTGGGAAGGGTGATCCATCTCCGGGCCGGTGCTACCCGTCCTCGATTCCATCATTAAATCTCGATCGCGCGCTCGGGCAGCGAAGCCGCCTCTTCTCAATCACCCGATAAACTCTCTATCGAGGAGCTCATAGAGCTTATGATTGTGCCATACTCCATTCTTGCTGAATTCCTCAATTTGCTCGCCAACATATCTGAAGCCCAGACGTTTGATCAGCTTGGCAGAGGCTTCGTTGTCCGCAAAATGACTCACGAAGACTTTGTGAAGTTCGAGGGTCTCAAATGCAAATCGCAACACGCGGCGGCACGCCCCCGTCATTATTCCTTGCCCGTGATATCTTCGGCTCAACCAGTACGCCAATTCAGCACGGTCATAAATCAGCGCACGGTGACCATGAAGGATGCCAATGAGGCTTACAATTCCACAAAATGAGCCGCCCGTCATAATCGCCCACGTTATGCCTTGCCCCCTTTTTCGACGCTGAACCTCTGTCTTCAAAAACTCACACGTTTCAGACTTTTCCCTATGTGCATTCCAGGCCATTAGCCTCGAAATTTCTGAATCCGAGATATCATCCCATAGCAATTCGAGGTCCCCAACATCCAAGGGTCTAAGAACCAGGCTCTTCGTCGTTAGCACCAAATCCCGGTCCAGTTGCATTCTCTCCAATTTTTGATTGGGATTCGACGCTCCGAAAAATCGCGTGTCGTTCTCGGTGCGTTCGTTCTTCTCGCGTAGCTTGTCCCCGTTCAAGCATGAAGAGCTTGAGTTGGGTACATCTGAATTGGCTGATCCTGCAGCGGATGTCGCGGGCGGTTTGCTTTCGTTTGCAGTCATTCGATCTTCAGAATATGGATGCTGGGCCATCTGCGGCGATAATCTTCAATCTAGCGCGTTGCGTCTGCAAGACAAGCCGGACGTATCGCGATCCGACCGTCGAGCGGACCGACAGGTTCGAAACGCTTGCTAGAGATGGCGCAATGCGTGCTGTTTCGGCGCTGCACTGGCATTCAAGCGGGACATCTTTATCAAGTTCGGGTGACCACCCCTTTACGTAGGCACGTTCGAAATCGATGTTGCCATACTATGCTTGCCCGGTGAAGCGCGCACGGTTCATCGAAAAGCCACTCCTGAAGTACAGGGCCCATGCAAGCAACACCTCGCTCAGCCTGCTCGAAGAGAAGCAGAGGGATCTATCGACTGCTCATGCGAGATCGCATCTTCTATCAGCACCTCGCACCCCTTGTTGATGCAGGACGTATGACGCAGCTTGCCGAGAATAACAAAATACCGAAATACCTCCTCGGAAGCTGATCGGCGGATCGCTCCATCGGTCACTTAGACCATCGCGATTGGCAAGGAAGCTTGTCGACACGAACGGGTTGAACTGCAACGAGGCGCGGTATGAACCACAGTGCTGGATCATTTTACCGTCCCACCGTTGGAGAGCCAGTGCGGGCGCAAGTGGATCAAGTGGATCAAGTGGATCAAGTGGATAATGTCTCCTCTCCCTAGTTTTGGGGGGAGCCAAATCAACTCAGGCTTGCTTGAATCGGGGGGCGCTTTCGGCAAGAACATTGTGACTGACTGTTAGGGACACATGGCCCATTACGTGGCGTCTGAGAGGTTCGAGTCCCGTCGCTCTCCCGTCACGGGCGGAGAGTTTGAAGCGATGACTTCACGATGTGTGGCCTGTGCAGGAACCGATTGGCGACAATTACCGCAACCCGCAACCGAGATGATGGCTACGACTGCCGGCAGGCTCGTTGCGAACAATTTTGGCAAAAGCCAATGCCCGCATTGCGGCGCGGTTCAGAAGGTCGATGGAAGACGTCTTGCCGATACGCTGTATTACGAGCGCGAGTACACCTACTACGACCGGCCGGGTGCCGTCGTCTTCGATGTGACCCGATATCGAGCATTGGCGCTCTGGATCAAAGACGCCGTGGCGCCGTGGCGTCCGGCGAGCGTCTTTGATGTGGGATGCGGCAGGGGGGGAACGATGCGGTTCCTGCGCGAGGTCTGGCCCGACGCCACCTTCGCGGGAATTGAACCTTCCGCGGACGCGGTGGCGGCGGCCCGGGCCTCGGGTTTCGATATTCGCGAAGGCCGCCTGACCGCGGATACCCACGTCTCCGATAAGTTCGAGCTGGTCTTTTCAAACAACGTTCTGCAACACACGACCGATCCGGTTGAATTCATTCGACGGCAGGCGCGGCTGCTTTCGCCGAATGGCAAGCTGGTGCTGAGCTGTCCCGACGGGACCAAGCCGAACGTCGAACTGCTGATGGTCGACCAGAATTTCTCGCTGCAACCGCCGCACCTGCGGGCCATCGCTGCCGCCGCCGGAATGTGTGTTGAGCGGTGCCTTCCGTGCCCCGACGGCCCCTTGCACAACGAACAACTCGTGGTTCTGCGCCCGGGCGGCGGCGACAGCGAGGGGACAAACACACGAGCTTTGACGCAAAAGAGCATCGACGATATGTACGCCGATCTCAGGTCCTATTTGCAGAACTGGTCCCGGCTCGACGATCATCTGTCGAAAGCCGTTGCGGGCGCGCAACGGGTCTTCAACTTTGGCGGAGGTCTGTGGAGCTACGCTCTCGCGGCTTATTGCCCAAAGTACTGGTCACAAGTCGAATGTTGTCTCGTCGACGGCTTTGGCGGCCAGTGCATCGGGAAGGAGGTTAAACCATTCGAGTCGATGGCGTTGACGCCAAGCGACATTCTGGTGCTTGGGACCAATCCCTATGTCCAGCCTAAGTTGACGGCGCGCTTTGCCGGGGCCGGGCTCCGCGCCGTCGCCTGGAATGAGATCGTGTCGGATTGAGCAGCACGCGAAACCGAGAATGACTAGTCCTCGAGCTTGGCGAAGCCCAGTCCCGATGCACCGAACCCATTGCCGTTGTAAAACATGAGGACGCCGGCGGGAGTCGTCACCACGCATGGATAGGCGAGCATCTTGGAGTCCCAGCCACTGTCCGAAACATTGATGCCCGCTGCGCGATCGTCGCGTTCCCAGACTCGCAAATCGGTCGAGCGGGCATAGCCCATGCGGTAGGCGGACCCGCCGTCCCTGAATTTCGTGCTGCCGCGATGGCAGAACCACATGTGCCAGATGCCTCCTCGGTAGAGGATGGTCGGTCGCGATTGCGCCTCGAGCGGATGGGCCTGCGGTACCACCGGCTGGGCGTCGCGGATCCACTCGATGCCGTCGCGCGACCACGCCTGGCAGATGACATAGACGGGCTCCAGCCGGTCGTCGCCCTGGACCCATTCGGTGCCCGACGAGTACCACATGCGCCACACTCCGGCCGCGTCGACGACGATCCACGACAGGGTGACCGAGAATCCCTCGCGCGGAGACCGGGACAGCACCGGGCCGGGAAAGAGTCTTTCGAACGCTGTGCCACCGTCACGGCTGATGGCAATGCCCGAGGAATTGTTGTAGGGCGCCGTGCCCGCCAGCCGAGACCATCCCGTGTAGTAGAGCAGGACGTCGCTATCGCGCTCGACCAGCATGGTGGGCATGATGCCATGCTCGTCGAAGCTGCCCGGCGCACCGAGTTCGAGCAGCGGACGCGGATGGATTGCCACAATGCGGGATGGGTCGTCGATGTCGACGTCGATGAAAGCCGGCACACTTACGCCCGGGCTGGGGCGGGTCGAAAAGAATATTCGCAGCCTGTCATCGCGCACCTGCACTGTTGGCATTTGCGCATGGCTGTTGACCCAGCCTCCCTGGCCGGACGGAACAAAAATCAGACCTCGTCTTGTCCAGCGCACGGCCTCGTCGACCTCCCTGCGGCGACCTCGCGCAGTAATAACGACTGCCTTAGGACTGCGGTACCATTGAGATTTCTTGCCCTGGAGCGCCGCGTTACGGTAGTTTTCACCAGGAGCAGCAGGCGGACCGACGATCGTCATAAGCAGACATCAAGATGACCGCAAGCGACAACACGCAACCGATCTCCCTTATCTTGATCTGCTATAAGCACGAAAAATTCGTTGCCGAAGCGATCGATGGAGTCCTTTCGCAGACCTACTCTCCGCTCGAAATCCTCATCATCGACGATTGCTCGCCTGACCGGACCGCTCAGGTCATTGCCGACAAGCTTGCCGTACATCCGGATGGATCGAAGGTCGGTTTCATTCGCAATGCGCGAAATATCGGTGGCAAGAGGTCAATTGAGCTAGGGCTCAGCCGCACCAAAGGAGATTTCGTCGTTATCGCCTCGGGGGACGATGTCATGCTTCCCGAGATGATTGCCGAGATGGCCGGAGTGAGGATCAGTTACGGCGTCTCTCTCGTCACCGCGAATGCCGTCTACATCGACGCCGAGTCAAAACCGCTGGGCCGGACGCATCGCGATCCGGGCCGATGCGGCGATGACAGCTTCGAAACGCTTGCCAGAGACGGCAGCAATGTGTGCTGTTTCGGGGCGGCGATGGGGTTCGAGCGGGAGATCTTCAGCAAGTTCGGCTGGCCGCCCCTTTACCTCGGCGCGTTCGATATCATGCTGCCATACTATGCCTACCTGCTGAAGGGCGCACGGTTCATTGCCAAGCCGCTCCTGAAATATCGAGTGCACTCGAACAATACCTCCCTCAGCCTGCTTGAAGAGAGGCAGGATGAGACGCAGCGACTGCTCATGCGCGAGCGCAGTTTCTACCAGCACCTCGCCCACGCCCTGCTGATGCAGGAGGTGCTGATGCGGCTGGCGGGGGAACAGCCGCGTGAGTATTCGGAGATCGAACGGCGGATTGGCCCGTTGCTTATGATCCAGATCGTCGAGATGGCAAAGAAGCTGGTCAATACCCGGATTGAACTGGCGCGAACGGGCGCCAGCCTCGATATCGATCATTTTGGCGTGCTGCCGAAGCCCGCAGCGGCGGAGCAAGCGCCAGGATGATGCCGCGTGTGGCAAGCCGACGGCTTGGGTGAAGAACGGCGTCGCGCCCGCCACCGGGCTCGGCAGGACGTAGTTGCCGATGTCCCCGTCATTCCAGGAGATGCCGGCGTGGCCACCGAAGTAGAACCCAGCCCAGCTGAAGACCTGCGGCGGTGCTTTCAGCACGGCGCTTTGACAGGAATGTCCGCTGCAATCGCTTGTCCCGCTGCCAACGCTGCGGCCGCCACAAGAGCTGTCGCGACAATCGACCGGCGTTCCCGCTGGCGCTGGTTCATTACTTTCACCTGCGCGCCCTTCGATTAGGAACCGGGCGAGCCCGCTACCAGGCCATAGCGGCCGCCGTGGTTGTTTTCTGTCTCTTCATTATGGCCGTCCTGTATGGGATTTACGGCATTGGAAGGATGCTATGGAACCTTGGCATTTTCATTCACGACGCTTGGGTCACGGAAAGCTTCGGGCCACGGGATTTATTTGTTTGTCGTTTTTGTGGGTATGTTTCCGATGCAACTTCTCGCCTTTGCCTTTCACTTCTGGATCAAAACACGTAAGAACACCGCTGTAGTCGTATTTTCACTAATCGCTTCGGGTCTGCTGTTAACCGCGTACGTGGCATCGATCTTGTATTGCGTGTGGCCTCGGATCACGGTCGATCCGTTGGACACGTCCATACCTGTAGGCTTGGCCCCTGTGGTGGGCATTTATCGCCTCGGCAAGGAGATTGCGTCTCCTTACTCGCGCGCCGCGCGGAAGCGGAGCGGCGACGACGTAAGCGCGCTAGTGCCGTGGCCCATGCTTGGTGTACATCGTGACCGAAGTAACAAGGCCAGTGTCGCGGCACGGAAAGTATATTTCACTTGTCCTCTTGCTTGGCATCTCCCAACAGTGTGTTCCTGATGACCGCCTTTAATTGTCTGGCGGTCTCGTCAAGATTGGTTAAGTCCCATCTCACTGTGTGGCGGTGGTCCGTATCGAAATGAGTTTTGCGGCCCTCGCGACAGATGTAAATCACGTCTTTTCCCAAGCCCTCGGCGAGGCCCGCTTCCCAATAGGCCCCGGCGTTGTCGTCCGATAAATCAGCAATTAGAAAACGGCAGCGGCGTATTTCATTTTCGATGATCACATCGATGAGGCCAGCCTTTTGAGTGACGGTGCGAAGCTCGTAACCCGTGGCTTCGACGGCTGGCCGCAAGCAACGATTATAGACTGCATCCAAATCGGGGTTGGTGAAGCGGCGCGCAAAAAATGCGTACTTGGACGAGATGTGGGCGCGTTTCAATTTTTCAACGCGCTGCCACCCTGTTGCAGTGAGATAGCCGTTGCAGAAATGACCGAACAGCCCAAAGAACATCCTCCGTCAAGGGCTCCAGTCACTCCGAGAAGTCGAACGTCATGTTCGTGATCAATCGAGATCGGCCGCCCTGGCCGGCCGTCGGCTTGTTCGGCAACGTGTTGCAGCAGATTGTCGCTCAACTCTGCAGGAATATCGAGTTGTGCGAAGATGAGAAAAAAAGCGGTTCCCACAAAGCTGCACGCCAAAACAGCCAACCGCCCACGCCTGTAGGAAAGGGACACGAAACCCCTTTGCCCCTGCCCCTATAGAGCCGGTCAATAATACCTGCGATGGGTGAATCCTCCTTCAGCCGAGGTACTACTTAGCCACAAAAACCCTATACCGGTATCGCAATGCCTAATGGTAATATGCACATTTGCACATCGCGTGTTGAATTGTTGCGGACGTTCGAAACCTGGGTAAGTCTAGGCGCGTCGAGTCGCCGTGTCGCCGGGCCGGGACTGACCACAAGACGCCCGTTTAGGGCGCGTCACTACCGAAATTCCGTTACTACCGAAATTGCGTCCCTACCGAAATTGCGTCCCTACCGAAATTCATCGAATAGCAAAACACTGCGGCATTCCGCCTAGCCGGTGTTTTCCATTCCATACGCAGGAGGCTCGATGATTGTCAGGTCGGCGAACGTTACGGATCTTCACTCCAACCGAGCCGAGGATCGAGACGTCATCCTGCGGCTTAAGAGACTGTACCCGAACCGCAATGCGACCGACGACCTCGCTACGATCGTGAACAACATCCTGAGGCATCATGAGCCCTTGGTCCGTCGCATAGTCCAAGAGGCTGTGCGCGACGCCATGGACGACCGCTTACTCAGGCTGCCACCGCGACCTTGAAGTGGCGGCGCGGGGCGATCGGCCTCGCGCCATCTTGATATCAACGAAAGGAGGAGTGCATGAACTCTTTCGACCAGAACTATGACGACGACGCACTACTCACAGAGACCGAACGCTCTCAGTTGCAATCGCTGGATGCGCGGCGCGATGACAAGGTTAGTCAACTAGCTTCATTAATCGCGAAGGAGCTTGGGCTTAGTGAGGAGGAGGCGCGAGAAGAAGCTTGGGACGCGATCGATCAATGGGAGGAGGAACCCAAGCCGACAACCCCGATGCAACGGCTGCTTCATGAACTCTATGAAATAGACCTGGAGATCATGAACATCCGCGATTGCGCGATCGAGCGAGAGATCCGAACTGACCCACAAGGCAGTGAGGGGGCCCGCCAGGGCAATGAGGCCGAACGGGCCCCCTGAGCTTCACGGCGCGGATCCGCGCTGTTCAGCCGATCAGTCCCGCCGTCGCGCCTGCGCCACGCCGAACGCGAGCGAGGCAGGGCGGCGCGCCGCCCGCTCCTCTCATTTGCCCTTAGCGGACATAGGGTAGGATGCTCGCATGGCAGACAAGGCTCGCGAGAATCGGTTGCGTCGTGAAGCAAAAAGACGGGGCTTGCAACTCTGCAAGTGCGGCAGGAAGTGGCGCGACTGCACCTTCGCCTCCGCCTATGTTGCCGAGGTCGGAAAGGCCCTGGAGGGTTGGGGTACAGCCCTTGAGGGTTGGGACCCAGTCACGTTAACCGCGGCGGAGGCAACGGACCTGTCCGAACGGACAAAGCTGGCCCGTGACGGGGGTAGCGTGTTGGAAGTCGTCATGCCCAACGGCAAGAAGTGGCGCGACTGCACCTTCGCCTATGTTGCCGAGGTCGGAAAGGCCCTGGAGGGTTGGGGTATAGCCCTTGAGGGTTGGGAGCCAGTCACGTTAACCGCGGCGGAGGCAACGGACCTGTCCGAAAGGACAAAGCTAGCCCGTGACGGGGGTAGCGTGTTGGAAGTCGTCATGCCCAACGGCAAGAAGTGGCGCGACTGCACCTTCGCCTATATTGCCGAGGTCGGAAAGGCCCTGGAGGGTTGGGGTATAGCCCTTGAGGGTTGGGACACTTAGGGGCCGTTGCAGCGCTCATAGCCACGCGGGGCGGAGCACCCATCCGCCTCATCGCGCTGATCTTAGCTACCGATGGCGGCGGCGAAAGGACGGCCGTCAGTCCTTCCAAAAATCCTTGAACCGATCCGGCGACGGCGCCGTGTAGCGCACGGTGCTCTGGATAGAGCGATGCCCCAAGTACGCCTGGATGGCCCTCGTGTCCGGCTCGTCGGCGGCAAGCTTGAAGCCGCAGCCATGGCGAAGCATGTGGCTGTGGATCAGGAAACCGAAGCCTGCGGCCTCGCGAGCCCTGGAAAGCGTCGAGCCCGACAAGACCACCTTCAATTGGAATGGCGTAGCGGTTGAGGGAACGCTGGGTGGCTTTGCCTACTGGGACCTTGTCGTCAGGGGTGGAACGCTGGCTAGCGCCGTTGCCAATCCACTGGTACCAACCGATCAAGGTAAGATTTTCGGTATGGGTACCGGGAAATTGGACTTCCTTTGGGGACATGGCCTGTCGACGTTCGCGGAAGCCGATGTGCGTGGTCGCGATCACGTTTTCGGCGCAACGGGAAAAGTTGGCCTTACTTACGTCTTCCAGGGTAGGTAGGCTAGGCACCCGCTTGCCGGTGGCTGGAAGCGAACGTGCCCACGTTGGCGGCGGACGCGACGGCACCTGCGCGGCGGATCAAGGCTATGCTGTGCATTGAGCCCACGCTGTAAAGAGCGACAGCGATTGTAGAATTTCGGCCCAATGTTCACATCCCGATGTATTTATTGACTTTTGGTGAACGTCACCCTAGGTTACACATGTCCCGTCCATCGAGGGGCGCTCTCATGAGGCGTCATGAAGGTGGGGCGGGGCCGGCACC
>Ga0126370_10001638_pt1 | contig 10302 bp, 10 predicted proteins | sample PanSoiMetaPlot_3_FD_92586 | JGI IMG/M metagenome (GOLD analysis project Ga0126370, IMG submission 92586) | Tropical forest soil microbial communities from Panama - MetaG Plot_3 | ecosystem: Environmental > Terrestrial > Soil > Tropical forest > Bulk soil | place: Panama | collected 2016-02-17 | reverse complement strand
GCTCCTCTTCCTTGTCCATTCCATCCTCGACGGCTGCGACGGCGAGCTGGCCCGGCTCAAGTTCATGGAGTCGCCCCACGGAGCCATCCTCGACTTCTGGGGCGACAACGTCGTGCACGTCGGCGTCTTCGCGTGCATGGCGGTCGGCCTGAGCCATGCCCAGGACGCCACGTGGCCGCTAGCGCTCGGCGCGATCACGATCGTCGCGACGCTCGGCGCCGCCGCAACCCAGTCGCGCGCCTTCATGCTCGATACGACGGTCGGCGCCGACGCCGCGTGGATCGCGCGCTTCGCCGAAGCGTTCTCCCACCGCGATTTCATCTATCTGGTGATCGCGCTCGCGGCCTTCGGCAAGGCCTACGTGTTCCTGATGCTGGCGTCCGTCGGCACGCCGATCTTCTTCCTTCTCCTTCTCTGGGTCGGGGCGCGGCGGCGCGCCTGAGCTCGCGGTGGCCGGATTCGTCGACGTCCTCCTCCGTGGGCTAGCCCTGTGCGGGCAGGCGGTCGCCATCGGCGGCGTGCTCTTCGCGCTGATGCAGCTGCGCCCCGCGCTTCCAGAGGGCGCGCCGGCCCGCGCGCGCCTGGCGAAGAGCCTCCTGCTGACGGCCGGCGGGGCGGCGGTCGTCGCCGCAGCACAGCTGCTTTCCCTGGGCGTCCAGCTCTCCGTCTTGGCCGACGCCGGCTCGGGCTGGCCGATCGCCGAGGTCGCACGGACGAGCTTCTTTAGGGCCGGCGCCGTGCGGATCCTGTCCTGCGCCGGACTCGTGATCGGGTGCGCGGCCCTCGCGAGACGGCCGGATCGGCGCGGCTGGTGGATCGCGCTAGCCGGGCTGACGGTGCTCCTCGGCGTCGGCACGGCGTGGACGAGCCACGCCGCAGGCCGGCTCGGCCCGCGGGCGGGGCTCATGTTCCTCGACGCCCTGCACCAGCTCGCGGCCGGCGTGTGGATCGGTGGGCTCCTGCACTTGATCCTCGTCGCGTCCTCGCGCGCCGAGACCGGATGGCCGTCGGCCTTGCTCAAGCGGTTCTCGACGACGGCGTTCGTGTCCGTGGCGGTCCTGCTCGTCGCCGGCGTGGGGCTCAGCCTCTCCTACGTGGACGGGGCGCGCGCGCTTGTGGGGACCTCGTACGGTAGCATGCTCCTTACGAAGTCCGCGGTGCTCGGTGGGCTCGTGGTCCTGGGCGCGGCGAATTTCTTCATGGTGCGCCGGCTGCCGGTCGGCGCGGCCGTCTCGATCCCGCGTCTTCTGCGCTTCGCGGAGGTCGAGTTCGGCCTGGGGGCGACGGTCCTCTTCGTCGCCGCCTCGCTGACGTCGCTGCCGCCGGCGGCTGACGTCGTGGCGGACCGCGCCTCGTTCGCCGAGGTCAGCGTCCGGTTCACGCCGCGCTGGCCCGTGCTCACGTCGCCGAAGATCACGGACATGCCGGTAGACGATCGCAACGCGCCGCGCACAGATGCCGACCGCGCGTGGTCGGAGTTCAATCATCACTGGGCGGGGATCTTCGTGCTCGTCATGGGGCTCCTGGCCCTCGTGCACGCCACCGGGCGAGCCCGATGGGCGCGCCACTGGCCCCTGGTCTTCCTGGGCCTCGCGGGCTTCATGCTCGTGCGCAACGACCCCGGCTCCTGGCCGCTCGGGCCGCTGGGCTTCTGGGAGAGCATGGGCTACCCCGAGGTGCTCCAGCACCGCATCTTCGTGCTGCTGGTCGTCGCCTTCGGCGTCTTCGAGTGGCTCGTCCGGACGGAGCGGTTCCGCGCCCCCGGCGCCGCGCTGATCTTTCCGATGCTCTGCGCCGTCGGCGGAGGCCTCCTGCTCACGCACTCGCACGCCGGGCTAAACCTGAAGGAGGAATACCTCGTCGAGGTCACGCACGTGCCGTTGGGCCTTTTGGCCTTGATCACGGGCTGGGGGCGCTGGCTCGAGCTGCGGCTGCCCTCGGCGGGCCGGCTGCTCGGCCGCATTTGGCCGGTCGCGTTCACCTTGATCGGCCTGTCGCTCCTCCTCTACCGGGAAGGCTGAGCTGCGCTACCTCCGCGCCGCGCTCCTCGTGCTCGGTGTCGCGCTGCTGGCGGCGCTGGTCGCCCAGAACGACCCGGCGGTGGTCGTCGCGTCGATCGCCGATCTGCACTGGCGGCTCGTCGTCATCCTCGTCTTCCCGGCCGCGCTCGTCGCGCTGTTCGACACGCTCGGCTGGCGCTACGCCTTCCTGCGCGAGGCCATCCCGTTTCGCGCGCTGGTGTGGTCGCGGTTGGCCGGCGAGGCCTTCAACATGACTACGCCGACTGCCGCCGTCGGCGGCGAGGCGGTCAAGGCCTGGCTTCTCCGCGGCTACGCGCCGCTCGACGCTACGCTCGCCTCGGTGATCGTCGCGAAGACCACGATCACGCTGGGCCAGGGCGTCTTCTTCCTGGTGGGGGTCATCGTCGCGTGGCAGATGGGGCTGGCCGGCTCCGCGCTCCTCTACGCCATGCTCTGGTTCGTGGTGATCGAGGCGATCGCGCTCGGCCTCTTCGTGCTGGTCCAGATACGCGGGATGCTCGGCTGGACCGGGCGGCTGCTCGAGCGGTTCGGGATTCGGCCGGCCAGGGTGCAGGGGATGCTCGGGCGCGTCGACGACTCCCTCGGCCGGTTCTACCGGACGGCCCCCGGGCGGCTCGGCCTCTCGATCGGGTTCCACTTCGTGGCCTGGCTCCTGGGCTCGCTCGAGACGTGGCTGATCTTGAAATTTCTCGGGAGCGAGGTCTCGCTGGCAACCGCGACGGTGATCGAGGCGTTCGGCACCGGGATCAAGGTGGCGACCTTCCTGGTCCCGGCGAGCCTGGGCGTGCTCGAGGGCGGCTTCGTGGCGACCGCGGCGACCTTCGGGCTCTCGGCCTCCACGGCCATTTCCTTCAGCCTCGTCAGGCGACTGCGAGAGGCCACCTGGGTCGCGATCGGGTTGATCGCCTTTGCCGCGATGCGCCCACGCGAGTCCAGGGCGCCTGATCCCCCCCGATCATAAAGCCTTTCCCCTACGCAGTCCGTTGCTAGAATTGGCTCCCGATGAGCGGCAGATGCCTGGCCGGCGTCCTGATCGTGCTGGTGCTCGCCTCGACAGGCTGGGCGGTGCCGCCGCTCCCCATCGTCACGCACGACGGGCGCCCGTACGTCGAGCTGACTCGGGTGGCCGCCTCGATGCAGGCGAAGGGCAAGCCGCCCGCGAAGGTCGTCGCGACCCCGGCGAGTACCCGGGCCCAGCTCCGCGCCGGCAATAAGGTCGTCACGCTCACGCGGAACTGGGCGCAGGTGCTTGTCGACGGAAAGCCGGTCGTCCTCGACGCGCCGGTGCGGGTGAAGCAGGGCGTGTGGCTGGTGCCGGAGTCCTTCATCGGACGCGTCGTTCCCGCGCTGATGGCGAGTGCGCCGATCAGCCCCGCGACCTCGCGCCTCGCGGCGGCGGCCGCCGAGGTGGGCCTCGAGGACGTCAGGGTCAGATCGTATCCGTCGTTCACGCGCATCGTCGTCGAGACGTCGGCGGCCGTCACGCACCGCATCGAGTCGAGCGGGCCCAAGGAAGCGCGCGTCCGGCTGGTCGGGCTCGGCAGCGGTACTAACGCCCAGGAGGTCGGCGACGGGCTCGTCGCGGAGGTGCGGTTAGACCGTGCCGGCGCCGACGGAATCTTGCGAGTGGTCTACGAGGGCACGGCCGGCACGCTCCGAGCGATCACCCTGGTCGATCCGCCGCGCATCGTACTCGACGTCGCCAGGCCCACGGATCCGACTTCGCGCGAGAGCCGCGAGCAGCTCACCCCGCTGAAGACAATCGTGCTCGACGCCGGGCACGGCGGCCACGACACGGGCGCCACCGGGCCGACCGGGCTCATGGAAAAGGACCTGGTGCTCGACGTCACCCGGCGCGTGGCCAAGCTCGTCGAGGCCCGTCTGGGTATGAAGGTGCTCCTCACGCGCGACTCCGACAACTTCGTCACCCTGCGCGACCGGACGAGCTACGCCAACCGCCAGCACGCCGACGTGTTCGTCTCGATCCACGCGAACGCCCACCGCGAGGCGGCGGCCGACGGGGTCGAGACGTATTTCCTGTCATCGGAGGCGACCGACAGCACCGCGCGCCAGGTCGCCGCGGCCGAGAACGGCGTGGTCCAGCTCGAGCAGCCGGGCGGCCGCGGCGCGGGCCAGGTCGACATCGTAAAGGCCATCCTCTGGGATCTCGCGCAATCCGAGTTCCAGGTGGAGTCCTCGCGGCTGGCCGAGGTCGTCCACGATTCGATGACGCAGACTTTGCGGATCTCGAACCGCGGCGTGAAGCAAGCCGGCTTCTACGTGCTGGGCGGCGCGGCGATGCCGGCGATCCTGCTCGAGATCGGCTTCGTCACCAATCCCCGGGAAGAGCGCAAGCTCAAGGACACGAAGTACCGCGACGAGATCGCGCGCGCCATCTTCGCCGGCCTCGCCGAGTACAAGCGCAACTGGGACCAGCGGGCGCGGGCGGCGGCCGAGACGCCCGCGGTCACGCGGACGCGATAGAGCCGATGCCGCGACCCGACGGACGCACTCCCGACCAGCTTCGCCCCATCACGCTCACGCGCGATTTCCTCCTGCATCCCGAGGGCTCGGTGCTCGTCGAGTTCGGGGCGACGAAGGTCATCTGCACGGCGTCGGTCGAGGACAAGGTGCCGCCCTTCCTGAAAGGCCAGGGCCAGGGCTGGGTCACCGCCGAGTACGCGATGCTCCCGCGCTCCACCAATACGCGGACGCCACGAGAAAATCGCGGGCCGAGCGGGCGATCGCAGGAGATCCAGCGGCTCGTCGGCCGGGCGCTGCGGGCCGTCATCGATCGCAGCAAGCTCGGCGAGCGCACCGTCTGGGTGGACTGCGACGTGATACAGGCCGACGGCGGCACCCGCACTGCGGCCATCACCGGCGGCTTCGTGGCCGTGGCCGACGCTATCTCGCGCGTGCCGAGCCTGCAGCCGACCGCCGCGATCCGCGACTGCGTCGCCGCGATCAGCGTCGGCATCGTCCAGGGCCAGGCGGTGCTCGACTTGAACTACATCGAGGACTCTGGCGCCGAGGTGGATATGAACATCGTGATGACCGGCGCGGGCGAGTTCGTCGAGGTGCAGGGGACGGCCGAGCAGGTGCCCTTCGGCCGCGCGCGCCTCGACGCGCTCCTGGCGACCGCCGAGGGAGGCATCCGCCGCCTCGTTGCGCTCCAGCGCCGCGCCCTCGAATCGCGTGCCGAGCGCGTCTTCAAGCTCTAGACCGGTTCTCGTTCTCGCCACGCTCAATCCCGCCAAGGGCCGCGAGCTCCTGACGCTCCTGGGTGCCGTGCCGTTCGAGGTCCGAATGCTGTCAGACATCCCCGGCGCCCGACTTCCCGAGGAGACGGGCGCGACCTACGCCGAGAACGCGCTCGTAAAGTCGCGGACCGCCGCCGAATTGACCGGAGCCCTCTCACTCGGCGACGACTCTGGACTCGAGGTGGACGCGCTCGGCGGGGAGCCCGGGATCTACACGGCTCGCTTCGGCGGCCCGGGGCTCGATGACCGCGGCCGCTGGCAGCTCTTGCTCGAGCGATTGCGCAGCGTGCCGCCGGCGCGGCGAACCGCGCGCTTCCGCTGCGTGATCGCTCTGGCGGGCCCGGCGTTTGGCGAGAAGGTCGTGGAGGGCGTGGCCGAGGGCGTGATCGCGGAGGCCCCGCGTGGCGAGCACGGCTTCGGCTACGACCCGGTGTTCTTCCATCCGCGACTCGGCCGGACCTTTGCTGAGCTCTCGGACGAAGAGAAAGCGCGAGTGAGCCACCGCGGTCTGGCGCTGGCCGCCGCTCGGCGCCTGCTCGGTGGGTAGGCGTGCCGACGCGGCGCCCCGATCTGATGCTGATGCGTCTGATCGGGCTTGTCTTGTTCGCTACGGCCCTCCTTCCGGAGTCGCGCGTTGTGGAGGCGCAGCCGTCGGCGCCGATCCCACGCCTCGGGTATCTCGTGCTGGCTCCTCTCAGCGAGCCACCATCGCCGGAACGCGCCGCCTTTCTCAAGTAGCCCAGGCACCTCGGCCCGAAGCGAGCGACGCGGATGCTATAGTCGGATCGACGACGGGGTGTGGCGCAGCCTGGTAGCGCACCTGCTTTGGGAGCAGGGGGCCGGAGGTTCAAATCCTCTCACCCCGACCATACTTACCGCTCCCGACAAGCCGCCATTGCGCGGGTTTTGTGCGGGAAGACGTTTAACACGCCTGACTCTCTGGCGCAATGTTCGCGTCAGCATGTAGGGCTGGGCCGCGCGCGACTCATTGGTCGCTTGCTTCACGTTGACGCGTTCGTGCCCGCGATCGGATCGAGCCGAGCGGTAATGACGCGCTGAACCCGGACATTGACCGTCTTGCCGCCAGCCGTCGTGTAGGGCCGAGCGAGCGCCTGCCATTTGCCGCTCTCATCAACTAGGCAGTCCCCGACACGAAGGTTCATCGGGAGGATCTTGATCGCAGCTGGTGGCGTAGTGAACCCGAGGAACCTCGCCGTCTCTAGATTGATCGGCCTCGTCCCACGCCAGGCCCGGGAAACCCCTCGCCGATTACAGGCATGCCACGTATGGAGTCCCCCCACACCCCACGCCGACGATGGAAGGAAAAGCTTGTCGCGCGGGAGGATTCAGTGAAGAAGCTGATGCTGGCCGGTCTAGTCGCGATGCTCGGGTTGGCCCCAGTGGGTTCGTTCTCTCAGGCATACGCTCAGGCGCAACCGGACGAGAAGGTGATCATCGGCGAGGTGCAGAGCGTCGACGAGTCCGGAACCGAGCTCACCCTCACGGACGGCACGAGACTCCTGACACCGCCCGGCGCGATGTTCCGCCCTGGAGCCTTGCAGCAGGGCATGCAGGTGGTCGCGGTCTATCGAGAACAAGAAAACGGAAACAAAATCCTGACCCGGCTCGCTCCAGGTCGGTGACCGCCACGACAAACGTTTCGCGTCGCGCCGGCTGAGCCAGTGGCTCACATCGCCGCCGTCGCGACCTCACCCGGTGACGGAGTCGGCTCGATCACGATCATGCGGCGGGTCGTCTGTCGCCCGGTCAGCGGCATGATGCTCTGCTCCAGCCGCCCGACGGCGGCCTCGATCTCGGCCACCGCGATCTCGCCCCGAAATTTCACTTGGGCGACGACGAGCACGGCGTTGGGCCCGATGTGCATCGTGTGCAGCGCGACCAGATCGTCCACGGCCGGATCCGCTTCGACCAGATCGCGGATCCTGGCCGCCGTCATGGGCGACATCGCCTCGCCGATGATCAGGGAGTAGTTTTCGAAGGCCAGCAGCAAGGCGACCACGATCAAGATCGTGCCGATCGTCGCCGACGCGGCGGCGTCCCAGACGGCATTGCCGGACGCCCGACTCAGCTCGAGGCCGGCCGCTGCGATCCCAAGCGAGAGCAGGGCGGCCGAATCCTCAAGTACGACGGTGGTCAGGGTCGGATCGCGGTTATCCCTCCAGAACTGACGGAACGGCGTGTCGCCCTTGGCCTGCCGTACCGAGCGTAGCGCGACGACGAGCGAGGCCGTCTCGAACACGAAGGCGCCGCCGAGGACCACGTAGCTCCAGACCGACGATTCGTGAGGCCCTGGGTGCGTCAGCTTGCTGATCGCTTCCCAGATCGCGAAGGCGCCGCCCAGGCTGAACAGCATCATCGACACGACGAACGCCCAGAAATAGACGTTCCGCCCGTGCCCGAAGGGATGGAGCTCGTCGGGTGACCGGTGCGCCAGGCGGAGCCCGAGCAGCAGGAGAACCTGATTGCCGGTGTCCGCGATGGAGTGAAACGTCTCGGCCAGCATAGCGGCACTGCCCGTCGCGGCAGCGCTCGCACCTTTGAGCGCCCCGAGCAGGCCGTTGCCCGTCAGCGCTGCGATCACGGCGGTCCGGGATTCGGCCAATGGCCCTCCTCCCAGCCTCGCCGCCTCCCGGCGCGGCCTCAAGTGGGGCCGGACCGGCAAACGCGCGTGGTCAATGCCTGCGCGATTGCTGCCGGGTTGCCGGTCAAATCGTGGCCGGACGGGCACGTGCCGCGCGCCATTTCTGTCAGACGCCAGATGTAGCGCGTCGTAACTTATTGATTGTCGAAGTTGTTTGGGCGTGGCCGCCTTCTTGCTGTTCGGCGTGGGGCAGGAGGAAGGCCGCCATCAAGCGCGTTGCACGATCGTTCGCCGGCGCGGCGTCAGGGATCGCCGTTGCCGTCAGTGTCCTGAGCCCGGCCGCGGCCGCCGAGAAGGGCGCGGGTTGGCTCCTCGTGACGCCGCCGCCGATCCCAGAGAAGAGGACGGTGATGAAGGTGTACGGCGCCGGCTCCGAGGCCGAGGTGAAGGCAGCGGTCGCCAGCCTGCCGGGGGACGAGCAGGTCCGGCTGGTCACCCAGGTCTACGAGATCCTCACGATCCCGACGCTCGCGGCGCGCACCGAAGCCCTGCTCGACGTGCTTCAAGACAAGTCCGCTCCGGTCTCGCGGTGGCGGCGCATCGAGCGCTTCGACTCGCCGGCGTCGTGCGAGCAGCAGCGCCAGCGCGCCTTGCAGAAGTTCGAGCGCGCCGCCGAGAGCGTCCGCGCGTCAGCGGCCGACGGAGACGAGCTCGCCGTCGAGGACTGGACGATCTTCGAGGGCTTGACCGCTTGCCGCCTGAGTCGCTGCGTGCCGGAGTCGACGCTCCTCTCGCGCTGACCGAAGCCCTCGCCTCGCGCCGTCGGGTGCCGACCACCAGAAAAATTCAACTCCGCGGCTCAAGCTGCGCCGGATCGGGCTAGAATGTCGATGGATGAGATCGGTCGTAGCCTCGATCCTCTCTGCTGCACTCGTTCTCGTAGCCTCCGGTTCTTCCTTCGCGTACAACTGTCCGGTCGCGATCAAGCAGGCCGAGGACACCATCAAGAAGGCGGAAGCCAGTAAGGTCAGCCCGGAGACGCGCCAGCTCATCGAGGAAGCCAAGAAGCTCCTGGCCGAGGCCAGGGCTCACCACGAGAACGCCAAGACCAAGCGCGACCACGGCGATGCGGTCCGCAAGGCCAAGACCGCCATCGCCTACGCCGAAGAGGCCATCATTCTCCAGAACCCATAACCGCGCCATTGGGGGGACGTCGCCAGCGCTTTGCCGGCAACGCGGTCTTCATCACGGGCGCATCGTCGGGTATCGGTGCCGCCCTCGCCCGAGAATTCGCCGATGAGGGCGCCGACGTGGCGCTGGCGGCGCGGCGGGTCGATCGGCTCGAGGCGCTGGCGTCGCAGATCGGCAAGACGGGGCGCCGGGCCGTCGTGATCGCCTGCGACGTCACCCGCGACGGCGACCTCGAGCGCGCGGCCGGCCAGGCGCGGGCCGCCCTGGGCAAGCTCGACGTTGTCGTCGCGAACGCGGGCTTCGGCGTCACCGGCAAGCTCGAGACCCTCTCGCTCGACGACTACCGGCGCCAGCTCGAGACCAACGTCTTCGGCGTCCTCCGGACCATCTACGCAACCCTCGACGACCTCAAGAAGACCCGCGGGCGCCTCGTCCTGATCGGCAGTGTCAGCGGCCACGTCGCCGTGCCCGGCTCCTCGGCCTATTCGATGAGCAAGTTCGCGGTGCGGGGGCTCGCCGACTCGCTCGGCCACGAACTGGCGTCGTACGGCGTCGCGGTGACCTTGATCAGCCCCGGCTTCGTCGAGTCGGAGATCGGACAGGTCGATAACCGCGGCGTCTGGCGCCCTCAAGCGCCTCGGCGCCCGCTTCCCGCGTCGGTCGTCATGGCGACGCCGACGGCGGCGCGAAGGATCGTGCGCGCGGTCGCTCGGCGGCGTCGGGAGGTCGTGATCACCGGCTTCGGGAAGGCGGCGGTGGTGCTCCAGCGGCACGCGCCGTGGCTCCTCGCGGCGATAATTCGACGTTTCGGTATCAAAGGACGACGAGAACCGCGCTAATATGACGGCGACGGCGCCGAGGCGCCGGGAGGGAGGCGAATGCTCCACTTCACGATCGATGGGTTTCGGGGGTTCCGCGCTCGCTTCGACGACGCCCACCTGATCCAGGAAGTGCTCGAGGACGCACCGGCGCAGCTCGGTCTCAAGCGGGCGATGCCGGCCTTCGTGCTTCCGTACTACAACGGGGTCGTGCCCGAGGATTGCGGGATCAGCGCGTTCGTGTTCCTGGCGGGCGGTCACTTCACGCTCCACACCTTCTCGTTCCGCGAGACGTACTTCGCCGATCTGGTAGCGCCGGACGAGTTCGACCCGGCCAAGCTGCGGTCGCTGCTCGAGGCGGTCTTCCCGTGCGCGCTCACCAGCGTCCG
>Ga0126370_10001636_pt1 | contig 10303 bp, 7 predicted proteins | sample PanSoiMetaPlot_3_FD_92586 | JGI IMG/M metagenome (GOLD analysis project Ga0126370, IMG submission 92586) | Tropical forest soil microbial communities from Panama - MetaG Plot_3 | ecosystem: Environmental > Terrestrial > Soil > Tropical forest > Bulk soil | place: Panama | collected 2016-02-17 | reverse complement strand
TACGAGACGGGGGCGCGCACAAAAGTTGGCGGACCGTTTTACATGCGGATGGACTATACGGAAGACGAGCTCTACAAACGCATTACTGAGATGCCCATGGATTTCAAAACGGGCGAGGATTGGGCCTACCGGAATACGAACTATGTGCTGCTTGGGATTTTGATTCACAAGGTGACGGGAAAGTTTTATGGCGACTTCCTACAGGAAAGGATTTTTAAGCCATTAGGAATGAGCCGGACGCGCATCATTAGCGAAGCAGACGTTATTCCTCGGCGCGCGGCGGGCTACCAATTGGTGAAGGGCGCATTAAAAAACCAGGACTGGGTGTCTCCATCGCTGAATTCGACGGCGGATGGGGCGTTGTATTTCACGGTTGAGGATTTGCAGAAGTGGGATGCGGCATTGTACACAGAGAGGCTACTGAAGAGAGCGAGCCTGGATCGCATGTGGACGGTAGAGAAACTCAACAATGGGCAGCCAAACAAGGCGAATTACGGATTCGCATGGGAAATCAATAACGTCAACGGGCATCGCGTGATCGAGCATGGCGGGGCCTGGCAGGGATTCACGACTTACATCGCGCGATACGTGGACGACAAATTGACGGTAGTTGCTCTTACCAATTTGGATTCGGGGCACTCGAATCCGAAGAAAATCACGACGGGCGTGGCGGCGATTTACAATCCGGCGCTGAAACCGGTAGAAGCAAAGCCGATTGAGGACAAGGAGCCGCAGGTGACGCAAATGGTGAAAGAGCTTCTCCGCGGAATCGCGGATGGAAAAGCAAAGCCGGAGCAGTTTACGGAAGAAGCGCGGAAGCGACTTTTCCCAGATGAGATCCAGGAATTGGGGCCGGCGCTAAAAGAGTTTGGAGAATTGAAGACTCTGGAATTGATGGGGCGAACGGACGAAGGTGAGCGGAAGAATTACCGGTATCGCGCGAGGTTTGGGGAGATGACGCTGATGATTGCGATTGGGTTGACGAAAGATGACAAGATTGCGAGGTTGAATTTCTCGGAAGAGTGAGGCGCGCCGCAATTGCAATTATGCTCGGTGTGAAATCGGGCATTTCACAGGGTCTTGTCGCAATTACAATTCTTGCTTCGCGCTCTTCGCAAGAACGATAGTTTGGACAAGGGAATGCATGGCTCTAGGCTGGCTCGCCAAACGCCGCCTGAGTCCCTCCTCCAAGCGGTCTCCAAATACGCGAAGTATCGCACCGTCGCCGGAGCGGACGCGATCGAGCGCCGATGCCAGCGAAGGCATAAAAACAGCGCGAAAGAACAGAGCGTGTTTTGTTGCAAAAGCCTCTTTGTTTCCATCGCGTTCGAAGGCTTCCCATGCAACGTCTGGAAGGTCGTATACTTCGATGTCTTCCACCTGCAGCCCCTGGAAACTTCCTCTGCTTGCAAATGGAGCCAGGAGATCGCGTTTGCGGCGGGGATAAGATCCGATAACCATTCGTTCCCGCTCTTCGGATGCGATCGTGCCGTCCACGACCATTTCCTCCAGCACCGCATTCGCCTGGTCCATAATATTTTCGAAGCCTGACGAACCGTCCTCCGCGAGCGCGGGAAGCACTATGACTAGCCGCCCTCTCAGCCGCAATTCCTGTGCGCGCAACGTGAGGAAGGCCTCCCAATCTTGAGCGGCCTGGTGATCGAACTGGGCGCGAACTGCGCCAATGCTGCGAAAAGGGATGAAGTGGCCGGGAATCAATGTGGGAACGCGGCTGAGCCAGACACCGGCGTAGGAGCACCATCCCAGATCGACCGTGCCAGGCGGCAGCACACTCTCATAGAAGGACCTTCCGATGGCGCCCGGAAATACGTGCGGGTCGTCCAAACTATATCTGTCCGGGTCAGCCCGGAGGACTTCAAACAGCGCGTTGAAATCGTTCGATGGCTGGTCCACGTGGAAGACCGAGATGGGACGGCTTGAACCGAGACGCTGGCGCAGACCCCTGATCGCGATCTGCATCGGGATCATCGAGTTCTTTCCTTGGGATGAGCCGTAGTCGACGATGACAATTGGCTGGTCGTCTGCGTTTAGTTCAAGGGAATGAACCGCCTTTTCCAATAGCGGCAGGGCCAAGGCGGCGCCGCCTGCGGGCAGCTTGGCGTATCTGTTATAAGCGCCCTTGCCCTCCATGATGCCGTGAGACCGCGCAGTTTCGTTCGGCATTTGATTTCTCTGTCCCACTCAGTCAACCGGCGTGATATTTCAGTTTTTTGCGGAAGCGGCTTTGAGTTTCTTTAGTTCTCTCTCGTGATCGAGATAGGGTTCGCCTTTGGTGATCCACGTGGCGGCGGGTTCATCTTTCAAATAGTGGCCAAACCACTGAAAAATGCGGCGCTGGTAATCGATTTGGTTAGCTTTTTTACGAAGGCCGTGGTCTTCGCCGGCGTATTCGATGAGGACGACTTCTTTCTTGGCGCGGCGGGCAATGTTGTAAAGCTCGACCCCTTGGTGGAAAAAGACGGTACCGTCGCTGTCGCCAACTTCGATGAGCAGCGGCGTGGTCATGGTTGATACCGCGAAAATGGCGGAGTTGCGGATGTAGGCCTGGAGGTCTTCATAGAGAGGAACCTCCATGCGTTGCTGGCCAGTTTCGATGTGATCGGTCTCGGCAATGCCGATGCTCCAGTGATGATTGCCGTAGTTGCTGACGAGATCCGTGATGGGAGCTCCGGCGACACCGGCGGCGAAGAAATTTGTCACGTGGGTGGCGAGATAGGTGGTGTCGAAGCCGCCCCAGGAATGGCCCATGATGCCAATACGCTTTGGATCGATGACACCCATTTGAACGACACGCTTGGCTGCGGCAGTGACGCAATCGGCGACGGAAATGCCGGGGTCGCGGGGCTTGAAGACGATATCCGGCTCGAGAACGAAGTAGCCGTGGGCGTTCATCGCGCTCACATTGTAATAGTTTCGTTCGGAAGGTGGGCTGTAACGGTGGAGATTGTCGGAGAGCTTTTCATACATGTAGACAATCATGGGATATTTTTTGGATGAGTCGTAGCCCGCGGGATAGAAGAGTGCACCCTGGAGCCGTTCGTTGTGGCTGTTCTTGTATTCGATAAGCTCTTCGCGGCCCCAGGCGTAGTTGGTTTGGAAGGAATTCGTTTTGGTGACGGCTTTGGCGTCCTTCAGATCAGGGCCGGAGACGAAGGCGTTTGGTGATTCGACGAAAGTTTGCTGAACGTATGCGAAAACGTCTGTGTCTTTTGCTTTTGCGAGACGGTCGAGGCTTTTGTCGAACCAGAGGAGGTGCTCTTCGGCGAGAGCACCGGAGGCACCTGGCTTTAGCCGCGCGAAGCCGGATTTTTTGGTCCAGATCCCAAACAGGCTGAGGTAGATGGGCTTGCTGGTGTCAATCCATTCCTCTTCGGGATCGAGTTTTTCGTAGCGATGGCGGACTTGCTCGGCGGCGCCGTCGGTGAGGCGCACGGCTTTTGACCCGTCCGGAGCAACCTGCCAGAGATCGAATTTATCGTAGAGGATGACGGCTGCGTCATCTTTGGTCCAGCCTGCAAAGCCGAAGGCCGGCTTCTGCTTGATCGTAAAGTCGGATTCGCGATCAACAAAGGCACTCGAAACGTTTTTAGTGATGTTCACGACGGCGTGCGTAGCGGTGTTGACGGTCCAGTAGTGGTCGTCGTGGAAATAAAGGAGGTAGCGGCCACCGGGACTTTCCTCGAGATAGTAGTCGTCGTTGAGGCGGTCCTGGATCTTAATGCGAGCGCCTGTGGAGACGTCGACGAGAGTGATGTCCCCAGCAGGACGGCCAATAGAGCGCTCCATAGCGTAAGCGGACCAGTTATCTGCGACCGCGAGAGGTTGGTGCCTGAGCGGAGTGATGCGCTCGAACAAGTCCTTGCCGAGAGGGACGAAGGAGTTCTTGTCGAGGTGCCAAGCGGCGAGCATGTTTTTCTGGCGGTCGGTTTTGGCGTTGTGCTTTTGCAGGGGCATGACTTCCGTGTCGTGCCAGTTCCAGACGTCAACAGCGGGCGGATCATCGTCGTCTTTTTCTTTGTTTTTTGCGGCGTCGGCATCTTTGGCAGTGGTATCAGGGGACTTTGCGCTGTCACCTGACTTGACGCTGTCGGCGGCGGTAGTTGCGGGCTTGGCAGGTTCCCCGATTTTATCCTCCCACTTAACCAGACCGAGGAAAACTACTCCGCCGTCGAGAGCCCATTCGGGCTTGTGAAAAGAAACGGTGCGCGTGGCGGCAGGAAATTTTGAGTCGCCGGTGGGGTCGTAGAAGTGCGCCGATTCGCTCGATTGACCGAGATTGGTCCAGGCGAGCGCGACTTGCGTGGGGCCATCGCGATGATCATCGGTCTTGGAGCGCAAGACGGCGAGGTCGGCGCTTTTCTTGCGCCAGGAAAGACCGGAGTAAAGGGAAGCGGAAGTGTCGAGTACGCGAACCGAGGCGGCGTGCGCGTCGAAGATTTGAACGCCGTTGCCGGTTTTGTCTTCGGTGCTGATGGTCATGGCGAGGAGTGTTCCGGTCTTTGGCAAGTCCTGCCAGGCGTATTCGGAAACGTTGCCGAAGGAAGTGTCGCGGCCGGTGGAAAGCTGGCGAAGGAGCAGAGTTGCGCCAGGGGTGATTTCGTCTGACTCGGAAGCGTCGGCGGCATCTTTTTTATCGGCATCTTTTTTCTCGGGCGGAGTGTGGCGCATGGCGAGCCAAGCACCATCGGGGCTGAAACCGAAAGACTCGATGCCATCGACGGTCGAGAGTTCGCCGTTAGAAAGGTTGAGAAGGCCGATCTTCTTCGGAACGGGCTTTTTGTCCTTTTTCAGTTTGTCTTCCTGCGATTCTGAAATACCGATGGAATAGGCGACCCAGTGGGAGTCGGACGAGAACGCGGGCTGGGTGCCAAAGGCTACGGTCTTGGTTGTGCCGTCGGCGATATTGGTGACGCGGAGTTCGTTATTGCGATTCGAACGAATGATACCGTAGGCGAGCCACTTGCCGTCGGGAGAGAGACCGCCATAATCACGGAAGGTGGCGAGAGATTCCCACTGGCCGTAGTCGGAGGGAGGCACGGGAGCTTTGGACTGAGCGTAGGTGCAAATCGCAACTGCGGGAATCAAGGATGCAGCGATGATGGTGCGTCGCATGGAGGGCCTTCCTTCCACAATGAGTCTCAATTACTCCCAAGAGCAGGCGAATTTTGAACCGATTTTTAGATGTAGGCAAGGGCAAGCACGCGCAAAAGGGCACGCGTGTTGAATACCCAGGCTTCAAGTAAGTAGGCTCGCTCAATTTTGGACGTCGGCCAGGCGGCAGATGAATCCCCAGCCGCCGCCCAGCTCGCTGATCGCCAACATGAGTTCGTTACTTCCTTTTTTCAAGGGAAGATAGACGGCGTCGTTTTCAGGATTGATGATGCCGAGGAAACCTGGGTCGCGGAAACCTTGAGCGCTGCGGCCACGGTAAAGAATCTTGCCGTTCAGAAAGACGCTCACGTCATCGCTGTAGCCGATTTCGAGTTTTTTTAATTGATCGCGCTCTGAATTGATGGTTGTGCGCGCGTAGAGTACCTTGCCGCCCGGTTGTGGATCGAGGCGCTTGGAAAAATCGCCTTGGAACGTCACTCTCGGATGTGGCGCCTCACGGTAGCGATAGAGAACGACAAAGCCGGGCGGCTCAGCCTCCACATCCTGCCATCGGATCGCGTCGCTCTCCGAGCGCGAGAGCGGACGCTCGAGATTGCGCGCGAGCGCATCGTACGACGGCGAAATGTTCCACTTGGTCAGTACCTTGGCCTGCATCGGGGGAAGGTGCCGCTCCCACGGCGCGTCGGGCGTGGTGCGCACCTGGAAATCGGCGAAATAGGTCTCGCCGGTCAAAACAAAGAGGGCCACCTGCCCCTTCTGGATGCCAGTCTTCAAGTCATTCATCACCAGCGCGGGCTTGTCCATGTCCTTGACGTAAAGCTTTGCCTGCGCCCCTGTCACTTCGAGCCGGAGATGAAACCAAACGGCCTTCGGGATGTCGACCCCGTCCGTAAAGCCGGGGCCGTTAAAGATTTGCCAGTTGCGGCCAGTATTGAGAACCGGTGTGTATTGCATGGCGTCCGGTTGCCCGGACTTGTGTTGGCGGAGATAGACCTCTTCTCCGTTGAGGCCGTCTTTATCGACGCGAAACTGAAATCCGAAAAAGCCACGGTTCGCGGGAGTTGCTACATCAACGTCAATGACTCCATCGCGCATTTCAAAATCTTTTGGAGTCGCCGCTCCTCCATCGAGGAGGAGACACTTTCGACCCCGGTATTCGGCCACCTTAGCTTGGCCTTCCAGTTCCCAACGAGGAGAATCTACGGGAATGGAGAGGGTCGGTGGAGTTTGTGTTGACTGAATTGGGCGCGAAAGAACTGCTGTAGTAGAAAAAAAGCCAACGACACAAAGGACGAGATGTCTACAGAAGAACTTCATTATCATTCTCCCCAATGCGCTCCGAAAAAGCCGGGGCGCACAACTCTCTAGCGCAAAGTGGCCTCTTCGAAAGCAACTTTGATCAGCCTGGAAGTCATAGCGTCAAAAGCGGCAGCGACATCTTTGTCTTTGCCCGCAAAACGTTCGCGGAAGGGCGACAAATCTACAGCGCCTTTGACGTCGTCGAGCGATTGGAACATTGCCGGGAAAGTCTGGCTGAGCTTAACGTTCAGCTGGTCTACTGCGCTTTTCATCAGATCACGGAGCAAGAGGATGTACGTCTTGTCGTGCAGAACAGGGCCGTGACCGGGTACGATAGTGTCCGCATCGAGCTGAGCCAGATTCTGCAGAGTTTGCGTCCATTCGCTGGGGTATCCGTCGAGAGTATTAGGAATTGGATAAGCCACGAGGTCGCCAGCGACAACGATTTTCTCCTTGGGCAGGTAAACAACCGAATCGCCTGCGGTGTTGCCGCGGCCCAAGAATTTGACCTGGACCAGACGATTTCCTATATCAAGGGTGAAGTCGTGATCGAAGGTCAAGGTGGCACTTTGGAACTTGAGTTTCTTAAGTTCCTCCTGGACTGCAAGGCGCTGGGGAATGACGCTCTTCAGTTCTGTTTTTTCTTCCTCGGTCAGGTTTCGCGAATCCACGTTTACATAGGTACCTGAATTGGTTTTTCCCGTAGCCAGCATTCGCTGGAACGCATCGGTCGTTTTTTCCTCCCTGCTCAGCGATCCGGGGCCGAACATGTCCATCTCTTTTTTTGTCTGCACATGAGCGATGATGGTCAGAGCCGGAAAAACGTCCATATAAACGCGGTTCGCCAAGTTGTGGTCGTTATGAAAGTGCGTGTTCAGCAGGAAGGAGACTGGTTTGTCGGTCCATTGACGGATTTGAGCGATGTCTTCACGCGCGACAGACGGAAGGAAACCGGAATCTACGACGAAGACCTGCCTTTCGCCGACAATCACGGTGGTATTGCCGTTGCCGAAGCCAATCGAACTTTCGGAGTGCTCAATGGCGTAAACACCGTCGGCCAGCTTCGTGACTTTTCGTCCTTGCGCCCGAAGTGGTACTGCAACGAGTGCAGTTAGGGCGGCAATAAAAATAACCGTCCCATAAAACGGAAGTAAATGGCGCCTAAGCAACACAGCTTCGCACGGAATTATCATGGACGAGGCAACCCTTCCCTGGTCGAGGATTTAGCCCAAAGCTTTAGCGTGTAGACGACTTGTCCCCAAAAACGGTAGCAGCGACACAGGAGAAATTCCGGCGCGTGTGGAAATTGCAGAGCAAATGCGAGTCTAAACGATGCGGCGAGGGAGGAGCGGGTTGAGATGCATGGTGAGGTCGTAGACAGAGGCGCCACAGGATTCGGAGACATCTTCAGGGCGGGAGCCGGACTGGGCGTCGAAAAAAGTGGCGACATTGCCGATTTTGACTTTTTCTTCCGACCCTATCTCCACAATGCTGTGGCTCGCGGAAACTGAGGCGATGACCGGATAGAGATCGCCATTGATGCGGACTTTAGCTCCTTTGGCCGCGACGCGAGGCCAGCCGTCGGCATGGCCGACTGGAATGGTGGCGACCCAGACATCGTCCTTGGCCACGTAAGCGCGGTTGTAGCCGGCGCTGTCGCCTTTGCGGAGTCTCTTCGCGTAAATGATGCGGGCCTTGAGGCTGACGGCGGGACGCAGATCAAGAATGTTGGTGTGGCGAAATTCGTTTTCGGAGTAGATGCCGTAGATGGCCATGCCGGGGCGAACCATATCGAGGAAAGCGTCGGGATGCTGAAAAAGACTGAAACTGGAGGCGGCGTGCTTTTTGCCGAGAGCAACGCCTTCTTTTTCAAATGAAGAGCAGGTTTCGTTGAAGCGGCGGAGTTGCTCTTTGTCGAAGTCGGGATCTTCGGTGAAGGTCATCATGGTGCCCGCGATGCGGACGGACTTGCGAGCGGCAAGATCGCGTACCAGCGGAGCAGCTTGATGGTAAGGCACGCCGACGCGGCCAATGCCGGTATCAATGCAAATGTGGAGAGGGACTGGTTTTTGCGCTTTGGCGGCGATTTTGTCGATCGCGGGCCCGGCCGGGGTGTAAATCATCGGCGTAATGTCGCGGGCGACGGCGTCAGCAAGATTTTGTTCATCGAAGGGGCCAAGAAGAACAATCGGCTTGCGAATGCCGGCTTCGCGAAGGGAGAAGGCTTCGTGAAGTTTGACGACGGCGAAGCCGAAGATTTCGGCCTGCGGCTCGAGGAGCGAGGCAACGTTGGCGACACCCATACCGTAGCCGTTATTTTTGATGACCGCGAGGATCGGGCGCGCGGAAACGCGGCGGGAGATTTCGGCGACGTTGTGGCGAAGATTGTCGCGATGGATTTCGATCCAGGGGTCGAAGGAGGAGTCGCGTGAAGTTGGGGACTCAGGCCGTGGGATTGCGGCGAGCTCCGGCGCCGAATGAAACACCGCAGGCAGCGCAAGACCTGCTTCTAGGAAAGTGCGGCGAGTATGTTTCATTTTGACTGACACTCCTGAAGCCAAGAGGATATATCAGAAAAGAGAGAACGGAGAACAGAGTGTCGGAGACCAGGACGAACCTGCAAAAAACAATCAAGGGCAAGAAGGAGCCCGTCAACATCATGTGGCTGGCACAGACCGCAGTCTGTGCAACTTGGGGCCTTACTTCTTAAAGAGGTCCTCGAAGGCCTGGCGGGCGTCGTTGGAACGCGGAGGGGGAGGAGCGGAAGAGGGCCCAGGCGCTTGCGCGTACGATGTGGGCGCGGTGTCCTTTTCGACGGTCATGCGAAATTCGTAGAACTTACAATGGTTCTTGGCGTCCTTGGGAGAGATACGTTCTTTAATCGGCTGCGTGCACTCGAACTGCGCTCCGGTGTCGAAGAAGCGGCACTGCTTACAGCAATGCAGTTCAAACTGGCACTTGGGGCACTTGCCATTGGGATCGAAACCGGGAGCGAGAACCGCGCCGCAATTGGAACAGCGGGCGCGCGTGACGGTTCCCACCATGCGCGGGGTACGCGGGCCGAATTGATCGGCCCCGCGCGGGCCGCCGGATGGCGGCTTCTTTTCGTGAGAGCGCTCGCGCTTCTCACCCTTCTCTGAATCGCGGTAACCGCGATGACCATACTTACGATCCACAAACGCCTCCGTCCGCCAGCCCTGACGGGCTGCCACGGCTACAACTTAGGATTTGCACGCAACGGTGTGCCAACTTGGCTTGTATCCAACTGGATTGCTACACTCGGCCGGACTGCGCTATGCCTTCCTGAATTTGCTTTTGCAGAGTGACGTCGTCCGAGAGCAGGAGATGGGACCTCTATGTTTGTAGCCCTCTGGGAGTTCGAAGTCAAGCCGGGCTGTGAAAAACGTTTCTTGAAAGTCTATGGCCCCGAAGGGGACTGGGCCAAATTGTTCCGGAAAGACGCGAACTACCAGGAGACTCTATTATTACATGACGCGGAGCATCCTGCAACCTTTATCACATTGGACTTCTGGGCCACGCGGCAAGCGTATGAAACGTTCATGGCTGCGCACGCCGCGGAATACGAAGGGTTAGACGCAGCGGGACAGGAATTGACGCTGAGGGAGAGGAAGATTGGGTGGTTTGAGAGTGTGGAGCGCTGATAACGGGAAATGGGCAGAAGATCTAAGAACTGAGATCGGAGGTCAACAAAAAGCCAAACCAGCGCTGAACAAACTCATGAGCCAAAACTTGAGGACCGTGTAGGGAGTTTGCTTCCAAGCCCCATTTGGATAAAGCCGTCGGGAGGTAGATCGGGTTGAAGAACATTTCTTGGCGTGCCCGAAGCACGAAGAAGGGCTTCGGCGGCGAG